>ODAI010613269.1_pt1 | contig 10046 bp, 14 predicted proteins | sample 1539321 | NCBI WGS metagenome assembly ODAI01 (sample SAMN02144231, study PRJEB22623) | gut metagenome | biome: sheep rumen | host: Ovis aries | place: New Zealand | reverse complement strand
GGAGGGGACTACGGACAGCTCTTCGACGGTGACGGCTATGCAGTCCTCGACGGCGACGGAGCAAGAATATATATAGGAGAGTGAAATTATGGCTGATGTTATAAGAAAAATGCGTGCCGGACATAAAACGTCCGACATTGACGACACGATAGACGAAATCGCCAGCGCAAAAGGCACCTACACAACCCTCAGCGAGCGTCTGAGCGGTATCGAGTCCGAGCAGGAGTCTCAGGGGGCGGCACTTGTGGAATTGACAGAAGAGGTTGAAACCAATAAAAACAATATTTCAAAAGACGAGGCTGCGCTCGTGGAGCTTGTGGACGGGGGAGCGAAGAATATTGTACAGATAGGTACTGCTGTGACTGTCACAAAAAACGGGGTTACTGCGGTATCTAATACTGATGGTTCTATTACAATATCAGGTGTATCAACTTCTGGCAGTCAATTCCTCATAATCAACGATTTGTATTCTGGTAGTACCACATCAACTTACGGCTCACAAATCCCTATTAAAGCTGGTAACTATGTGGTCAAAGCAACGGGGACACGTGACGTATTAATTCAAGCAATCAATTACAATTCGTCTACTGATACAGAGGTGATTGATTCCAGTAATGATGATGTTGAATTTACAGCTACAAAATCCTACATCGTGTTTAGACTTGTTATCAGGGGAAATACTGATTTTACAACACCGGTAACTATATACCCCATGTGCTGTGACAGTGCGTTATACGCTATCAGCCCGGAGGTTGTGCCTTACCGTCCGAGTTATCAAGAGCTATATGAGCGAGTTGTCGCGCTTGAACAGGTAAACCAATAAAAGGTAATTTCAAAGGAGGCAAAAATGCAGTACATAATCATGCTCACAATAGTAGTTGGATTAGCTGTGGCTGATATAATAACGGGCTGGATAAAGGCTCATGTCAATGACGACTATTGCAGCCGTGTAATGCGTAAAGGCGGACTTAATAAGGTCGGAGAGGTTGTCATCATGTCTGCTTTCTGTGGACTGGAAATCGGCATCCGCTATCTGGGACGGTACTACGATTCGGAGATACTGGCTAAAGTAACAGGTGGAGTAGCAGTTGTCGGGGTGTTCTTTTACATAGCAGTCATGGAGATAATTTCGATTCTTGAAAATTATGCAGAGGCAAATCCGGAGGCGGCAGTGTGGATACGTCCGCTGCTAAAAAAACTTAGAAAGTACAACAAGGAGGATAATGATGATGAAAAAAGGAATTGACGTTTCACGGTGGCAGGGCGACATAGACTGGACTAAGGTCAGGGAGGCCGGCATAGAGTTTGCTATAATAAAAGCCGGAGGCTCGGACGACGGATTCTATACTGATTCCAAATTCGAGAAGAATTATAAAGGTGCAAAGGAGGCTGGTATATCAGTCGGTGCATACTACATAGTCGGCTCCAAATGCGTATCCCGTATAGACGGAGTATCAGATGCTAATCGCTTCATAAATATCATCAAGGGAAAGCAGTTTGACTATCCCGTATACATCGACCTTGAGCTGACAAGTCCGGCCGACAAGTGCGGCGCTACTGATGCTTGCATTGGATTTTGTCAGACTATGGAAAAAGCAGGATACTACTGCGGAATATACGCATCTGATATATCTGGATTCGTAGATAGACTTGATATGAGCAGACTAACGCAGTTTGACAAATGGGTCGCACGGTACGGCGGCAAACCAACTGCTGTAAAGAGATACGGCATCTGGCAGAAGTCCAGCACCGGCAGCGTCAGCGGCATCTCCGGGCACGTAGACCTCGATGAGGCCTACGAGGACTACCCGGCTATCATCAAGGCGGCAGGGCTCAATGGCTATAAGAAGCAGTCCGCTGCGTCTTCTGCCAAAGAGAAAAAGCCTGTTACTATCACTATCGATGATAAGACGTACTCCGGATTGCTGGAGGAGATGTAAAAATATCCGCCCTTGGGAGACCAGGGGCGGACTTTTCTCATATCAGGTTAATGAGGCATAGAAAAACAAATGCAGTAATTGGTATGAATTCATATGCATGAAGTGATTCTCTGAGCTCTGCGTCGTCTATGTAGGCTGTATAGTTCATGATTTCCCTCCTTTATCTATTTCCAACCTGCATATTATATCATCTGCCTGAGCAGGGCGCAAGTACCCTCTGTGTCTGATTTTGTCGAAAAATGTCGGATAGTGTCGAAAAGGAGAAAAATTTATATTTTAACATTGTGGTTTTGCGATATTTTCCACTTGCTGTAAAGCTGCAAGTGGATATTGACAGGCATTGTGACAGGCATAGAATGATTTTTTTCAGCATTTTTAATCACTTCTGACCTACTATTTTAGCCTGGACAAAAAATAAAGCCCTTTGAAAATACCAATAAATAGGCATTTCAAAGGACTTTACAATGGAGCTGATGATCGGACTTGAACCGACGACCTGCGCCTTACCAAAGGGATTTTGAGCTTTTTGAGCGTTTTTACTATATCCAGTAATTTCCTATATATAGCCGTTTCAAGCTGCAATTATTTCGTTTCCTTCAATCTGATTTTGTGCGCTGTCGTTTCAATGGCGCACAAACGGCGCACAAAAAGATGAGGTAAATCCTCTGCCCAGAATAGCGGAGGGAACCTCATCTTTCTGAGAGCTGCAACAGCCATAGTAGCCGTAGCAGCTCCTATACACATTATATCAGTCCGCTGACGAGCTGTCAAGGCTGTGAGCCTTAATCGCTTTGGCTCTCTCCTCTCTGATGCCCTGTATGCGTCCAGTGAGGTACACGGCAGAGAGTGCACACAGGTGCGTGAACAGTGTATCATCGCTCTTGTACGCCTCGACATAAGCCTTGTATATTTCACTTGCTCTGCATATATCATCACTTGTACCGGCTGTGCGAGATATTCTGATGCCCTCAGATACGTCAATGAGCTCGTTTATCATTCCGTGCTTGCCTATCATACCGCAGACCTCCTATTCCGATAACAAAAGACCTTTGGCAACGCTGAATCCTATGTGAAAGGCGTTACGCTCAGCCTGCTCTATGCAGTTAATGAGTATGCTGTATAGTCTTTCGCGCTCGTTGAACTCTTTCGGGAGAGCGTCGCACAGCTCCTCAAACGGCTCGTTGACCTCAGCGACCTCAAACAGGTTGTCGTCCTTGCGGTCGGTGTACTTCAGGCTCTCATAGAGCTGATCTATTGTAATTACGGGTTTACTTTTAGCTTCCATTTACTCATTACCTCCGATTATGTATTGACATTTCGGAGCAGGCGGTATATAATTAATATGTAACCTGCTCCGGTAGGTTGTTGAGGGTCTTACACTGTGCTTTGGACTGCGATTGTGTAAGGCTCTTTTCTATTATGCCGACACTGTAAAGCGGCGGCTCTCGGTCTGCTTGACATACTGCTCATACAGCTCCTTGTGGGTGGACTTGAATGCAGTTGTGTCGAAGCGGCTGCTCTTGACGGTCTTGTATCTGATCTTGAACACGTCCACGTCCATTTCCTCAGTGTCACGCTCGACCATTACCGCTTTGAGCTCATCCTTGATTGCCTCTGCGTCTGCCTGTGCCTCGGAGATCAGAGCCTCCAGTTCTTTCAGTGCCTTGACCTTTGCAAGAATATCCATTGTACTCATATCAAGTACCTCCTGTATTTATTCAGGGCGTTTTCCTTACCCTGTATCTATATTATACTCTAAAATTCGTGCATAGTCAATTGATATTTTACACAAACTTGTACTCTAATATTCGTGCATTTTGTACTCTTGAATTCGTGTACATAATTTGATATAATAAAGATAGGAGGAGGTGAGACTATATGCCACTTCGATACAAAATAGATGTGCTGTCAGCACTCAAAGCGGCAGGCTATACTACTTACAAAATCAAAACGGACAAGCTTCTAAGTGAATCAACTGTTCAAAAACTTCGTAATCGGCAACCGATCTCTTGGGAGAACATTGAAAGAATATGCAAACTTTTAAAATGTGATGTGAGTGATGTTATCGAGTACAAGGAGGATTAGTCTATGAACGAAATAACAATTGTAAACAGTCTACTCCCGATTAGGGAGTACAACGGACAGAGAGTTATAACATTCAAGGACATTGACACGGTACACCAGAGACCAGCCGGGACAGCTCGAAAGCGTTTCAATGACAATAAAAAGCATTTTGTTGAGGGTGAAGATTACTTCGTCCGAAAAACGGACGAAGCCTACAAAGAGTTTGGAATCACAGCACCGAACGGCTTAGTTCTCATCACCGAAAGCGGCTATCTTATGGTAGTCAAGAGCTTTACTGATGATTTGTCTTGGGACGTACAGCGACAGTTGGTTAATAATTACTTCCGCTCAAAAGAGCTTGAAGCATTAGAAAGACGTGTGCAGCAGCTCGAAAGTCGGATAGAGAGCGGCACAAACCGCGCTATACCGCAGATAAGAGATACAAGCAGAGATCAGGCTAATGCCGATTATTTACTTGACAGGCTTTTGAAGCAACCAAAAACAGAGCTGCGAAAATATGACATTCTGCGGATGTGCCGTAGGCTAAAGGCAGCCGATATTTCGGCGGCAATAACGATACTCTGCAACGCCGATATTGTACGATATACCGTTATTCGTCGGCCAAAAGGCAGACCGATAGAGATGATAGAGCTTATAAAATAATAACATGGAGCAGGCTGAAATGTCTGCTCCTATTTTTATCCCTATTTTTATCCTTTTTTATCCCATTTTTATCCCATTTCGCTGAACATTGATATTTGCCTATAAATAGGCATTTTCTGATTTTTATCCTTTTTATCCCTTTTATCCCGGTATATTAATATCCAAATGGTAGAGGGGAGCGTTTTATATAAATATTAATATATTTAATTATATAGAGACTCCCTTTTAGTTTTTACCCCTACGGATATTAAGGATAAAAAGGATATAAATCAAACATTCAGCGTAAAATCGGGAAATACAGTGCTTTTGAAAAGTGGGATATTAATGGGATAAAAATGGTTATAAATGGGATAAAAATCATTTTGTTCACTCGAGTGAACATTCCCGGCAGAATGTTAGAGCCCGCCCAGCTCTGAACGTGTCCAAAATTGGACTGGTTGCAATTAGTGGCAAATGTGGGGGAATGTGGAGACTATAAGACCGGCTACAATGCGGGACAATAAAAAAGCCCGCCCATTTCTGAGCGGGGCGTGAAGTCGACTTCACTAATTTTACTACAAATTACTACATACGGAGCAGGGGAGAGCCTTAGCCCTGCCGATCTATAAGCCGCTCCAGCTCCGCCGCCTTCTTTTCGTGGGCTTTTATGCTGTCGGCTATACGCTCCCTAGCTTCCGGCGTTTGCTCCCGCTGCTCGGAAGCTCTGAGCGTATCTAGCCGGGCTCTGAGCTGGGCTAGCTCTATCTCTAAAGGCTGGGGCTCTAGCAGTCCGTGACCGTACACGCTTGTTATTATGCTCTCCATAGTGCTAGCTAGCACGGTGTCGGAAGTCATAAAGGATATACACTTACACGCCTTTAAGAGAAGGCTATAGCAGCTCTCCCCGGCTTGTGCTCCCTTCAATAGCTCCGATCTGAGCCCGCCCGCTTTCCTTATGTTCTCTTGATAGGTCTTGTAAACCCGCTGGGCTTCGTCTTCGTAGTGGGTGTTAAGCTGCTGCTGTACCTTCAAGGCTGGGGCTTGTTCTTGGGGCTGTTTTGGTGGTGTTTGATTTAAAGGGGCTAGCGGGCTTTCTACGGCGTTTAAATTTTCAACGTGTGTTTGTATTGCCTTAGTGTCTGCCGTTGAATTTTGCCCGCTTTCCGTGCGTGTCTGCGTGGGCTGTGTTTCTTCTCTGAAAAATGAAAAATCTAAACCCATATACTACCCCTTTCAAAGTAAGTCGAACTCTTCCGAGTATAAAGCCCTTTCATTATCGGCTTTCGAGTAGGTTACTAGCTCTTTATCGACTGTAAAGCAAGCTGTAAACTCTTTGAGCTGTCCTTTTAATGATCTCTTGCTTAGCTGCATAACGTCCGCCATAGCTTCAAGGCTGGCTGTCCCCTTGTTTTCCTGGTCTTCCGCTTTGAAAAAGGCAGCTACTAGGGCTTGCCGCTGCTGCTCCCTCTTGCTGATCTTTGGGGCTTCGTCTGCCTGCTCCGCTCTGGTCGAGCCTGTAAAAGGGGAGAACTCCGCTTTAGCTTCTGCCGTGTTGTTCTCTACAAAGTAGTTAAACATCGGATAGAAGTCTATTAAACAGTCCCCCTTGCTGCCGTTTCGGTTTTTCAATACCTTGACTTGTATTTGTAGAGCCTGCCCCTCTTTGCCCTTCCTTATGTTATCGGCTAGGAGCTCTCTAACTCTCTTTTCTCTGGCTTTCTCCGCTTCCCCTTCCTGGTAGTCCATACCCGCATATTGTAAGCCTAGCAGCACGTCCGAGCTATATTCTATAGCCCCCGACTCCTTGAAGCTTGCTAGATTAACTGGGGCGTGGTAGTTGTCACGGTTAAAGCTGGAAATACCTATAACCGGCGTGCCGTAGTCCCTGCTAATGCGTTTCAGCTCTAAAACTGCCTTGTCTGTGTTCTGCTTGTCGGTGCTCCGTGGGTCTGCCGGTGCTATGATCTGGAGATAGTCTATAATAATTGCAGGTGTCCGCCCTGTGAGCTTAACGTGCTTTTCAACTGCTTCTCTTATCTCGTTTATGCCTATATCGCCTATACCAACGTTAATAAAAATATGCTCTGCATACTTGCTATAGGCTGTTATAGCCGTTTCTATTAACTCTCTTTCTTCCCGGCTATAATATGCGTATCTGCTGCCGGTGAGTATGCCCCTTGTGGTCTTTGCTAGCTTAGTGCTGCTATTTCTTGCAAGGTCTTCTAGCAGCGTGTGGCGGCTTACTGACTTAGCTATAAGCTCATTTCTAGCCATTTCAAGGGAGAATATAAGCACATCTCCCCCCGCCGCTGCTATCGTGTCCGCTACTTGTAAGCAAAATGTAGTTTTACCGAGTGAGCTAATAGCTCCTATACAGTAAAGCCCGGCATATAAGCCGCCGTCTAGTATGCTGTCGAGAGCAGGGAAGCCGGTAGAGTAGTAAACCGCTTTTCTACTGTCGCTTATATCGTTTATGAAGCTCTGGAGCTGGTTAGCTGCTGAGGTTTGCAGGTACTCCGCCCGCTGCCGTTCCTCTTCCTCATAGCGAACTATGCGGGCTTCTTCCGTTGTGGCTGCTATGAAGTCCGCCAGGGCTTGGGCGTTAGTCTGGAGCAGGTCGTTAGCGTCCTTCCCGCCCTCGAGCTTGCCTATAATACATAAAGCCCCTATTTCTTGCAGCTTTGCTTGTATTTCGCTAGCCGCCTTCTGCCCCGCTCCGTCTGAGTCCAGGGCTATTATATACACGGTGTCGGGCTTGTTCTTGCTTATGATCTCTTTAAGCTTATTGCCTGCCGTTCCTGTTAAGGCTATTGCTTTACCGCCTAGCTGCTCTATGCTGAGAGCGTCAAAAACACCTTCACAAATATAAACGCTCTCGGGTGCTGCTTTCTTCTCGAGGTATTGAGAGTTAAAGAACTGGGCGGGAATACCGTTTATTTTCCTATACTTGCCGTTGTATGCGTCTATCTGCTTCCGGTCGCTGATCTCCGTTAAGAAATAGCGGCAGCGTCCCGCCGTGTCATAGATTGGGTACACAAAGTTATACAAGTTGGCTTTCTTGCTCTTGGTCTGGAGCTCTGGGAAGTCGTGGAGCAGGGCGTTATAACCGTTGGGAGCTAGTCCCAGCTTGAAGGCTTTCACGGTCTCGAGGGTGAGCCCTCTAGAGAGGAAGTAGCCTAACGCCTGCGGGTTTCCTAGTAGCTGCTTGTGTGCTGCGTCCGCCTTCTCGGTGAAGTCGTAAGAGGGGGCGGGCTCTGGCTTGCCTATTTCTGCGTCCCAGTCTAGAGCCCCGCCGCTGTCCTTCTGTTGTGTAGTGGGCTTGAAGTCTTCCGCTGCTGTCGTGTGGTAGGGGTCTACCGTTAGCCCGAACTCTTCAAACCCTTTCTTGAATACATCGTTACCGGTTAAGCCGTACTCTATGCCTATAAGGTCGAATGTGTCATAGTCTGCTTGACAAGAAAAGCAGTGTACCTTGTGCCGCTTCTTGTCATAGCTCATACTAGGCTTGCTGTCGGTATGATCTGGGTTAAGGCAGTTAAAAGGCTTGTTAAGTGGCAGCCCTCTAGCTTCGAGGTACTGAGCTAGCCCCTCTTTTACTATGCCCTTAGCTTGTTCTCTGTCCATTGTTCTTAGTCCTTTCCTATTGTGGAGCAGGCGGGCGGGTTTACCTGTTGGACGGTAAACCGTTACCGCATAAGAGCCCCGAACGCTTCCAATGAGTAGACCGCCTTCACGATCTGACCGGCTAGCGGCTCTCTGGCTTCCACTATGTAACGCCCCTTTTCTGTAGGGTGCTGCTTTATGTGAATATCTGTATAGCCCCGCTTCTTGCAGCGTTTACGGAAGGCTAGCAGCGTGTAATGCTGTCCCATTGCTCCGCCCTCTTACGCTGCCGATAATACACACGGTAGCCAACATTCCCGCTTTATGCTCCTGTAGTCCTTAACGTCTGGGACTTGTGGAAGGGATAGCCCCTTACCGTCTACTAGATATAACCATACCGGGGCGGGCGTTCTCTTTAACTTCTTTTCATTCAAGAGCTCGGTAATAATACTGTATGCCTGCTTGTGCCAGCCTTCCCAGAATACAACGTTATTATTGACTGAGCTACAACATACCGCCGTACCCTTCCAGCTATAGCCCAGCTCATCAAAGAGCCGTTCTAGCTCTACATAGCTTACTCCGCCTTGCTGCTTGATATACTCATAGACCTTTTCTTTAACTTCTGCTTTGTTCATAACCTTAACCGCCTTTCTGTGCTGTGTGGTTGTTCGTGCCTGTAGAAAAAGAGAGCTTTGAGGGTGCGGGCTCTTTTTCTTTATAGGCATATTATACCACGAGCCCGCCGCTCCCAGCGGGGCGGGCGGTGATGGTTAATTATCTATTAATTATCTATTGATAATCTATTACGCAAATTGCACTTGCGGTTTGTGGCTATATTACGTCATTTGCGGAAATGGCTTCCCACGTAAAATGACACTTTTCCCACGTAAAATGATTTTTTTCCCACGTAAAATGACACTTTTCCCACGTAAAATGACACTTTTTTTTGAGTTGTAGAGGGCTGCTTTTTCTTCTAAAGGCATAGAGACCGGCAGGCATAACCGGCAGCCAGGCAGGGGGGGAGTACCCCTTGTTTATGTCCTCTTGGACTACCCCGTGTCACTGCTCAAAAATCTGCGCCGGGTATTGAGTGACTTACTAGGAATAGGGGAAGGGGCTAGGGGTCTCCCTGCTGATCTGAGGGCGGGCGGCTTGCCGTTTGCTATGCTTGCCTTCCCATTTAGGGAAGATTTTATTTATAGCTGGGGGCTGTCGGTGGATAGCTCGAGCCGGAAAAGGAAGGCTAGAGGGTAGGGGGGAGCTCTGAGGGTGGCTTACTTGCTCTATAGGCTGGGTATGATCTGATTTGCTCTTGTATTTGCCTATATATTGCACTTTGCTAATTTGCCTATAACTTGCTATTGCTCATTGTGCAATTGATTGCACATAGTAGCTGCCAGCTCCGAGCGTGTCCGATCGGCAGCACTTGAAGCCGTTCCCGCTGCCTTCTGGGAATGTAGTAAAATGTAGTAAAGACTAGGCTTTGTTAGTAAAAGTTAGTAAAAATTAGGTTTTTTAGGGTTTCAATGTCTGTTATTGAAGTTTCGCAAATATCAACTTTTATCAACTTCTATGTCTGCTATGCAATTTCATAGAAAAAAATGAGCAATGACGGGGTGAAGTGCAGCGGCTCTTGTGGGTGGGGGTGTCCCTCCCCCTGGTAGGAGCTGCCGCCCTGTCTGATCTGCCTGGCTCTGAGCGTGGGCGGTGTTGCTCTGGCTCTCCCTCGAGAGTGAATAATAGCAGCGTCCGCCGCTCTGATCGGCAGCCGGTGACGGTTCGGGCTTCTCTTCTTAT
>ODAI013670832.1_pt1 | contig 10047 bp, 7 predicted proteins | sample 1539321 | NCBI WGS metagenome assembly ODAI01 (sample SAMN02144231, study PRJEB22623) | gut metagenome | biome: sheep rumen | host: Ovis aries | place: New Zealand | reverse complement strand
GATTGACATCACCCAGGCGCTCAAAGAGCTCCAAACCCCACCCGAAAGGTTCTATGACCGTCCACTGGACGCCCAATCGGGCAAAGCCCTTCACCCCTCAAGGGAGGAGATAATATGGGATGTGCACGTCGTGGCGGTGAAGAATGAGGTCAAGGAAGTCTTGTTGCTGAGTCGGAATATCGATATATCGAAATATCGAGATACAAAACCGACGATTACCGCCATCGATCTATCAAAAAAGGAGCAGGCGTTCACTTTCACCCGCGAGGAAGAATTAAATAGCGAAGCACTCTGCTCTCCCCTTGAGGGGGAGTTGGAGGGGGTTTTCCTCTACGAGCCTAACGCTGCCATCCTCAAAGCCGGGGCATACAAGTTAGTGGCACAGCGTTACGGCTTGCAGAAACTCGACCCCAACACCCACCTCTACCTCTCCGACAGGCTCGTAGAGAACTTCCCCGGACGCGTATGGCGAATTCAATTACAAATCACAAATAAAAAATCTTCCTCCCTTCATGGGTCTTCCCCCCTTCACGGGGGGATTGAGGGGGGCTGCGCCAATGTCCTCACCCGCAATTATCCGCTGACGGCAGAGCAGTTAAAAAAGAAACTCCGCCTCAAAGACGGAGGTACAGCCTATGTAATAGGTTGCCGTGTGGACGGCAAGCCTACTGTCTTCGTAGCCGAGCGGCTCTGAAACGAGCCTCGTCCCATACCAGCCAAGCTACGCCTATTCCTACAAAAGCAAAGTTTTCCGGACCTCCGAGTACTTTCTCCGTTTCGTAATAATTGAAGCCCGCGTACACATCCAACTGGACATGAGGGTGAGGCATATAGGTCACGCCAAAATCCAGATAAAGACTGTACGCCGTGGAATACCCCAGGAGTTTGGCATTCACGTCGCAATTAAAGTAATTATAACTCTCTACAAACAGCCCGAGGCGGTCTATGGGACTGAAATTCAGTGCCAGAGACGCCATGAAGTCCGGCATGGGAGCCCACTCGTTCCAATGAGCGCCGAAATCATAACCAATAGAGAACCAAGAGGTTATGTCATTCTCAAAGAGTGCGTCAATCTTTCCCGACACAGGCATGTATTTCGCATAGTCAGGCGTGAGCGGCAAACCGAGGTTGAGCATCAGACTCACGCGGGGAACCCACCGCAACCGTTTCTCCTCCGAGCCCTCCCATAACATGATTTTCGTACCCAGAAACAGAGGCTCGGGCGTGTACGCCGGTTTGAAATCGTTCTCCTCGTCCCCGTCCATATCGAACAAGTACAACTCGCCCGCATACTCCAGCCTCAGCTCCGCGCGACGGTGAAGACCGAACCGGAACAGAGTAGTAGGAAGGGTCAGTATATGATTACCGAGAAACCGCGTGTACTCAAATCCACTCTCCCATTGTATCTTGCCGAACTCCAGTACATTCGTACCCGTGCCCACACCCGGACGGTCCATCTGGACGGTATAGACTTCCTGTTCCCCGTTCACGGCAGGAATAGAGTCTTCCGCCTTGAGACGAAGCGGCAGGAGACACAAAACGGTGACCAGTAATCCTACGTAGAGATGACATTTCATGTGCCTTTGCGTCTTTTTATCCGAGGGGGTTGAAAATGTCCATTCCGAAAGCAGAGGTGAAGGAGCCCGTCTTCCTGAGGTTCTCCGCCGTGTCCAGTTGAACGCCTCTGCCGGGCGACATCAGGAGAATTCTGTCACTCAGCGCGAGCGCCAGGTCTAACTCATGCGTAGAGATTAAGATGGTCTTGCCTTGCTCATGAGCCAGGCGCCGCAAGAGGCGGAGAACCAGTATTCTGTGCGGCAGGTCGAGGTGCGCCGTAGGTTCGTCTAAAAGGATAATCGGCGTCTGTTGCGCAAGAGCCTTGGCAATGAGTATGCGTTGTTTCTCTCCGTCGGAATGGGCGTTGAAGAAAGTAGCAGCCACTTCCCGACCTTCCCCTGAAGGGGCAGGCGAAAAGCCTACTGCTTGCAAGGAATTTGCTATAATGGCTTCGTCTTCTGCGGACAGCCCGCCGAGGAACGAGGTATAGGGGTACCGCCCCATTGCCACGACATCATGCACCGTGGTGTTCTCCAAAGAGAGGCGTTCGGTCAGCACCAGAGAGATGGATTTGTCATTTGACATTTGAGATTTGTCATTTGACATTTGAGATTTGACATTTGACATTCGGTCATTTGTCATTTGAGATTTGATGTTATAAGTGCCGCTCAGGGGCGGTTGGAGACCCGCAAGGGTACGCAGAAGGGTTGACTTGCCGCAGCCGTTGGGACCCAGCATACAGACCATCTCACCCTCGCAGAGCGAGAAAGAGAGGTCACGCTGTACAATCTTTCGACCTTCGGCTTTCGACTTTCTGCCCCTACCGGCGTAGCCGATAGTCAGCTTATTCGTAGAAATAGACACGTTGGACACGGCGCGAGACAGATGTTAAGATTTCATATGTAATAGTACCTAATTTGTCGGCGAGTTCCTCCAGCGGCATATGGTCTCCGAATACCTCTACGACATCTCCGGGTCTGGCATCCGTTCCGGTGACATCCACCATTGCCTGGTCCATGCACACATTGCCGACCACAGGGCATCTCCTGCCGCGAACCCACACCTCGCCGCCATAGTTAGAGAAGCGTCTGTCGAAACCATCGGCATAACCGATAGGGATGACGGCTATCGTGCGGTCCTCGGCCAGCTTTGTATGACGCCCGTAACCGATAGTTTCCCCCGCTTTGACGGTCTTGACGGAGAGAATGGTTGTCTCCAAGGTACATACATTACGCAGCTTGGCTCCCGCGAATGAGAACCCGTATAACCCGATGCCTAAGCGGCACATGTCGAACTGGTAATCCGTGAACCGCTCGATGCCCGCCGAGTTGAGGATGTGCTTTATCACCTTTCCCTGACCCTCTCTCAAGGAGAGGGAGGCCTTCAGTTCCTCGGCGCACTCATCGAAATACTTTATCTGTTGGAGGGTGAAATCATCAAACTGCGGTTCGTCGCTACCTGCCAGATGAGAGAAGACAGACGCCACGCGTACCGCCCGTTGATGTGTCAGACGGTCAATGAGCCACGGGATATCCTCTTTGTAGAAGCCCAGACGGTGCATGCCGGAGTCAATCTTGATATGAACAGGCACATTCTCCAAGCCTTTTGCCTCAGCCGCCGCTATCACCGTCTTGAGGGACTGATGGGAATAGACGTTCGGCTCCAGATTATTCTCCAAGATAAGGTCCATTGCCGCCACTTCGGGGTCCATGATGATGATGGGTAAGGTAATTCCTGCACGCCGCAGTTCAACACCCTCGTCCGCTACCGCCACAGCGAGGTAATCAACCCATTTACCATTTGGACATTGACCATTTACCATTGTGCCGTTCATCTCTTGCAAGGCTTTGCTGACCTCTACACTGCCGGCGCCATAGGCGAAGGCCTTGACCATACAGGTCAGTTTGGTATCGGGTTTGAGTTTGGAACGGAAATAACGGACGTTGTCTGTGAGCGCCGAAAGGTTGACTTTCAATACCGTTTCGTGTGTCTGATGTAAGATACGCGCAGCGATGGTCTCTTCGTCATACCCGAGGGCGCGCATGACGGCGGCGCAGGTTCGCACGTTCTGGTGCGTCGGGTCTTCTATCACTTGTTCGGAATGGATAAAGAGTTTCATCTTCTCCGCCCGTTTCTGCTCCAGGGAAGTGAAATTCTCGTCGTGCTCATGACCTATATAGGTTACCACACCGATGGTAGGACGGATGAGGGGTTCCAATTTCTCCATCTCTCCGGGTTGGGAGATGCCTGCCTCGAAGATGGCAAGCAGGGGCTTTGCCGGACCGTCCTCCGGACTGACAGAAGACAGACCGCTCTGCTGACAGACCGCTTCGCTGTCAGATAGTTGCCAGACGGAGAGGGGAACACCGATTTGGGAGTTATAGGATTTCGGGGAGCGGATGACGGTATAGTCGTCTTTGAGGAGCTGGTAGAGCCATTCCTTGACGACGGTCTTTCCGTTGGAGCCCGTGATGCCGATGACAGTGCCATGGAATTGTGAACGGACGTACTCCGCAAGTTTCTGCAACGCCGCGATGGAGTCTCCGGTGACAAAGGCTTTCACACCTTTGGATTGTAACTCCGGAATATATTTAGCCCCGTCGTTCTTCTCCGTCTTGATGGCAAAGAAAAGAGTCTCGCCGGCTTTTGTACATTGTTCTTTGCCCCTTTGGACTTCCAGCTGACGCGAGTCCGTCAGCAGATAGCGAATATTGAGATCATCGTCCCCTATAACGTCCGCTATCGGTCCTATGATTTGTTTGATTAGTCCTAATTGCATTATTTCATCTGTCTTTAATTCACTTCATTTCTTTGCCCTGCAAAGTATATATCTTTTCTCCGCGAAGGATAAAGACTTGTCCGTTAAGGAGAATTTTCCGTGCAGCAGGACGCGGGTCATTGGCAACGGCGTCCGTCAGAGCTTGCGCCCGCACTGCGGTACGGAAGACTCCTTCCTCATGGTAGACCTCTTCCTGCTGAGCGTTTTGACCTTTGATGGTATAGGTATATTTTGTATCCTCCGATAGATTATCCAGCGTGATGACAAAGTACTCATTCGTGGAAACCGTGGTGTCTTTTTTATGGAAATAAACCGTCGGCGCGAAACGTTGGGACGAGGTGAGTTTACCGTCTCCGTCCACGAGATAGCGGGCTACATGGTTAGAACCGGCATACACATTGATATCATAGAGCGTGACATCCTCGTCCGGTTTCCATTTCAGGGTTACGGAGTTGCCTGAAAGAGTCTCTATCTTCGTCTCTGCCTCATTCATACCGACGATATTTTTGAAATAACCATTCCAGTCGGAGGCTTGGTATGCCGTAACCGCATCGGCAGGCACATAGAGTGTGTCACGGGAAGACACGAACGCCGATGTTCCCAATGCAGGCGGCACTTGACTGAGCAACGAGACAGAAGTCAGATTACTACACCCGCTAAAAGCCATTTTACCGACCGAATCAACCTGCGCAAGGGACCCCCACCGAAGACCGGAGCACTCCTCAAAAGCACTATAATCGAGCCGCCGGACACTGTCCGGCAGAACAAAAGAAGTGAGACCGGTACAAGCATAAAAAGCATGACCGTTGATAATTCTGACGGAAGAAGGCAGAACGATATTTCGGAGGGCATAACACCTGTTAAAAAGTCCGTTCTCGATGGTCTCCAGGTTACGGGGAAGGTGAATACTCTCAAGTAGGGCACATCCAATGAAAGCGTCATGGCCGATGTATTGTACGTTGTCCGGTATATCTATTGTGGATAACGAGTCACAAGCTTGAAAAGCGTACGTGCCTATGACTTGGAGGGTATTAGGCAGGCTGACAGACTTGATTTCAGCGCCGTATGCGAAAGCATAGTCCATCAGTCCTACCACTTGGAATGTGGTGGGAGTAACATCCCCCGGAATGGTATAGGAAACGGTCTCCGGAATAACGATGTTTCCGCTATAGGGTTTCGTCATCGAAGCATCGACAAAGACATTATCTCCCGTAAACTTGAACACGTGCTCTTCGGATATCCCCGCACTGTTGCTGAAAATGGAAATAGAATCGCGAATAATGGTGTAATTGATATCGTTTCCATTCGCATCCGCCAGCGTGAAATCATAGGCTCGGACGGACGATGCGCATAACAGGAATACACAAAGTACGATACACGAATGAATCATTGAATGTAAGTTCTTTTTCATAATATGTGAGTTATTGGTTTTGAGTTTGTATCTTTTGCTTGCAAATATTGCTGTTCTTGAGAGCATTGAGGGTCATAGGGTGCCGGTCACCGAGGACCTTCCGGTAAATGGTCAGCGCCCGGTCAAAATACAGGGCTGCGTCTTCATATTTACCTTGTTGGTAACATACGCCACCCAAGTTGTTATAGTTCGCAGCCACACGCGAGGGAGTGACTTTGGGATTTGCAGCATAGATATCCCGAACCTCGGTAAAGAGTTTCTCTGCCTGTGAATACTGCTTGAGTTGATACATTACTCCGGCAATATTATTCATGCTCACTGCCGTCTCCGGGCTGTTGCTTCCGAGTTGTTTCTGGCGGATCTTCAGTGCTCGTTTATGACATTCCATAGCGCGCTTGAGGTCCTTTTGAGTGCGGAATAGTTCTCCCATATTATTCAGAGCCTCTGCTACTTCTACAGAGTTTTTGCCACGGAGTTGCTCACGGATTTTCATGGAGCGCTGATACCATACCATCGCGGTCTCTAACTGCCCTTGTTGCTTATAGATAAGCCCGAGTTCGTTTGCGGTAGTAGCCATTTGTCCGCTCACCTCCGTATATTGGGAAGAGGCGATACGGTATGCCCGCTCGAAATAGCGCTGAGCCTCCGGATAATCCGCCATGATATCCCGCATAAACTGACCCGCCTGAAGTTGGTAATCAATATTGAGGGTATCAAGAGCGGCACGTTTTTGAATATAATAAGCAGCGCTGTCGTTACGGAAACGTGTCAGGAATGCCGAATACATTCTGAAACAGTCCTCCTCCAGCTGTTTCTTCTGGCGGTTGTACTCTTCTTGATTCTTGTCAACCTCTTGGCGCAGAGCCTGTATATTCTTTCCCCATTCACGCAGGATGGTCTCCCGTTGGGTGATACTTCCTTTCTCGCGTACTATTCGCTCCGCCTCTTCGGGGTTGCCGTTTTCGACAGCCTGTTGCATCAAAGCCGTGAGGGAGTCCATGCGCCGGTAATCGGTGCGCGCCAGGACATCCGACATCGCTTGCAGTAAAGGTTCGAAATTCTCATATTGGCTCTCCAACTGTTGTCGCCGGGCTCGCATCTCTTCCTCTGTTATACGCTGCTCAGCCACAAGACGCTCCAGACTGTCCAACCGTGCCTGATAATAGATCTCCACATTCTCCCGCGCCTTGTTTTCTATCTCCTCCTTCTCTTGCATGAGTTCGATACGGTTGACAAGGAGAATTTCTACCGGCACTTTGTCCGAGCATGGCAGTTTTCTACCGATGAGTTCTTGCTCTGCCGGCTCATATCCGGACTTGACAATGCTGGCTATAGAATACGCGTCTCCGTTATGTAGTTCATGGAGTAATAGAGCAAAGTCGCCATTGGCACGACTCGCTACTTTGTTGTGCGTACCCTGCAAACGGATGACAGCCCCTTCTATGGGACTTCCCGCACGACCTTTACGCGCTATGGTACGTACATTTCCATTCTGGGTGATAGCCCAAGAGCCAAGGGTCGTCAAGCACGCCAGTATACACAATAGGAATTTCTGTTTCATGGTTCGGTAATAATTACATCATCTCCGCCGCAGGGCATATAAACTGAGTCTGCTCCTCCCTGCCATTCTACCGGATACGCCTTTCGCTGTTCGGCTACAGGGAAAGAGATATCAACCCTGCCGTCCTTATCCGGCAATACCGTCCGTCCGGCCACAGAAAGTCTCTGCGGTTTGCCTATCAGGCGGAAATGTACGTGCCCGTATATCTCCGGATTACGGAGCATAGGAAGCCTGTTTCGTTTCTGCAGAACCATATTGGTGTCGCAAGGGATATATCCGTCCGCGGTGACGCATAAGCGCACCTCACGCCCTATGTAGCGCGGTGGTATATTCCTGAAAAGCAAGGTATCTCCCAAAGCCGTTAGAGAATCTGTCTTGCTCTCGTTTTCCAAAGACAGCGAGACGGTGACATGAGAGGCTGGAGGCAGAGAATCATTATGCGGCGATGCCTCATAGGGTATAACACTTACCGCAACCGATTGAGACAGATACCATGTGCATCCCAGGGCACAAGCGATGACAAGAGAAAGGAGCGTCCATCCTATCGCACGCCGGCGGCGGCGCTGTTTCTCACGCAGCAGCAGTCCGTCGAAATCCAATTGCAACATACGTGCTACCACCATCAGCATTGCCCGGTCATACGCCTGACGGCGCGATACTCCGGCTTCACGTACATTGATGCCTAATATCGAGTGGTCTTGAAGAGGATCGGCATGCTTGGGGAAATGACGACGCAGGGCCTCGGGAAAACATTCCGTCCCGGGGTCAGAACTATACGGCACGCCATCTATAATAATCGGGATGATGCTGTCCCTTCTGCCAAGCGAGATGAAATACTCGATACCGCTGTTTACATAAACCGATTTTGCAGAACGCGGCGAACAGACGACAATAAGAAAACGCGAGTTCTCCATGCGCTGCTTGAGTTCCTGCATCAACTCTTCACCGGCATGCATGTCATTAATATAACAGTACAGAGGTCTAATGCGGCGCGGCACACTGTTCTGACGGCATAACACCGCCGGCAAACGATAACTCTCTATCGCATGCTGCAATCGTACCGCCTCACGGGCATCGGCGTTCTGGAAACTGATAAACGCAAAATATTGATAGGTATCCTGCATAACTGAAGAAGAAATCAAATGACCGGTCTTTTGGCAAGATGCTCAATAATCACGGGATATTTATCGAAATCAATATCCGGAGCATTGTCCGGATGCACACATATCCTGAGCGTCCGGCAACAGGCCCTCTCACGCGCCACAGCAAAGAAAGTCTGGATCATAAAGTCTATTTTCTGCTCCGTAGAGAACTCGGAGGGGAGATCCGTGAACTTATTTCCCATCACCGCTACGTTGACTACATCACTCCTGTTGCGCGGGTCCGCCAGATTTCTCCACATGTTTTTCAGACAATCTATATATTCATCTACGGAAATCTGAATAGCCCCGTCCGGCTGAAGCCTCGTAAAGGCGACACAGCAGAAAGGCTCATCCCCTACATTCACACGGCAGATGGTACCTAACGGATATTGCTGTTTCCGTCCCGGCAATTCTTCGTTCACTCCGACAGGCTTCTTGCGTTCCAATGCTGCGTCTATCTGCCCGTCCACATCGACATGATTCCTGTTGCATAACTGCAAAAAAGCACCGTGTAATGAGCGGGGACTGATAATGCGATCCAACTCCATATCGAAAGTATCTACGGTATGAATCACTTTCATCCCCTCCTGCTGCAATATATCACAACACTCCACTACCACCTGTATATCCGTTTGCTTGTCCTTGTATGCAGCTCGAGTGTGAGGCCAATTGACTAACAGCGCCAATCCCATCAACAATAGAATCAGCAATATAAAGAGGAAAGTATATGAACTTATGAAATAAGGGATGGCAGCTTTCAGCCATGCCGCACTTTCGGGAGGAAGGAAAGCGATGAGAGAACCTACTACTGTAATTGTCAAAACAGCCCACTGTAAAAAATCTCCCATACTTGCTCCAAGCAGTTTTTTCCACTGGCCGAGCACATATTTTTTCTTACCGGAATAGTTCATAGTGCACAATACACATTTTACGGCTGCAAAAGTACAAAAAATATTTGATATATGCAAATTTATTGATAAATTTCGTGAAATATGTCAAATTACTTGCGTATATGAAAATAATTTCGTAATTTTGCAGTCTAAATGTTGATATGCGGTGCATATTACGTTAAAGAGAGATGGAATACAAGTATCTAAATAAGATTGATTCCCCGGCGGACTTGAAGAAGTTGCGAGTGGAAGAGTTGCCGGCCGTGTGTAGCGAGTTGCGAGATTTCATTATTAAGGTATTGAGTAAGAACCCGGGTCACTTAGCTTCGTCCTTAGGGACCATAGAGCTGACGGTAGCGTTGCATTATGTATTCGACACTCCTCATGACAAGTTGGTTTGGGACGTAGGTCATCAGGCGTATGCTCATAAGATTTTAACGGGTCGTCGTGACAGGTTCCCCACCAACCGTCAGTTCAAGGGTCTGAGTCCGTTCACTAATCCTGCAGAGAGTGAATATGATGCATTCATTGCCGGTCATGCCTCTAACAGTATATCTGCGGCCTTGGGCCTTGATATAGCAGAGAGTCGAAAGTCAAAAGTCGAAAGTCAAAAGCGCAACGTAGTGGCAATCATCGAGGACGGGGCGATGACTGGCGGTCTGGCTTTCGAGGGACTGAACAACACCTCGATGGACAAGAACAACCTG
>ODAI013543814.1_pt1 | contig 10047 bp, 5 predicted proteins | sample 1539321 | NCBI WGS metagenome assembly ODAI01 (sample SAMN02144231, study PRJEB22623) | gut metagenome | biome: sheep rumen | host: Ovis aries | place: New Zealand | reverse complement strand
GGATAAGAGAAAGTGTTTTTAAACCAAGGTAGTCAAACTTAACCAAACCGCAGGGTTCAATAATATCCATTGTGTACTGAACACCTTTTGTTCCTGTCTTTGAGTCCATAAATACAGGAGCCCAATCGGGTAGCGGAGTAAGACCAATTACCATACCCGATGCATGTAAACCCGTTTGTCTGTTTATGCCTTCAAGCTTAAAACACAGCTCAAAGAGTTTTTGGTAGCGCGGATCATCTTTGTAAGGTATAAGTTGTCCGTTATCTGGATGATCTTCGTCTGGAGGAGTGAATGCGTCTTTAAACTTAGCCTTAGGATTGTCGGGTACACATTTTTTTAAAACATTTACTTCGGAAAGAGGAATATCAAGTACGCGTCCCACATCTGCAATACATGCTTTGGGTTTGAGTGTTCCAAAGGTAACAATATGACCTACTTGTTCATCTCCATACAAGTCAATGGTGTGTTCAATAATTCTTTGTCTGAATTCGAAGTCCATGTCAACATCAAAGTCAGGCATTGAAACACGTTCGGGGTTTAGAAAGCGTTCAAAAATTAATTTATAGCGGAATGGGTCAATGTCGGTTATGGTCATTGCATAAGCAACAAGACTACCTGCACCAGAGCCACGACCTGGTCCTATAGGAATGCCGTTTTGCTTAGACCAGTTGATAAATTCCCAAACAATAAGAAAGTAACCAGAAAATCCCATGCTAAAGATAATGCCCAGTTCGTATTCTGCACGTTCGCGAATTTCTGGTGTGATTTCTTTGTAGCGTTTTTTTAATCCTTCTTCTACCAAGTAGCGAACATAGTCGTCTTGATTTTTTGTGTAGTCTTCGTGTTTTTGAAATTCTTTTGGAAGTTCAAAGCGTGGAAGACAAGATTTTAATTCTTGTGTCTTATACTGATGAATGGTTAGGTCGCACATGTTGGCAATTTTGAGTGTGTTTTCCATTGCCTCTGGACACTGGGGAAATAAGAGAGCCATTTCATCTTCTGTTTTCATGTACCACTGGTCACCGTCAAAGTGCATGCGGTTGCGGTCTTTCATGAGCTTTTTTGTTCCAATGCAAACGAGCGCATCTTGGGCTTCAGCGTCATCGCGGTTGCAGTAGTGAATATCGTTTGTTACTACAAGCGGAATATCAAGATCATGTGCAAGCTGTATAAGTTTTGGTGCAACTTCTTTTTGTTCTTCAAGTCCGTGATCTTGCAACTCTATGTAGTAGTGATCTTGTCCAAACAGTTCTTTATATTTTTTTGCCGTTTCGTAAGCTCGTTCTGTGTCGTTGTTTTCAAGCGCTTTGGGAACTTCTCCTTGAATACAAGCCGAAAGACAAATGAGCCCCTCGTGATACTTTTGCAAAAGTTCAAAGTCAATGCGCGGTTTGTAGTACATGCCTTCAGTGTATGCAATGGACGAAAGCCAGCAGAGATTTTTGTAGCCTGTTTGATTCTGTGCAATTAAAATAAGGTGATAGTAGTAAGATTGCTTTCCGTTTTTAGAATAGGGGAGCGGATTTTTTTCAAGATGACTTCCTTCTGCAACATAAAACTCTTCGCCACACAAAGGATTTATTCCGTTTACATGACACAGTTTTTCAAAGTTGAGTATACCGAACATGTTGCCGTGGTCTGTGAGGGCAAGGGCTTTCATATTCAGTGCTTTTGCTCTTGCTACCAGTGTGTCAATTTTACTTGCGCCATCAAGAAGTGAATAGTCTGAGTGAACATGTAAGTGCACGAACTTGCTTTCAGGAGTTCCTTCTGGAGCTGGAGGGAATTCATGATAATCAGCCATTGGTAAATCTCCTTTTTGTTTTTATAAGTGTGCCTCCAGTGCATCATCTGATATTCTTATCTTATGAAAAAAGGCACCGCAAATTCATGCAGTGCCTAGTATATAGTAAAAAACGGTTTTTGTCAGCGTCTAGGACCTCTGTCGGAAGGAGGAGTGCCGCCAAAAGGTCTTCCTGAACCGTTTTCAAATGCATTTCTGTCTGGAGCGCCAGGTCCTGCACCAAAGGAATTAAACTCGCCTAATGTATAGACAGATTTTTCGCTGCTTGTAGTAATGCTTCCTGTTGAACTTGCATCTGTTACAGAGGGCATGCTTGTATACAGTCCGTAAAAGTTTTTTCCTCCACTAATTTGACTTGCCTTGTAGACAGTGTAGGTTTTTCCTTTTTGCAACGAAGAAGAACTGACGGTAATAATTCCATAGGAATTTATATTTTGTGGAATGGTAAAGGCAAAAACGGTAGAACCGTCTGCGTCTTTTATGACTATTGTGTTTCCTGCACTTGCTGCGTATGAAGATTCAATAACAAAAGTTGTTTGTGTACAGCTTGTGTTTTGTTCTGAAGCGTATGCGTGTGTTGAACCACTAAGTCCGACTGCATTGCCACCAGTGAATGAAAGTCCACCGTCACAGTCAAAACCATCTTCGCTTCCCATAGGAGCAAGAGCAACAATGTTTCCGCCACTAATGTTTATGTCTCCATTTGAATCAATAGCATCTGCGCTTGTTGCATACAAATAAATGTTTCCTCCTGAGATGTTTACAAAGCCATTTTCGTCAAGACTTGCATTGAGTGCATCATCAGTTGACTGAACACTTACTGTTCCGCCAGAAATAATGACACCTGTTTTTCCTTCAATGCCTTCTGGTGAACACGATGAAGTTTCGCTTACTAAAACTCCGTCTGCATCGTAATAACTTATGGTTTGAGGATTCATGTCGGAATCAATGACAACATCTGTTGTGGTAACATTTACTGTTCCTCCACAAATCATAACAACGGGGTTAGGGTCGTCATCTGTGGTTTCTGTTTCGGCATCTTCTTCAAGTTCCCACTTTGCACTTATAGCTTTTCCAGTGCTCTTTATGTTAACTGTTCCACCGCTTATGTAGATATAACCCTTTCCTGCACCAGAGTCTTCGCTTCCTTCAACAATAATGCCACGACTGTTATCGTTAGGGTGCTGAGCATTTGTTGCTGTTCCGTTTATAGTAACATTTCCATCTGTTAAGATAAATCCATTGGCACTTCGTATTGCAGAGCGACCTCCGTTTTCAACACTGACATTTCCACTGAAAATTCTGATGTAATCTTTTGAATAGATGCCGTGTTTGTAATTTTCGCTAACAGTAAGACTGCCACTGCCACTTATTAACAGTGAACCTTTTGTGTACAGCGTTGCTTTTGTGTCATCACCTTCAGCCCATTTTTGTGTCAGTTCTGCATCTTCTGTTGAACCTGTGTAACTTGCGCTGTAGTAGTCAGTGCCTTCTGCTTTGCTATAACCAGTTCCATAAGTTCGTCCGTCGGTAAGACTGTTGCTTCCTGTTAATGTTAAAAAAGTGCGAGCGACTTTACTAACTGTTAATGCGGCGTAGTTTCCGCTGGTAATGTGTGCATCTGCAAGAGCAATTTGAATGTCACTTTCTTTTTTGGGAACAATTTCAACACTGCCTTTTTCAAGACTTCCAGTAAGTGTTACCTTGACTCCACTACTAACACTTGCTGTGTCAACAGTATAGTATATGCTACCGTCACTTTTTGTTTCGCTACTCAAAGTAATGCTTTGGTTACTTGTGGTAAAAGTTCCTGTAGAAAGATTAAGACTTGCGCTTTCGCTAAAAGTTACATTTGCAATGTCATCTTCATCGCTAAGCAAAAGACTGGTGTCTACGCTGCTAATGGCCGCTGTTTCTTCGGTGCTTGTCTTAGAACTAAACATTCCCATAGGCTGACCGTTGGGCTGTCCGTTTGGCTGACCGTTGGGAAACTTTTGCATTTGAAATGAGCTTTGTGTACATGCAGGGAACATGCTTAATGCAAGTGCCGTTGCTAAAAGTGTAAATGTGCCGTTGTGTTTCATGGCTTACCTCCGCATATAAACATACTTCATCTGTTTTTAGAATGGAATAATAGACTTGTTATATAACAGATTTTTATTTATACTGAACCGAGAGGTTTAAAAATGGAACAAAATGACGAAAAAGAAGTTAAAGAAGTCAAAGCTGTAAAGGTTAAAAAAACAAAGAAAAAAAGAAATGGCTTTGTTCGTTTTTTGCTGTTTATATTGAAATTCATTTTAGTGTTGCTGATTTTGTTTGCTATTTGGTGTGCATACAGTGCTATAGAAAAAAAGAATGCACTTGCGCTTTTACCTCAAGATTATTCTGTTTATATTCATACTGATTCTGCATGGAAAGCTCTTGAACCACTTCTCGATTTACAAGCCGCAGACCTTTTACTTTCTGATGAACCACTTTCTCAATTCCGTTCACTCTTTATGGATTTGCGTTCATTCAATTTGCGAAAAAGTAAACTGGTTGCTTTTGCTGCGTCACGAAAAGTTGATGCTGCTTTGTATGAAGGCAATGCTGCAGAAAATTTTGTTGCTATTATTGACATGGGCGTTTTTTCTGCCTTTACTCGGCCTGCAGAATTTATTCTTCCACTCATTAAAATTGAAAATCTTTCGCATACAAGAACAGAACTTTCTTCATACTTTACCTATAACAACAATGGAACACTTTACTACATAAAACCCTGGCACAATATGGTTGTAGTAAGTCCAAATCCTGACCTCTTTGATACTGCGCTGTGTGCTAATAACGATACTTCTTATACTCGTGCCGAACGAGAACTGCTTACGCAAAAAAGTAAAGAGCCTATTCGTGTTGTCGTAGATGCTTACTCTCTTGCTCAGTCAGTTGTTGGTGATGATCCTCTTTTGTCACAGTTTGCAAATTTAATTGACAAAGATACATTGAGTGTTGTTTCTTTTGGCATTACCGATAACGAAGTGTCTTTACTTGCAAATGTTCCCTTCTCTGTGCCAGCAGAAAATTCGCTCTCTCTTATGATGGGTCATGATTCAACTATGCCAGCCTTGCTTAGTCGTTTAAGTGATGTTGTTCAGTACTACACACTGTTGAATGCTGGTTCGCTTGAAGATTTAAAGAACGCACTCTTCCCTTACATTCCTGCAGAAAAAAACATTGACGGTTTGTGGAAGACCGCTGAATCTTTGTGTAAAACATTCTTTTCTGTTTCCCTTGAAGATTTAATTTTTTCTTGGACAGGCTCAGAGTTTGCTGCAATGGGTGTAGAAGGACAAGATGATCCGGTAATTGTGCTTCAAGTTAAAGACGAAGCTCAGCGCCAGTATGTCTTTAACAAATTAATTTCTTCACTCATTATCAACAATGATAATAGTCTTATTATTGACGGCATGCGTATTCCTCGCTTACAGTTACCGTCTTTCCTTCAGGGAATTTTGAATGCCTTTAATATAAACATTCCGCTTCCATATTACATTGAACTTGACGGTTATTTGTATTTGTCTGAATCTGCTGAATCTCTTTCAACGATTTACACAACAGTAAATGACGGTCGTCGCATTGCAAAGAATTCAAACTGGCAGGCTGTTTCAAGAGAACAGTCAGCGCTGAGTACTATTAGTTTATTCTACGATCTTGAAAGAAGCATTCCTTTCTTCTTGCGTAGTAACGAAACCTTCTCTAAAATTTTACAGTTGTATTCAATTGGTCGTTGTGATATGCGAGTGTCTGACGGTGTGCTTACTATGCAACTGCGAGCGGTTTCACGTCGCTCTGGAGATTTGCGACAAGTTCCTGGATTCCCTATTGAACTTTCTGGAAAGAGTGGTCAGACCTTGCTTTCAGAAAATGCAAAAAAATCGGGCGCTGTCTTCTGGGTTGAAAACGGCAATGAAATCCATTCGCTTGAAGTTTCGTCAATGAAACAATACACAGCTCCTCTTCCTGACAATTGTTCTATCTGTGTAAGTCCTTCAGAAAAAAGCGATGGTGTTGTGTGGGGCATTACTGAACAAGGTGCTGTATATCTTTTAACGCGAGAACTTGAATGTCTTTCTCCTTTCCCTGTTATAACTGGTTCGCGTCCTGCGGCTGCTGCTTCTGCTTACGGAACAGGAATTGTTTTTGCAAGTGATGACGATAGTTTAGTCTTTGTAGATCGAACAGGAAGTGTTAAAACGGTAGAACTTAATCTTTCTGGTTCAGTAAAAAGTGAGCCTTCTGTTTCAGGAACAACAGTTGCAGTCTACGACAAAAGTTTTACCGGAAAAATATTTGTTGTAGAAGATGGTGTCTGTGTAAATGCAGATCAACCTTATTCGGTTGCAGGAATTGCATTCGGTTCTCCTGCTGTACTTAAAACAAAAGACGCTCAGTACATTGCATTTATAACTCAGTCAGGAAATCTTTCTGTTTGGCGCGATGGACAGCTTGATTCTACTTTCCCCAAAAAACTTGATGGCCTTTTCTATGTAAATGTTGTTGCTTCGTCAGATGCATTCTACGCAGTTTCTGCAGATGCTCGTTTGTATAGAATTGGTCTTGACGGTTCTGTTCTTTCTGTTGATATTCCTCAGAGTACAGCTCGGGAAGGATTTATTACTGTTGCTGATCCCAACAAAAATGGAATTGAAAATATATATGTCTGTGCTGATGGAAATACCATTTACGGATTTACCAGTTCTCTTGAACTGTTGTCGGGCTTCCCCTTGGTAGGTTGGGGTAGACCAGCCTTTGCAGATGTTAATGGTGATAATAACGCAGACTGTTTTGTTCTGACTATAAACGGAAATTTGAACGCTTGGAATTTGAGGTAAAAGTATGAAAAAACATATTGCTTGGGTAAGTGTACTTGCAAGTGCATTTTTGTTAGTAGTAAGTGCTTGTTCTTCTTTGCAACAAGATGTTGTTATTTCTTCTGACGAACTGATTCATCAGGAAGATGTGCTTGCTATTGAAACAACACTTGCAAAAATTGATTCAGATGCAATAATGGGTCTTAATGCAGAAAATCGTGTTCGTTTGTGTACTATGCTTCTTTCGCAAATAGACCTCGCACTCAATGATGCTGGAATCAAAAAAGCACTGTGTTCTCGTCTTTATGCATTGCAAGGTCGCACATATCTTCTTATGGGAAAAAAGACAGAAGCTCGCACTTGTTATAACGAATCGGTTAAAGCTTCTCGCGGTGATGCTCAAGCAATTGTTTTGGGTAGTCGTTTGGGTTTAGTTCCCGATCTTGAAGATAGAAATGTACTTGCCGGAAGTAATCAGCGCACACTTTTGGTATTAGAACGAGGACTGCAACTTTTTTCAGAAGGAGCATATCTTGATTCACTTGCAAAACTCGATGAAGCTTTTTTGTCGCTGGACTCATTCTACAAAGTTGCCTATAAAAATGTTCGCGATACCGCATGGAGTTTGCGTTCTGTTTCAACAACAGGTTCTTCTGTGCAAAATCTTTTACTTTCAAAATCTGTAAGTGTTTCAAATATGGCAGCAATTACTCAGGGAAATACGCTTTTGTTAAATGCCTACACAGGTGGTAAGACACTTTCGCAAACAGAACTGGTTCAAGTACTTGTTAAAGCAGGACTTTTGTCTCCTGTGTCTGCTACTGTTACCGAAGACATGATTCCTTCAGCAAGTGATGCAGCAACACGCATTATGTGTGCACGTTTTTTGTGGAACCTCTATGTAACAAAACGCAATAACCGTAAGCTTACAACTCGCTATTCACAATTATATCGTGATTCATCAGAGCCTTCTCCTATACCCGATGTTTCTGTCGATTCTCCAGATTTTGATGCTGTGCTTGGTTGTGTCGAAAATGAAATTATGGAATTAGTTGATGGCGAACACTTTGCTCCGAACCAAACTGTTTCTGGAGTTGAATTTAACACTTGGGTTTCACGCATAAAGTAAAAGATTATGTTTAATCCCTTTCCTGTAGATTCTGCGCTTGAAGTTTGCCGCACTATGCTTTCACAAATTGCTGACGGTAGCTTGCGCATTGAATGTACAGGAAAAATTAGTGAACGTTCGAATCAAGGAATTATGCTGGGTGCTCTTGTTTGTAGCGATTCAAAGGGAAAGAGAGTAGTACTAAAAACAAATTCAGGTATATCTAAAAAATTAGTTTTTCAAGGTTCTGAAGTAGACGATTTTCTTTATGTTCCCCCTGTAGTAGAGCCTAAAAAAATTGATGAAGCACTTTTGAAAAATGACAAAGCAATCCATGAATTGACCTATGCGATTGAAGAAGCAAAAAAAAATAACGTAGAAAAAGTAAGTCAACTTCAAAAAGAAAGAGAAGAACTTACAACAGAATCACTTCGTGCTGTTTTTGAACTGTATTCATTTTGTTGTGCTGACAAAACGATGCGTTCTCTTTTTTCTATTTGCAATAATGCACTTCCTCCTACAGGAACAGGTGAATGTTGTGCTCCCAAACTTTTGCACTATGCTTTTAAACACAATTTGCAACCTCTGAGTATGTGTGAAGTTTTTTGCGGACCCAGTGACAGTCATGGAAAAATTCATGGTCAAGTTTATGACCCTTGCGATGAACGATGTGCTCTTTTACTTCCTGCTTTGTTGGGAATAGAAATTGTCTACCGTGACAATGATATTATTGTTGTAAACAAACCAAGCGGTCTGCTTAGTGTTCCGGGAAGAGGACCTGAAAAACAAGACTGTGTTGTAAATCGAGTAAAAAAATTATTTCCTCAATGTATTGAACAGCCTGCGGTGCATCGTCTTGATATGGAAACAAGTGGTCTTATGGTTTTGGCTTTTACAAAAGAAGCACATCGTTTACTGAACAAACAGTTTGAAAATGGACAAGTGTCAAAATCGTATGAAGCATTGTTGGACGGTGTTCTTGCAAAAAAAGGAATTGCTTCTGATGGAACAATGGTTTTGTATTTTAGACTTGATGTTGAAAATCGTCCGCATCAGATTTGGGATTCAGTGTACGGAAAAGAAGCAATAACAGAATGGCATGTAAAAAATGTTGAACGCTTTGGTTCTCAAAAACAAAATGTTCGGCATGTAACTCGTGTTCAATTTATTCCCCACACTGGCCGAACTCATCAACTGCGTCTTGCAAGTGCAGACAGTCATGGCTTTGGTATTCCCATTGTTGGAGACAGTTTGTATGGAACAGTAAATGATGGAGAGCGTCTGTGTCTTCATGCAACAAGACTTTCTTTTGTTCATCCAATAACAAATGAGCCTCTAACTTTTACCAGCGCCTGTCCTTTTTAAAATAACATTCTTTTTATTTGCCCTTCGACAAAAATTTTCGTATATTTGATATATGGATTCAAGTCTTGTTTTGAAAAATGCAGCTGCAGATAATAACATGCAGTTAAGTGATCCTCAAGCCATAATGGCAACTGCGCTCCAGTTTCAACAGCTTTTTATGTTGTATGAAAGTGGAATAAAACAAATTACGACTAAACTCGAAATTCTCGATGATGAATTTGCAAGTAAGCATCAACGTAATCCTATAGAAAATATAACAAGTCGCATTAAAGAGCCCGTAAGCATTGCAGAAAAATTACAAAGAAAAGGACTTGCTGTTACCATAGACAACATGGTTAACCGTTTGTACGACATTGCAGGCATACGAGTAACTTGTCCTTTTATAAGTGATGTCTATCATGTTATGCAGATGCTTTTGCAACAGGATGATATAGAACTAATTGAACTAAAAGATTACATCAAATCTCCCAAAGCGTCTGGCTACCGTAGTCTGCATGCAGTTGTAAAAGTGGGTGTCTACTTTAGCGATCAAAAGCGTGATATTCCTGTAGAAATACAAATTCGCACCATAGCTATGGATTTTTGGGCCAGTCTCGAACATCAGTTGCATTACAAAAAAGATTTCAAAATGCCCGCCAATGTAGACGAAGAATTGCGTTCTATTGCCGAAACCATAACCCAAACCGACCGTCGCATGCAAGAATTAGCCAAATACATCCCCGGCTTTGTAGATTATTCAGAAATAAGCGACTGACGCAACTTAAGTCTAATAAAGTAAAGGTTAAGGGGATAAGAAATAAAGTTGACTGGCTTTGAATACAAACCCAAATAGGCATCAGTGATGCCGGACAGGGAGTTGGTTAAGGGGATAAGAAATAAAGTTGACTTTCTTCCAACTCCTTGACTAAATCTTGACATTT
>ODAI013362589.1_pt1 | contig 10047 bp, 12 predicted proteins | sample 1539321 | NCBI WGS metagenome assembly ODAI01 (sample SAMN02144231, study PRJEB22623) | gut metagenome | biome: sheep rumen | host: Ovis aries | place: New Zealand | reverse complement strand
TCCATGTTGCCCAAGACCTTCCCACCATATCCGGAACGTAACGATGTGGATATCTATGGCCAGGTGACACCTGCCAAGGCCGTTGGTGGCGACCTCTTCGACTTCTTTATCCGCGACGAGAAACTCTTCTTCTGTATTGGCGATGTCAGCGGCAAGGGTGTTCCTGCCTCTATGTTCATGGCTGTGGCACGTTCGCTGTTCCGCAATGTCTCTGCCCATGTTCCAGAACCTCACATCATCGCTAAAGCGCTCAACGAATCGATGAGTGAGGGTAACGAGATGAATATGTTTGTCACCATGTTTGTGGGCGTCCTCGACCTAAAGACGGGTGTGCTGCGCTATTGCAATGCAGGTCACGATTCACCGCTGCTGATAGGTAAGGACGTAAGCATCTTGCCTTGCGATGCCAACCTGCCCATAGGCGTGGTGGATGACTGGGATTACACCGTCCAGGAAACGACCATTGTCCCACAGACCACCATCTTCCTGTTTACGGACGGCCTCAACGAGGCAGAAAACGTACACCATCAGCAATTTGGCGACGAGCAAGTCCTGTCGATGGCCAAGGAACTGTTAGAGAATGGAGAAAGCCAGCCCATGCCCTTTGTCCAGCGTATGGCTGCTGCCGTCCGATTCTTTGCCGGTGCTGCCGAGCAGAGCGACGACCTCACCATGCTGGCCATACAGTACAAGAAAGAGGGCGAATAATCTTTAATGAATATAACAGGATATTAGTATTGCTACCACTATGGCTGGCGATTGCCATTCCTCTTTTTTTCTTCAATTCATTTGGAAGTTACAAATTTATTCTCTATCTTTGCAATGTGAAACCTACTTACAAGTAAGATTATGTGTACAGTTACGTTGTCATACAATCAAAATAATGCCCTGGCCCGCCGCAAGTTGGCCGCATTACTTGCTACAGGATTGTTTACTCAACGGTCGACCTCTCCTGCTGAACAAACCAACAAGGAGTCTGAGACCTATCTTGAGGAAAGAGAGGCCTTTATGAGCCACTCTAAGAAAAGTATGTCTCACGTAATAGCGCGTTACCTATGAAGTTCCATCAGAGAGACATTGTTGAGGTCAACTTCCTTTTCCCTGATGGAACCTTCAAGCCTCATCCAGCAATTATCGTTTCAAACGATGAACTACAAGAGGATGAGATGGGATTGTTGTATCTGGTTCTTATTACATCAAATGACAAAATCAATCCTCAGTATTCATATCCACTTACTGACGAAATGCTTATTGGCCATTCGTTTGCCAAACCAAGTTTGGTAAAATGCCAAATAATTGCTGGATACGTTGAGCGCGACATTTATCGTCGTCTCGGATCAATTAAAGAAAAGTATTTTAATGAGATTGTCGACAAGACTATTGAGTCGATATTCTAATATAGAATGTAGAACCCTTAAAACCGAAAATGCCTATGGGCTGAAAAAGATATAACCGAAAAGGACATATAGGATGAATATCCACTTTTAGATTCTTGTTGTTCGAAATCGCCAATTTCAAAACATCTATCAAGAACTGAAGTAGGAGTTCACGCTGAAAGGCGTGGGCATTACTCGTTTAAGATAGATTGGTGTTTGGCGATACCAGAACAACGTAGACGAAGTAAATTGTCCACGTTTTCTTTTTGTGTATATAACGCAACAATCATATTATTAACAACTTAATTATATTAACTTTTAAACAATCACAATTATGAAAAAATTATTTATTGTTTTTGCTATGTTTATGGCTTTGTCTGCTAATGCCCAAGAAGTGACTGTTGCAGAGCCAGAATTTGCAGATGAAACTATTATGCTTTACTCAAATACACAAGGTGTGCTTCTAAAGCGTGAAAGTGGAACTGTGAAGACTAAAGCTGGTGCAAGTCTGTATCTAACTGGAATAGGCAAAGTCAAGTCTCGTCTTACTCTTCCAGGAACAAAGTCTGTTAATGTAGGAATTAAAGGAGGTTCTACGACTCGTTTGATAATCAAAGCAAAGGACAATAGGACAGATCCCAATTCTTTTGTGAATATTTTCAAGTTTGATATTCACAAGGATAAGGAACGACGTTATCAACTGGCTGAAGCAGGAACACTTTCAAAAACAGAAACCAACAACCTTTCAAGTGTTGAATATAAGGCAAAGAAATACGGTGAGTCATCTTATTTAATCCAAATGGATGATTTAACCCCAGGTGAATATGGTATAGTCCTTGGAGATCCTAATACTCAAAACACTAAGAACGGTATGAAGGTTACAACATTTACTGTAGAGTAAATGACACTCTTATATTACGTGCACAGCGGATTTCAATGCTACACACAAGGAGAGAATCGCCCCCCTTTTGCATAAGCGAAGTAATTGGTAACGTTTTCTTTTTGTGTATATTCTAACAAACAACAATAACAACTGAAACTAATACTGATTATGAAGAAACAAAGATTATGTTTTTTTGTCCTCTTATGTGTGATGGGGGTATGCCTGACTGCTTGCGGTGGTGACGATGACGGCGTGCAGACGCCGCCGGTTCAAACGCCTATGGTAAAAACTTCAGAGTATTTCACCGAAATAGTAAGTCATAAGTACACTAAGGCATCGTTTGTCGATACCTCACTTGGTACAATGGCTGCTTTCTATACAGACGCATATAATGATGCCAACGGAAATACCGGTGTCATAGAAGTCATTGGAAGGGTGGCAGGCCCCTTCACAGAACACCCCGAATCTAAGGGCAACATTCAGCTGTCTGAAATTGCTGTCCAGAGAATATTTAGCAGTTATGATGTTTACTGGAGGGTTAAAACTAAGATTTCCGGTGAATATAAGTTTAAAGGTGGTTATGTGAATTACACTAAACGTGATGACGGGACTTACCACGTCGTGCTGCGTGGTGGTCCGTTGATTGATGATAAGAACAACATTATTGAGAGTTTGGAGATAACATACGACGGGATAGTAGATATCGGCAGTATGCTGGAATACTGATCTTCAGCTGTTATCCCACATCAAGCCCGGTGCTCACCATGAGTATCGGGTTTCTGTGTTGTCTGTCTGTCCCCCCTTGCCTTTCATTTGTGCTGGCAAAAAGATAGATATAGAAAAAGGGACTTTTTGTGTACAATAGTGTGCAGCCCCCTACTATGTATAGCGTACAGTGTAAATAATCCTATGATTCTTTGGAGTTATGGAGATTTTTCTGTACCTTTGCACGAAAAAGAAACAATGGTTATAACACGATATTATACCAACGACGAGTCACTAAATAAATGTGATGAGCCTTACCGCAGTGTTGTGGAATTGCTTGACCAGTTGAAAAATGAAACACCTGATGGATGTGAAAACATGTCTTTTCCTTCTTTTACTCTCTGCCATATTGTCTCTGCTGTGCGTACCGTTTACGAAAAACTTAGGAATAACTTACTCATCTTCAACAGCACTCTCATTAAAATACGTTCTGCGATGACATCCACCAGGAACAGTATTGATTATGATAATTTTTATTTAACAATTCCTTCCAGTCAGGCACTGCTCTTTGGAGCTGTTTATTACGTTGCAGCACACGACTCAACCTTTAAAGACAAGCAATTAGAAGCCATAGCAAAGTTCTCTTGTCAAAACAAGCCATCAACAGCCATATTCCAATATTTTAAGGAACCTGCAGACCAGAAGCGTAAAGAAATGATAGTCTATAATCACTCTGAGCAGGTAAGGGAGAAACCTTTGCCTCCGTCGAAACGTGTGATAGTGAAAAAAGGAAGATATAGCGATTTCGCACGTGTGGTAAAAACCATGGTAATGGATGATTACTTTGTGCATGAGGATGGGTCGTTAACAAACGCTACAGAAGTTGGCACAATGATGCTTGATTATTTTGGCATCGAAAACTCATGGGATTCTGTCCTACAAGCTGCATTTCGTGTGGAGAATATTAAAAAGACGTTCGATGCTCTACTTGAAAGAGGTAACGAGTATTTGATCAGTGTAGGAAATCCAAAGAAAAAATCATAAGGTTTTCTTATACTGAACTATAAGGTTCGTCGCAAAAAGCCATAGGGTATAGTTCATTAAATGGTATGTTAAGACTGCATCGACAATAGGTGTCGGCAATATGTGCCTGACACCTTTTTTTCTTGTTTTCATTTTGTGATTTAAGTACCTTTGCACTCGTGGAGTTTAGACTCTCTGCGAGTGCATGTTGTTTTTGTGCCGTACTGAGTAAACCTCCATCACTTATTTGCGCAAATAGTGGTTAACTTTATGTATCACCTTTTAATTCATTGAGAAAAATGGAAATGAAGGAACAAAAAGGAGACCTCTATCAGGAGACGAACAGAGGTCTCGACAACAACCAGCCGCAAGGCTGCAATGCCACCGATGCCTGGGATGCAAAGGAGGCAAGGATGTCGTTCTTCAGACATCCGATTACGAACAAAAGACCGGAGGCAATGCCGGTCGGCCTCTTCGAGGTGTACCAGATGGTTCGCACCAATCGCTATCGGTTGGAAACGGAGAGGTTACGGCAGACGGAGGGCCATGAGGCACAGCGACAGTTCAAGGGGCTGAACTTGGACTACGTGACGCCCTCAGGCGTGTTCAGCTACTGCAGCGACCAGTCACTCGTATGTCACTCGGGGATTCTGTGTATGGATCTTGACGACCTGGGCGAACGGGTGGTTGAACTGAAACAGCGGCTGATAGACGACCCATGTTTCTCGACGCTGCTACTGTTTACGTCGCCCTGTGGCAACGGGTTGAAATGGTTCATCCCGATTGACCTGACGCGGTGTGACCACAAGACGTGGTTCACAGCGGTGCGCAACTATCTGATGGCAACCTACGGGCTGACGGACAAACAGGTGGACAAACAGTGCCAGAACCCTTCGAGGGCCTGCTATTTGAGCCATGACCCTGAGGCTTATCTGAGAATGGATTTAATTGAATTTTTCTAAGCTTTTTATCAACAATGAACCAGAACATATCTTTCGACCCTCTGGCGTGGGCAAACAATAGCGCCAACAACGTGAGTGAGAACGAGGACGCCAAGATGACGGCTCCTCAGGTGAATAACGACCATGCTGACGGCGGCTCCACACTGGATGTGGAGCTGGCCAAGGCGCGTGCAACGGCAGATGAGCTGCTCAGGCTAGGTGCCAACATTGCGGAGTCGTACGACGACTACCTGCAGTTGGGCTTTGCCCTGGCCAACGGACTGGGCGAGCAGGGTAGGGACATCTACCATAAGTTGTGTGCCCAGTCGACAAAGTATAAGGAGGCTGACTGTGAGAAGAAGTGGCAGGAGTGTCTGCTGAAGAACGACGGTCGTACGACTATCGCTTCTTTTTACAAAATGGCGCAGGATGCAGGAGCCGACTTGTCGGCTATTGGCAGGGCGTTTCCCTCAATATCCTCAAATCCTCACGGCTCCTCAGGAAACGTTGATGGTACCGATAAGGACGGTTCTGAAAAGCATCATCTTATTAATAATAAAGGTGTTATGTCTTCTGAAAGTCCAGTCTCTCCTGCTGCACTGAAAACGCAGGACAGCAGTGAGGGAATGAGGGTTTTGAGGAATTGTCAGCCGTCGGCAGCCACTGAAACAGCCGACGATGATGAGGCAAGATTCCTTTTCAGCGAAACTTTTTCGGACAGAATGGATGAGGCCCAGCAGTGTTCCTTGATACGTGACGTGATGGCCACGCAGAACGATGCCGAGAGTAAGGACAAGGTGGTGCTGGCTGCCCTGATAGCCTGGTCGGGAGCTATTCCCAATGTCAAGGGGCTCTATCATAGTGACATGGTGGAACCGCCTCTGTATGCCATTCTCAATGCGCCTTCGGGTGTGGCCAACAAAGGTGCTGTGAAGGCTTGCCTCCAACTGTTGATGCCTGTCGAGTGGGAGATTGCTGCCCAAGTAAGAAAAGAACAGGAGGAGTATGAGCGTCAACACAACGCTTGGCTGGCCATGGACCCCAAACAGCGCAAGAACACCCCCGAACCTAAGGAGCCAAAAAGCCGTTCGCTGTTCATTGCTGGCAACTCGTCGGCATCAATAGTCTATGAAGACCTGCAGGCCAATGGCGGCGGTGGCATCATTTTCGAGTCTGAGGCTGATACGGTGGCAGCGGTATTGACACAGGAGTGGGGACAGTGGAGCGACCTGTTGCGAAAGGCCTTCCACCATGAACGCTTAACGTTAAGGCGCAAGAATGACAACCTGCGTGTGGTCATCGAGCACCCTCGTTTAGCTGCGCTTCTGACTTGTACACCTGGGCAGATACCATTGCTGCTACCGTCCACTCAGGAGGAGAACGGACTGGCCAACCGCTTCCTGTTCTACTGTCTGCGTGGCAGTGCAGGTTGGAAAGACCCCTTTGGAAGCGACAACAAGCCGCTCGCAGAAGACATGCTAAAAATCGGACAGCGTTTCCTGAAGCTCTACCACGCCCTGCAGCAGCGAGCAGACAAGCCCTTGGAGTTCGCATTTAGCGACGCTCAGAAACAACTGTTCAACGAATTCTTCCGTCCGTTATACGACGAGCAGATAGGCATGAACGGTCGTGAGCTGTCGGCCTATGTCTTTAGACTGGGCTTGTCAACATTCCGACTTGCCATGGTGCTTACCGTCCTGCGCTGTGCTGACAGTGAACCCATGTTCGAACCCTTGTCGCAGGTGTTGGTGTGCACTGATCAGGACTTCCAGACAGCACTGACCATCGCCAATACGCTCATCGACCACACGTGCCACGTATATAACAATGTGTTGGTACACGACCAAAAGCCGGTGGTAGCCCCCGGAGTCAAGATGCCCGATCGCCAGCGTCAGTTCCTGGCCTCCTTGCCCGATGACTTTACAGCGGAAATCTGGAAGGAAGCAGCTTCGCAACTGAACATTCCACCTAAGACTGCCGAGCGCTACATGGGTGAGTTCGTCAACAAGTTCCACCTCGTTAAGCGTATTCAGAATGGGGTTTTCCGTAAGTGATGATACCTTACGCTCTTGGGGCGGACTATCCGCACTGCCGGTGTGCTTACTTCTCGCTCGGGGTGTGCATAGTCCGCGCTCGGGGTGGGGATAGTCCGCACGCGCAGCAGAAACAAAGCCGTGCCATCCGTTTCCATCCGTTCCGTCCGTGGTTTGAAAATAATCTGTTTTTTTGCGAAAAAAGTGGCGGAAATGTTTGGTGGTGTCGGGAAAATTTTGTACCTTTGTAGTGTAATTAAGAAGGAGAAAAACCTCTGAGGGAGGAGGGTGATAAATATAGATTCCAGATGTGCGCACAGGGTCTGACGGACGGGTTTCGTGGATGACCGGAAGATGATAGGCACCCTTTCCTTTTCCCGATACGATGCGAGGATGAGTATCCGGAGTGTTCGTTAACTTATTGTCAATTTTTTAAACAAAAGAAAGGATTACAACTATGGGAAAAGTTTTGTATGACATCTACAAGGTCAAGAACGTTAAGTCACCGGTGAATGGTCGCTTCTTCGGTCGCGTGGTTCCTACGGAGACGATGGACACGGAGGGGCTGGCGCAGCACATTGCGGAGCATGGTTCGGTGTTCACCGAGGACGTGGTGAACGGTGTGCTGGACAAGGCTCGCCGCTGCATTCTGGAGTTGCTGCTGGACTCTAAGAAGGTGAAGCTGAACGGTCTGGGCACGTTCTATCTGTCGGCGCATAACCGCAAGGGCGGTGCTGACACGCTGGAGGACTTCTCGGTGACGAAGAACATCCAGGGCCTGCACATCCGCTTCCTGCCTGACCAGTCGGATTCGAAGAACCTGTCGGCGAAGACGCTGTATCAGAAGGCCAACTTCAAGTGGGCGGAGGAGCTGAAGCGCGAGTCGGCCGAGAGCAAGCCCGATCCCGAGCCTTAAGGAACCTCACGGAGCGACCCTGGCGGCAAAACCGCCAGGAACATTAAAAATAATAAGGTATCGCATGCGCGCGATACCTTATTTATTTTAAGTAAAAAAACTGTTAGCAGGTCTCGATGGCCTTTTCGGCGGAGAGGTACTGCTGGTAGTTGTCCAGATAACGCTCGAAACCGGCTACCTCCTCGGCGGTGGGGGCGATGGTCTCCTGAGCCTGACCGGCAAAGACGTGCTCGTCGAGATAGTCGGGCAGGGACTGGTGGGCCTGGTTGTTGACCAGGTACGCCGCCAGGAGGGCAATGCCCCAGGCACCGCCTTCGCCAGCGGTCTCCATGACGCTGATGGGCGAGTTGAGGGCTGCTGCGAGGATGCGCTGTCCGACACCCTTGGTCTTGAACAGTCCGCCGTGGCCGGTGATGCGGTCAACCTGGACGTGCTCCTGCTTGAAGAGGATGTCGTTGCCGACCTTGAGTACACCGACGGCAGCATGCAGGTGGGCTCGCATGAAATTGGCGAGCGTAAACTTGCTGCTGGCTGAGCGGACGAAGAGGGGATGGCCGGTCTGTACGCCGGTGACGGGTTCGCCGGAGATGTAGTTGTAGCTGACGAGGCCTCCGCAGTCGGTGTCGCCCGTCAGGGCGTGGTTGTAGAGACGTCCGAAGAGCTCGTTCATGTCGACGGGAACACCCAGCAGCTGCTGGTACTCCTTGAAGATGTTCACCCAGGCGTTGAGGTCGCTGGTGCAGTTGTTGCAGTGTACCATGGCGACGAGTGAGCCATCGGGTGTGGTGACCATGTCGATCATCTCGTAGGGCTTGGTGAGCGGTTTTTCGAGGACAATCATCGAGAAGCTGCTGGTACCCGCGGAGACGTTGCCCGTGCGCTGCTTGACGGCATTGGTGGCTACCATGCCCGTGCCGGCATCGCCCTCGGGAGGACACAGCGGACAGCCTGCTGCCAGCGTGCCTGTGGGATCGAGGCGACGGGCTCCCTCAGCGGTCAGCGTACCGGCATCGGCACCGGCGACGAGGACGCGCGGGAGGATCTGCTCTAAGCGGAAGGGGTAACCTTCCGCGGCGAGCAGGTGGTTGAACTTCTGGACCATCGTGGCGTCGTAGTCCTTGGTGGCGGGGTCGATGGGCAGCATGCCGGAGGCATCGCCTACGCCCAGCACCTTCTGACCCGTCAGCTGCCAGTGGATGTAACCGGCGAGGGTCGTCAGGTACTGGATGTCCTTGACGTGCTGCTCGCCGTCGAGCATGCACTGATACAGGTGACTGATGCTCCAGCGCAGGGGGATGTTGTAGTTGAAGAGCTCGGAGAGACGGGCAGCAGCCTTGCCGGTGTTGGTGTTGCGCCAGGTGCGGAAGGGGATGAGAATCTGCTGGTCCTTGTCGAAGGCCATATAGCCGTGCATCATGGCAGAGATGCCGATGGATGCCAGCTGGCGGATGTCGCACTGGTACTGTCGGCGCACATCGTTGCAGAGGTCGGCGTAACAGGCCTGCAGACCATGCCATATCTCGTCAATGCTGTAAGTCCAGAGACCGTCGACGAGCTGGTTCTCCCATTCGTAGGCACCCTGTGCTATGGGCTTGTTCTGCTAGTCAATGAGCACCGCCTTGATGCGGGTAGAGCCAAACTCAATACCGAGAATGGCCTTACCTGCTTCTATCGTCTGTTTTGCGTTCATCATTGTTGTTTTTAGAGGTGAGAAGTGAGAGATTACTTCAGTGCCTTATTGAGCATGTAGTACACCTCGTTGTACTGCAGCTGGTGACGGAAGGAACCGTAGGTGGTGTCCTTGTCGATGCGCAGCATCTCGATGCCTGCAATCTCGGCGTAGTCAATCCAGAACTCGGGCGTGATGTCGTAGGAGAAACAGCTGTGGTGCGTGCCACCGGCCAGAATCCATGCTGCGGTGCCAATCTCGAAGTTGGGCATGGGAATCCACAGGGCATTGGCCACGGGCAGCTTAGGCAGGGGTTTCGGCTTGATGCACTCCACGTCGTTGACAATGAGACGGAAGCGGTTGCCCATGTCGACGACCGTAGCGGTGCCACCCTTGCCGACCTTGGAGTCGAACACCAGGCGGGCGGTGTACTCCTTGCGGACGCCGATGCCCAGAAAGTGAACCTCCAGGCGGGGCTTGTCGGCAGCAATCAGCGGGCAT
>ODAI012098615.1_pt1 | contig 10047 bp, 10 predicted proteins | sample 1539321 | NCBI WGS metagenome assembly ODAI01 (sample SAMN02144231, study PRJEB22623) | gut metagenome | biome: sheep rumen | host: Ovis aries | place: New Zealand | reverse complement strand
TGACGCCTTGCCGTTCAAAATATCCCAAGTCGTTTAGTTTCAGGTCTCCGGCCGGAGCCGAACAGGCGGTTACCGTCAGAAGGACGGCCAGCCCCAGATGGATTCGTTTCATGTGTTAAGGGGTATTATGAGGTTCCTGATGTGTAAAAATAAGGATTTTTCCGTATCTTTGCATGTTTGACTGAAAAAAATTCTGAACCATGTACAGAACGCATACTTGCGGAGAACTCCGCATTGAGGACAAGGGTCGGCAGGTTACGCTGGCCGGCTGGGTCCAGAAATCCCGCAAACTCGGCGGCATGACCTTCATCGACCTGCGCGACCGCTATGGCATCACGCAGCTGGTTGTCGAGGCTGATGCGCCGGCGGAACTGGTTGAGGCCGCCACCTCCCTGGGCCGTGAATTCGTCATCCAGGCGGAGGGCGCGGTCGTCGAGCGCCAGAGCAAGAATGCCAAGATGCCGACCGGTGACATCGAGATCAAGGTCGCGTCGATCCGCGTGCTCAACAAGTCCGTGACCCCGCCGTTCACGATCGAGGATGAAAGCGACGGAGGCGATGACCTCCGGATGAAATACCGTTATCTGGACCTGCGCCGCAGGCCGCTTCGGGACGCGCTCATGCTGCGCCACCGGGTGGCTCACGAGGTCCGCAACTACCTCGACGCACAGGGTTTCATGGAGATCGAGACTCCGTACCTGATCAAGTCGACGCCGGAAGGCGCCCGCGATTTTGTCGTCCCGTCCCGCATGAACCCGGGCCAGTTCTACGCCCTGCCGCAGAGTCCGCAGACGTTCAAGCAGCTGCTGATGGTCGCCGGTTACGACCGGTATTTCCAGATTGTGCGCTGCTTCCGCGACGAAGACCTGCGCGCTGACCGCCAGCCGGAGTTTACGCAGATCGACTGCGAGATGTCCTTCGTCGAGCAGGAGGATGTCCTCGGCACCTTCGAGGGCATGATGCGGACCCTGTTCCGCAACGTTCTCGGCGTGGAGATTCCGGATCCGCTTCCGCGCATGTGCTGGTACGATGCGATGGACAACTATGGTTCCGACAAGCCGGATATCCGTTTCGGAATGACCATCCATGACCTGACGGAGGTGGCCAAGGGCAAGGGATTCGGCGTGCTGGACGGTGCCGCCTACATCGGCTCGATCGCCGTGCCGGGCGCCGCGGAGTATACCCGCAAGCAGGTCGACGAACTGACCGAGTGGGTCAAACGGCCGCAGGTCGGCGCCAAGGGCCTGATCTACATCCGCTGCAATGCCGACGGTTCCTTCAAGTCCTCGATCGACAAGTTCTATGGTCCGGAAGACCTTGCCAAGATTGCCGCTGCCGCCGAGGCGAAGCCGGGCGACCTGATCCTCGTCATGAGCGGGGATGCCAAGCGCAAGGTCCAGACCATGCTCGGCGTCCTGCGTCTGGAGATGGGCGGCCGGCTGGGCCTGCGCGACCCGAAGGTCTTCGCTCCGCTCTGGATCGTGGACTTCCCGCTGCTGGAGTGGGATGATGAGACGCAGCGTTTCTATGCCATGCACCATCCGTTCACGGCACCGAAACCGGAGCATGAAGGCTGGTTCTACAGCGATAAGAAAGAAGATCTCGAGCGTGTTTGCGCCAATGCCTACGACTTCGTGCTGAACGGCACCGAACTCGGCGGCGGTTCCATCCGGATCCACAATGCCGACATGCAGAAGCGGATGTTCGAGGTGCTGGGCATCGGTCCGGAGGAAGCCGAATACAAGTTCGGGTTCATCATCAACGCTTTCAAGTTCGGCGCTCCGCCCCACGGCGGCCTCGCGTTCGGCTTCGACCGCGTCTGCGCCCTGTTCGGCGGCAGCGACTCGATCCGCGATTATATCGCGTTCCCGAAGAACAACCAGGGCCGCGACATGATGATCGATTCCCCGTCGTCGATCGACGACAGCCAGCTGGACGAACTGCAGATCCGCCTGGACGTCAAGGAACAGGCATAACGACACGTTCGGAAACAAGAAAGCCGGTCTCTTCGGGCAGAGGAGACCGGCTTTTGTTTTGCGAGGGGTTTTACAGGAGGCTGAGGACCTGGAGGCACATGCGGCTGTTGTGGTAGGGGCATTTCCAGAAGCCCGCCTTGTCGTCGGTCCGGTTCGGGGTGCCGTCCGGCGCGCAGGACCAGAACCATTCTCCTCTTTCCGTGTCGACCAGGTGGGTCTTGATGTAGTCCCAGCAGGCCAGGGCACGGTCGGCTCCGTCCGGATCGCCCTGGTATTTCCAGAGCCAGAGGTTGCCGACGACGTTCTCGGCCTCGACCCACCACTGGCGGGAATCGTCTCCGCTCTCGTAGAGCAGGCTGCCGTCCGGCTGGAGGCCTTCCAGGCCGGCGCGGGCCATCTGCAGGGCGGCCGGCCGGATCCGGCCGATGACGTCGATGTCGCGCACGATGAAGGCCGCTTCCAGGGCCAGCCAGGAGGTCTCGATGTCGTGGCCGTAGGAGAAGGCGCCGGGAATGACGCTCCAGTCTTCGTTGAAATACAGGTGCAGGTGGCCGGTCTTCGGGTCCATGATCCGCTCCCGGAGGATGTCCAGCAGGGCGATCGTTTTCTCACGCAGGCCCTCGTCCGGCCAGACCTTGTAGAGGTTGGCATAGGCTTCGAGCAGGTGCAGGTGGGAGTTCATGGTCTTGGCGGCGTTGATGTCATGGGCGCTGAGGGTCATGTCTTCCAGCGGCTGGAAATCCCGTCCGCGGGCTTCGAAGTAACCTCCGTGGACCGGGTCGGCGAATTCCTTCTCGATGATGAGGTAGAGGTTGCGGGCGGCCTTGAGGGCTTCATCGTCTCCGGTCGCACCGTAAAACTCGCTGAGGCCGTAGATGGCGAAGGCCTGGGCATAGAGCTGCTTCTTGGTTTCGAGCCGGATGCCGGCCGGGGTCAGCGACCAGTAGACGCCGCCGTATTTGTGGTCGATGAAATGGCCGAGGAAATAGTCTTTGGCCCGACCGGCTGCAATCAGGTATTCTTTCTTGCGGAGGGCTTTCCACGCGGCCGAAAAAGCCCAGAGGATGCGGGCATTGAGGATGGTGCCGCGGGGCGCCTTGCGGTCCGGTTCTCCGGTTCCGCTGATGCGGCCGAGGAAGCCGCCTTCCAGCGGGTCGCGGGTGTTGTCCAGCCAGAAGGAAAGGATGTTGTTCTCGAGATTGGCGCGGATCTCGCGCAGGAAGGTGTCAGTCCGGTTCATGGGCGCAAATAAATGGGTTAACGGATATCTTCGAATCCGGGCATGGCGAGCCCGGCGGTAAAATCGCGGTAGGCGGCGTCGTCCCGCGGGCAGATCAGCAGGGCGTCCGGGGTGTCGATGACCAGGAAGTCCTTGAGGCCTTTGACGGCCATCATCTTGCCCGGATTCCGGGACAGGATCATGCAGCCGGCATCGCTTTCCAGGTACGGCTGCCTGCTGTTGGTGACATTGCCCTCGTCATCCTTGTCGGGGTAGTTGGCGTACAGGCTGTCCCAGTTGTCGATGTCGGACCAGCCGAACCGTGCCGGATAGACCCAGGCCCGTTCGGTCTTTTCCATGACGCCGTAGTCGATGGATTGCTTGGAACAGTCGGTGTAGGCCCGTTCGAGGAAGACGCGCTCCGCCGTGGTCCCGAGGGCTCCTTCCCAGCCGGAGAAGAGGGTCGTGATCTCCGGGATGTACCGTTCGCATTCGGTGCGGATGACAGAGGCCTGCCAGACGAAGACGCCGGAGTTCCAGAAGAACTCCCCGCTCCGGCAGAAGACCTCGGCGATGACCGGATCCGGTTTCTCCGTGAAGGTCTTGACCGGGACCGGCTTGTCGGCGTTGCGTGCCGCCTTGCCGCCGGCGACCTGGATGTAACCATAATTGGGGTCCGGCCGGGTCGGTACGACGCCGAGGGTCACCAGGACGGAGTGGCCGGAGGCGTAGTCGAGGGCGTCCCGCAGGGTTTTCCGGTAGCAGTCTCCGTCGAAGATGATCTGGTCGGCCGGGATCATGGCGATGACGGCGTCGGGATTCCGCTTGAGGATGGCATAGGTCGAATAGACGATGCACGGGGCGGTCTTCCGGCCGTAGGGCTCCAGCAGCAGGTTTTCTTCCGGGAAGTCGGGGATCGTCTCGAAGACGTAATCCCGGAAGCGGGACAGGGTGATCAGCAGGATATTCTCTTTCGGGACGACCCCGAGGCACCGATCATACGCGACGCGGACCAGGGATCGGCCCTGTCCGGTCAGGTCGATGAACTGTTTCGGCCGGGATTCCCGGGTCATTGGCCAGAAGTGGCTTCCATAGCCGCCGGCCATGATGACGCAGTAATGGTTGTTGTTCATAGTGTTTCAAACATATATCGGAATGAAGGCGGACGGGAAATACGCGATTTCCTCGGAGCCTCCGTCCAGTGTCACTGCAATGACGTCGAAAAAGACCTCCAGGGTGGCCAGTTTCCGGTCGTCTTTATCGTGGAGATACCGCTGGGCCGCGGCTGCCATGTTCCGCTGCTTGGCGTATCCCACATTGTCTTGCGGCGGGGCCGCTACCGGCGCCACCCGCGTCTTCACCTCCGTGAAGTGGATCCCGTCGGGAGCCAGGGAGATGATGTCCAATTCCAGGTGCCCGGCCCGCCAGTTCCGGTCCAGGACCGTATGACCCCGGCCGGCCAGGTAGCGGCAGGCGGCCTGCTCGCCGAGCCTTCCGATCTCTCCGCGTCCCATCAGTCGAAGGTGACGATGGTTACGCCCGACCCGCCGTGCTGGATGTGCTCGTCCTTGACCGAGGCGACCCCGGCCGTGGCGCGGAGCATCTTCTGGATCTCCTCGTGGAGGACCCCGGTGCCCTTGCCGTGGACGATCCGCACGGAAGGCATGCCCAGCATGATCGCGTCATCGACGAACCGCATGACGATCTCCAGCGCGTCGCCCAGCCGTTCGCCCCGGACGTCCAGTTCCGGCTTGAAGGCGAGTTTGCGCTCGCGGATGGCGGCATCTTCCACCTGCAGCGGCCGGGTGGCCGTCGGAATGTTCCGGACAGCCTCCTTGTATTCGTTCGAGGAGATCCGCTCGACGCGCTCGTGCGGGAGTTTGCTGGTGATGCTGCCGATGATGACGGTGACGGCCTTGGCCGAGACCTTGGAGACCTCGCCGACCATCCCGTTGTCCTTGACGCGGACTTTCTCGCCGACTTTCAGCGGGCCGCTGCGGGCGTCCGCCGCCGATTCGGCCGGGACTTCTTCCGGCGCAGCCGTTCCGCGGCGCACCCGGCGGGCCTTTTCCCGCTCCCGGCGCTCGGACAGTTGCCGGAGTTTCCCTTCGACGTAGTCTTCGCGGTTCTTCTGCTGCCGCTGCTTGCCTTGCGTCAGCAGGCTCATGAAGTCGCCCAGTTCGCGGCGCACTTCCTGGGTCTTCTCTTTTTCCGCCTGGTTTTCCTTGATCTCCCGGATGGTCCGTTCGATCCGCTTGTTGGCCTCCTTGACCATTCCCTCGGCTTCCCGGCGGGCTTCGTCGATGATCTCCTTGCGGGTCTTCTTGATGTCTTCCAGTTCTTTCTGGTAGCGGCCCGTGATGTTCTCGAGGGTCTTGTCGGTGTGGCGGATCTTTTCGAGTTTCTCGTCGAGGGCGCGACGGTTGCGGGCGATCTTGCGGAGGTTCCGCTCGATGCCGACGTATTCGTCGCCGGCACGTTCCTCAGCGTCTTTGATGATCGCCTCCGGCAGGCCCATCTTGCGGGCCATCTCGAAGGCGAAGGAGTTCCCGGGGAGTCCCATCTCCAGTTTGAAGAGCGGGGCGATGTTCTTGGCGTCGAATTGCATGGCGCCGTTGATGACGCCGCAGTCGCCTTCCCGGGCGGCGTAGAGTTTCAGGTTGGTGTAATGGGTCGTGATGACGCCGTAGACGCCCCTGCGGTCAAGTTCGCTCAGGATGGCTTCCGCGATGGCGCCGCCGGCGGCGGGCTCGGTGCCCGAGCCGAATTCGTCGATGAGTACGAGGGTATGCTCGTCCGCGCATTCCAGCATCTGGCGCATGGAATCGAGGAAGGAGCTGTAGGTGCTCAGGTCGTTGTCGATCGACTGGCCGTCGCCGATGTCGACCATGATGCGGTTGAACAGGGTCATCTCGGAGGTCTCCGAGGTCGGGATGAGCATGCCCCACTGGAACATGTACTGGAGCAGGCCGACGGTCTTCAGGCAGACGGATTTGCCGCCGGCGTTCGGACCGGAAATGAGGAGGATGTGCTTGGCGGGGGTGAGGGAGGCGGTCAGCGGGACGATCTCCTTGCCTTCGCGGCGGAGGGCTTTCTCCAGGAGGGGATGGCGGGCCTTGCGGAGGTTCATCTCTCCGTTTTCGGAGAGGACCGGCATGCCGGCGATGTATTCCAGGGCGGTCTGGGCCTTGGCCATGATGAAGTCCAGTTCGCCGGCGACGCGGGCGCCGGCCAGCAGCCGGGGCACGTACGGCCGGACGAATTCGCTGAAATCGCTGAGGATCTTGAAAATCTCGCGGCTTTCGGCGAAGTGCAGTTCCGCGATTTCGTTTTCAAGTTCGATGACCTCCGCCGGTTCGATGTAGGTCGTCTTGCCGGTCGAGGATTCATCGTAGACGAAGCCGGCGAGCTTGCGCTTGTGGGCGGAACTGACCGGGATGAGCATCTTGCCGTCGCGGACCGACAGGCTGGCGTCGGCATCGGCGATGCCTTCCTGCTGGGCGCGCTTGAGGATGGCAGCGGCCCGGCGCGAGATGGCGCCCTCTTTCTCCCGGAGGGCCTTGCGGATCTCGTAGAGGAGGTCCGAGGCGGTGTCCTTGACTTCGCCGTTGCGGTCCAGGATCCGGTCGATCTGCTGCAGGATTTCCGGGAAGACGTTGACGTGGGCCGTCAGGCGGGTCAGGTTGGGATAGACCCCGTCCTTGACGGTCGAGAAAAAGGCGATGACCTTGTGGAGGGTGTCCAGCAGGGTCCGCAGCTTGCCCAGCGAGAGCAGGTCGATGTTGGCGCCGTCCTGGGCGAGGACCTCGAGGAAATCGATGCAGTCGATGTATCCGCTGGTCGGGAAACTGTCCTCGAACAGGATGATCAGCCGCATCTCGTCGGTCAGCAGCAGGCGCCGGCGGATTTCCCGGGCCGAGGTGGAAAATGTTTCTTCTGCCACCCGCTGTGCGGCGTATGCCGTGCTGCAGCGGTTTGCAATGGCCGTCCGGATCCTGTCAAATCCCAGCTTCGCTTCCAACCGGACGTCTATGTTCCTTGCTTCTTCCAAATCTTACTCCTTCTTGTCTGTCTGCTCCCCGCCGGAGAAGGCGGCGTCCAGGAGCAGTTTAAGTTCATTCATGTTGCTGATGTGGGTCAGCTTGCCGTTGCGGACGAAAGAGACGTTGCCGGTCTCTTCCGAGACCACGATGACGTCGGCGTCCGACTGTTCGGAAATGCCGACGGCGGCTTTGTGGCGCATGCCGAAATGGGCGGGGATGTCGCTACGCTCCGTGATCGGAAGCGTGCAGCGGGCGGCCACGATGCGTTCTCCCCGGAGGACCATCGCTCCGTCGTGGAGCGGTGAGTTCTTGAAGAAAATGTTCATGATGAGGCGGCGGCTGATCGTCGCGTCGATCCGGTCGCCGGTCTCGATGATGTAGTCCAGGTTGTCGCTGTGCGGGAAGACCATCAGGGCACCGGTCTTGCTGTCGGACATGGCGCGGCAGGCTTCGGCGACTTCGTCGACGGCGGCCGAGCCCATCTTGGCCCCGGACCGGGCGCCCAGGATGCGGTCCAGGATCTGCCGGCTCTTGGTGCTGATCTTGGCTTCGCTGCCGAACCGGTAGAGGAAGTGGCGGATCTCCGGCTGGAAGATCACGATGAGGGCGATCACGCCCACGTCCACGAAGGTCCCCAGCAGGGCGCTCATCAGCTTCATGCCCAGGGCGTCGACGATCACGACCATCACGTAGATGAGGATGACGGCCAGGAAGATGTTGAGGGCGGACGAATGCCGGATCCACCGGAAGACCACGAAGATGATCAGGGCAACCAGCAGGATGTCCAGCATGTCGATGAGCGACAGGTTGAGGAAACCGAAGAGCGACAACAACATATTATATAAAATAGCATACAAAATTAGACATTTATTTTCGATGCCGCAAGAGCGGCCGGCCGGCGGCGTGCGGAATCTGCTGCAAAACCTGTTGAAAAAACTGTGGAAAAGTTATGAAAATCAAAATATTATCGCTACCTTTGCAGTCCGCAAAAATTAGGCGGAATAGTGTAAAATATTAATTAACAATCAATTAACAAGCCAATGCCTGGATTAATTGGAAAGAAAATCGGAATGACTTCCGTTTTCGGTGCTGATGGAAAGAATATTCCATGCACCGTCATTGAGGCTGGTCCATGTGTTGTTACGCAGTTGAAGACGGTTGAGAAAGATGGTTATGCCGCCGTTCAGCTTGCCTATGACGAAACCACAGAGAAGCATGCCAGCGCGCCTCTTCAGGGGCATTTCAAAAAGGCAGGTGTCAACCCGATGCGCAAACTCGTCGAGTTTCCGCTGAACTTCGGGAAGGACCTGAACCTGGGCGACACCCTGACCGTCGCAGACGTCTTCGAAGGCGTCGACTTCGTCAGTGTCGTCGGTACTTCCAAAGGTAAGGGTTTCCAGGGCGTCGTCAAGCGCCACGGATTCGCCGGCGTCGGCGGTGTGACCCATGGTCAGCACAACCGTCTCCGTCACCCTGGTTCCATGGGTGCATCCTCCTGGCCGTCCCGCGTCTTCCCCGGAATGCGCATGGCCGGTCACATGGGTAACGAGCGCGTCAAGGTGACGGGTCTGTCCGTCCTCAAGCTCATCCCTGAGAACAACATCATCGTCGTTAAGGGCTCCGTCCCGGGAGCCAAAGGTTCTTACGTAATTTTGGAGGCATAAGACTATGGAACTCAACGTATTGAAAATTGACGGCACCCAGTCCGGGAAGACCGTCGTTCTCGACGAGAAGGTTTTCGGCATCACTCCGAACGACCACGTCATGTGGCTTGACGTAGTTCAGTACCTCGCCAATCAGCGTCAGGGAACCGCCAAGACCAAGGACAGAAGCGAAATCGCTCATTCCACCAAGAAGCTCGGCCGTCAGAAAGGCGGCGGCGGTGCCCGTCACGGATCCCTCAAGGCCAACATCTTCGTCGGTGGCGGCCGCGTCTTCGGTCCGAAACCGCGCGACTACCGTTTCAAGCTCAATAAGAAAGTGAAGCAGCTTGCCCGTATCTCCGCCCTCTCCCAGAAGGCTCTGGACAACGCTATCACCATCGTCGAACCGTTCACCATGGACGCCCCGAAGACCAAGGAACTCCTCGGCATCATCAAGGCCATCAAGGCCGGTGACCGCAAGGTCCTCTTCGTCCTCCCGGAGAACTCCGACAACATTTTCCTTTCATCACGCAATCTCCCTGAGGTCAATGTCATCACTGTGGACGAGATCAACACCTACGCCATCATGAACGCTTATTCGCTCGTGCTGGTCGACGGCGTCCAGGATATTCTCGCCTCGAGAGTCAACCGCTAAAAGAAAACAGAGATGGGAATTATCATTAAGCCAATCGTTACAGAGAAGATGACGGCTCAGGGCGAAAAGTTGAACCGTTACGGTTTCATTGTCGACCGCTCCGCGAACAAGATCGAGATCAAGACCGCCATCGAGCAGATGTACAATGTCACCGTCGCATCTGTCAATACGCTCAACTACCACGGCAAGCGCAAGGCCCGCTACACCAAGGCCGGTCTGCTCCGTGGCCGCATGAATCACTTCAAGAAGGCCTACGTGACCCTTGCAGGTGAAGACAAGATCGATTTCTATGCTAATATTTAAGGAGGGACTTAAGCTATGGCAGTAAGAAAATTCAAACCGGTAACTCCCGGTCAGCGCAACAAGGTGATCAGCTCGTTCGACGAAATCACCTGCACGAAGCCTCACAAGGCATTGCTTGAGCCTATCAAGAGGACAGGCGGACGTAACAACACGGGCAAGAAGATCATGACTATCATCGGTGGTGGATACAATAGGTTGAACCCATTCA
>ODAI010948914.1_pt1 | contig 10047 bp, 12 predicted proteins | sample 1539321 | NCBI WGS metagenome assembly ODAI01 (sample SAMN02144231, study PRJEB22623) | gut metagenome | biome: sheep rumen | host: Ovis aries | place: New Zealand | reverse complement strand
CGACTGCGAACAGGGAGAAAGGCCTGCACTATTCTGTGCCCTTACGATAACTCTGTAGCTTGTAGCCCTGTCAAGGCCCTTGAGCTTATATGCTGTAGTCTTGGTAGCGCCAATCCTTGTATACTTGGAATACTTGCCGCCCTTGATATAAACATGGTAGGCAGTTGCGCCGCTTACAGGCTTCCAGCGAACTATAAGCTGTGTAGTCTGATTATTATATGGATGAGTCAGCTGACTGTCATACTTAGCCTCAGCTATTAAAACAGGTGCTGAAGGAGCCGATGCTGCCCCCACTGCCAGTCCGTCAGAAAGACAGATAACAAACAGCAGCATTGTCATTACTATTACGGCTATCCTCTTTGTCTTGCTTGCATTGGTATTTCTGAAATTAGCTGAATAATTCATTAGAAAATTGACTGTCCCGGCTTGTGCTTCCGGAAGTCATTCACACCCTTTCTTCATTACAGGATCTGTAAGAAATCATAAAATCCTTATAACGGTTAATAGTTTGTTCATAACCAATTTGTAACTCATTGAGCTTAAAAATTACAAAGCGGTTACAAACTATGTTTCAATACTAACACATTTTTGCCCCTTTGTCAAGGGTTTGGGGTGAAAAAACTAACATATGCTACAAATAGTGGTCTGTTTTTTGGGATTTTTGTTGTAAAGTTACAACAAATGTAACAAATTTGGAGCTAAAATAATTTCAAATATTAGTATCGTCTGATCTGTATTTTTCGGTTTGAAGAGCATTTTCCGCGGAAAACAAGCATATAAATTAAGCAGAAACGGTCACTGCTATCGGCTGTTTAATATCATCTGAAAGCGATAAATTGTGACTAAAATATGAAAGGAGGTCGCGGCTGCCGTGACTGACGGCCGCATCAAAAAAATGAAAAAATATCTGCCTGAAGGAAAGATCTTTAACAGTGACGAGAACAAAGCCTACATAAGCTGTGAGGACGGTATGAGAGAGGCTATGAACAAGGATATCATTCTCGAGGCGAGAGCCGCAATGTGTGATAATGCTCATGACCTGTATGTTGAGCTGCCTCAGGGTGTTGGTGTGATACCAAGGAACGAGGGCGCTATCGGTATCGCCGAGGGGACGACCAAGGATATAGCGCTGTTATCAAGGGTAAACAAAACGGTTTGCTTTAAGGTGAAGGATATAACAGAAAGGGACGGCAAGCCATTTTATACTCTTTCTCGAAAGGACGCACAGACAGAGTGTATGGCTCAGTACACGGATAAGCTCAGGAGCGGCGACGTTATACCTGCGAAGGTTACTCATCTTGAACAGTTCGGTGCCTTTGTTGATATCGGCTGTGGGATAGTCTCACTCATACCTATCGACGCCATATCGGTCTCACGCATATCTCACCCGTCCGACAGGTTCTTCAACGGTCAGGATATATATGCTGTCATCAAAGGCAGAGAAAACGGCCGCATAACGCTTACCCACAAGGAGCTTCTGGGCAGCTGGCTTGAAAATGCTTCACAGTTCTCACCGGGAGAGACAGTGAGCGGCGTTATCAGGTCGGTGGAGCCATACGGCATATTTGTTGAGCTTGCACCAAACCTTGCAGGGCTGGCAGAGCCGAGAGAGGGTGTTTTCCCCGGGCAGGCGGCAAGCGTTTACATAAAGGCTGTGATACCTGACAAAATGAAAGTAAAGCTAATACTTGTTGATGTGTTTGACAGCTCGGGCTTTCCGGGGAAGATCAATTACTTTATCACAAGCGGCAGGCTTGAACACTGGGTATATTCTACTGACAGCTGTGACAAGAATATTGAATCAGTATTCTAAAACAAAAAGCAGGGATAGTCTTCCCTGCTTTATTTTCTGTTCTTTATCTTATCCCAGTAAGCCTTTGCGGCCTGCTCGTTCTTGTTGCTGCCATATTCGTAATACTTTTTCCCGAGCAAAGCATCGGGGAGATACTGCTGCTCTACCCAGTGGTCGGGGTAGTCATGCGGATAGATATAGTGCTGACCCTTCTGTGCTGCCTCGTCGCCGTCAAAATGCTTGTTCTGAAGGTTTCTCGGGAAGTCTCCTATGTCTCCCCTTTTCACATCTGAGAGCGCCGCGTCTGTCGCAAGATAAGCGCTGTTCGATTTCGGTGCGGTAGCGAGGAAGATCACAGCCTCTCCCAATGGTATACGTGCTTCCGGCAGACCCAGCTGCATAGCGCTGTCAACGCACGCCTTGACTATCGGCACAGCCTGCGGATAAGCAAGACCTATATCCTCACTGGCTATAACAAGAAGTCTTCTGCTGAGAGAGATTATGTCACCGGCCTCGATAAGCCTTGCAGCATAATGGATAGCTGCGTTCTCATCAGAGCCCCTGATAGATTTCTGCAAAGCTGACAGTATATCGTAGTGCGAATCACCGTCTCTGTCATAACGCATATTGCTGCGCTGAGTGAGGAGCTTCACACTTTCAAGAGATACGCTGAGCTTTTCACCGTCATTATCGGCAGCAAGTATACAAAGCTCAACCGTATTGATCGACTTTCTCACATCTCCGCCGCAACCGTAAGCTATATGGTCGATAACTCCGCTTTCAAGCCTCAGTTTAAAGCCAAGCTCATTTGCCCTTATCTGAAATGCCCTGCTGATCGCCGGCTTTATCTCATCGGGCGTTACGGGCTTGAATTCAAACACCGTGGATCGGCTGATAATAGCGTTATAAACATAAAAATACGGGTTTTCGGTAGTTGAGGATATCAGCGTTATGCTTCCGTCCTCGATATATTCGAGCAGGGACTGCTGCTGCTTTTTGTTAAGGTACTGTATCTCATCAAGATACAGAAGTATCCCGTTCAGTCCGCTGAAGGTCTCTGTCTCGGCGATTATCTGCTTAATATCATTTACCGATGCGGAGGTGCCGTTGAGCTTATGCATAGTCATATTGGCATTCTCAGCGATAAGCCTTGCAACGGTCGTTTTGCCGACACCGGAAGGCCCGTAGAAGATCATATTGGGAATATTGCCGCTTTCGATTATGCGTCTCAGAGGTCTTCCCTCTCCGAGAAGATCCTTCTGACCGACTATATCATCAAGCGTTTTCGGCCTGATCTTTTCGGCTAACGGTGTGCCCATAGGATCACTCCTTTATAATAGTATGCTTATGTCGGCGAGGGCTCGGACTTGCTGATCTCAGTCAGCCAGTCATAGACAGCGTCCTTAGCTTCGGTAGTGTCATCGTCAAACACCTCAAGCACGGGGTCAGATACCTTTATCCCTGATGCCTTTTCAAGATCCTCAATGCTGCCGGCCTTTCCGCTGCCGCCGTGAGAAACTACCGCAAACACATACTGAGGGTCCTCTTTACTGTGCCTGAAATCGGCATCTTTGACAAAGCTCTCTACAGCCTTGGGTATTGTTCCCCACCAGAGCGGATATACGATGATAACAGTGTCATACTTTGTCAGGTCAGGCATTTTGGAAATAAGCTTTACCTTCTCGTCATTGTCAAGCTCTTTTTTTGCCTCAGCTACTGTGCCGGAATAAGTATCGGGGTATTTCTTATCCGTCAGTATAGCTACCCTGTCGCACTCACCTACTGATACGGATATCATATCAGCAAGCAGCTCACAGTTGCCTATTATCCTGTCACCCTGCACATCGTCATTATGGTTGACCATAAGCGACGCCCCCGAAACAGCGTCAACATTTTCAAGCAGCCCCGCGTTCTCGGCGTAGGTAAACTCAACTATCAGTATCTTGTTATCAGCCTTTATGCTGTCAAGGTCAACTGCTTTAATGTCAAGCGCCTTTGACAGGTCAACTTCCTTTTCGATAAAGTGTCTCTTTATATAAGGTATACCGAATACGATGAACACCAGCGCCAGCACTGCAACTATTACCATTACTATTATAAGCTTTTTGTGAGACTTCTTAGTGTTAGTGTTTTCAACATTCTCAGACATTGCTTACCTCTTTTCAGTCTTTCCACGGGCGTTTCTTTTCAATCCAGCCCTTATTCTTCCAATACTCAACATCAGCAGGATTATATCCATTCTTCTGCATAAGGCGCATTATAAAGAAAAATCCTTTTGTTTTTAATGAGGGTTTTACATTACCGCTCCTGCGCCGGATCTTATCTGCGATCGCAGTTGTTTTAGCATCTATCTTACTTTTCTTTTTCTCAGCGATGCTATCCCAGTCAGTAGCAGCCACACCCATTCCAAGCTTATAAGTCCTTGCAACTCCCCAGAAGAAAAGGCTGTCGCACATATCCTTGTTTGTAGATTTACAGCCAGCTCCTGCGGCAGTGCATATACAAACGCCCTGCTTTTTAAACATCTTCTCTTCAGGGCGATGCACCATCCACCTGTAGCCGTAATGGTCAAGAAATGCTTTCATAGCGCCTGTTGCGTGATAAACATAAACAGGGCTTGCAAGAATAATAACATCAGCATCGTTTATCGCGTCAGTCAGAGGCTTCAGCTTTTCATAATGCGGGCACTTATCCTCGCCCTCCAGAAAGCACCGCGTACAGCCGACACAAAACTCTCCGAAATCTCTCGGAAGAAAAAACTCAGTCATTTCACCGCCGATCTTTTTCGCAAGCTGTTCTGCAATACGATATGTAGAGCCCTTGTGACTTTGCCCATGTATAATAACTGTTCTCATCAGCTTCACCTCAAATAATACTTATTTAGTATTATACAATATGAGCCGTTCTTTGTCAACAAAAAAAGATACTCCCGAAAAGATCGAGAGTATCTCAGTGTCAGTTTATACGATCATTCATAAAGCGGATATTTCTTGCAGATGCTTGTTACCATTTCTCTTACCTTATCAGCATTAGCCTCAAAATCAGCAGCAGTAAGATAAATGCACTCAGCGATAACTTCCATATCCTCTTCAACAAGACCCCTTGTTGTAACAGCAGGAGTACCTATACGAACACCGCTTGTAACGAATGGCTTCTCAGGGTCGTTAGGGATAGCGTTCTTGTTAACTGTTATGTATACCTCGTCAAGGTCATTCTGGAGCTTCTTGCCTGTGATCTTGAAGGGTCTGAGGTCAGCAAGCATCAGGTGATTGTCAGTGCCGCCCGATACAAGGTCAAATCCTCTGCTGAGAAGTCCGTTTGCAAGGGTCTGAGCGTTCTTTACTATCTGCTCGCCGTAAGCCTTGAACTCAGGCTTCAGTGCCTCACCGAAGCAAACTGCCTTACCTGCGATAACGTGCATGAGCGGTCCGCCCTGTGTACCCGGGAAGATAGCGCTGTTGAACTTCTTAGCCAGTGCCTCGTCATTTGTGAGGATAAGGCCGCCTCTGGGGCCTCTGAGGGTCTTGTGAGTGGTAGTGGTTGTAACATCGGCAAACGGCACCGGTGAAGGATGCTGACCGGAAGCTACCAGTCCTGCGATATGTGCCATATCTACCATAAAGTAAGCGCCGACCTCTTTGCAGATCTTTGAGATGCGCTCAAAGTCGATAACTCTGGGGTAAGCAGATGCGCCTGCAACGATGAGCTTCGGCTTGATCTCCTTAGCCTGCTTCTCCATCGCATCATAGTCGATGTAGCCGTTGTCATCAACGCCGTAAGGAACGAAGTTGAAATACTTACCTGATATGTTAACAGGAGAACCGTGTGTAAGATGTCCGCCGTTGTCAAGACTCATACCCATAACGGTGTCGCCGGGCTGGAGCAGTGCAAAATAAACGGCAGTGTTTGCCTGTGCACCGGAATGAGGCTGAACATTTGCATACTTAGCGCCGAAAAGCTGACAAGCCCTGTCAATAGCTATCTGCTCAACAATGTCAACGTCCTCACAGCCGCCGTAATATCTCTTTCCGGGATATCCCTCAGCATACTTGTTAGTGAGCACCGAGCCCATAGCTGCCATTACAGCAGGTGATACGATATTCTCGCTGGCTATAAGCTCAAGATTTCTTCTCTGTCTGGCCAGCTCCTTGGCCATAGCCTCTCCGACTTCCTTGTCAAACTCTTCTACAAAACCGATAGTGTCAAGCATCTTCATTTGAAATTCTCCTATTCATTTATTAGACATAATAACAGTCTTCACTAATTATACAATATATTTTCACCAATTGCAATAGCTTTTTACAATTTTTTTGAAATATAACCCCGAAATAGCACTTGACAAAAATATCACGATGTGCTATAATAGACGAGTCGGTACGGAGAAGTCGCCTAGCCCGGTTTATGGCGCACGACTGGAACTCGTGTATGGGTTGATAGCTCATCGAGGGTTCGAATCCCTCCTTCTCCGCCAATAAAACCCTTATAAAACCTCGTAAACAAGCCGTTTGCGAGGTTTTATTTTTTTGTTCCATGTGACCATTTATTAACCCGGTTGAGTTTTTTAGGCCGCTTGCTAATATAACTTGCTAATCATGCTACTCAGAAGTACCGTAGGTACTATAGGTGAAAAGGTGTGAAGGTACGGCAATTGACTCTTTCTTAATTGTTTTTGATGCCGTTTATTGCACCGGCAATTATTCCTGAAAGCTCTCTCTTGGCACTGATGCTGTCGGCATATACATCCTCGGTCACTCTTACTGAACTGTGTCCGAGCGACTTTGACAGAACATAAATCGAAGTATCCTGATCAATACAGAGTACAGAATAGCTGTGCCTTAAATCATGAAAACGCATACTTTCTGGGAAGCCAAGTTTTTGGGAGATAGATTTAAAAGAATGGTAAAGCGTCTGCGGGCTGATCGGGGTGCCATCCTCATTGCAGCTGATCAAACCATTATCACAGTAATCTTCGCCCAAAATAGTTTTATTTCTTCTGTTTCTGGCTATTCTTTCCTTTAATAAATCTTCTATCTCAGGTGCGATATACAGCGTTCTCTCGCTGCTTTCGCTCTTCGGAGTTGTTATACCGTAGTAGGTGGTTTCGTTTTCGTCGGTGCGTATGCAAGTAATCTGATGTTCTATCGAAAGGGTGTGGTGATCAAAGTCAATGCTGCTCTCCATTATTCCAAGAGTTTCCCCTCTCCTAAGACCGAGATATACAGCCAGCTTTATCTCCAGTTCAAATCTGTGCCCTTTTATAGCTTTCATAAGACATTGAATTCGTTCCAGAGTGAGTTTTACAGGCTTGTACTTCTCCACCTTAGGTTTTTTAACCTTTGTGCAAGGATTGCTGGTTATCAGTTCCTCATTGACCGCCGCCTTCAATGCGACAGATAGTGTATTGTGAATATAAATGATAGATTTTGCAGACAAACCCCTATCATCGGCAAGATCGTGGTAAAACTGCTCTATCATTAATGGCTTAAGATTCTTGAGCTTGACTTCGCCCAGAGCGGGAATAATGTGCTTGTATATGTTGTTTCTATATCCATTTTGAGTGTTGGGCTTTAAATCTTTTGAATGAACCTCAAACCATCTATTCAGAAAACTCGCAAGCGTTTCATTAGATGTGTTCTTAGCTGTTATCATTCCAAGAGCAGCCTTTGCCTTATACTCCTTAAGAGCCTCCTCCGCTTCTTGTTTTGTGGCATAGCCTCCTTTCCATATCTGTTTTCTTTTTCCGTTCTCATCTAATACATAATAGATGATAGTCCATGTTTTCCCTCTCTTGAAAGGATGTCCTTTATTATTACCCATTGTAAAAACCTCCATTTCGGCTTTTACAACGAATGACTGACAATTTGCGGTGTAATAAAGCGATGATAAGCTGTCATTCGCTGTATTACACTTAATTATTGTTGCCCTCAAGCCAATTATCAAAGCTCTTTTTCAGAACTCTGTAAGTGGTGCCTATCTTCAGAATCTTAAAGGGTGGATCGTTACTTATCAATTTGTAGACCGCATTTTTGCTGATAGCCAGTATCTCTTGAATTTCTTTTACTGAATATACTTTTTTCTCTGTTATTTCTGTCATTTTGAACATCTCCTTATTGATAACAAAAACTCATTGTGCCGACCACAATGAGTTCTATTATATATCATAAGTAAATGTTCCTAAATACTATTAAAAAGCTTTTATTATATTCTACCCTTCGTATTTCTTCCTTTTCCATAAAACTATGGTTTACTATATCATTTGATGATATCCTCCAAATATGTGCTCGTCATTGTGGTCTAAGTGTACAAATATACTTTTATGGTATTATTATACATCACGAAGCATTCAAATGTCAACAGTTTTAATTATTTTTGTATACATAAACAATTAATAAATAGCTGTTTTGTTAAACTTGTATACAAAAAGCACTAAATACCTCGATCAGATATGGTCGTTTTTTCATATCAATCATTTTCATTTGATGCAAGAGCTTTTGCCTCGCCTATTATTATACCTTTGTGCTTTTCGTTGAGCTGGCGATAATATGTAATAAGGAGTTCTTCATCTGATGAGTCAAGTTGTTTTTCACTGCCCGTCAGTAGTTTATATGGGCTTACATTGATGAACTCACAAATTGGGATAATATATTTTGCAGCCGGATCAGTACCTCTCTGTTTCCAGTTAGTCATTGTGCTTGTATTGATACCAAGATGCTTGCATAAATCGGCTTGACTTAGCCCTTTTTCATCTAATATTTTCAGTAAATTGTCAATAATAGACAAATTATTCACCCCTAATATGTAACATTAAACAAAATTCACATTTGAGGACAAATATATATTGACAAATCCCCATTTGTGAGTTATAATAGTATCAGGATAAGCGAAATAGCAGTCCTAAACTATAATTATTTTATCACAACACAGTTGGTTAGTCAAGGGGGGACATTTTAACCAACTCAAATATTTATACAGAAAGGACGAAGCATATGGATAACAATCAAAAAGCATACATTTATCTCGACAGCAAAGGCGTGCTGCAAAAAGCAGGAGATATTGAGGGGCTGTTTTCAAAATCTTTTGTAAAAGTAAATCTTAAAGATACTGTTTTAAAGATGGAACCGGTTGAAAACATCGGAAAGAGAGTGCGATAGCATGGCTTGAAGACCCTATCCATAATGAATTTATGGATAAGCTCCTAACCAAGCCTAAGTGGTTATCTACTTTTTCACAGTCATCGGCTGATGAAATCATAAATACACTCAAAAAGAGCAGTGATGTTACTACTCTTATGAATGATATTTTCACTCTTGCCGCTGAAGAAGGCATGGGAAATTGCAAGAGATAAGTTTATCAATGCTATTGAAATGTGATAATCACATAATAGATTAATAGTTTACAAATAACAGCGATGAAGTTCACTTTTCTTAATCAGAATGGCTACGTAAGAAACATCATTAACTGCAAAATCATCAATATACGATATTATGAACCGAATATGTGGAAGCCACACAAAGAATGATATAATGACAAATGAGGATAAAAATGGATATAATAGAGCAAATCGAAAAACTTCGCGAGATCAACAAACAGCACAAACTTGTTATTTTTGTAGGCGCAGGTGTGTCACGCAACTCAGGTGTTTGTTCGTGGTGGAAACTGGTAAGGAGAATAGCAATAGAAATAGGTTATAATGATATATGTGAAAAATGCGAACTTAAATACCTAACAACTACCGATGGAGAAGAAAGCACTGTATCTTGTGTATTCAACAATCGTCCATGTCAATATGAATTTTCTTTTTCAAATGAAGAATTCTTAAAAATGCCACAATAACGCCTGATGATAATATAAGCATAAAAATGCTTCAGACTTGCCTTATGCTTATCTTGATTTTTTGTTGAATCCCGACTCGTTTGATTACAGCAAAATCAATACTGCTGATTATATGTGGTGTAATTTTATAGCAAATGATAAATACAGAGAAAAAATATTAAGGCACAAATCTGAATTTTGGAGTAAAGAAGACGAAAAAAGAATAGAGTTAGGCTTCGGCAGTTCATTTGAAAACAGGGTTGCGTACAAATACCTGTTTAAGTAAGAAAAACTGGCGCCCCCGAAGACCAAGATGTCTGCTTTCAAATATACACTATACTATATATAAAAACAGACAAGGCACCCCTGCCCTGTCTGTTTTGCTTTCTAATGCCAACGACCCAAGATCAGCCCGATTTTGTTTTGAACGGTTATAAATACTT
>ODAI013577837.1_pt1 | contig 10049 bp, 7 predicted proteins | sample 1539321 | NCBI WGS metagenome assembly ODAI01 (sample SAMN02144231, study PRJEB22623) | gut metagenome | biome: sheep rumen | host: Ovis aries | place: New Zealand | reverse complement strand
GAATGATAAAAGCCCGCGGCACAAAGGGTACCGATCTCAACTTAAAAAGGGAAACATACTTGTTGCAGTGGGCTTTTTTATGATCCGAATAATTGTGATGCTTTCCCTCAAATAGAAAATGAGGCATTGATACATCTTTTTCTGACGAAATTCCAAACAAATTCAATATCTGCATCATCTACATATAACTGATTTCTTTCAATTATTTCATTAAGCATAATACAGTGAAATTTGCTTTTTCTTTTCACTTTCTTTACATCAGCAAAGTTAGTTCTAGAAACATTCTTAGACCCGGCTAACATTCCCGCTCCGGCTGTCGTAAAACTACCTGCAGCCAATCCCGCCATCGCAACAAGCCAGGTAAGACCTTCTGTCTTCTTAAACTGTTTTTGCATCTGTATATGCTCAACTCCATTGTCATCCATCTCAAAGAGCACAATGTATTTCCATCCGTAAATTACGGCAAGAATCAAATAGGCTATAATAGAAAGTCCAAACAATATACCCGGTATGATCAGAACCTCAGGCGTTAAAAGATAGTTCGTAAACCAGCCTGCAGCATTCCCGTCAAAAACCTCGATCAGGAAAGAAAAAACCAGCATGATCAGAGCAGCAATGCCTAATATCTTCCAGATAGTCAGCAGTATTATTGGATTTTTCAGCATATTGAACTCATAAATCCATCTGTATTTCCCATCGGAACAGTAATAGATATTTTCCGTTACCTTGCTACCTTCAATCTGTTTCATATCATATACCTTTCTTAAGTGGTTAATTATATGCAGGTTAAAATATTACACCTATTTATATAGTACTATATTATTTGAGCAGGCCGTCCGTGACACCTGATTTGTCATTGACAATTTGAACTGTCACATTTGCTCTGCTATACTTGTAATAGTATTTACATTATGACGCTATTCCGTGGAGGTCTTGTATGTTCACTGTAAGACTTAATGAACTATTGGAAGGAATTGATGCTACAGGTGCGGAAATTGCTAAAAAGGTTGGTTTTGACAGGACAAACATCAGCCGCATGAAAAGCGGAAAAAGAGTTCCCAGCCCCGATAGTGTTACCGCTGACAAGCTTATAAACGGCATTTATCTTTTTTCAGATAACAAAAACAACTTGGGAAGACTTTGTGATATAGTAGGCTCTAACCCTGATGCTTCAGCAAAAGAGATAAAGGATGCCCTGAAAAAATGGCTCTATGACGGTTATGTTTCCGAGCAGCTTGCCGAATCAAATGATATTTCAAGCAAAAAACGCCGTTCGAAAGCCGGTATATCCCATCATTTCAGCGAAAGACTTAATGCCTCCATGCTTCTTGCTGACCTTTCAAATGTGCGTCTTAGTAAGCTCCTACATGCCGATGCCTCCCTCATAAGCAGATACAGAAACGGTGTCAGAACCCCGGTTTCTAACTCCGAGCTCTCCCTGAAGCTAAGTTCAGTTCTTTTTGATCGCATCATCAAAAATCAGAAGGAATCAGAGCTTTGCGACCTTATGGGCATACCTGTTTCTGATCTCGAGGAAGAACTGTTTTCGTACTGGCTTTACGAGATTGATGAGCCTGAAGACAATATCTTGGCCGCCGAGAACATTCTCGATTTCTTTGACTCTCCACCTTCGGGCAGTTTATCAGGACTTCCAAGCATTGATGATATTCTCGCTCCCGATAATAAATCCACATCTGTTTACTATGGCATCGAAGGTCTTAGAAACGCAGTCCTTCGTTTCCTTTCTACTGCTGTAAAAGAGAGATCAGAGAATATGTATCTTTACTCTGATATGGACCAGAGCTGGATGACCCAGGACCGGACTTTTCTTTTAAAATGGGCAGCTCTGATGCTTGCATGCGTCAAAAATGAAACTCACATAAACATAATCCATAACCTTGACAGAAGTCTGGAGGAGATGAGCGATGCCATACGAAGTTGGCTGCCGCTCTATATGTCCGGTATGATCGAGTCATATTCCTGCAGGAAACAAAGAAATCCACGATTTTCACATACCATGTTTCTTATTCCCGGTGTTGCCTGCATAAGGTCTTTTCAGGTTTCCACTGCCGATTCAGATGCATTATATCACTACTATACCGACAGCAATAGCCTTGAACTATTGGAAAAAGAATATGAAGCACTTCTAAAGAATTCTTCACCGCTTATTCATCCTTTTTCAAAAACTTCATTCCCAATTGCTTCGGATGTCATAACCATCAAGAATGTATTGTCCCTTGCCACCATGCCGGAGGATCTTGTAAAGACTGTTAATGATACAGAGCTTTATGAAAACTGGAAACAATTAAGCTCTCTCCTTAACAAGAAGCTTGAGGCAAGCACTTTGTATGAATGCATTCCTCTGGCAGATATTGATTCTCTATCTTCCGGGAAAGTATCCATAGCTCCTGCTTTTTCGAGGGCAGAACATTTCTACACCCCACAGCTGTATTCGATGCACATACGAAACATCATTGCGCTGTCCGAGAAATACGAGACCTACCGATTTTATCCGATTCCGGAGACACCCTTTTCAAACATTGATCTTCTGATCTCTGACAACACAACAGAAATAACCCCCGCCTCAGGACAGGGGTTATCATTTGCGCTGAATCATCCATCAATGTGTGTTGCTTTTCAGGCCTATGCAAAGACATTAATGGAGCAGAGTAAAACCGACAGGAATTCACTGCGGAAGATGCTGGAAGCAAGGTGCCTGTAAGCAGCCAAAAACTCTTTTTCCCTTAGACCTTATGCACGTTCACTGAGTTTTCAAGCTTATTAAGCGTATCATCCAAAATTTCAAGATTTTCATCCAGTCTGTCTCTGTAATCCGGCAATGTGGAAGGATCAGGTCCGGGATTTTCGAATATCGCATTCAACCAGCCAAATGTAAAGTGATAGAACAAATCCCAAATTGCTGTCAGGTTCTTCACATAGTCTACCTCTATAGCATAGCCAAGCCATACCACCGTCATGGTAGGGTAATCAATTTTGAAGGAAGAAAAGCCTGTAGCAAGTCCATAGAATTTATATACGTTTTCAGGCGTCAGGCCAATCTTACCCAAAAGCTTAGTTACTAATTCAACAGTAACATCTTCTAAAGTACCGCCCAAAGCATTTGCATCCTCAGGATCATCAAGCACGCCGTAAAGGAAATAATTGCAGACTGCTGCCAGAGAAATGTTGGCGAGTTTCTCAATGGCATCTGGGGCAGTTTTGTCAGCATAGTACACAAACATCTCCATTATATTTTTGGCATTATCCTGCGCCAGTTCCTTTGAACTCTTTGCAAGAGCATACTCTGCCCATCCTATGCCGCCTTCTATCTGCGACCTGATACCCTTTTCAAAGGCCTTATCTCCAGCAGCTTTCATAGCCTGCTGGGTTATACCGCTAAAGAATCCATCAAGCTTTTTAGCACACCATTCTCCAAACTCCTGAAGTTTTACTCCTTTCAGCCATTTTTCGACTTCATCTGATAGCCATGACTTGAATAAGGTAAGTGACAGATCTCCGGTTGCTGCCAAAACAGATCTGTACACATCACCCTTCACCTCTTTCTTTCCATGGAAATAATGATTTGAGAATGCATACAACATATATGCAGCTACTACATATCCCATAGCTTCAGGCTCAGGCTTTTTCTTGCCCGTCATATACTCTCCCAAGGCGTCTCTTACAGCGCCTGTTAAGACTTTCCAGAACGAATCGACTTCAACATTCGTTCCGGGCTCAGCACCCAGACCAATGTACTGGCCAACATACTCACAGAGCATATTCTTAAATGGATTGATAAAGGCAGCTGCTATCTTGCCGTTGGCTCCGAACTTAACCTCCAGAATTACCTGAATAGCGTAATCACCTGCTTTAACCAGGGCACTTGATACCACAACGTATTTGTCGCAGAGATTACCAAAATCAATATTGACTCTGGATTCTTCCCTATAGAATTGGACTCCCAGAAGCAGGACGTAGCTTCTTACAAACCTTATGTCAGATGCGGAGTAATACTCTATGTTACTGAGCATGATCTTAAGGTTAGGATTATTATCTATTCCGAATTCACGTATGATCCTTCTAAGGTGCTGCAGCTCCTCTTCTCTTCTTGTGGCCTCACTTGGTGGCTGCGGGATTTCACCCCAGAACTGAATTGGAAGATCACCATCAAAACGCGTACCGTTTTTGCCTTTGTATATTAGCTTCATCTTGGCATCATAGGGTTTGCCAAACATTGGAAGCGTACACTTTGGATAGAAGAAATATCCACCTGAAGTGGTGTAATCTATCCAGTACTCAAAGTTCTCCTTGAAGGTATTTCCATACTTACCCTCATCATCAGGATCCTGGCAGGAAAGGCTTGGATTCTTAAATATCTTGGCTTCTCCGGTTCCAGAATCCACATAGCAGACAAGAACATCAAAGCTAGATGGCATGATAGGGATTTCACCGGGTTTTGGATTATCCTCTGCCACTGTAATAACCTGGAAAATGTCATCCTTAAAGTACTTAGTGTTCGGCACAACTGATAAGCCGTCAGGATACAGTTGCACATAGAATTCACTGTTTGTTATGGTGCCATCCTTAAGCTCAGCTTCAACACTGATTGTCTTCGTAACTGAATCAGCAATTATGCCATTTGCTTTTTCTATCTCCGGGCTGCAATTTTCCACAACCGCATAATAACCGCACCTGTAGGCAGCTTCTTTTTCATAAGACACATTAAAGTCAGGCCCGCCGTCAAACCTTATATCTATAGGCTCTTCCACCGCGTCCTTTATGTAGAACATAACTTTTTCTGTTCCACCCTTGCCCGCAATAAATACTGCTTCACCCGGCTGACTGCTATCAAGCCAGTTAACACCGTCATCAGAAAGCTTCGGATAGATGATGTAAGGCTTTTCGCCCACGATATTGAATACTACGTTTCTTGTATAAACACCACCCTCTCCCCTGAACTGGAAGGATACTGTTCCCTTGGTCTTATTGCCCTCTTTTGGAACCAAAACCTCAGCAGCCTTATAGCCATTTACTGTCAATCCGCCGTCAGATACGATAAGTGCGTCAGTTGGCGACGACACGGAAATCTGTCCCGTAAGCTTATCATTGTTAAAGATTCTTTTATCCCAGGTGGTCTCCTCAATACGGGCATAGACATACTTTGCGTCATCTCCGCGCTTTAGTGTATCTCCAAAGTCCTTATAAACATACATCTTGTATGTGGATCTCTTGTCCTCTTTTTTCTCTTCCTTCTTTTCTTTCTTTTTGGTTTTCTTTTTAGCCGTAGCTTTACCTGCCGCTCCGGCAGCACCTATTGCTCCTGCTGCGGCTGCAGCCCCTGCGGCTCCGCTGCCAACCGCCTTTGGAAGTTCCTCTTCATCGATATCAAGGTCATCGAGAGGGTTTCCTAGATCATCAGTAAGCGATGAAAAGTCAGACCAGATGTCCTCGTCATCGGATTCTTCCTCATACACAAAGTCATCACCTTCCACAATATCACTGGTGATATCTGTACCCTCATCCTCTCCGGCAGTATCCATAGCAGTACTGGTATCTTCCAGCACTGCATTATTGACATTATCAAGATTTACTATTTTGTAGCGGTAGTTGATCTCTGCATTTACCACAACTCCAGTATACTTGTTGTCAAACTTTACTTTTGCAAGAGAATCAGCATATACAACATCATCCTCAGGTAAAACAGTGTACTTAAGACCTGAAAAGAACGCATCCCCATATTGTTCAGGCCACGTATAGTTTTCTGCATCTTCCAGCCATTTTCCGTTTTGTCTTGCCGGGTGTATATTGGTATAAAACGCGAAAACCTCATTGGGCTCAATATACCACCCCGGATCATAATCAGGATCATTTTTCATAACATGGCGATTATTACCATACTTTGCTACATTATATGCGGTACCTGATGTGGCACTTGCTGAATAGACCTGCACCGTATCCCCGGTATGTGCGTTTATCTGATAGATGATATTTACAACATTGCCATTGGTCTTTTCTTCTGTTCTCGTTATTTTCCACTCATCATCAGTATAAATCTGGACACTAAATACTACCTGCTCTCCAATATGCCCGTATACTCCGTCAAGTCCCGGTTTGTTAACGGATCCTCGTCCGGAATAGTACATATCCAGATTCATACCTGATCTGTTTCTCCCGTTCTTTGGCGTTGAAAGCTCTCCTTCGCTTTCATTGTGCCAATAAGCATCGAAAGGCTGCTCAGCCCATAAATCATTATCATAACCGCCAACTACTTCGTAATAGGTCTCTCCCTGGGAATTGGTATAAGGAACATCCATTATCTCATTGGGATCATCATAAGTGTTAATCTGCTGTGCCATTGCAGGGATTGATGCGTAAATAAACAAGACAAATCCCGCTGCTGTTCCTGCCAGTATTCTTTTTGTGATCAAAAGCTCTTTTCTCATGGGCTGTACCTCGCATAGTCAGTCGATAATAGGCTGCTCTGTTCACAAATCTTAAGGTGTTGCTCTAATCATTACTACCTTTCCAATCTCAATGTCACCGTTATAAACCGGACCTATTGCATAATCAAAGCCATTCTTTGAAACAAATCTGTTGATCTTGCAGTTAAGATCAGAATTGGCACTGTAGACATCCATTGAAGTGCGTTCCTCATCCCAGTCTCCCTCCAGAGTCATGGTAGCCTGGGTGTTATCAACAAGGTCAAGATCATCTCCTGAACTGTCGGTTTTCTCATAGCGGGCCTTTGTATGGAAAAGAACTGTCAGCTTGTATCCCATGTACTGAACATCAGTATCGGATAAAACCATCCTCTTGATATCCTTATCTCCCAAGTCTCCATTTACGTAAAGCATGGTCTTCCACATTCCACCAAGTCCCCATAGTTCCTTGTAATCTGTTCCATCTTCTGGAAAACCATCATTAAAATACCAGTCAAAATCATGCATTACAACGTCCTGGTCAGGTCCTGTTATGCTGGGAGAAAGTGATCCTGAAGAAGTCTGAGAGTAATCTGCGTCATTTCCCGATCCAGCCTGTTCAGCCGCAGTCTCATCTGCAGCATTCTGATCCGTATTGTCAGCTTCTGTCTCGCCTGCAGTATCGCCTGCTACCTCATTCATGGCTTCTTCAGTTGTTTCAGTTGCCACAGTCTCAGCCACCTGCTGCTCAGCATTTTCAGGCATTACGTCTGCCGAAACTTCAGTGCCCTGATTATCAGTCTTACCACCCTTAGCTCCGATAAGACCGCTCTTTTTGGCATAAAGACCCGCCACCACTATAATCACAACCGCGAGAACTCCGGCTGCAGCCATGATGATGTTTTTGGTATTTCCCGAGAGCCCTGACCCTTCTGATGAGGGGTTCGGCGCACTGGCCTGCTGAGGCTGGTAATTCACGTTAGGCGCCGGAGGCGTAGGAGCGCTCTGCACCTGTGGAGTTGGAGGTGGAGGAGGTGTTGGCGGCGCTGAAGGCTCGGGAGCTCTTGGTATGATCTTTGGTTCCGAATCGCCTGTTCCACCGGCTGGAGAAATCCTTGCTCCGCATTCTTCACAGAAGGTACTTCCATCAGGTATTCTTGCTCCACAACTTTCACAAAACATAGGCACTCCTTTTTATGCGATAAATATTACGGTTACAATTGCAAATCCCAGGGCAATGCCTCCAAGAAGGCTTGCGATCTTCCCCTCCTGGGAGGTTCTAATTCCATCCATCTTCTTTGCGGTAAAGGACTGGGCTATGTTGTAGATCCAGCCATCCTTCTTTCCGATTGCCTGAAGTGCCAGTACAGCTCCGGAAATTCCAGCCATGGATGTAATAGCAGATACATTATCAATGCCTGCATAAGCCAGATAGCCAAAGCCTCCAAGAAGGATACCAACTATGAAAAGAGGTATACTCTTTTTGTCATCTGACTTTTTGAATATGCCCGCTGCCCCTTTGACAGCATTTGGGATTCCACCGGAAAACAGCGATGAAAGCATTACGGCAACTGAGCCTTTTCCAATGAGGCCACCGACAACTCCAAGACCTTCTCTGTCAAATCCTCCCTCTGCAAAGGTAACGAATGACAAAAGATTCTTAATCGGATCATCCTCGCCTCTTCCAATTCCGCAGATTATCCAGATTATTCCCAGGACTATTGCGAACATCAGGTTCTTAGGCTTTACCAGGGTTCCGAATATTCCACCCACGAAAGACATCGCGCCTTTAAAGAGCGTGTCAAAGGGCGAAGTTATCGTCTCTACGATTTCATTTGCCGCGCTGGTGGCAGCCCCGATAACCTGGCTTGCCCCCTGTACAGGAGCCATGTCAATGAGCTCCCACTCTCCTGAGGTTGTAGGGGCAGTAAAATCCCCAAGCTTCAGGACCTCGGCAGCACTCTTAATGGTTTGACTAATATTCGGAGTCTGCATCTGTGCTGGCGCAGGTGCGCTCTGGTTCACATTTTCATTTTGTATACTTGCATTTCCTGTTAATGCTTCAAACTTAGTCCCGCACTGTCTGCAAAACTTGGCGCCGGGATTGATCTGTGCCCCGCACTCAGGACAGAATTTCATTTGTTGTGCCATAAGCACCTCCGGGATTCATCAACAAACCTTGTTACTGCTTGTAAAAGATTACGTTTAAAGGTCCTTCGTCAGTTCTGAAGTACATGGGGATTCTTTCGGGGGTAACGGTATTTATTCCAAGGGTTACCGAACCATCCTCATGAACCAGGGCCATATCCACCACTACTGAAGCATCTTCAGTGCTGAGCCTGAGTTCATGGGCCGCATCATATCGCACTTCAACGCTGCCTCCGGGTGGAAGAGGTCCTGAAAGGAAGACATATGTAAGCTCCTGCTTGCCTTCAGGAAAACCTAAAAGTTCTGCCAGCTCACTATCAAAGTCTGCGATTACAGTCTTATCATCTCCATTAAATTCCATTGTGCCGTGGTCTGAAACAAATACACCATTATGGGGATCCGGGGCCGGTGTGTCTGGCTCATAGGGCATGTTGGGCGAACCTGCCCCCACACATCCGGTCAACATTGTCACGGCTAAAAGTAATGACATTACTAATTCAATACCATTTCGTCTGCTTAAAGTTCTTTTCATAAATGCAATCCTCCATAGTCATTTCATTCCATCGTGTAGGTATCCGTGCATCCAAGGCCGGAAACGATAAGGGTCTTTCGGTCCTCCGAAACAGACATCAAAAGTCCCGTATAGAAATCATCCTTGTACTCCAGCAGATAGGTGCTGTTCCCGAGGGGCATCACGTTGTATTCCTCTTTCGAGCCAAAGCTGTAGGTCAGCGTAGCCTTGGCATAGGTAGCGTCATCTGAATAATTTATGATGTCGATGGTCATCACCGTTCCATCGCCGTAGGGCTTTCCGCTAAGGGGCTCCACATCGTCCTTCCGCTGCTTCTTGCTTCTGTCCCAGTAGCCTTTTTCTCCTACCCAGAAGCCGTCTGCCGTGTAATTGTTCTTCATAAGGCAACCGGTGAAGTCCACGTAGTAGTACATGCCGTCCTCCTCAACCCATACATTCTTGGCCTGATTCCCGTCAGCCATTGTATAGATCTTCTCGCCGGACTCCAGGATATCCCAGGTCCCGCCGGATATAGCGTAGGTTGACGGATTATATTCGCTATCGGATGCCTGCCCATCATCTCCCATCAGGAAAAGAGCTGCATCCTCCCCGGTAGTCATCCCAGAAATTCCTGTAGTACTTTGATCCTTGGAATCAGGCTCAGGTGAAGCAGCTTCTGAAGCAGAATCTTCCTTGACTACCTCAGTTTCTTCCTCAGCAACCGTTGTTTCCTCAGCTATCTCTTTTCCCGCATCCGAAGAAGAGCATCCTCCCACTATCAGAATGATGCCAAGAGAAATGGCTATAACTCGAACCATTCCCTGGAACGATGACTTACTACGCATAATACAACCTCCGAGGTCGAATTTCCCCATGATTCAATTACCAGAATGCCAAATGATATACTTATTAATATTTTACCAACAATAATGCACAAAAAAGGCGTGACGCATACTTTGTCATTGCCAAAG
>ODAI013406645.1_pt1 | contig 10049 bp, 7 predicted proteins | sample 1539321 | NCBI WGS metagenome assembly ODAI01 (sample SAMN02144231, study PRJEB22623) | gut metagenome | biome: sheep rumen | host: Ovis aries | place: New Zealand | reverse complement strand
TAGCACTTGGAGATGAATTACATAAGCCTGTTGTTGCAACCTGTGACGTTCACTTCCTAGATCCAGAGGACGAAGTATACAGACGTATTATCATGGCTAATAAGGGCTTTGATGATGCTGACCAGCAGGCCCCACTTTATCTTCATACTACAGATGAAATGCTTGAAGAATTTGCATACTTAGGTCTTGCAAAAGCACATGAGGTTGTTGTAGAAAATACAAACAAGATTGCAGATATGTGCGAGCGTATTCATCCAGTTCGTCCAGATAAGTGTCCTCCTGTCATTGAACATTCAGAAGAGGATTTACGACGAATTTGTGAGACCAGAGCACATGAGGTTTATGGACCTGAGCTTCCTAAAATAGTAGAAGAGCGACTTGAACGAGAGCTTAATTCTATTATCGGTAATGGATATTCCGTTATGTACATTATCGCTCAGAAGCTGGTTTGGAAGTCTAACGAGGATGGCTATCTGGTAGGCTCCCGTGGTTCCGTAGGTTCTTCCTTTGCAGCTACAATGGCTGGTATTACAGAGGTTAACCCATTGCCACCTCACTACAGATGTCCTAATTGCTATTATGTAGATTTTGATGGTCCAGAGGTGCAGGAGATTGTTAACCAAGGACTTTCTGGAGTAGATATGCCAGATAAAATCTGTCCTAAATGCGGCAAGCCTCTTGCTAAGGATGGATTTGATATTCCATTCGAAACCTTCCTTGGATTCAAGGGTGATAAGGAGCCTGATATCGATTTGAACTTCTCCAACGAATATCAGTCAAAGGCTCATAAATATACAGAAGTTATTTTTGGTGATGGCCAGACCTTCAAGGCTGGTACAGTTTCTACACTTGCGGATAAGAACGCAGTTGGCTATGTTTTAAAATATTTCGAAAAGCGTGATATAAGAAAGCGTCGTGCTGAAAACGAACGTCTTGCTAAGGGAGTTGAAGGTGTTAAATCTACAACAGGTCAGCATCCTGGTGGTGTAGTAGTTCTTCCAAACGGTGAGGATATCTATTCCTTTACTCCAGTTCAGCATCCAGCCAATAAGGATACTGATATTGTAACTACCCATTTCGATTACCATAAGATTGATGCCAACCTGCTTAAGCTTGATATCTTAGGTCACCTTGATCCTACCATGATTAAGCGACTGGAGGATTTGACTGGCATTAACGCCACAGAAATTCCGCTGGACGACAAGGATGTTATGTCCCTGTTCCAAAGCACAAAGGCTCTTGGTATCACTCCTGATGATATTATGGGCACACCTCTTGGTACACTTGGTATCCCAGAGTTTGGTACTGATTTTGCCATGCAGATGCTTGTTGAGGCTAAGCCTCAGTACTTTACTGATTTGGTTCGAATTGCAGGACTTGCCCATGGTACTGACGTATGGTTAGGTAATGCTCAGGACCTTATTCTTAGCGGAACTGCCACTATCACCGAGGCTATTTGTACCCGTGATGATATCATGGTTTACCTTATTCATAAGGGGCTTGACCCAGCGGAATCCTTCACTATCATGGAACGAGTTCGTAAGGGTGTTGTTGCTAAAGGAAAATGTGATGAATGGCCAACCTACAAGCAGCACATGCAAGAGCACGGCGTGCCAGACTGGTACATTGGCTCCTGCGAAAAGATTAAATACATGTTCCCTAAGGCCCATGCTGCTGCATACGTTATGATGGCTTGGCGTGTTGCATATTGTAAGATTAAATATCCATTGGCATACTATGCTGCATTCTTTTCAATCAGAGCAGGTGGTTTTGATTACGAAAAATGCTGTCTTGGTAAGGCCAGATGTGAACAGGAAATTAAATACTATAAATCACAGTCAGATTTATCTGCCACTGATAAGGATATTCTTATAGCCCTTCGTCTTTGTCAGGAAATGTATGCCCGTGGATTTGAATTTTTACCTATGGACCTATACCAATCTGACTCAAGATACTTTAAAATAGTAGATGGAAAGCTACTTCCTCCATTCAATGTTATTTCGGGAATGGGTGATAAGGCTGCTGAGCAGCTTCAGATTGCAGCAAGCCAAGGCAAGTTCCTGTCTCAGGATGAAATCAGAGACAGAGGAAAGGTTTCACAGACAATACTTGATAAAATGATAGAGCTTGGAATCGTAAAGGATTTACCAAAATCTAATCAGCTTTCACTTTCGGACTTTTTCAATATTTAATTTGGGGAGGGCAGTTAAATGAAGGTAGTAAAAAGGATTATCATTTTAGTAGTAGCGATTGGAATCGTCGTCGGACTTGGTTATTACAAGTACATTAACACTGTTACATATTTCAATGAAGAAGGCACTGTTGGAAACACCATAGGAAATCTATATGGCAACGGCCTGTTTTGCGAATATGATGGCGTGGTGTATTTTGCCAATCCTAACGATTATTCCAGAATTTATAAAATGAATCCTGATGAATCAGATATTGAAATACTGGCAAATGACAGCGTGTATTTTATAAATAGTGATTCTCACTATCTTTATTACAGCCGAAATGGTAACAGAGATAATTCTCAAATGGGATTTTTGAATGTTAACACCGAAAGCTTATGTCGAATGACTAAAAGAAATGGCAAGGTTATTATCTTAGATGATGCCAATTGCAGTGAGGCTGCACTTTGTGGCAATAAAATCGTTTATTATCATTATGATGCTGAGGACGCCACATCAGTTTATACGGTCAAAATAGATGGTTCAGAAAGAGAACAGCTAACTAAATCCTCTATTGACCCTAGATGTATCTATAATGGCAAGCTATATTATTCAGGTGTGGAGCATGACCATAATCTTCATGCTATGAATTTGGATACCAAGGATTCAGCTTTCGTTTCAGCTGAAAATCTTTGGATGCCATTAATAGAAAACAATTACGTCTATTACATGAATCTTGATGAAAACAACCGTATTTTCAGAAGCTCATTATCAGGTGAAGGAAAAACAGGTATCACTACCTACGGTTCATCAGACTATAATATAGCGGGCAATTATCTATATTATCAATCCATCAAGGGAAATCCAGATGGAATATACCAAGTTGATTTAACCACTGGAGCAGAAGTTTTGCTTGCAGAGGGTGAATATAATCATATTAATGTAACTAGTAAATACGTTTATTTTGCAGATTATCTATCAGGTACTACCTTCCATACACCTATTGGAAGCACCCAGGTAGGAGTATTTAATCCGCCTATTTTACCACTTGATGACTAGGAGACTTATGAGAGACTTAAAGGATTTACGAGAAGATATTGATAAAGTAGATAAGGAGATACTTAATCTTTTTACAAAAAGAATGGAGCTGGCTTGCCAGGTTGCTGAATACAAAATCGCTACCGGCAAAAAGGTTTTTGACAAACAAAGAGAGGATGAGAAGCTTGAAAAGCTTACATCTTATGTTGAAGATCCATTTAACGTTGAAGCAGTTCATGAATTATTTACCCAGATAATGTCCATTAGCCGCAAAAAGCAATTCGCTATTCTTAGAGAAAATGGTGGAAGCTATGAGCCAGGCTTTACGGCCTATGATGATTTCAATTATTCTGATTCAGTAGTATGCTTTCAGGGTGTTCCCGGTGCATATTCTGAAATTGCAATGAATGCTTTTTTTGATAAAAAGTTTAAGGATAGCTTTCATGTAGATTCATGGCGAGATGCTATGGATGCAATTAATGATGGAAAGGCAGATTATGCAGTTCTTCCCATAGAAAACAGCCTAGCTGGTTCGGTAGAAGAAAACTTCGATTTGCTTTCAGAATATGATGTTGCCATTATAGGGGAATATATTTTAAAGGTTGATCATGCACTTTTGGGTGTAAAGGGTGCAACCATAGACGATATCAAAACAGTATATTCTCATCCAAAGGCTATTTCACAGTGTGTTGATTACATCAGAAATAATCATAGCGATTGGAATGTAATGAATTTAAGAAATACAGCGATGTCAGCTATGAAAATAAGAGACGATAATGACGTTTCTCAGGCTGCCATTGGAAGCGTATACAATGCTAAACTTTATAATCTTGATGTATTAGAAGAGTGTATTCAGGATGATAAAAATAACGAGACTAGATTTATTATCGTTTCTAAGGATAAGAAATATCTTAAAAAGGCTGGCAAAATCAGTCTTTGCATAGAGCTTTCTCACGAACCAGGAAGTCTGTATCGAATTTTATCAAATCTTATTTTTAACGGTATCAATATGAATAGAATAGAATCCAGACCAATAAAAGGGGTTAATTGGCAATACAGATTCTTTATAGATATTGACGGTAATCTTGACGACGAGGCAGTAAGAAATGCACTTACAGGACTTTACGAGGAGTGCGTTAGCTTACGAGTACTTGGCAATTATTAAATAAATGGGGGAAGGTATGAAATTATTTTCTAGTATCTACATAGGTTCATATGAGACCACAATGAAGGTCTTTGAAATAAGCAAGCAGAAGGGTATCAAAACTATTGATACCCTTAAGATTTCATCTGATATCATTAAGGATATTCTTTCTGTTGGAAGAATTATGCCTGAAACCTGCGACAAGCTTTGCAGGGTCTTAAATGATATGAAAAGAACAATGGAAAGCTATAAGGTAGACAGTTTTTCAGTTGTTGCTGGTCCTAACATCAAGCATGCAGACAATTCTTTAATTGTTCTAGAACAAATCAAGGTTCATACTGGTTTTTCAGTTACAGTTTTATCAAATTCAGAACAGAGATTTTTGGGATATCAGGCCGCAGCTGCCATTGAGGATTTCGAAGAAATAATTAGTGATAGTGCTGTCATGATAGATATTGGAGGCGTTTCTCTACAAATCACTTTATTTTCAAAAGGAAAAATAGTTACAACTCAACATTTGTCTTTAGGTACTGTTTCAATTAGTGAAAATCTCAAGAAGCTAGGTAGTACATCAGTCAATTCCTTTGAGCAGGCCTATGAAATGATGTACAAGGAACTTGAGGTTTTTAAAACCATGTTTTTAAATGAAATCCAGCCAAAGTACATGATTCTTTTGGGCGTTCAGGTTAGTACTATAGCTGAAAAAATATCAGGCTTTTCTTCTAAGAAGGTTAAGACTAAGGACTATCTGGATTTTTTAAATAAGATTAATAAATCCTACATAAAAACTTTAGAGGTTGAGAATGATATTTATTTAGACAATGTAAGCTTTGTAGAGCCTACGGTTATGCTTTATAAGGTTTTGGCAGAAACTCTCAAGCCTTCAACTGTATATGCACCTGGTGTATCTGTTTGTGAAGGTATGGCCTATAACCATAGCTATTCAAAGAAATGGCTTACAGCCTCTCATGATTTTGACAATGATATTATTTCTGCTGCATGGGCTATTGCTAAAAGATATGGTAGCTATCAGCCACACTTAAAGGCTTTATACAAGCTTTCTACAGAAATATTTGATGCCATGAAAAAATATCATGGAATGGGAAAAAGACAAAAGGTTCTTATTCAATGTATAGCGATTTTACATGATTGTGGTAAATATATTTCAATTGCGGAGGCTGCAGATTGTTCCTATGCAATCATTATGTCTTCTGAAATCTTAGGCCTTACTCATAAGGAAAGAGAGCTTATTGCAACTACAGTTGAATTCAACAGAAAGCCTGTAGAACCTTACGAGAATCTTTCAGATAGATTTACGGTAGAAGAGTATTTGATAATACTTAAGCTGCTTGCAATATTAAAGGTGGCAAATGCTTTAGACAGGTCTCACAAGCAGAAAATCAAAAATGTTTCTATGAAGGTTAAGGATAGAGAGCTTGTAATATCTATTGAAGCTAATAGTTCACTTGCCCTTGAAAAAGGTTTATTTAAAAAGAATGCAGATTTCTTTGCAGATATTTTTTCTATTAAACCTGTTCTTAAAGAAAACGATAAGCTTTAGGAGGAAATATGGCAGATAATATTAATCTTTCAGACCCAAAATACTACGATAATAGAGAATTAAGCTGGTTGAAGTTCGAGCTTAGAGTTTTAAATGAGGCAATGGTTAAGGATATGCCTATTTTGGACCGTATTAAATTTGTCAGCATTACCTCATCTAACCTTGATGAATTTTTTATGGTAAGAGTAGCTTCACTAAAGGATATGGAGCACGCTGGCTACACAAAGCCTGATATTGCTGGAATGACTCCTACCGAGCAGCTTATCGCAATAAATGAAAAAACAAGAGAGCTTGTGGATATGCAGTACAATATCTTTGGCAAGCATCTCAATCCTATCCTGAAGGAAAATGGAATTATCATTTATGATAAATACGAGGATTTGAATGAGCAGCAGCTTAAGTTCATTGATTCATTTTTTATGAGTCAGGTTTACCCTGTTTTAACTCCAATGGCTTTTGATGCTTCAAGACCATTTCCATTAATCAGAAATAAATCCTTAAATATCGCTGCCTTAATCGAAAAGAAAAAGGGAAGCACAGTTGCCGGTCAAAGCAATGATGATGTAGAGTTTGCTACTGTTCAGGTTCCATCTGTATTGCCTAGATTCGTTGCACTTCCTTCAGATGAAAAGCATCACGATTGCTTTATTTTGCTAGAGCAGATTATCGAGCGCAACATGGACAAGCTATTCTTAAATTACAACGTAGTTGCAGCATCTCCATATCGAATTATGCGTAATGCAGACTTTTCTATTGATGAAGAGGGTGCAGAGGATTTGCTTCTTGAAATCGAAAAGCAGATTAAGTCTCGTCAATGGGGTGAGGTTATCAGACTGGAGGTAGAAGGAACTATTAACAAAAAGCTTCTTTCTATATTAAAGAAGAACCTTGGGGTAAATGAAATTGATATTTATAAAATAAAAGGTCCTATAGATTTAACCTTTTTAATGAAATTATATGGAATAGATGGCAGGGATGATTTGCGCCTTGCTACTTTTAAGCCACAGGAAAATCCAAGATTTCGTTCAGGCGACAAGATTTTTGATGAAATAAAAAAAGGCGATATTTTATTACATCATCCTTACGAAAGCTTTGATCCTGTTGTAGATTTTATCACCCAGGCAGCATATGACCCACAGGTACTTGCCATTAAACAGACTCTTTACAGAGTAAGTGGTAATTCCCCTATTATTGCAAGCCTTGCTCATGCTGCTGAAAATGGAAAGCAGGTTACAGTTTTAGTTGAGCTTAAGGCCAGATTTGATGAGGAAAATAATATTATATGGGCAAAGAAGCTTGAAAAGGCCGGCTGCCACGTAATATATGGACTTGTTGGTTTAAAGACTCATTGTAAGATAGCCCTTGTTGTACGCCGTGAAGAGGATGGCATCAGACGCTACGTTCATCTTGGAACTGGCAACTACAATGATTCTACAGCAAAGCTTTATACAGATTGCGGTATGTTCACCTGCAACGAAACCTATGGAGAGGATGCAACAGCCGTATTTAATATGCTTTCTGGATATTCGGAGCCTGCAAGCTGGAATAAGTTAGTAGTAGCACCTCTTTGGCTTAGAGATACATTTGTCAGTCTTATAAACAGAGAAATCAGTCATGCAAAAGAGGGAAAGGAAGCTAGAATCATAGCAAAAATGAATTCCCTGTGTGATAAGGAAATTATAGAAAAGCTATATGAGGCCAGCAGAGCTGGAGTTAAGATTCAGCTTATCATAAGAGGTATATGCTGTTTGAAAACTGGTATTCCATCAGTTAGTGAAAATATTCACGTCACATCTATTGTTGGAACCTATCTTGAGCATGCAAGAATTTTCTACTTCTATAATAACGGAGCAGAGGATATTTTTATGGGCTCAGCAGACTGGATGCCTCGTAATCTTGACAGACGTGTGGAGATTATTTTCCCAATAGAGGATGAAACATTAAAGCTTAAGGTAAAGCATATTTTAGATGTTCAGTTATCAGATACGCTAAAGGCTTATGAGATGACAGATGACTCATCATATGTTAGAATAAAGCCGCCTCGTTCTAAAAAGGCAGTAGGCGCTCAGGATACCTTCTGTCGTGAGGCAAAAAGAAATAACGAGCCAGAAATAGATTATATTAAAAAGAGAACCTTTACACCAATTCTGGCTAATGAGGTAATTGATGAGTAAAAAGCTATTAGCCGTTGATATGGACGGAACACTATTTAATGACGATAAAACTATTTCAAGGGAAAACCTTGATGCTATTACAGCACTTTTAGACGCAGGTCATGTTTTTGCTTTTAACACAGGTAGACCAAATCACGCTCTTAGAGAAATCCTTTCAGTTTATGAAGAATTTATGAGAGATAATGTTTATATTTTAGGTCACCAGGGAATTATCGGTACCACAATGAAGTCAAATGATACCTTGTTTGGTGACTATATGGATAATGACGACGCAAGAGAAGTCATTACCGAAGTATTAAATAATGGATTTACATGTGTAACCTTTGACGCTGAACATATCTATACTTTCAACGATAACAAATTTATCGAAAGCTATAAAAAGCTTTCAGGCGAGCAGCTTGTATTTCTTTCTAGCGTTGATGACCTTAAAGGAAAGAATATTACAAAGCTTATTGCAATTGATTATGACCATCCAGAAAAACTTCAGGCATTTAAGGATAGCCATGAAGCTGTTTATGGAGACAGATTCGAAAGCTTCTTTTCACACTATGCCTTTTTGGAATATATCAAAAAGGGAACAGGAAAGGGCGACGGTGTTTTAAAGCTTGCTAAGTTGCTTGGAATCCCAATTGAAGATATTGTTACTGTAGGAGATGAAAGAAACGATATCAGTATGATTGAGGCCGCTGGTACTGGTGTAGCAGTTGCAAATGCAAGAGAAGAGCTTAAGGCAATAGCTGATTATATTACTGATAAGGATAATAATCACGGGGCTATAGCTGAAGTTATTAATAAATTTATTTTAAATTAACACAAAACTGTTGACGTATTTTAGGTTATGTGTTAAATTATCAATGTTGTGAAAACAAAGTAGAGTATCCACTCTCACCTTAGCACTAATTAGTGACTCGGGTTTATACTTCACACAAACCTTGTTTGTGATGATTTATGGTGGATATTCTGTATCCACTATTTTTTTTATTATTTGGAGGTAGTACCATTAGCGAATTAATGATTAATGAGCAAATACGCGACAAAGAAGTTCGTGTTATTGGCTCTGATGGGGAACAGCTTGGCATTATGTCAGCTAGAGAGGCACAGAAGATTGCCGATGATGAAGGTTTAGACCTAGTAAAGATTTCACCTAAGGCAAATCCACCAGTATGCAAGATCGTAGATTACGGTAAATATCGCTACGAGCAGGCACGCAGGGAAAAGGAAGCCAAGAAAAAGCAGCATGTTGTTGAGGTAAAGGAAATACGTATGTCTCCAAACATTGATGCTAATGATATGAACACAAAGGTAAATGCAGCTAAAAAGTTCATTTCGAAGGGTGACAAGGTTAAGGTTACACTTCGTTTCCGTGGACGTGAGATGGCACATATGCAGTCATCTAAGCATATCTTAGACGATTTTGCAGAGGCACTTGCAGATGTTGCAGTAGTGGAAAAGGCACCAAAGATTGAAGGCCGTAGTATGAGTCTGGTGCTTACAGAAAAGAAATCGTAATACAGGAGGAATTTATCATGCCAAAGATGAAGACAAGAAGAGCAGCTGCAAAGCGCTTTAAGGTAACAGGAACAGGAAAGCTTAAGAGAAACAAGGCATACAAGAGCCATATCTTAACCAAGAAGACTACAAAGAGAAAGAGAAATCTTCGTCAGTCAGCTATCGTTGATTCAACAAATGTAAAGAACATGAAGAAAGTACTTCCTTATATCTAGGATGTATTGTTATTAATTGGTTAGGAGGAATTTAAAATGGCAAGAGTTAAAGGCGGATTAAACGCTAAGAAAAGACATAATAGAACATTAAAGTTAGCAAAGGGTTACAGAGGCGCTAGAAGCAAGCAGTATCGTGTTGCAAAGCAGTCAGTTATGCGTGCCCTTACATCATCTTATGCTGGTAGAAAGCAGAGAAAGAGACAGTTCAGACAGCTCTGGATCGCTCGTATCAATGCT
>ODAI011283001.1_pt1 | contig 10049 bp, 8 predicted proteins | sample 1539321 | NCBI WGS metagenome assembly ODAI01 (sample SAMN02144231, study PRJEB22623) | gut metagenome | biome: sheep rumen | host: Ovis aries | place: New Zealand | reverse complement strand
GTTGATAGCCTCCTGGCTCAGGCCTTTCTCGGCAAGTTCGGCATTGACATTATCAAGGCCTATCTTGTCCATTTTGTCGATGGCAACGGTGATATCCACTATTTTCTCCGGAGCACCTATCACCTCGGCTATACCACTTAATATCTTGCGGTTGTTGAGCTTGATGACGATGTTGATGCCAAAACGCTTGAACACCTCGTCAATCATCGAGACGAGCTCCACTTCATTAAGTAGCGAGTCGCTGCCCACAACATCGGCATCACACTGGTAGAACTCACGGTAACGTCCACGTTGGGGACGGTCGGCACGCCACACGGGTTGTATCTGGTAGCGCTTGAAGGGCATCTGCAAGTCGTTGCGGTGCTGAACAACATAGCGCGCAAAAGGCACCGTGAGGTCATAACGCAATCCTTTCTCACTCACCCGCGTGATAAGATGCTTGTAGTCTCGGGCGGCAAGCAGATCGTCGGGAGCCGACTTCAAGTAGTCACCACTATTCAATATCTTGAACAATAACTTATCGCCTTCTTCTCCATATTTTCCCATCAGTGTTGAGAGGTTCTCCATCGCTGGGGTCTCTATCTGCTGGAAGCCATACAGCAGGAAAACACTCTTTATAGTGTCGAAAATATAGTTGCGTTTCGCCATCTCAAGTGGCGAGAAGTCTCGTGTACCTTTTGGAATTGATGGTTTTTGTGCCATATTTATGTCTTTGTTTTTGCGTTGTTTCTTTAATCTTGCAAAATTACATAGTTTTTTTTTAAGAAAAAAATGTTAACAGTTAAATGTTGCGTTTCTTTGAATGTTTGGTGGATTATATGTAAATTTGTACCCAAAAATTGGATTATAATGGAAATACGCTTTGCACAAAACCGTGACATACCACGCATTCATCAACTGTTGACTCAAGTAAATAATGTTCATGCCAAAGGCCGCCCCGACCTGTTCAAGAGTGGAAACCGCAAGTACACCGACGAGCAATTACGGCAGATTATTGCCAACGTAGAGCACTCCCCTATCTTTGTGCTGGTCGACGACAATGACATGGTGTTGGGATACTGCTTTGGCATCGTTGAGCAGTTCATCAACGACAACAACCGCACCGATGTCAAGACTCTTTACATCGACGACCTGTGCGTTGACGAGAAATACAGGCGCCAGCACATCGCACGCCGGCTCTACGATCATGTGGTGGACTATGCCCGCAGCAACGGATTCTACAACATCACGCTCAACGTGTGGGAATGCAACCCTGGCGCAAGGGCATTTTATGACAACTGCGGCATGAAACCTCTAAAAACTTGTCTCGAAACCATCTTATAATACCATGAACCTAATTGAAGCAATTAAAGAGAGGCATTCGGTGCGTCACTACACCACCCAAGCCATCGAGCAAGAGAAGATTGAACACCTGCAGCAACTTGTTCAAGAATATAATTCACAGAGCGGACTCCACATTCAGCTCATTACCAATGAGCCACGTTCGTTTGGCGAGAGTCTGCTGGCTCGATATGGCAAGTTCAGTGGCGTGACAACCTATTTTGCCATGATTGGCACCAAAAGTGATTCTCTTGCCGAGACAGTGGGATACTACGGTGAGAAACTGGTGCTCAAGGCTCAGACAATGGGATTGAACACATGCTGGGTGGGATTGTCCTATAAAAAGATTTCTAGTGTGCTCGACATTGCCAGTGACGAAAAACTGGTGTGCCTCATCTCGGTGGGATACGGTGCCACTCAAGGCGTGGATCACAAGAGAAAATCGCCCAATAAGGTGAGTGCCATCGACATTAAAACTGCCCCTCAATGGTACAAGCAAGGTGTTGCCTGTGCCTTGCTCGCCCCCACGGCCATCAATCAGCAGAAGTTCAAGTTTGATTTAAAGCCTGGCAACAGAGTGAGTGTAAAGGCAGGAATAGGCCCCTATGCTAAAGTCGACCTGGGCATCGTGAAATACCACTTCGAGATAGGCGCCGGAAAAAAGAACTTTGTGTGGGTATAAAAACAATCAAATCAAAGTTTTATCAAGAACCCTGAGGCAACATGACTATTGAAAATGGTTTAGTTCTTGGGCATTTCTCATGGCAACGCCCCTCTTCCGGCGTCGGTCATTAGTCCTTGCTTTTCGAGCTGGGCGCAGCGTTGCTTGTTAAGCTCGGTCCAGTGGCTGCCTTTGCGGCGAGGTGAGAGTCGCTGGGCAAGACGGCCGTCAGGCATTCGTTTCACTGTTGAGTCAATCCAGCCGAAACATAGGGCCTCTTCAACCACTTCTATATATTGCAGGACTCCAGCGGGTGGTTGCTTAGCACGCGAACACACCACCCAGCATTGTCGCTGAGTGGTGTGGTTTTCTTCAAGCCATTGTCGCAGTTGCGACCTGTGGCTATAATCAAGCAGGTTGACAATCTCCACCTTTATCTTTTCTTGAGGATAAGGTACTGGAATGGCTGCAGCTTAACCGACTTGCGAAGCTTGAGGCGGCGGCCGTTGTACATATTGGTGACTTTGCCTTTTTTCCAGCTGGCAGGAACACCAGTAAAGGTCTGTGGAGTGTTGCGCACATTAACGAGAACGAGGAACTTGCCCTTGCTGTCGCTACGCTCAAATGCCAGCACATTGTCATCGGGGTAACCAGTGACATCGCCACTGCGGAATGCCGAGTTTTTCTTGTAGATAGAAATGAGCTTTTTGTGAGTCTTCAGCACGTCGGGGTTGGAGCTCCAGTCTACTGGCACATAGTTGAAGAAGTTGATCTTGTCGGGGTAAGCAACTTCTTGAGAACCGTAGATAAGCATTCCACCATGCAGGAATGTGGTTGCCACAAATGCTGCAAGAGCGCCATCAATGCTGCCAAACTGCTGTACGGTAGAATACTTGGTTGCCTCGTCATGATTGGTAGTAAAGCGCAGTTTCACTTTGCCATCGGGAATCTCGTCATATTCCTGCTTGTCGACATCGAGGAAGTGGCTTGCCTTCTGTCCTTTAACAAACACGCGGTCGAGCGCACCCATGAAGTTCCAAGCATAGTTCATGTCGAAGCCTCCTTTTATAAGATTCTCGGGGTTGGCTCCCTCGGCAAGCAACAATAGCTGGCGCTTGCCAGCAGCCTTGCGCAGGCGTGTGAAAGCGTCGTTCCAGAAGTCGTAAGGCACCTGGTCGGCCACGTCGCAGCGCAGTCCGTCGAGCCCCACTTCGTTGATCCAGAACATCATGGCATCAATCATAGCCTCTCGCATGTCCTTGTTGTCATAGTTAAGGTCGGCGACATCGGTCCAATCGGTGCCGGGAGGATATATCACGTTTCCATCCTTGTCTTGTGTGTACCAGTCTTTGTGGTCTTTCATCCACACGTTATCCCACGCTGTGTGATTGGCAACCCAGTCAACAATCAGTGCCATACCATGAGCATGGCATGAGTCAGCCAGGGCTTTCACGTCGTCGATAGTGCCAAATTCAGGGTTCACTGCCTTGTAGTCACTAATGGAATAAGGCGAGTTCTTGCTCTTGATTTTGCCAATGGGATAGATGGGCATTACCCACATCACGTTGGCACCAAGTTTACTGATGGCGTCAACCCTGCTGGCAACAGCCTTGAGAGAATTCTGTGGTGCGAAAACGCGAGGATTAACTTGATACATCACCACGTCTTTCACAGCGGGTAACTTAAAACCAGTAGTTCTGGCATTAACGCCAAGTGTAGTGCTTGCTAGCATTGCGATAGCGCATGTGAAAAGGATAAATTTCTTCATGATTGTGTTTTGTGATTAATTTATGGTGTTAGGAGTTTTTTATATAAGCGATTCAACAATTTTCTTCACTTCCTCGCCAAGTTGTTGAGCCTTCTCCATAGTGTGGGCTTCGCTGTAGATGCGAATGATGGGCTCGGTGTTGCTTTTGCGCAGGTGCGCCCAACCGTCGGTAAAGTCAATCTTCACGCCATCGATGGTTGTGAGGTCTTGTTCTTTATAATGTTCCTCAACAGCTTTGAGGATCTTGTCGACGTCCATCTCGGGAGTGAGTTGCAGTTTTGTCTTGGCAATGCTGTACTGAGGATAGGTGGCCTTTAGCTCGCTCACTGTTTTGCCGCTCTTGGCAAGCAACGTGAGAAACAGAGCCACTCCCACCAGAGCGTCACGGCCATAGTGCAACTCGGGATAGATAACTCCACCATTACCTTCGCCGCCTATCACGGCACCAGTGCGTCGCATCTCGGTTGTAACATTCACCTCGCCCACGGCAGCCGCTGTGTAGGTGCAGCCATGAGCGCGGGTAACATCGCGCAGAGCACGCGACGACGACAGATTCGACACTGTAGAGCCAGGTGTGTGGCTAAGCACATAGTCGGCTACTGCCACAAGGGTATACTCCTCAACGAAGAACTCACCATTCTCCATCACTATTGCAAGGCGGTCAACATCGGGGTCAACGACAAAGCCCACATCGGCTTTCCCTTGACGCATAAAGTCTTGAATAGCAGTGAGATTTTCGGGTATGGGTTCTGGAGTATGGCCAAAGTTGCCTGTTGGGTCACAGAAGAGTTTTATAATATTCTCATTTTTCACGCCCAGTCCTTGCAGCAACTTGGGAATTGCAACGCCACCCACCGAGTTTACGGCATCGACGGCAACAGTGAAGTTGGCGTTCTTGATAGCCTCCACGTCTACAAGGTCGAGTGCCTTCACGGCATCGATGTGACGACGCAGGTAGGTATAGTTCTTCTGCTCACGGCCCAGTTTGTCGACCGGTGCATAGTCAAAGTCCTGTGCCTCGGCAATGCGCAGCACTTCTTTGCCTTGAGCGTCATCGAGGAATTCACCCTTGTCGTTAAGCAACTTGAGGGCATTCCATTGTTTGGGGTTGTGCGATGCAGTGATGATAATGCCACCACAGGCATTCTCGCCCACAACAGCAAGTTCGGTGGTAGGAGTGGTAGCCAGTCCTATGTTCACCACGTCAAAGCCCATACCGGTGAGAGTTCCCACAACAATGTTGAGAACCATACGGCCCGAGAGGCGTGCATCACGTCCCACAACAATCACATTAGATTTGCAATCGCTGTTGCGACGAATGAACGTTGCATAGGCAGTAGTGAATTTCACAATGTCGAGTGGCGACAATCCTTCTCCTGCTTTGCCGCCTATAGTGCCACGAATTCCTGAGATTGATTTTATTAATGACATAAGTTTATGTTTAGTTTAATCCGTTTTTAAACCTGAGTGCGGAAGTATCTCACGTGATACAAGTAAGGAATCACAGCAGCCATCTCGCTCATCCATCCATACTGTGACTTGATGATGAGATTGACTTCGCTGTTCACACCCACAAAGGTGAGAGGCAGCTGAATGCCGTAGCCCCACTGCGATGAGACGTTGAGCGTGTAGTTTCCATATAGGAAATAGCTGGGAGCAGCATTCATGTCGCCCTCATTGCCCTGGCCTACCATCTCGCCATATTCATGCCAGTAGTTGAGATTGTAGCGCATATAGCGGAAGTAGATTTTCTCCGATTTCTGCGCCTTGTCGGCCTTGCGATCGGAGGCCTTTATAACCTGCATGTAGACGTTTCCCTCAGGATCAATCTTATAATACGGAGCATCCTTTCCTGTCTCAAAAATTGTGTCGCTGGGAATCTCGTTTACCACGCGGCATCCTGCAAGATAGGCATTAGTGGCATGGCGCTCGTCGTTGAGCAGGTCGGCATAGCTGGCGCTGTCGCTGCAAGACGAGAACACCACTGCGGCCATCGCTGCGAAAAAGAATAATAATTTCTTGATTTTCATATCGTTATGTTATTGTTTGTTTTGTTTTATTTCTTCAACAATCTTATAATACAGTTCAACGGCTTCTTGCATCGTGCCATAGAACTCGCCTGCAGCAGCATGCATGTGGCCTCCACCGTTAAAGTAGCGTGAGCACAACACATCTACTGCAAAGTCGCCCTCGCTGCGCATCGACACCTTGATGTAGTTAGGATCTTCGCGCATGAAGGTTGACCAGTAGATCTCTTTCACCGAGAGGGGCTTGTTGACCAGGCGCTCGGTATCGCCAGTGTGGTAGTTATATTTTTGCAAGTCTTCTTTGTCAAGGGTAATAAGTGCTATGCTATCGTCAATAACAGTCATTTTATTAAGCAAGGCATAACTTTGAAGCAGCAGACTGTTGAGCGGCACTGTGTCCATGGCCATCTTGTAGAGATAGGGCTTGTCGATGCCATATCTCATGAGCTGTGCCATCACCTCATACACCTCGGGATAGAACGAACTGAAGGCAAGGTTCCCTGTGTCGGTCATGATGCCCACAAAGAGATAGGACGCTGCTTGCTTGTCGAGATACTGCTGCCATCCTGCCTCTTCCACAATGCGATAGACAAGCTCACAGGTCGACGACAGCTCAGGAAAAGAAAACATCACGTCAAATTTTCCTCTTGGGTTCAAGTGATGATCGATGAGGACTTTGGGAACAGTAGCGTTCTCAAGCAATGGCTGCATCTTGTCGACTCTCGAGAAATCGTTGTAGTCAAGCGAGATTATGAGCTGGGTGTTTCTTATTATGTTGCTTGCAGTGATCTCGCTGTGTGAAAACGTGAAGTAGTCCACGCCCTCGGCAACAAAGCTGAGCGATGCTGGCAACTGGTCGGGAATTATCACAATAGCGTTCTTCCCCATGTTCCTGAGCACACGGCACATGGCAAGCGACGACCCTATGGCATCGCCATCGGCCTTCTTGTGACAGGTGATTACAATGCGTGACACAGCACCTATCGCAGCTTTGAATTTTTCAATCTCACTGCTGTCAATAATTCTCTTTATCATTCTTCAATTGAAGTTTTGCGACCACAAAGGTAGAAATAAATTTCATATAATGACATTGTATTATATTTTTTTAAAGTTATATTATTGAAAAAATTATTTCAAGTTACTAACTTTGCACTTTGAAAATTCTCAAACTATAAATATGAAAACCACAAAAAAACTATTTTTGCTAATTGCTTTCTTCACAGTGAGCATCATAGCACAGGCTCAAATTCTCACGCCTGTCAAGTGGACTAAATCGGTGAAAATGACCGATGACCGCAACGGAGTGATTACTTTTACTGCCACTATCGACAACGGATGGCACATGTATTCCAACGACTCTCCTGCCGATGGACCCACGCCATTGTCGGTGAACTGGAAAAACACTAAAGGAGTAAAACTTGTGGGAGGACTAACGCCAAGTAAAGCACCCACCACCATCGACGACGAGGCTTTCATGATGAAGGTTCGCCAGTGGGAAGGGAAAGTGACGTTGACCCAGAAATTTACTGTGACAGAAGACAAATACAACATCGACGGAGACTTGCAGTTCATGAGCTGCAATGACCAGACTTGCACACCTCCTGCCACCGAAAGCTTCAGCTTTACAGGAAAAGCGGGCACTCCACCCAAGGAGAACACCGAAGAAGAGGCAAAAAGCGATGATAAAGCCCAAGATCCTGCCCAAGAAGAAAAAGCAGAGGATGCTGCTGTGACCGACACCGCCACAACCACCCTGCTTGCTGGCGACAGCATCGATGCCGCTGCAACAAGCACCAGCAGTGGCGGTGACTTGTGGGCTCCAGTGAAGTTTACCGACAGTGAATCAAGCGAAAACACCCAGGGCAACGGCAACCGTTCGCTGTGGTTCCTCTTTGGCGCATGTTTCCTGGGTGGCTTGCTTGCATTGCTCACCCCCTGCGTGTGGCCAATTATCCCCCTCACCGTTAGTTTCTTCCTCAAGAAAGGCAACAGCAAGACGAAATCAATCACGAGCGCCGTGACCTATGGCATCTCAATCATCGTGATATATGTGCTGCTAGGCGTTCTGGTGACGGCGATATTTGGAGCTAACGGACTGAATGCAATGGCTACCAACGCCGTGTGCAACATCATTTTCTTCTTGTTGCTGGTACTCTTTGCCATCTCGTTCCTGGGAGCATTTGAAATCAAGCTCCCCGACTCATGGTCGAGCAAGATGGACAGCCGCGCCGAGAAGACCACAGGATTGCTTAGCATCTTCTTCATGGCTTTCACCCTAGTGCTTGTGTCTTTCTCTTGCACTGGTCCCATCATTGGTACTCTGCTCGTTGAGACCGCTAGTAGTGGAAGCCTGATGGGCCCCATTGTGGGTATGTTTGCCTTTGCGCTGGCTCTTGCTATTCCTTTCACGTTGTTTGCACTGTTCCCATCGGTGCTCAAGAAACTCCCCAAGTCGGGTAGCTGGCTCAACACAGTGAAGGTGGTGCTCGGTTTCCTCGAACTCGCACTCTCGCTCAAGTTCCTCTCAGTGGCCGACTTGGCCTATGGCTGGCACATCCTTGACCGTGAGACATTCCTCTCGCTGTGGATTGCAATCTTTGGACTGCTGGGACTTTATCTTATTGGAAAATTGTGGCTCAAGGGCGATGGCGACAAGAAGCCCATTGGCGTGGTACGACTCATGCTGGGTCTCATCTCGCTGGCATTCACCGCCTATCTGCTGCCTGGCCTATGGGGCGCTCCATTGCGCGTGACAAGTGCCTTTGTACCACCATTATACACTCAAGACTATACCACTAATCCTGAACAGTTGCAAGAATGGGACGACTTTGAGAAAGGTGTGGCACAAGCAGCACAGAGTGGCAAACCCATTTTCTTGGAGTTCTCAGGCTATGGATGCGTTAACTGCCGCAAGATGGAGACTGCTGTCATGGACGTTGAAGAGGTGAAGCGCAATCTCAAGGAGAATTTCGTGCACATCCGTCTCATGGTCGACGACAAGGCCAATCTGGCACAACCCATCACCATTGAGCACAATGGCAAGAAGAGAACCCTGAACACCGTGGGCGACAAGTGGAGCTACTTGCAAGAAGTGAAGTTCAACTCTAACTCTCAGCCTTATTATGTAGTGCTCAACTCTAAGGGAGAGTTGATGTCGGGGCCATTTGTCTACAAAGAAGACATTCAGGGATTCATCGACTTCTTGAATCGTGGAAAGAAAAAATATGGAGAGGAAAAATAATCGAGAACAAAAACTTGAAGCATTTGGCAAGCTCCTTGATGTAATCGACACCCTGCGGGAGAAATGCCCTTGGGACTCGGTGCAGACCAACGAGAGCATGCGCCCCAACACCATTGAGGAGGCAATGGAGCTTGCCGAGGCTCTACTGGGCGACGACAACACGACTATCAAGAAGGAACTTGGCGATGTGCTGCTTCATGTGCTACTCTATGCCAGGATTGGCGAGGAGACTGGAGTCTATGACATCGCCCAGGTGTGCGACGCACTGCGCGAGAAACTCATTTATCGTCATCCTCACATCTATGGCAACGACAAGGTGAGTGGTGTCAAGGAGTTGCTTGAGCACTGGGAAGTGATAAAGATGAAGGAGAAAGGTGGCAACAAGACCATTCTTGGTGGCGTGCCATCTACTCTGCCATCGCTCATCAAGGCCGAGAGGGTGCAGGAAAAGGCTGCCAATGTGGGCTTCGACTGGGAGAAGAAGGAAGACGTGTGGGAGAAAGTCAAGGAAGAGCTCGGCGAAGTGGAAACTGAGCTTAAAGCTGGCAACGAGGTGAACATTGAGAAGGAGTTTGGCGACCTGTTCTTCTCGCTCGTCAATGCCGCGCGACTCTATAGCGTGAGACCCGATAACGCCCTTGAGAAGACCAATCTTAAGTTTATCGCACGCTTCAACTATGTGGAGGCGCAAGCCAAGGCACAGGGCAAGCACTTGAACGATATGACCCTGGAGCAAATGGACCAGTTGTGGAACGAGGCTAAATCATTAAAACTAGGAGAATGAAAGTTTGTGTTACCGAGAAACCCAGTGTGGCCAGGGACATTGCGCGATTGATTGGCGCAAGCGACCGACACGAAGGCTACTTTGAGGGCAATGGCTATCAAGTGACTTGGACTTTTGGGCACTTGTGTTGCCTCAAGGAGCCTAACGACTACAACGACAACTGGAAACATTGGAGCTTGGCAGCACTGCCCATGATTCCGCAACGGTTTGGCATTAAGCTTATTGAGGATGATGGTATAAAGAAACAG
>ODAI013291557.1_pt1 | contig 10050 bp, 10 predicted proteins | sample 1539321 | NCBI WGS metagenome assembly ODAI01 (sample SAMN02144231, study PRJEB22623) | gut metagenome | biome: sheep rumen | host: Ovis aries | place: New Zealand | reverse complement strand
GGGACCGACGCGACGGTGCCTTCAAGGATCTTTAAGAGCGCATGCTGAACGCCCTCTCCGGAAACGTCCCTTGTGATCGAGGGATTTGCGCTCTTTCTGGCGATCTTGTCGATCTCATCGATATAAACGATGCCTTTTTCGGCCAGCGCGATGTCGTTGCCGGCTGCCTTGATCAGGCGCAGCAGCACGTTCTCAACGTCCTCGCCGACATAGCCGGCCTGTGTCAGCGACGTCGCGTCAGAGATCGCGAACGGGACGCCCAGTATTTTGGCCAGTGATCGCGCGAGGTATGTCTTGCCGGAGCCGGTCGGGCCGATCATCAAAATATTGCTCTTTTCGATTTTTGCAGAAGATTTGGCGGCTTCGGTCTTGTTGAGCCGGTCGATGATATCAAGCCCGGCCCGCAGGCAATCCTCGCAGATGAGCACAGAGCCGGTAAACCCGATCGCTCGTCTGGTCTCAAGCGGTTTGCCGCAGCCGCTGCAGATTTTCTTGCTGTCTTCCATATCTGCCTCCTTCCTATGAACTTATGGATCAGGCCGCTCAGCCGGGCGGCCCGGTAATGTCATAATTTGCCGGTCGTGAACGGCGTGTATGCCGCCGGCAGGGCAGAATGTGGTAGAATAGGTGCAGGGCATTTGACCGGCCATTTGACCCCAGAGGTCAAATGGCCTGCCGGGTGTCCTGAAAGGAGGAAAGCGGAAATGGGAATGACGATCGATGAACTGCTGAAGACATCGTATTGGGTGATCGATATTTTGCCTGCGCAGGTGCCGAAGGACGGGCCGGGGCAGTATTTTGCCGTCGAGAAATACTTTCTTGACGAGAAACGGCTGGCGGCGATCAAAGAGAAGCACATCAATCTGGTGCTCAAGCTGAACTGCTACAGGAAGATCTCCATCGACGGCGGAGAGAGCAACCCGGCGCCGGAACTGGTGGCCGCGGAGATGCGGAAGCGGTATCTCCACATCACAGTGGATGAGTCGATGATCCTGTCGGAGCCGGACGACGCCAATCTGACGATCTTCAACCCGGACGCGGAACTGCTCGACCTGGTCAGGGAGATCGCGGCCGGCGAGGGGCTGTATGTCTGGAAGCCGCCGTTCGATGGAAAAGAGGTCGACAAGGTGAGCCTGGTAACGTTCAGTCCCACCGGATCGAGCATGGCGGTCGGCCGGAGGATCGCGGACGCGATGGCGGAGCTGCTTTCGCCGAAGGCGCCTGGTCCTGCTGCGGGGGCGGAACAAGCCGAACCGGACGCGGGAGCGGCAGCTGCAGCGGATCTGAGCGCGGACGCGGCGCTGTATCCGGTCGTAGACCTGTGTGGTCAAAATACAGAAGCCTCCTACGGTCCTGAAACAGTCTGCGTTTTTTCGGTGCCCTGCTACGGTGGGCGGATCCCGCGGACAGCAGCGGAAAGGCTCTCCGGCGTGCGCGGGAACAGCACACCTGCGGTCGTTTGCGTCACATACGGGAACCGCGCCTATGAGGATGCGCTGCTGGAGTTGGCGGATCTGGTGGAGAAGAACGGATTCACTGTCATCGCAGGGTGCGCAGCAGTCGCGGAACACAACATCATGCATGTGTTCGGCAAGGGACGGCCCGATAAACAGGACAAGGCGCAGATCGTGCAGTTCGCGGCTGAGACAGCCCTGAAAATCAAGAAAGGGAACGCGGGCCTTCTGCGCCCTCTGCCGGGAAACCGACCCTACAAGGAGTGGGGAGGGTCTTCGCTGCCCATCGAGGTGGACCAGACGATGTGCACGAACTGCGGGGTCTGCGCGAAGGAGTGTCCGGTGGGCGCTATTTTGACGCCGGGGTGGAAGACGGACGAGAATGCTTGCATCAACTGCATGCGATGTGTGAAGAATTGCCCGGCGGAATGCAGACATGTGCCAAAAGAGAGACTGCGCGCGATGACGGAGCAGCTGCGGGCGGCGTGCGATTCGCGGAAGGAGAACGCGTTCTTCGGGTAGGATGAGCGGGCTCTGCGGGAGCGGGCCGGGACGTCGGTGCGCCGGTAGGTGCGGAAGGCGAGACCGGTAGGTGCGGGCTCTGCGGGAGTGGGTGAGGACGTCGGCGAGCCCGGTAGGTGCGGAGAGCGGGCACAGTTCTGCGGCAGATGGAGGATATTGTGGAAAAACTATACGAGAATGACAGATTTGAGTTTGTGCTGACGAGTAAAGACGAGGCCGGCGCGTCCGGCGCGCGGATCGTGCGGACCGATAAAGAGGAAGGCGCGGAAACGGTCCTCTTTGATTACAGCTGGTCGGAGCAGCTTACCGTCGAAGTCGCGTCGGAGAACGCCGTGCTCAGGGAAGACGGCGTCCTGTGCTGGCAGCTGCATGTAACGGCGCACCATGTAAAGGGCGTTATCCAGGGCGAGTTCACGGAGACCGAGTGGTTCGAGCTGGAAAATCCTTTCGGGGGCGCGGACGAAATGGTCTGCAGGACGGTGGATATCGTGCGCAAGACGCGATTCGCGATCGCGGAGAGGCACTTGAAGCATCTGCCGCATCAGACATATCCGCCTGTCGACGGAAGGCAGGGGCCGTACGGGCATCCGTAGGGGGCAGAAGGGCCATTTGACCTCTGGGGTCAAATGACCCGACCGCAGCCCGGGCCTTGCGGTCGCGGGGCCAAGCAAACATGTCCGATTTCGTATATAGATAGAGGCCGTGCCAAGTGATACAATAATCGGGACGGTATTATTCAGGGGGACAGCCGGTTTTCCCACACTTATGACGGAGCTGCATGGGACTGCTCACGCGCTCACAGCAGGGTGGCAGGAAATCGCTCCCGCTTTCACAGCAAGGAGGTAATTCTATGGATATGAATTGTGCATATTGTGCAAAGGGCGAACTCGTCGCGAAATTCGGCTATGAGGTCTGCGAGCTGCCGGCAAGTACGGTCTATCTTTTTAAAGAGCAGTCCCACCCGGGGCGCTGCATCGTGGCGAGCAAGCATCATGTTTCCGAGATGCTGGAGCTGTCCGAAGAAGACAGGGCCGCGTTCATCGCAGATGTCGTGAGGACGGCGAACGCGATCCATAAAGCCTTCCATCCCGACAAGCTCAATTACGGCATGTACGGCGACACGGGGCATCATCTCCACATGCATCTTGTGCCGAAATATAAAGATGAGTTCGAGTGGGGCGGCACGTTCGCGATGGATCCCAACATTAAAAAGCTCGACGAAAAGCAGTGCGAAGAAGTGGCAGCGAAGCTGCGTGCTGTGATCTGAGATTTGACATTATGAAGATTTGACAGAAAAAAGAATCACAGCTGAGGCTGTGATTCTTTTTTGGAAGCCGCGCAGAGCGCGTCTTCAAGAGGGCAAAGTGGCAAAAAGGAAAGAAGAGTGAAAAAGCACTCCGATGAGCTGATTTTTCACTCTGCAAGGTTTACGTCGAAGCGCCGCCAACCTTGCGGATCGCATCGGAGAAATCGCCTTCGCGAATTTCTCCTCGCGTGTCTCAGCGCAAGCGCTTCGACATGGTGGAAAAAATGGACAAAGTGATCGCTTATGTCAAAAAAGCGCCCCTTCTGCTGGCAGCCGTCGCGATAGGAATTGCGCTGATCTCCCTGCGTATGTTCAGGCTGTATGACGTGCTGCCGGCAGCTTTCCAACGGTTTTCCCTTGCCGCGGTCATGGCCGGCTTTCTATACCTGATCTCCGGGTCAAAGACGTTCGAAAAGAGCCTCCGGCAGACAGGCTATGTGGTCAGCACGCTGCGTCCCATCCTGATCTATTCCGCTCTTATGGGTGCGGCGCGGCTCTTCATTTACTATAGCACAGACGGATGGAGCTTTACTGAAGGGTGGATGGGAGAGCTTGCAGCATGCTTTCTTTTGATGGCGTCTGTCGGGCTGTTCGAGGAGCTTATGTGCAGAGCAGTTCTGTGCGACGCGCTCATCTATCAGTTCAGGGGTTTTAAATGGGTATTTGTCCTGACCGGTATTGCGGTGCCGCTCGTATTCGGCTGCCTCCATGTCGCCGGGGCACCGGTCCGCACTCCTCTGATGCTGGCGCAGGCCGCGCTCAAAATAGCGAGTACCGGTATGATCGGCCTGTCCCTTCTGATGATGTACTGGAAGACGCGCGATGTTGCGGCATGCGCGATCATGCACGCGCTCTTTGATTTCCTGATAGCTTGTCCCGCGGTCCTGTACGGCAGGTGGGACCTGCATCAGGTTGGGACTTATGTGCTCGAGGGGAACGAAGGGCTGCTTGCGGCGGTGGTATTGCTCGTAGATTTCGTGATCGAGCTGGTCATCGCGGCCCTGGTCTGGAGGAAGGTCATGGGGACGATCGACTTCGAGGAGATGCGGAGAGAGTGGTGAGGGGGCACACGGGTCATTTGACCTCTGGGGTCAAATGGCCCTTTTGCCCCCCTTGAAGATGCGTTCGGGGTCATTTCACCTCTGAGGTCAAATGACCCTTTTATTGTCCGGGAAACGGGAAATTCTCTATGTCCGGGATCGGAAGATCCTCGATATCGGGGACCTCAAAACTCTTGAAATCGGGGACCGGGTTGCTGACAAAAGATCTTCTGATCAAAAGAAAAGATACAATAGTGACCAGGACATACATGATGATCAAAAGAGCGATGATCCTCAACAAAGTGGCAGCGCTCTTTTCTTGATTGTGCCCGGCTGTCGTGCGGTAGACAGTGCCGGAGCGGGAGATCGTTGCGGAGCCTGTGCTGCTGCCCGAGCGAGAGGCCGACGCAGTTCCGGATCCGGTGCGGGTGGAACCGTAAGTGCTGTACTTGTGGGTGCGTGTGCCTGAGCGGGAAGCCGCAGCAGTGCCTGATCCGGTGCGGGCGTTGCCGGCTGTGCGGAGAGGGGCACTATTTTGACTCGGTCGGGAAGATGCCGGGCGCGTGCCGCTATACGCGGAAAAGGGCTGCGAATCCTCGGAATCTGCGGATCCGGCGGCAGCGGCGGACAGAGTGGAGGTCGCAGTCTGCTCAGGAGCCGCAGTCAGGCCGGAGACCGATGTCAGGCCGGAGAGTGTGGTCAGGCCGGAGACTGATGTCAGGCCGGAAGCCGCGTTCAGGCCGGAAACTGCGGTCAGGTCACCTGTGTTCCACAGGAGCGCGAGCGTTTCTCTCGCCTGCTGCCGGCCGTACAGATTTGCGCCGGCAGGGTATGTGAGGAGGTCACGCTCCCATTCTTTGCCCGGATCGTCGTTCAGGTATGAAAGGTAGCCGACGGACATCAAGCTGCCGATATTTTGATCATTTGCCATGGATGTACTCCTTAAGAACTGTTCGGTCAGATGGACCGATGGATATTTGCTCTGATGTCTTAATATTACTAGAAAATGGTGCTCAGGAAAATGGTAGGATGGGGGCGATTTTGGTAAAATGACCTCAGAGGTGAAATGGCCGGTGGAGTGGCCCCAAAGGGGGGCAAAGGGGTCAAATGACCTCTGAGGTGAAATGGCATGGATAATAATGTGAAGGTCTCGTGCATCGGCATCGGCTGTATGCGGATCTCCGGGATGAGCGCCCGCGATGCGGACGCGCTGGCGCATTCGCCGCTGATCAACGAGGAAATCAATGTGAACACGCAGTTCGAGGGCGGAGTGATGCACAGCGCAGGGACGCTGGAATACTGCCGGCTGAACAGGACTGTGGTGCAGACCTGGTCGCCCCTGCAGAAGGGGTTCTTCGGCGGGGTGTTCCTGGGAGACAGCGAGTTCGCGGAACTGAACCGGGTGCTCGGGGAGCTGGCCCGCAAGTACGGTGTGACAGCGGACGCGATCGCGTACGCATGGCTGCTGCGCTATCCGGCCAGGATGCAGATGGTCCTGGGAACGACGAATCCGGAGCGGGTAAAGGGCGCGGCGAAGGCGGCCGGCATTGTGCTGACTAAAAGCGAGTGGTATACGCTGTACAAGGCGGCGGGGAACAAGCTGCCGTGATGTGCGCGGGGGATCTGACATGCAGAATTCAATGTGGAATTCACTTCTTATAAACGGCGTCCTGATCGACTGGAACAGGATCAGCAGCGAAAGCTATCTGAGGGATATCCCCGCGATCAACGGCGTTGAGCAGATCTCGTTCAGGAAGCCGGTCACCTTTTTCGTGGGAGAGAACGGTAGCGGGAAATCGACGCTGCTGGAGGCGATCGCGATCGCGTACGGGTTCAATCCGGAAGGCGGGACAAGAAACTACAACTTTTCGACCTATGATTCGCACTCGGAACTGTGTAATGCGATCCGGCTGTCGAGGGGCGTGCGGCGCGCCGGGTATGGATACTTTCTGCGCGCGGAGAGCTTCTACAATGTAGCTACCAGGGAGATGGACTACGCGGACGGAGACCACCCTTCGCTGCGGTTCCATGAGCGGTCCCACGGCGAGAGCTTTCTGACACTGGCGCAGAACAGCTTCAGACCAAATGGGGGCTATCTTTTGGACGAGCCGGAGGCGGCGCTCTCCCCGCAGCGGCAGCTGACGCTTCTTATGGAGATCGACCGGTGCGCGAAGGAGGGGTCGCAGTTCATCGTGGTGACGCATTCGCCGATCCTGCTGGGGATGCCGGGGGCGGAGATCCTCAGCTTCGACGAGGGGAAGATCCATCCGTGCGCGTATGAGGAGACGGACAGCTACCAGGTGACATCGATGTTCATCAATCACAGGGAGCAGATCCTGAGAAGGCTGTTGGAGGAGTAGTGGTGCATTTGACCCCGGGCCACCCTGAAGGGTCAAATGACCTCAGAGGTGAAATGGCCCAGCCAGGGGGCAAACAGGTCATTTGACCTCAGAGGTCAAATGACCCCAGAGGTCAAATGGCCCGCCAGGTGGTCCCGGACGGTTCTGTTTGACATGGGACTGCGTATCGTGCTAAGCTATTTTAGTAATAAAAGTATGACTAATTGACGGGTGAAAAGATGAGAATGACCGAAGTTGAACTCGCCTGTAAGATGCGGACACTTTTTGAACAGAAGATCACTTCGTACTATTTTGACTCTTTCAAGGGGAGCTTCGGAAAAGTGCAGGCGGAGGTGCTCAGTTATCTCTACGATCATGAGGAAACGAGCGCGGTCATGATGGCTGAGATCATGAATGTGCCCAAGCAGCACATGTCCAAGATCATCCGGCGCCTGGAAGAAGAGGGGATGCTGGAGAAGCGGACGGACCCGTCCGACAGAAGAGTGCGGAGCCTGACACTGAGCGCACAGGGCAGGGCACTCGTCCGCAGCCACATAGAGAGCAGCAACCGCCATTTCCGGGAGGTGACAGGAGGTCTTTCGCGCGAAGACAAGGAAGAATTGATCCGGTCTATGGAGGCCATAATCGGGATCATGAATAAGATCTGATCACAACAAATGTTAACCGGTTGATGACCACGGATTCAGAAAGAGGATTCTGATGGGAAAACTTGAGAATAAGGTCGCGATCGTGACCGGCGCGACAGCAGGGATCGGCCTCGGTATCGTTGATGTCTTTATCTCCGAAGGCGCCAAAATAGTGTTCTGCGGCAGGAGAGAGGAGAAAGGCAAGGCAATCGAGCAGGAATACCGTGCGAAAGGTGCCGATATCACATTTGTGCGCGCGGACATGAGCGTCGATGAAGATGTTAAGAATCTTTTCGAGAAGGCGCAGGCTGCGTACGGCCGCATTGACATTCTTGTTAACAACGCCGGTGTGATGAAGATGAAACCGCTCATGGAAGTGGACGTGGAAAAAGAGTGGGACGCTGTCATTGCACTGAATCTGAGAAGCTATTTTGTCGCGACACAGTACGCGGCGAAAGCGATGACGGACGGCGGAAGCATTGTGAACATTGCTTCGATCGGCGGACTGGCGGCATGCCCGATGATCGCATCCTACGGCGCATCCAAGGCAGCCGTGATCTCACTGACCAAGACAAGCGGCGTCGAACTGGCTCCTAAGGGGATCCGCGTGAACGCGATCCTGCCCGGGACGATCTTTTCGGAGATGATGCCCCGCGACGGTGAATTTACGGAGTCGACGATCGCCAAGATCCCTATGGGACGCGGAGGCGAGCCCAGGGAGATCGGCACTGCAGCTGCATTCCTGGCCAGCGATGAGGCATCTTATGTCTGCGGCACGACCCTGATCGTGGACGGCGGAATGACGGCATGATATAATAGGAGGGCCCGGCTGCGGGACCATCGGGACATCCCCGGTGGCACCGCAGCTGTTTTTTTGGGGGGAATTGAGATGACAAAACAGGAGACTTGTGACTATCTGACGAACTGCGGCATCAACTACGAGGTCACCGAGCATGAAGCGGTGTTCAACATGGAGGAACTGAAGGCAGTGGAGCTGCCGTACCCTGAAGCTGATGCCAAGAACCTGTTCGTCCGCGACGACAAGAAGCGCAATTATTACCTGATCACGGTCAAAGGCGATAAGCGCGTGGACCTCAAACAGTTCCAGAAGGATCACGGTACGAAGAGGCTGTCTTTTGCCTCGGCGGATGACCTGATGAGTATCATGAAGCTGATCCCGGGCGCGGTCACGCCGCTGGGACTTCTGAACGATGAGGAGCGGAAGGTGACGCTGTTCCTGGACGCGGATTTCGGAGACGGGCTCGTCGGCGTGCACCCCAACGACAACACGGCGACGGTGTGGATCGCAGCGGCGGATCTGGTGCGGGTCATCGGGGAGCACGGGAACAAGGTGGATGTGGTGGAGATCGGGTGATGGCCTTGAGGCCGGGTCATTTCACCGGTCATTTGACCTCTGAGGTCATTTGACCTCATTGCCCCCTTCGAGGTCATTTCAGTGGGCATTTCACCTCTGAGGTCGCGTGGCCGCTGAGGTCGCGTGGCCTGGGGGGGCGTGGCATAAGGTCGCGTGGCCAATTTATACCGGCGGTTGATTTCATTCCTCATTCCCATGTTGTATAGTAACTACAGCAGGAAGATATAAGTTCCTGAATATCCGGCGATAGCTCATTGGAAGAGCAGACTCATAGCATGAGTAAAATCACAATGAATCCTGCCCGGGATTCTCACGGCAATGTCTGGATACATATATCGGTTCGAATCCGATTCGCCGGGCGAAGGTGGTCTCAGCACCGGGGTATTTGAATACCCGGGGCTGAGACCATCTTTTTTTGTTTACCGGAGTTATTGTGAAACCTCCCCGGGTTGCATGGCTTCATTTATGATAGTGCCGGTCGCCTGGAATGGGGGTGGGCACAGCAGAGGTTTTTTGGAGATTTGTTCCCCATGTATTTTTGAAATCTCTTCGTTTTTTGGGCACAGTCAAGGTTTTAATAAGAATTGTTCCCCAGGTTCTATCTGCGCTTAGGTACAGACGACACTTTACGAGGAAATGTTCTCCTTTTTAATGGAAAAGAATGGAGAACAAATTAACGAAAACTGTCATCTGTGCCTAATATCGATCAAGTACACAGAAAACTATGGGGAACAAATCCTCTAAACCTGTCAGCTGTGCCTAAACCCAAGAAATCCATGGAGAACATTTTTGATAAAATGTCTGCCTGTGCCTAACCCCTCCACATATCGGACTGCTTCAGGGGGCATTTGACCTTTACTGAGGCCGTTTGACCCCTCATGGGTCATTTGACCTCTGAGGTGACATGGCTTCTGCATGAGCCTTGCAGGGGGCAAAGGGGTCATTTGACCTTTGAGGTCAAATGACCGGGAACAGCGACAGGGATCGCCTCAGGATCCCGTTCATGTGAGCGATCAGCGTCCCGTAGTTGGTGAAAGGAACCCCCTGGTCAACGGCGCACTTCATGCGGTAGCGCATCTCCCGGTCGTTCAGCATGCAGCCGCCGCAGTGCACGACCAGTGCGTATTCCGACAGGTCGTCCGGGAACTCCGTCCCCGATGTGAAGGAGAAGCTGAGCTCCCTGCCGGTGAACTTCCGGATCCACCCCGGAAGCTTCACGGTCCCGATGTCCTCGCACTGCCGGTGGTGAGTGCACCCCTCCGAGATCAGCACGCGGTCGCCGTCCCTGAGCTTCTCCGCCTCAAAGGCGCCCCGCGCCGCTGTCTCCAGGATCCCTTTCCGCCTCGCCATCAAAATAGAGAACGACG
>ODAI013084763.1_pt1 | contig 10050 bp, 19 predicted proteins | sample 1539321 | NCBI WGS metagenome assembly ODAI01 (sample SAMN02144231, study PRJEB22623) | gut metagenome | biome: sheep rumen | host: Ovis aries | place: New Zealand | reverse complement strand
CTGGCCACCATACTGATTTATCAAGAATTACATCACTTCTACCATAAGCAGCATCATGAGTAATTAAAAAATCTAAATTATCTGGAATCTTCTCAAATTGCTCGAGTTCATATTCTGGACTCATCATAAAAGCCCAATCCCCAAATATATGACATAGAGGAGAACCCCAAATTTTATATTCCTTACCTGTATTTAAATCTATAAAAGTAGCTCCTTCATTATTCAAAATAATAATGTTAGTATTTTTGACAGCTTCTTTACATAAATCCATCCAAGCTTCTCCAAGAAAATCATGATTGCCGAATACCATGTAAATAAAATCTACTGGCTGATTTTCACACCATGGAATAAATACTTCTTTAAACCATTTAAAAGATTGTGGAATGTTCCGCTGTATTCGCAACGGAACAATATCTCCACAAATAAATAATATATCACTTTCTTCTATAGACAATCCTTCAAATTGCCCATGAATATCGCTTATAGCACATATTTTCATATATTTAATATATATTTTGCCAATTTTACTTCATTATCTAATCCTGTATGTTTTCCCAAATCATCAGAAATTTTAACGCAAGGAACTTCATTTTGGTTAGCATTAATTCTACATTTAGAGAGTTTCATAACAATGTTTGCGGGTTCATATCCAGTATCATTTGTTAAATTAGTTCCAATCCCTGCTGATATGCGTATGCGACCAGCAAAATAATTATGAATATCCAAATACTTATCAAAATCCAAGGCATTTGAGAATACAATAGTTTTAGTTGTAGGGTCGATACCCAATTCTTTATACCTTTTAATAACTTCATTTCCTATTTTAAATTCGTCTCCAGAATCGCATCTAACTCCATCAAAGAGTTTAGCAAATTTCAATGACATATTTCTCAATCCGACTTTAGATGTATAAGTATCCATTAAAAATATTCCAAGATCTCCATCATATGTTCTAACCCAATCTCTCATTCCAAGATAGTTAGCTTCTTGATAACCCCAAATAGCTCCATGAAACATAATCCATTCATGTGGAAATGTTCCAATCGGAGTCATTAGATGTATCATTGCTAAATATACATTTGATGTACCTACACATGTAAGAGATTTTTCAGAAAGTCTTTTAACGACATATTCGTGAACTGTACTTGAAAATCTTCGTCTGGTTCCAAATTCGGAAAACTTGAGGTTGTGTTCATTTGCTAATTTTATTTTGTTATCTAATTTTAAAATAACTTCATTTAAGTTTATATTATTATTTTTATTAGAAAGTTCTGACACAATAGCCAATATTGGAACTTCATAAAGAGTTGCTTTATAAAGTTTATCAGTAACATCTATATGGAGATGAGACATTTCGTCTAAAGAAATTTTAATTTTATTTATTTCGAAATTAAATTGCCTTAGCCATTCCCAATAACATCGAGGAATATATGGAATATGTTCAATACACCAATTTAATTCTTTATCAGTTAAATGTAGTGAAGATAATTTAGCTAATTCTATTTCTAAATTTCTTACAAAGAAAGAATCATATTTTGTATTATTTCTATCTATAAAAGTAAAAGTTCCTTCAGCTTCTGGATATAGTTTCATATAGGCCCATGAAGTTGAAAATTTGTACAAATCATTATCAAGTATTGAATACATAATCTTTAAGTAAATTTAAGTGATTAAATGCCCATTTATAATTATCAATTTCGTCTATAGGAATCCATTTCAAATCAGAAACTTCATCTAATTCAGAATGTTTAGCAGTAAGTTTAGTATCTTCTATAAAATCCTTACAAGTAGTCCAAAGTCTAAATGTAATATTTTGTCTTTTATCAGATTTAGGGTCAGAGTTGAAATCGTACAAATACCAATCATAAGAATCAATCTTGACTCCAGTCTCTTCAAATACTTCTCTACTAGCTGCTTCTTCTATAGTTTCATCAAAGTCTACATATCCACAAGGTAAACACCAGCAACCCACAAATTCTGGGTCAGGAGTTCCTGGGCCACGTTGTTCAGCTAATATATATTCATTTCTAAACTCATCATAACCATATACAAACATTACTACAGCAACAGAGCGGGAAATCCAATATTCCCGCCCTGTTTCTTTATCAATTATTGGAAAATTTTTCATATTGTTATTAATCCATTTTCTTCTATAAAATTATTTAATATTGTACCATCATCAATAGAAACAATTCCATCTAAGTACAGTTTAGGAGAAATACCAGCATCTAAGAGATTTTGAGTAGTTTCTTTTACACAATAATCTCCAGCAATTCCACACACTACAAAATCATTATTAGCATTTACAGTAGCTATGGAATCTAAATAATACCTTTCTCCAAATTCATCTTGACAGTATTCAATGTCAGAAAACGCTCCATATTCTTCAACTTCTTCAATTTGACCTTTAGGAACTACTTCAAAATCTATTTCTAAAGAATGAATAAATTTCAGTAATTTTGGTTCAATACATGCTCCAGGTGTAAATTGTACACAGTGAGATGGCCAGATTCCACCACTTCTTTTGAAGGACATGTGATTATAAGGATGCCAATCTACAGTAAGAATAATTTTTTCAATATTCTTTTTGTTATTAGAAATAAATTCTTTGATATTAGCTACTATATTGGAGGCTCCTTTGACCTTCATTGTTCCGCTAATAAAATCATTTTGACAATCTACAATAATTAAAGTAATCATAAAAATTTGTTTTTAAAAGTTGAAGAAATTATATTTAAAAATATTATGAAAAATATGATGAATATTATAAATTCAATCATTTCATTCCTTTAACTCGTTTGTAATGATTTAACAGTTTCTGAAATTAACTTTCCATCTGCTGTGGGATAAATTTCTTTAACTGATTTGATAACTTTACCCATTTCCTTTTGAGTAAACCCATTTGGATACAATCCATAGACAGCCTCTTGAATTTTCTCTTTAGAAATTTCTGGAGGAAGAAGTTCTTTTAGATATTTCATTTGTTCCTTATACATATCCGCCAAGTCTTTACGACTATTAGCTTCATACATAGAAACTTGTTCTTCTCTTTCTTTAATTAATTTTCTAATAATCGAAAGGTCAAGTTCATTTATCCAAATTTCAACCTCAGTAGCAGGATCTTCAAATACTCTAAATTTAAATCCTGTAAGTTGTTTACCTTCAGGTTTAGGCTTTTTAGAAGAATTATTTAAAAGTAATTCAGCTTTAATAGCTCTATAAGCCTCTTTAGCAGCTCCGTTCTTTTCTAAAGTTGCTATTTTAATTAGTTTGTCTATATCCATTTGTTTCTAAAATATCAACAGTATTTATTAACCAATCATCTGGATGACCAGTAATATAATCATAACAATTTGGAGGAAAACCATACTGGTTATCAAATGCCTCATAAACATCATCCATTGTGTAATTTTCAGGAAGTTCTAAATCAACTTCTTTACTAATTTCTAAAAATACTCCTACTTCTACTTTCATAATTACCAACTATCTATATCTGTTATATCAATTACTTCTCCAGTATCTAATACATGAAGTTTTACTCCCCAACCTATTCCACCACAAGGATAAAATTCAAAAGATATTGTTCCTTTGGTTTTATAGATTTCTTCAGCTGATTCGTGTTCTTTATCAGAAAGTCGAAATACTCCGTCAGCTTTGTTGTTCGGAATTATTAGATATTTTCTGGAATTGATAAATTTCCATTTCTTAAATTTATCTATTACTTTATAATAGATATGCTTCAGTTTAGAAACTTGTTTAATTTTTCCAGATTTATCAATATGAAAATACATTGATTTCATATACAACTCATAAATATTTCAGTTATTATATCAAGATTCATCATCACTTGGTTATGAACATCAATCTTTTTACATTCTTTTAAATGTTTTTTCCAGTGTTCTTTCCAAGCCTCTATATCATTTTCCCCTCTTTTACGATAGTCTTCACTCGGAGAAGTTGTATAAGGCCACGGTCCTAATATAATTTCATATTCACATCTTGCCCACCATTGATACAATGATTCATTTTTTATAAATTCTTTAAATTCATCAAATGTCTTTGGTTTATTGCTTTTCTTATTATAGCAATTAATAAGATGTGGAATTATATCATAAGGCTCAAATTTTCCACTATTAAAATCGTGGATTATTACATTAAATGATTTAGTCATAATTACAAGCTGGTTCAAGTGGGTCTACATAACAATCTAAATCATTACAATAATAACGTTCAGATTCTTTTTTGCAATACCCGCATTTTAAACAATCATTCCTCATTCTCTTCATTCTCTAATACATTTAGACATTTATCACCATATTTTATTAATTCCCAAAAGATTTTCCGTTTTTTAGGCGTATCTAAATATTCAATTGGCCTGTCTAAACAAAAGTGTAATTCATAACACCCTTCATGTTTATCATAAACAAAACTTGCTATTACAAAACAACTCTCTGGATGTTTAAAACATGATTTATGGATTCTATGATTCCAATATTTTGGGTCTGTTCTATAAGAATTATTTAATTTGTCTTCTGGAAATTCATTTTCTCTTCCATAATATCTGTTAGGATACCATAAAACTATATCGTAAGAAGGATTTTTAGGCCATTTATCTTTTGGTAATAAATAAGATGCTTGTCTTATTTCTAAGTTATCAATTCTTTTATTGGTCATTTTACTTCCTTTTTACAGACAGTACATCTATAACCAGTTACTTTATTACCAGATACTGTTTCATTAAATACTCGATTTCTTTTGCCATAGAGTTCATCTTGAAACTCATGCTGACATGTACATTGAATAATTCTAGTCATAATTTTTATAAATAATTTGATTCTTCAATTTCAACACCTAGTTGACGTAATCTTTCCTTACAATCATGAATAATTTTCTCATAGTCTTTACTACGAGGTTCTGTTTCTTTAGTACGGAGAACACGTTTTACAATATCTGCATCCCAAGCATTAAGTTCATATTCTAACCAAATATGCCAAGGTTGTATAAAATGTTTACTATAATCAGATTCACCTACATTAAATGAATGTTCCTCATCAGGAAGCATCCCCAACTTTTTCAGTTTCTGATACGTTGTCCAATCTATCGTTACTTCTGGGTTCATTTCCTTTAACCATTAAAGTTGCACAATAGCCTACTAATCCATTAATCAATCTACGTCTAGATGCGGATAAATAGCTTTTCTTATCTGCTATCAAATCAAACTCTTCGAGAATTTCATTTGCTGTTAAATTTTTTAAATCTGTCGGAAGAAATGCTTTATTTTCTTCAATAATAGAAAGTAATTTTTCTTCTGACATTTCTGGAGCTTTGTAAATTAAATCTTTAATCTTCATTGTAAGGTTCTATTTCAGTTATTTCTTTATTAACAACATCTACAAAATCATCGAAAACTATTTCACAATCCCAATCATCAAGAACTTTTTTCTCAGCTTCATCTCCAGAATCAGCTTCAACTACATATTCTAATAAATATTCTTCTGTTTGTAATACTTTTACTAGATATTTCATTCTTCAACTATTTTAAAATCATTAAAATCTCGTTGGTCTATACAATCGAAATCACTAGATATTATATCGCCATCTCCTGATATTATTAAATCTCGTGCTTCTTCTTCGTTTTCAGCTTCTACCCTATAAACTACATTATGCCATTGTAATTCATTAACAAGTACTTCGTATTTCATTTTTATAATTTTAAATTACAAACAATATAATAATGTTGGATTATTTTTGTGAACATCTATATCTGGATATTTTTCTTTAAACTGTTGAAGATTAAAAGGTGTAGTAATTAAATGAGTTCCATTTTTAGTTGGAATATCTGTAATTACCTTAGGTATATTTTGTCCATTAATTATTCTAATAGGTTCACACTTATAATCAATAAAGTCAGCGATAGCTCCCCAGGCAGGTTCCAAATTAGGGTCATCAACATTATGGTCAATATCAACAACCCATCTAGGTTCTTCTCCTTTTATTTCTCCAGCACAAGTATTCCAAGATTTCCAGATTTTCTTAAAATCTCCAATATAAGCTCTTTCTGCAAGATACTTTAATTGAAGCATTGTAGTTTTCCTAATAGATTTTGGAGCAAGATTGATATATGCCCTTGCTCCAAAGAATTTGCACAGACTTTTTATTTCCTGTTCATAAAAATCTAAATCATTAATATCAATAATAAAATATGACTTAATTACTCTATTCGCAGCAGGAAGTTCTGGATGGTCTTTACCTCTTCTTAATATTTGTAAATGATAATAAATATCATCATTAGGAAATTTAAGAAAAGGTTTTATAAACTCAAAATTATCAATCATTGTTTCCATTTATAAGAGTAGATAAATTGCCCATAAATCGTCCGATTATATCTTTATTAGACTGAAGATTTACATTTCTTTCTGTCAATTTGTTAATTGAATCTTGATTCTGATTGTATTCTACCTCAATTTCGGTATTGAGTTTATTTAAGTCTTCTAAAGTTTTTGTAAACACAGAAGTTATCTTATTAAATTTTTCTAAATAGTTTTTCATATTTTATTCAGTTAATTTTGTACGATATTCTTTTAATGTCGTTAAAAATAAATTAGTATCTGCAAAACCACAAGATTCAAACTCTGGACAGAATCCTCTATAAACACATGATGGGATACAAGCATTAGCAAGTTCTGGCTCTGTTTTACGAAGTTCTTCTATTACTTCTTTCCAAACTTTGCGAGTTTCTGCTTCAGCTCTATTACAAAGTCTAACTTTAGAAATGGCAATAATTTCTTGAGCATTTAAGAATAACTTTGTATTAAATAAATCAGTCATGCGTTGTTCTTCTCTTGAAGGAAGATAATCTAGTACATCAGAGCGTCCAGTAGATACAAATGGTTGACACCATTCATGATGTCTAACTAAATGGTCTGATACATATCTAGGAATATCATATATATCAATATGGAACATTAAACACCTAAGAGGCGAATGCTCAGATTTAATGATTTTCTTTTTAAATTCAGCAGAAGGCTCTTTATTAAGAAGCTCTTTTCTCTGAGTAAATCTTGCTGCATTTAGTACATCTTTCCAAGAAGTTACTTTTGTTATTTCAATTCTCATCCTTTACCACACTAATTATATAATTTTGTCCATAAAGAGACCCTTCAATACAACAACATTTTTTTGAAGGAGAACAATAATGAGTCCAAAAATCTACTTGCCACCCATTGGTTTCAAAATCATCATCTTCTTTCCATCCTGCTTCATTTAAGCAGTTATAAAAAAGATTCCAAGATATATTTGGACCTAAGTCTATTTCATTTTCTTCTCCAGAATCTATGTCGTGTAAAGCATTCATTATTGCTGATTTCATATATTTTTCAGCATTTTCTATATCTGTTTTTATATATTTATTCATTTGCCTAAATAGGAACAAGCTAAGTTTACCAAAACTTTACCTATATCTACTAAACTTAAATGTATATCTAAACTATCTATATATTCATCAAGAGTTTGATATAAAGTATCTTTTTCTTCTTCACTAACAGTTCTTTGCATTTCTTTCTGAGCTTTCTTTAACTCTTTGAGAATTAAGTTTACATCTTCATTATCATATTCACTTGTTGTAGTATTAAGTAAATAATATTCTACCCATTCTGAATCAAATTTACTCCATAAATCATCGCAGATATAATCACTAGCATCGTCTACGATTGCATCAATCTCCTTTTGATTTAATTTCATTTTCTATTTCTTTTTAATTACAATACTCCAGTAAAACTTTGTTAATGTATCCAATATGTAGGCAATTCCCCATTAGGTAGTCTTGAAATATCTGCAGAAAGAAGCACTCTAGTACAGAACGGTTTAGCTCCTTTTTCCATACATTGTCTAAGTACTGATGCTACCTCTTCTGCAATAGAATCAGGAGCTTCTACATTCCATTCATCATGACATTGCAGACATATTAAAACTTTATTTTGATAGTTATTTTTTAATATCCATTTAAAGAATAATATGCCTGATAATTTTGTTGCCATTGCTCCTCTATTTTGTATCCTATAATTAATAGAATCTTTTTGAATATCTGTTTTAAATTTATTCCATTGTCCTAGCCAATACACTTCTTTACTATAAGGATCATCACTCTTCATACTTTGATATGCTTCCCACCATCCAGGCTGACTTGTAAAATCTCTAATAGCTTTCCATTTATTATCCCAATCTTCTATATGTGCTCTATGTCCAGTTACTGGATTCATTAAAATATATCCACGTTTTATTACCTCTTTACGGCAATAATCTTGATATTTTTTAACTCCAGGGAAACCTTTCATATAAGAATCATAAATTTCTTTAGCTTCTTTAGGGTCTAAGCCATTGTTTTGCACCATAGTAGTATCATTTCCTCCGTAATTTATCGCAAATTCAATGGATTTGGCAGCTTGTCTATACTGTTTATATTTTTTAGATATTTCAGATATAGGAGTATCTCTTGGAATCTCCTTTGGATATGACATGTAAGCTACTAACGCATGCATATCAGCACATTCTCCAGGATCGTATATATGTAACATAGCAGCATCATTAGCTACAGATGCTAGAACACGACTTTCTTGTGATTGAAAATCTTCTGAAATCCATTTATTACCTTTTTCAGATATAAAACAAGCTCTAGTCTCAGCTTTTCTTGGAATTTGTTGACAATTTACTCCAGACTCTCCTCCTCCACTACTTAATCTAGCTGTAGCTGTACCTAATTGATGAAAATCTGCATGTATTCTACCTGTTACTTGATTAATTGCCTTTAACCAATTCTCTCCGAAAGAATCACAAACTTTAGAAGCTTCTTTAAATTTTACATAAGCATCTGCTAATTCTGGACATACATTTCGCTGAGATTTAATGGTATCAGAATCAGTAGATTTTTTCTTTTGTTTAGTCTTTTTATCAAAGGTATCAAGTTTAAACCCCAACAATTCAAAAAATGGAATTGTTTGTTTTGGACTTTTCCAATTTATATTACAAAATGGAGTTGGATCAAATTCTTGAAACAAATCCATCTGTAGATTTTGTTCTATATAAGGAAAAGGAACTTCAACTTCTTCGCAATAAAGAGTTCCTACATCTTCTATGCCAGAATCTCTGGTATAATACTTTTTAAATTTTTTGGCTGGCGGAAATAATTTTATATTATATTTTTTAAGGTCTTCTTCATCATGAAGCCATTGTGTATCTAAAACATGTTCTACAACTATTGTTTTAAACCTAATATTTCCTTGATGTTCATTAAAATATTTAAGAACAAAATCATTTAATTTTTTAGAGGCTTCTTTTTGCTTGTCCCTATCCTTAGCCATCTTAGCTTTCCACTTTTCTACATCAAGTTTAACTCCACAAAATTCTATATAAGCAAGAACTTTAACAAATTCATTTTCTAAATCTACTGCTTTTTGAAGTTCTTCCCTATCAATATCCTTTTGTTGAGATTCCTTAATGTCTTCCAGATACATTACATCTGTGGCAGCATATTGCACAACTTCTGGAGTTAATCCAACTGTTTTAATTCGACCCCTGACAGTTTTATCTAATTCTATTCCCAGTCTATTTTTTCCAACAGCTTTTAAAGAACAACTAATTTCATAATAAGGTTCTTTAGTTTGTTTATTTTCCTTTTGCAAATATGGAAATGAATATCCTTCATTAACATACTCACGTGGAGAAATAGGCCTACGATCATATCCAAGCCAAATTAATTGTTCGGCTAACATAGTATCATATACATGTTTAGGCCATATGTCATAGTAATATAAATATTTTAAATCGAAAGCTGCGTTATGAAATATAAATAGACGTTCCGATTCAAAAAATTCTTTAAAAAGTTTTATAGAATAAGAGGACTGATCAAATACATATTGATTTTCTTTATTTCCTAGTTGATAACATAATAAAGGCTTAGTATAGACATCTAATCCCATTGTTTCAGTATCAACCTGAATGACTTCTAGTTTTTCTAATGCTTCTTTAGCTTCATCAAAAGAAATTTCCTTATAT
>ODAI011566096.1_pt1 | contig 10050 bp, 9 predicted proteins | sample 1539321 | NCBI WGS metagenome assembly ODAI01 (sample SAMN02144231, study PRJEB22623) | gut metagenome | biome: sheep rumen | host: Ovis aries | place: New Zealand | reverse complement strand
TGGCTCCGGTTCCCCTCGCTTTGCCGCGATGAAGCGCGACCAGGGCTTCTGGCCCGCCACCATGTATATTGAGGGCGGCGACCAGTATCGCGGCTGGTTCCAGTCCTCCCTGCTGGTTGCGGTCGGCGCTCTCGGCCAGGGCGCACCTTATCGGGAATGCCTGACCCACGGCTGGACCGTGGACGGCGAGGGCCGCGAGATGCACAAGTCCCTCGGCAACGGCGTGGACCCGCAGGAGCTCATCGACGAGTTCGGCGCTGACATTGTCCGGCTCTGGGCCGGTTCTGCGGACTATCATGTGGATGTGCGCTGCTCCCATGAGATCTTCAAGCAGCTGAGCCAGAACTACCTCAAGTTCCGCAACACCGCCCGCTACTGCCTCGGCAACCTCAGCGGCTTTGACCCCAACCATCCCGTCAAGCCGGACGAGATGCTCCCGCTGGACCGCTGGGCCATGACCAAGCTCAACGAGCTGATTGCAAAGGTGGAGGAGGCCTACGGAGACTACGAGTTCCACGTTATCTCCCACGCCATCAATGACTTCTGCGTCGTGGAGCTCTCCAGCTTCTACCTCGACATCATCAAGGACCGTCTCTACTGCGAGGCCCCCGACAGTCTGGAGCGCCGCAGCGCCCAGACCGCGCTCTTCTATATTCTGGACACTCTGACCCGGATGTTTGCGCCGATCCTCGCCTTCACCTGTGACGAGATCTGGCTCGCCATGCCGCATCGGGACTGCGATGACGCAAGGAATGTGGTGCTCAATCAGATGAACGCTCCCTTCTCCGAATACGCGCTCCCGGAGGAGGAGATGGCCCGCTGGAACAACCTGATCCGGGTCCGCAACGACGTGAACGCCGTCATTGAGACTGCCCGCGCCGCCAAGCGCATCGGAAAGCCCCTCGAGGCCGCGGTAAGGCTCCGCGCCACCGACACCGACAGCCGCGAGACTCTGGACAGCATTTCCGGCATGAACCTCAGCGAGCTGTTCATCGTGTCCCAGTGCCTGATCTCTCCGGACGCCGATGAAGAGGAAGCCGCCGCGAAGAGTGTCGGTTCCGCCTATCCCGGTCTTGAGATCTCGGTCCGGGAAGCGCCGGGCACCAAATGCCCCCGTTGCTGGATGCATTCCGTCGACGCCGATCCGGAGACCGGGCTCTGCCCGCGCTGCCGCCGGGTTCTCGGCGCGCTCTGAGTTTCCGCACCCCCTGAATTCAGTTTTCGCCGCGATTTTTGCGGCAGAAGGAGATCACCATGCTGTATGCGATCATTGGCTTACTGGTCATCATTGCCGATCAGTACATCAAGTTCTGGGTCATGGGCCACATTGGCGTCGGTTCCGCCGGGGAGCCCTTCATCCCGGGGATCCTGAGCCTGACCAACGTCCACAATGACGGCGCTGCCTTCGGCTTCCTCAGCGGGAGCGGAGCGCGGATTCCCTTCATCATTCTGGCCGGTGTGTTTGCTCTCGTGGTGATCATCGCTCTGGCCACGAAGCTGATCTCCGGACGGCTGGCCCGCTGGAGCATTGTCCTCGTCACCGCCGGCGGCGTATCCAACTGTCTGGATCGGGTACTCTACGGCTATGTCCAGGACATGTTCAAGCTGGAGTTCATCAACTTCCCGGTATTTAACCTCGCGGATGTCTTCATCACCGTGTTCGCCATCATCTTCGCGCTGGCCGTGATCTTCGGCAGGACCCGGCCGGATGAGGATGAAGACGACTATGAATTTGAGGACGAAGAGGAAGAGGAGGAAGCTCCGCGGGTCTCCCGCAGGAAGCAGAAGCGCTCTTCCCGCCGCGCCGCCCGCTACGAGGACGACGAAGAGGACGAGGAAGAGCCAGCTCCGGTGAAGAAGCCCGCCAGGGCAAAGCTCCCGAAGCGCCGCCAGGGGAGAGAAGAGCTCACGGACGAGGAAGAAGAGTCCGCGCCGGCGAAAAAGCCCGCCAGACAGTCTCCAAGGAAGAAAGCCGCGGAGGAGGCGCTTCCGGCAGAACCCGTGAAGGCCCCAGAAAAGCCCGCGCCGAAAGCTTCCGCCCCGGCGGAAGACCCCTTCGCCGCCTGGGATTCCGCCAACGCCAGGGCCAATGCGGCCCGCCAGCCGCAGCTGCGCAGTGCTGCAGCTGCGCCAGCGAAGAAGGCTTCCTCCGCTCCTGTGCAGCCTGCCTCCCGTCCCGCAGCCCCCTCTCAGAAGGCAGTCACGCCCGCTCAGCCTCCCAGACCGGCTCAGAAGCCGGCGCCCAGACCCCAGGTGGAAGCGGAGGAGGAGGAATTCTCACTGGACGATATCCTGAACGAATTCCGTTAATCTCTGTGGAAAGAGAATATATCGAGATAACAGCCGGGGAGAGCGGAGAACGGATCGACGCTCTCCTCGCGCATACCGTGCAGAACCTCAGTCGCTCTGCCGCCCAGCGTCTGCTGGAACAGGGGGCTGTCCTCCTCAACGGCAGGCCTGCGGGGAAGAGCGCCAAGGTCTCAGCCGGTGACCGGGTGGAGCTGGAACTCTCCCGGGAGCCGGAGGACGTCCCGCTGATCCCTCAGGAGATCCCGCTGGATATTGTCTACGAGGACCGGGATCTCATCGTCGTAAACAAGCAGCGGGGCCTCGTGGTACACCCCGCCCCCGGACACCCGGACGGAACGCTGGTAAACGCCCTGCTCTTTCACTGCGGCGACAGTCTCTCCGGCATCGGCGGCGAGAAACGCCCGGGCATCGTCCACCGCATTGACCGGGACACCTCCGGCCTGCTGATCGTCGCGAAGAACGACTTCTCCCATCAGGCTCTGTCCGCTCAGCTCTCCGACCGCAGCCTCTCCCGGGTATACGAAGCCGTGGTGAGGGGAAGGCTCCGGGAGGACTGCGGAACTGTAAACCGTCCCATCGGCCGGCATCCGACCGACAGAAAGCGGATGGCCGTGACGGAGAAAAACAGCCGCCCCGCCGTCACCCACTGGGAGGTGATCGCCCGCTATCCCGGTTATACGCATGTCCGCTGCCGGCTGGAGACCGGCCGCACCCATCAGATCCGTGTCCACATGGCCAGCATCGGTCATCCGCTGCTGGGGGGCGGCGTCTACGGCGCGCCCTGCCCGGAGAAGGGCCTGGAGGGGCAGTGCCTGCACGCCCGGGAGCTGAAGTTCATCCATCCCCGCAGCGGGGAGAGGGTCGTCCTGACGACGCGTTTGCCGGACTATTTTGAAGAAGTCCTGTCCCGGCTCGGTCCGCCGGAGGGATAGCTGAGAAACTCTCACAGAGGAGGAAGACAAGAATGACGACCAAACAGATTTCCCGCGCCGTCGTGCTGCTGGCGGTTGTGATTTCCCTCGTCGTGCTGCTGGTGAAGCTGATCCAGGGCACCGCCGGGCTGGTGGGAACGCTGTTCAACACCATCCTCGGAATAGTGGTCGTGATCGCCCTGGTGGTGATTGTGATCTGGATGTTCTCCTACGCAAAGAAGATGCGAAAAAAATAAGCCCGGGGTTCCGAAAGCGCCGGCTGGAGGCGTTGGATCCCGCGGCAGAAAAGGAGCTGAGACCGATGAAAAAACAGACTCCCTCCGTCGATACCTGGCTGAGAGAGGCCAAGACCGACCCCTCCGCCGCTGACTGCGGCATGTACCTCATCCACAATGGGACGGTGCGGCAGACGGCGAGGGCGAAGGTCCGGCAGGGCGCCGAAAACACGGAGCCGGTGAGAGGCATGCGCTTTTCCTATGATAAGGAGAAGGTCGAGCAGGCTGTCAGGCAGGCCAGGGCGATGGAGGGCATCCGCTATGTCCGCGTCTGGCTCAATGAGGGAGAGCTCGACCTGGGGGATGACATCATGCTGGTTCTGGTGGGGGGAGATATCCGCCCCCACGTCATCGATGCGCTGCAGGCCCTGGTCGGCACCATCAAGAACGAGTGTGTGATCGAGCAGGAGCTCTACTGAAATCCTAAGAGAATAAAAAGCACCGGAGGAATCCAACCTTTGATTGGTATGGATTCCTCCGGTGTTCTTTTTCCGTTCCGGAAGCGTTCCGTGATCAGGCCGGGATGAAGGTCACGTTCTCTCCGGTGCTGTTGTCCACCCAGTGGAGCTTCCCGTCCTCTATATAGAAGCTTCCGGTTCCGCCGATGCTCTCGTCCGAAACCGTGTAGTGGGTGTCGTCGGTATAGGTCTCGACCCAGGAATGGCCGTCCTCATAGATCATGATGTCGTTCCGGTAGACATTTGCCGTCATCTGCCAGCGGGAGCGCTCCCAGGCAGAACTGCTCCAGGAGATATCCACCTTCACGCTGCCCTCGGCATAGTAGCTCATGGTAAGCTGGCAGCGTCCGGCGATCTCTCCCGCCCAGCGGCCTTCAAAACCCTGTCCCGGCGTCAGAATCGTTCCGCCCTGCGCAGGCTGTGCGGGCTGTACGGGCTGTACCGCCGGCGCGCCCACAACCGTGACCGTGGCCGGCGCGGTGTTGGCAGAGCCGACATTGTTCCGAAAGACGCAGTAGACCTTCCAGCCGTTGAGTTCCGCCGGGATGTTTTTCAGCTGCATGGTGCTCTGGTCTCCGCCCACGATTGTCAGGGTCGGGAAGGTCCAGGCTGCGTCTGTGTAGCTGAGATCTGTGGTGCCGTCAGGATTCACAAAGTGCCACTCCGCCCAGACGGCATTCTGGTACTTCGCAACAAACCACGCATTCCCGCCCGCATTCACCGTCTCGCCGGTGGGGCTCTTGGTCACCTTCGGGACGCCGGCTGAAGCTGTGTTTCCCGCAGTCCCCGCCGTGCCCGCGGCGCCGGTGACCGTGATGCCGGCGGACTGGGTACTGACCGAGCCAAAGTCATTGCTGAACCTGCAGTAGACCTTCCAGCCGTTCAGCTCCGCCGGGATGCTCTCAAGCGTCATGTCCTTGGCATAGCCGTTGACGATCTTCAGCGTGGGAAAAGCCTTTGCTGCCTCGCTGTAGTTCAGGTCCCTCGTTCCGTCCGGACTCACGAAGTGCCACTCTGCCCATTTGGCGTTCTCGTATTTGGCGACAAACTGACACTTGCCTCCCACCGCCACTGTCTCCCCGGTGGGACTCTTGGTGACGCGGGGGAGATTCACATTCCCCGCAGGCTGGGCCTGAGTGACCGGCGTGGGCGCCGGCGTCAGAACAGGCGTGGCGGCCGGCGTCTGCACCGGAGTCGGTGTCGGAGCGGGCGTTGCTGTCGGCGCCGGGACAGTCGTCACCACGACAGGCGTCGGCGTCACAGCGGGCGTCGGCGTCGGGGCAGGTGTCGCGACGGCCACTGTCGGGGCAGGGGTCGGGATCATGCTCCCAGCCTCCAGATTTCTCCGTCCCAGGCCGCAGCCGCTGAGGACAGCCGCCGCAAGCAGCAGGGACAGGACGATCAGAAACGGTTGTCTTCTGTCTTTTCTCATATTTTGATAAAACCTCTCTGTTTCCTTGAATTCCGGCACAATCTTACTCCAACCTGCCGCCAAAGGCAACTTAAGAATTCCTAATCCTGCTCCCGCTTTCCGGAAAAAATTGAACGATGCAGGAGAATCTGCACTCCCGCATCGTTTTTCTGTCCGTTACACGGGATTTTCAGGTCCCGTCTTCTGTGTTCACCGGAACGCGCTGAGAAAGCGCGCGATTTCCTCCGGCTCCGCCCCAGCACTGCCCTGTATCATCTCAGGTTTGCCGCCTCCCCGGCCCGAGATGCCGGCGTTGATGGCCTTCGCAGCCTTCCTCAGGTCCATGCTGCGGCTGCCGATGATGTAGCGGAGGCTCCCATCCTCTCCCGGGAAGAATACTGCCGCGAGCCCGGAACACTTCTCCGTCAGGAGATTGACCAGCTCTCGTGCGGCGATCTCATTGGAGAGCGCTTCAAACAGGCAGATGTTTCCTTCCGTCTCCGGCTGCCGCTCCGCCTTGAGCCTCACAAGCTCCGTGGCGAGGGCGGCGTTTTTCTCCTTCAGCCGGTCCCGCTCCGTCATCAGCCGCTGCACCGCCGCGCTGACCTCGTCCCGCTTCGCGCTCAGCAGCACGGAGATCTCCGCCGTGCTCTGCTGCTTCCGGCGGTAATCCTCCAGCGCCCACATGCCGCAGGCCACACTGAGGCGCACGCCGCCGCGGTGCTTTTCGGCATTGAGTATCTTGATGACGCCGATCTCCCCGGTATGGCTCACATGCGGCGCGCAGCAGGCGCAGCGGTCCACCTCCGGGATCTCCACAATGCGCACATCTCCGGTGAGCTCCTTCTTGCTCCGGTATTCCAGCGCCGCGAGCTCCTCCGGCTCCGGGAACCACGCCTTCACCGGGAGGTCTGCCCGCACGGCCTCATTGGCCCGGGTCTCCACAATCTGCAGCGCTTCCGCACTGAGCTCCCGGTCAAAGTCAATCGTCACGTCCCTCTCGCCCATGTGGAAGCCCACGTTCTCACAGCCGTAGAGCCTGTGGGCGCAGCCGGAGAGGATATGCTCTCCGGAGTGGTTCTGCATCCGAGAGAGCCGAAGCTCCCGGTCCAGATGTCCCTCCACCCGTTCTCCCGGTGTCAGAGCTCCGTCGCAGATGTGGACGATCTCCCCATCCCGCTCACGGACATCCAGGACCCGGACCGTCCGGAGAGGAGCGTGGTGCCTGCCGTGCGGATCGTCCTCCGAAGCACCCGCTTCCGTCTCCCCAGCCGTCACAGACAGGCTCCCCGCATCCGCAGGCTGGCCGCCGCCCTCCGGAAAGAAGGCCGTCCGGTCCAGCACGATCAGCCGGCGCCCGCCGTCCTCTTCACACCGCAGCACCCGTGCGGTGAAGTCAAAGAGGTGGCTGTCCAGGTAGTACAGCTTTTCTGTGTTCTCTGTCACCGCTCTCACAGCCCCCGGATAATCTGATCCGTAATCTCGAAGCAGCGCTCCGCGCTCTTCTCCAGTGCCTCGTAGTACTCCTCACCGCCTCCGGTGAGGCCGTCCGCCACTGCCTTGATCATCAGGCAGGGGACATGGCAGCGTCTGCAGGTGAGCAGCACCGCGGCGCTCTCCATCTCGCAGATCTCCGCGCCGTAGAGCCGGTGCAGCCGTGTCTTGTCCTCCGCCCCCGATACAAACTTGTCCGCGGACGCGCAGATGACCGGCTTCAGCTCCGGGCAGACGGCAAGCGCCTTTTTCAGCAGTTCCCCGTCCGCCGGGAGAAACTCGTCCGGATAGCCCGGATACTGCGCCGGCCTCACCGGGTCTATGCCCGAGAGGTCAAAGTCGTAGTGCACGACCTTTTCCACCACGCAGAGCTTCGTACGGGACATCTCCTCCGTGAGGCCGCCCACCACGCCGAAGTTCACCACCAGTTCCGCGCCGTAGCGGTCTGTAAGCAGCTCTGTCGCCGCCGCTGCGGCGAGCTCCCCGATGCCGCTGTGGATGACACAGAGCTGTCTCTCTTCATCCTCATAGACGAAAACTTCAAAGCCGCCCCGCCGTTCGGTCCGGTCCGGCTCCCCGTAGCGTCTGAACACGCTGTCCATCTCCACCGCCACCAGGAGGCCGATGATCTTTCTGCCCGCTGTGCCGTTTCTCCCGTCCATCTTCACTCCGCTCCCGTTCGTTTTCTTCTGCCAAAGCTTTCTGCAGGATTCTCAGCAAATCCCGCGCAGGTCTCAACCTTTTCGATTTCTGTCTTTCCCCGCTCAGATCACCCTGACGCGGACGACCTCCTCCATCTCCCGGATGCCGTTTACGGTCTCCTCGTAGACCTCGCTCCCCAGGTCTACCATGGTGACGGCGTAGGTCCCCCGGTGCTTGTTGATCATATGCTCAACGTTGATGTTCTTGGCGCTGATGAAGTCCAGGATCCGCGTAATCATCCTCGGCACATTGCGGTGGATGACGCAGAGCCGGCAGACGCCCAGCCGGTTCATGTAGATGTCCGGGAGGTTCACGGAGTTGCGGATATTCCCGTTCAGCAGATAGTCGTACATCTCGTTGGCCGCCATCTCGGCACAGCGGTCCTCGCTCTCCGGCGTGCAGGCGCCGAGATGCGGCATGGCAATCACGTTCGGGGCCTTCAGGATGGTCTCGTTGGGGAAGTCCGTGACGTACTTTGCCACCTTTCCGCTGCGGAGCGCCGCGGTCATGTCCTCGTCGTTTACAACCTCCGCGCGGGACTCGTTGATGATGCGCACGCCGTCCTTCATCCGGGCGAAGGCCTCCCGGTTGAGCATGTTATGGGTGTCCTCCGTGAAGGGGACGTTGATGCTGATATAGTCGCAGCTCTGGTAGAGCTCCTCCAGATTCTCCGTGTGGATGACCTTCCGCGAGAGCCGCCAGGCCGCGTCCACCGAGAGGAAGGGGTCATAGCCCAGAACCCTCATGTTGAGGTCCACGCCGGCATTTGCCACCAGGGCGCCCACCGCGCCGAGACCGATGACGCCGAGGGTCTTCCCCAGCAGCTCCGGGCCCGCAAATTCCGTCTTCTTTTTCTCTACCAGATTGGGGATCTCCTCTCCCGCTCCGGCGATGCTCCTGACCCACTCGATGCTCCCGAGGATATCTCTGGAAGCCATCACCAGGGAAGCGATTTCCTGCTCCTTGACCGCCTGGGCGTTGGCGCCGGGCGCGTTGAAGACCACAATCCCCGACTCCGTGCAGCGCTCGATGGGGATGTTGTTGTATCCTGCGCCTGCCCGCGCGATGGCCAGCAGACTCTCCGGAAACTCCATCTCATGCAGGTTCGCGCTGCGCAGCAGCAGACCGGTTGGATTGCGCAGGCTGTCGGAGACCTCGCAGCCGTTCTTCTTCAGGACCTCAATGCCGGCCTCCGAGATCTTGTTCATTGTCTGGATCTTAAACATGTTCCTTTTCAAACTCCTTTACGGTCTTTACCAGGGCCTCCACGCCCTCCATCGGCATGGCGTTGTAGAGCGAGGCCCGCATCCCGCCGGTCAGCTTGTGTCCCTTCAGGTTGCAGAGACCGCGCTCTGCCGCGTAGCGGACAAATTCCGCGTCCAGCGCCGTATCCCCGGTGCGGAAGGTCACGTTCATGTCGCTGCGGGATCCCGGCTGCGCGTGAAGGTGGAAGATTCTGCTCTCCTCCAGACAGTCGTAGAGCAGCTTCGCCCGGGCCTTCTTGATCTCCTCCATGCCTTCGACGCCGCCCTGCTCCTTCAGCCAGTCCAGCACCAGCCCCAGCATATAGATGCACCAGCAGGGCGGGGTGTTGAGGAGGGAGTCTGCATCGATCATCGTGCGGTAGCTCATGATCTGCGGGGTGAAGGGGAGCTCTCTCCCGGCAAGCTTTTTATCTATGATCACCACCGTGAGGCCGGCGGGCGCCATGTTCTTCTGCGCGCCGGCGTAGATGAGACCGTAACGGCCCACATCCACCGGGCGGGACAGAATATCCGAGGACATGTCGCAGACCAGGGGAGCGCCTGTCTCCGGGACATACTGCCACTCCGTGCCGTAGATGGTGTTGTTGGAGCAGTAGTAGAAGTACTTTGCCTCCGGGCTGAGCCTGAGCTCCTCCTGAGAGGGGATCCGGTTGTGGCCTTCCGCCCCCGTATCGCAGGCGCGCCGGACGGTGCCGTACTTTTCGGCCTCCTTCGCCGCCTTATTTGAAAAGTTCCCCGTGACGGCGTAGTCCGCCGTACCGCCCTCTATCAGGTTCATGGGGATCGCCGCAAACTGCAGCGTCGCGCCGCCCTGCAGGAACAGGATCTCGTGGCTCTCCGGCACGCGCATCATACTCCGGAACTTCTGCTTCGTCTCCTGGAAGATCTCGGAAAACACCGCGCTCCGGTGGCTCATCTCCATGACGGACATGCCGCTTCCCCGGCAGTTCATCATCTCGTTCTGCGCCCGTCTCAGCACCGATTCCGGCAGAACCGACGGCCCTGCCGAAAAATTATATACTCTCTCTTCTGTCATTCCGATCACCGACTGTTTCTCTTTCTTTCGATATTGCTGTCTTTTTCCATTGTCTGCGCGGCTGTGCAGACGCTTCTTCTCTCTGCCGCGGATAAGCGGCGCATCGCCGTCTGACCGCATTCCGAATGATTATATCGGAACTTCTCCCCGCTGTCAAATGCTTTTCC
>ODAI013878266.1_pt1 | contig 10051 bp, 11 predicted proteins | sample 1539321 | NCBI WGS metagenome assembly ODAI01 (sample SAMN02144231, study PRJEB22623) | gut metagenome | biome: sheep rumen | host: Ovis aries | place: New Zealand | reverse complement strand
AATGTTATAGTATGATGCCCACGGCTTTAATTCGCGGGCCAACTGAAAACGTAGATTATACTGGGTATTAGATTCTTTCAGAAAGTTATACACTTCATTAAACGGCATAACTTTCGTGATTCTATCATAGTATGGATACTTCTCCAAATCTGCCATAGCTTTCTCGTAGTCTTCTGGCGTTAAAAGTTCCTTAGGGTGCTCTTCACCAATAGCTTTTAAGTATCTGAACACAAAAACATACCCTTTTGTGATATAATCATTAATTCGTTCTTCCGATACAATAGGAAAGTTTTTTAACATACAAGCCTCCTTTTGCAATTTAAATATTATAACCTATCCTGATTTTCCCTTTAAATAATGGCTATGTCCGTAAATTCGGTTGATTTTATTTGACGTTCAGAAATTTTGCACTATCTTATAATTCGTAGCAAGATTAAACGAATTATTCAAAATCTTAAAATCACTTTCGCAACAAGAAAAGGCAGAACTTATAGCTTTCCTTTCAAGCGACACGGCTTCATCTGCTAACTGCGAAAGTGGTTTCAATATTGAAAATGGAGGTTTTAAATGATTTTGTCCAAAGGACTTAAAAAGCCGTTTAAAACAGAAACAGAATTAAATGCTACTTATGCTATCGTCTTTGGCAGTTCCACATGGGCGGAAATTTATGAGATTGAGAATGATGTTTGTAAATCTGGAAAGTTTGATGTATACACCTTTTCTGATGGTATTAGACATTTTGGTAAGGATAATTATACCACACAACCTGGAATACTTGTAGGTGTTTACGCAGACATAAATGCTATTAAAAGAGATAAAAACAGTATTTTAAACTACATGAAAAAAATTGGTTGTAATGAAATTCCTATCAATAACTTTTTGCATAGCGTAAATACTCATAAGTAAAAGTAGAATAAGTTATAATATTTAAACTGGAAATAGAGGATAAAATCATGATAAAACTTGTAAAACCAGAACACGATTTATACAGACTGGAAGCAGTTTTAGTAAATACGACTGCTGCATTACACACGTACCTGTTAAACGGAAAAAGAAACCCTTTGATTGGTAAGAGTGATTCTGATTTGGAGTTTGAACGATTTGAAAAGTTCATTACAGGGGTAAGAAAATAGCTTTTTTTTAACTGCTAGCTATGGCCTTGAGACGCAGAGGGGCGTTACGGGGATAACAAGCTATGCTTGGTATCCCCGTTAGAGGGGGTAGCGGACAAGACCGCAGAGAGCGTAAGCGAGCAAGGACTTGGGAGCGAGGGGGAGGCTTCCCCCTCCTATATATTACGAAAAAAAACATCACTGCTCTTTTTAATGAGAAAATGTTTAATAGATGACTAAGCTCTTACAATTTACTATAATAAAAGAATGATAGTAATGAAATTCGGCGGCTCTTCAGTCGCTAATGCCGAACGGATTAAGCATGTTGCTTCTATAATCCGTGCTTATAAAGATAAAAGACCTGTTGTAGTTTTAAGTGCAATGGGGGATACAACAGACCATCTGCTTGAAGCAGCTGATAAGGCAGTTACCGGTGTAGTAGAAGTTTCTGGTGTAGCGAAATTACACGAAGATACTGCTGCAGAGTTGGGTGTAAACATTGATACAATCAAAGCATTGCTTGATGAGTTGAAACAGCTTCTTACTGGTATTTCTATGCTTAAGGAAATAAGCAAACGTTCCCGCGATTATCTGGTAAGCTTTGGTGAACGCATGAGTGTGCGTATGATGGCTGCTTATTTGGAGAAGGAAGGTATTCCATCTCAGTTTTATGATGCCTGGGACATTGGTATAAAATCTGATTCAAATTTTATGGCTGCAGAACTTACTGATGATGTTTGGGAAGCAATTCCTGCAAGCCTTAATGATTATAAAAATGGAAAAGATCTTAAAATTCCAATTGTAACAGGCTTTATTGCAAAGGATGCTAAAGGAAATATTACAACTTTAGGAAGGGGCGGATCTGACCTTACAGCAACTATGATTGGTGCTGCAATGCATGCAGATGAAGTTCAGACCTGGAAGGATGTTGATGGCATTTTAACTACAGATCCAAGAGTTGTAAAAGATGCTAAGCCTGTACCAGAGGTTACATACGAAGAAGCGCAGGAACTTGCAATGTTCGGTGCTCAGGTACTTCATCCTCGTTCTATGATGCCTGTTCGTAAAACCGGCACTCCAGTTCGTGTAAAAAATAGCTATAATATTTCGAGTCCTGGAAGTGTTATTGTAGAAAAGCATAGCGGAAAAGTACCTCCTGTTTGTGCCATTACAACCGTAAAACATATAACTCTTATTGATATTGTAAGTTCAAGAATGTTGGGCGCCGCAGGCTTCCTTGCCCATATTTTTAATAATTTCTTAAAATGGAATATCAGTATAGACGTTATTGCAACTTCCGAAGTTTCTGTTTCTCTTACTGTAAATACTAAGGCAGATTTGTCTGGTCTTATTGCAGATTTGGAACAGGCAAGCCAGGTCTCTGTAAGAGAAAATAAAGCTATTGTTACAATCATTTGTGATGCAGCTCATTCCTCTGCAATTCTTGCCAGTGGTTTTGATGCCCTTGCTGATGAAGGAATTAATGTTCAGATGATTTCTCAGGGGGCAAGCAAGGTTAATATCAGTATGATTGTTGATGATGATGAAGCTGAGCGTACTGTTCAGATTTTGCACGAGGCATATTTCAGCTAATATAATTGTCATTCCCAGATTGTCTGGTCAAGTCAAACAATGACATATATGGAGGTATAAAGTGAAAATCGCACTAGTTGGATACGGAAAAATGGGCCACATGATTGAAGCTTCTGCTAAGAGAGCAGGACACGAGGTTGTGGCTACTATAGATGTAATTGCAGAAGATGCAAGTGTAAAGGTTGCTGCTGGTGATGGTGCGGCAGTTGCTCGTGCTGTTAAGTCTAGCGGAGCAGAAGGAATTATTGAATTTTCTCATCCGACTGCTGTAATGGGAAATATTAAGGCTCTACTTCCTCTTGGACTTCCTCTTGTTGTAGGAACAACAGGCTGGAATGATAAAAAAGAAGAAGTTGCTGCTCTTGCCGCAGATGTTGGTGGTGCAATCATGACTGCTGCAAACTTTTCTATTGGCGTTAATATGTTCTATAAAATTGTAGAAGAAGCCGCAAAAATAATGTCGGAATATTCTATGTATGATGTAGCAACCTGGGAAGCTCACCATAATCAGAAGGCTGATAGCCCAAGTGGAACTGCCCTGGAGGTTGCCCGCCGCATTATGATGGGAAATCCGACAAAAACCGAAATCGTTACAGATGCTTTCCATGAAAAACCAAAGGCAAATCAGCTGCATGTGTCATCAACTCGCTGCGGAAATATCCCTGGAACTCACAAGGTTTTCTTTGATGGAACTGCTGATACAATTGAACTTACACATACCGCCCGCAGCCGAGAAGGTTTTGCCGACGGTGCTGTTGCTGCCTTAGAAAAACTTTCTTCAGGCTTAAAGAGCGGACGTCTTATTAAGGGTAAGCTTTTTGACTGGGACGATTTGTTTTAGAAAGCAAATAAAAGGGCTAAACGAATAAAAGTACATTCGAATAGGCGATTAAAAACTGGGATGCGGTTAGTAGTAACATACGAAGCTGCATCCCATGTTTTATTTTAAGCTTTGCTTCATCAATAAAATGGAAAATTATTATAAGAACATTTAAGAAGCTGCCGGCGAATAGTAAAATTGATTTAGCACATGGCACGCAAATCAGATTAAATAATCCAATAAAATTAAGCATGCTTGCAAAAAACAGAGTAATTGTGACAATCAGATATTCTGGAGTTCTTTTGTGACCTGTAATTATGTGGCAGGCAATAATAATTGCAATGTAAAAACAAAGAATAAAAATAATTGCCCAGCTTGGCATGCGGTAAATATAGAAAATTGTTCGGAAAAGCTCACACCAGAGGGCATTTCCTAGAGAAAAAATAATTAATGCTGCAATTTTGTTGGCAAAAAAGATATAAAGACAGAAGGAAACTGCTATGGCAGACAGAGCTAATATTGAAAAAAGTATTGAATGGAACGAATCTGGTAAATAATCAACAAGAAGCAGGGGAATATGAACAAGTGCAATTGGAAAAAAGAGCGCACAGCAGATTTTCTGCATCAAATCTATTTTTTTAATTATTGAAATAACAATCAGCGCTGTATCAATAACCAGCAGCCCGATAAATATCCAGTTCAAAAGTGTCATAGGGGTATTTTAGCATATTTTAGAATGATAAAAAAGGCATTTAAATAATTTGCAACTTTTCTTATTTGTGGAATTTTAGAAAAAAGTGTTATAGGATAATAATATCAATTTATTTATACGAAGGAGAAAAAAATGAAAAAACAAAAATTGCACTTACAGCTGCTCTGATGTTTGCCTATACAGTTGTAAGGGGGGGGCTGTGCCACAACTAAAGTAGACAAGACCACAAAAGCTGCAGATTCCCTAACAACAAGTCAGGAAATTGTAGATTGGACAAACAGAAACCTTGACGGTGAATCAAAACCGGAATGGCTTAAAAAACTGGTAAAAGGAAATGATTCTTTATTTAGACAGGAATTTAATATTCCTTCAGATTATGTAGTAAAGTATTCAGTGGCCGCTACAAAATCTCGCGATAGTGCAATGGCAGCTTCCCGCGTAAATTATAATGCAATGCGCGCAGAAGAAATAAAAACAAAAGTAGTTTCAGAAGCCGCTGCAACTCTAAATAACAAAGGCTACACAGAAGCCACATCAAATGCCGCTACCTTGGCAAAAGTTGACCTCACTGGTCACGAACTTGTAACTCAATTCTATCAGGAAATCCTTACAACTAACAAAGAAAGTGGTTCTCAGTCAAAAGAATTTATTTGTTATAGTGTTTATAAAATTTCAAAAGAAGATTGGGTAAACACACTTAAAGGTTTCCTTACTCAGGTAATTCCTGCCATTCCTGATAGCGATGCTCAGGTAAAAATGGCTAAGACAATTCAGAGCCTCTACGAGGATACTGCAAAATCAACAGAAAAGTCTGATTCAGAAGTACTTAAAGAAATTAATGCAAAACTAGATGAAGCTCAGAAACAGGCTGCTACACCAACTCCTGCACAACCTGCAGTTCAGCAGACGGCTTCTTCAAATATCGACTGGATGAAGGCACTTGAAACTGGTGCAAGTATTCTTCTGGATGTAGTTCTTTAATTTATAATAAAATGAAAAAGGTATTTTTACTTTTTGTTACATTGTTGCTGCTTTTGCCGGCAGCATCTGGCAAATCAAAGAAAAATACTGATAAGGATTCAAAGCCTTCCTCTCCAGTATGGATGACTGATGAGGGAAGGCTTTCTATGTTTCCTTCTGAACAGTATCTTTCTGCGTTTTCGTTTGGTGGAACTCCTGAAGCTTCAAAAAATAAGGTTTCGGAGACTATTTCAGAATATATAAAATCTCACGTTACAAGTTCAGTAAATTATTCTTTACGGAATGATGACTATTCACTTTCGCAGGATTCAAGTGTTGAAACAGATAATATTCCATGATAGTACAGAATATACAACACCATTCTATTCTGACTATCATGGAATGTACTGTGTTGTTGCCTATATAGACAGGAGTAAGGCATTCAATTATGTTAAGCCAAAGTTAGATGCAGCTGCAAGGGCTTTCCCTGATGAATATAAGGCTGCCCTGGAACTTGAAGATGATTTTGACAAGGTTATGGCAATAAACAAGGCAAGGACTTCACTTAGTCAGTTTTATGAAGTGTATGATTTTGCAAGAACTGTGAATCCAGCTGCTTCGGCTTGTTATGAGCAGATAGATATTCTTGCTGGAGAGTCACAGAGCGTGCTTAATCAACTTAAGAAAAATGTGACTGTTAGTTTGACTGTTGATGGTGATGATGACGGTCGTTTTGCAGCTGCACTAGGGGATTTGTTTTCAGAACTTGGTTTTACAGTGTCGAAAAATGGAAAAGCGAAGTATGAGTGTAGGGCAGTGGTAAATCTCAATTCACAAAATAAGACTGCGCAAACTTACGAAATACATCCGTTTTATTCAATTGAAGTTACTGGCGGCGATGAAGTGAGGTTTTCATGTACCCGTAAGCTTGAAAAATCAACTGGCTTTGATCAGGCAACATCAGTCCGCCGCGCAAACCTCGCCGTTGAAAAAGACATAAAAGAAAAATTAATTGAGGAGTTTTAAGAATGAAAGGAAGAATAAAGAAAGTTTTAGGACTTTTTGCTTTATTTATTATTGCTTCTGTCAGCCTTTTTGCAGCTGCACCGGCAATCAATTCTAAATATGGATATTTTGATATTGCCTGGGGTAGCACTCTTGGTCAAATCAAAATGAAGGGCTATGAGCTTAGTCCTATGGATGAAGATATTGTTGCTTCTGAACAGACACTCTATAAAAAGCCGATATCAATTTATACGCTTGCCAATAAAAAAGATAAATTTGTAATAAATACAGTCTGCTATTTTTATGATGGAAAGCTTTTTAAAGTTACTGAGATTCTAAATAAATCAATGGCAAGTGCATCAAAGCTTGCTGGTCGATATGGAAAATTTGCTGATGCCGGCATTTATCAGTCTAAAGAAGATAAAAACAGGTATTGTGACTATACATATACCGAAGACGGTTATTTGTCTAATGCTTCTATTTGGATGCAGATTGCAGGCGATACGGTAGAAGTTCAGTTTTATGATTTTTCAGTGCTTTCAAAAATAAATAGAGCAAGCCAGAAACTTGCCGGGAAAGCGACAATTGCAGATGAACTTTATGAAATTTCCGGAGAACTGCTTGAAAATACAGATAAGTCAAAGAAAATCAGTATGGCCTTTGTTGCCCTTACTTCTGATGCTCAGAATAAGTTTGTAGAAAACTATGTTACAGATGCTCTTACCCAGTCTGTTTTTGAAACAGGAAATGTACGCATTATTGAACGTGCAAATCTGGAAAAGATTCTTGCAGAACAGAAATTCCAGGCCGGTGGTCTTGTAGATGATAATTCAGCAAAAGCAATTGGTAAGATTGCTGGTGTAGACTATGTCTGCTATGGCGATATGAAAGATATTGGTGAAGAAATTACTATAAATGCCAGGATTGTAGATGTAGAAAGCGGAGAAGTTCTTGCAATCAGCCGTACAACCGTAGAAAAAGACAAGTACCTCCGCGATTATATTGTTACCCAGAAGAAAGTGGAAAAAGAGCGGGTACAAGCAGAAAAGAAAGCTGTTGAAGAACAGTTAGCTAAATCTAAATGGGAAGTGTTCAAGAATCGTAATAAGTTTGAAGGGTACACAACTTATACATTTTTGAATCGTTGTGAAACAGGGCATCTTCTTTTTGTTGGGTATGATAAATATGATGATTCTACGAAGTCAAAAGTAATTGCGGGTATAAAATGGGGGACTGGTAGTAATTCAATTTCTTGGAATTCTATGTCGTGGGATGAATCTCGTGGAAGATTTCAGTTAAAAGGAGATAGTGGAAATGTTCATGATACAGTAGAGTTTAATGACAGGTATTCATGGTGGTCATTGTCAGTAGGTGAAAAAGGGACTGAGAATTCTAGTGACATTTTATATCCATATAATAAAATGCTTAATAAGAAAGCATTGATTAATATGTTTGGTTCAAATAAATCACTTGATGTTACAAATACATATAGGAGCTATACAAAACGTTTTGATACTTCCATGTTCTGGGAAGTGCTTGCCGCCAATGGCATAACCAAAGAAGAAATCTTTGCTGCAATAGATAACGAAGATTTGTAATTATTTTATAAATCTTTCAATCTTGCATTCGTGCTTTTTGCTGTCGGCATCGTAGTTTATGCCCACAAAAAGCACGTTGCCTTGCCAGTTTTCTAATGAAGAAAAATATTTTTTTTCATGAATCTGTTTTAGTGCGGTATCTGGAGAGCTGTTGCGTTTAAGTTCTACAATAATAGCAGACTTTGTTTTATCAAAAGGAATGTATGCAATGTCTGCACAACCATTTCCTGTTGGAAGCTCCTTTGCAATTATATAGCCGTTGAGGGCATAAATGTATGCAAGATAAATGGCGGCATGAAGAGCGTATTCATTGTTATAATTGCGGTTTGAGGTAACGTGCATGTGTGCATCATCAAGGGCCTTGGCAACTGCTTCTTCATTTCCGGCTATGGTATCTTGTAAAAGAATCTTTGATGCTTTTATGATTTTGTCTGTTTCGGCATAGTTTTCGTCACTTTCTATAGCTTTTTGCCATTCATTATAAATTTCGCGGTTTGGTATATAGCACTGTTGTTCTTCTTCATCATAAGCAAGATATCCCAAATGAATTAGATATGTAAAAACTTCATCTTTGCTGTCAAAACCTGTCATTGTATTATCGTACTTTTCAACATTTACATCAACCCGGTCTCCACCCATCATTGTAATTACATCTTCTTTTGTACCTGCAAAATTCATGCGGATTTTTTCGGCTACAACTTTGTATGAACTGGTTTTGCTCCAATAAGAAATGAATTCGCCGGTAATACAGGCCTTAAGAACTGCCTGTGGATTGTATATTTCAGTTCCTTTCATTTTATAACCGTCATACCAGCTTTTGCATTTTTCAAAATCTCGTCCATATTTGCTGCATAGGGATTTTACTTCATCAGTTGTAAAACCTGTGAATTCTGTGAAGTTTCCAATTCGGAGCATATTGTATTCATCAAAAGTGTTTAGTTTAGATTGAACCATGTCCTTCATAATTGGAAGAATTCCTGTAAGGTAAGCAAGTGAAATTGCGGGTTTTAATTCTGCATTTTTAAAAAGCGAATTCAAAAAACCAAGGTATGGTTTGAATTCTTCATCACCAACCTGTTCACGGATTAGTACATCATATTCGTCTATAATGATAATGAAAGTTTCGCCAGTTTTAGCGTAAACCTTCTGTATATAGGAAGCCAGTGCGGTTTCTTCGAATTTTATGTCTGGATAAGCTTCCCTAAACTCTGCACAAATCTTCTGTGAAAAAAAACTTACAAAGCTATTGCCTCTTTGTTCTTCTTCTGTTAATCCAAGGTAAGTTCCATACAGGGCATTTAAGTCTATTTTTATAACATTGTATTTGTTAAGATTTTTTTCAAAGGAATCTGTGCGTGCAATCTTGTACTGTGCAAATAGTTCTCGTGAATTGGCTCCTTTAGAATAGTATGCAGAAAGCATATCTCCTGCTATGGATTTTCCAAAACGGCGGGGACGGGAAATGCAGATAAATTTAAAAGATGGACTGTTGATTCGACGGTTTATTTCTTCAATCATCATTGTTTTGTCGATATACAGTTCTTTTGTCTGCTGAAGAAAATTTGTATTATTCGGATTGAGATAGACTCCCATTATTCGCCCCTGTGTACAAGATATTTCTATTTTAGCATATTTTATAGAAGGTGTCATTCTTTCTTATAATAGGTATTTTCTCTCATTGAATATTCCTTTTTATTTATATATAATCAAAACATTAAAATTGGGGCGAAAGTTTTTCGATTTTTAATCTGATACGGCTTGCTTTTTGCGTGGCCGTTAATCTAAAGGAAGTTTTTATGACAATTACCGAAATGCTTGGACAGAGTGGACTTTTAACTCTGCTTGGTATGTGTGTCGTATTCAGCTTCATCATCATTTTAATATGTTGTATGAAACTGCTTCAGACTATAATTCATGCTTTTAAGCTTGATAAAGAGGCTCCATCTGCTGCACAGGCACCTGCTGCCACACCAACTGCACCTGCTGCAGGAGGTACATCAGATAATGGGGCTGTTATTGCAGCCATCGCTGCTGCCGTTCATGATAGAGCGTTGAATTCGTAAATAAATAAGAGGAATAATATGGCTAAAGTTGGAATTACAGAACTTGCAATTCGTGATGCTCATCAGAGCCTTCACGCAACACGTATGACTACAGCAGATATGCTGCCAATCTGTGACAAACTTGATAAAGTTGGTTACAAATATATTGAAGGATGGGGTGGAGCAACTTATGACTCTTGTATCCGCTT
>ODAI012505493.1_pt1 | contig 10051 bp, 9 predicted proteins | sample 1539321 | NCBI WGS metagenome assembly ODAI01 (sample SAMN02144231, study PRJEB22623) | gut metagenome | biome: sheep rumen | host: Ovis aries | place: New Zealand | reverse complement strand
GTGCTCCGCTCGAAGCGGAACAGCCTGCCGGCAGGATCCGCTGCCAGGAGGTTCAGGCTGAGGAAGAGGAATAGGGAGAGAAGGAACTGACGCATGGGGAAGGGGGGGAGTTTAGAGTGTAGAGTGTAGAGTTTAGAGTTTAGAGTAGTTTCTAAGTTTAGAGTTTCTAAGTTTAGAGTTAATTAGACCACGGTGGCTGCGCAGATGAGAACTGAGTGTTCTCATCAAAGCAGACTTCTCAGCGCTCGGAGGATGCAAGACAAGTTTACTTAGTCGCAGCAGCCGACGTTAAGCGCGTGAGGTAGGACGATTAACGAATAAATCAGAACGTGACGTGAAGGCCGAAACGGACGCCATTGGGATGGGTGCCGGGATGTTCGTTGTAGCTGAAACGGTGGATCCACTCTACGGAGAAGAAGTGCAGGATGTTGCGGATGCCCACTGCCATCTCCAGGTACGGACGCTTAGGATCCATCGGATAGGTGCGGTCGGGCAGCATGAAGAGGTCTGTAGCGCCGGCGTTCTGGGCCAGCGTGGGATTATTCTTGTCCGTCAGTGTTCCCCAGATGCCCTTGAAGGCAATGTACTCGCGGAACTTCAGCTTCTTGAGCAGCGGTATGCGGTTGAATATCTTGCCGTTCAAGTCCCATGCCACAGACCAGAAGAGTTTCCGGTCCATGAAGAATTCCATGTTGTGCAGCATGTTGAACGTTCCTTCTTGTTCGATGTAGGAGAGGGCGATGGGCGGCGTCATCAGCAGGGGGAAGGGCAGACGATTCCACTGGGCGGCGGCGTCCAGGTGCAGATCCAGGTGTCCCCAGCTGCCCAGCCACTGGCGTTTATAGATACCGATTTCCGTCATGTTCATCCGGTACTGCCCGCCAAGGAAGCCACTGAAGCCCATGGTGTGGCGCACGTAGTAGGTGGGTTGGTCGAAGTTGATGGCATAGCGGTTCTGCTTCGTGTTGATATAAGTCTGACCGGGCGCATAGCGCAGGCCGACGTTCAACTCTGTGGTCCTCAACTTGGGAATCTCCTCGGAACCATCCACGGGGCGGAAGTGCAGGTTGCCTGCCACACGGTTGCTCTCGGTCTTGAGGTAGCTGGTCAGATGCAGACCGTAGTCCGTCTCCCAGGTGAAGGTCAGACGCTGGCGGTTGTAGAAATACATCTGGTCCACGCGCTCCGTGCGGATTCCCATCAGGACATTATCTTTGTCGTTCCTCATGAACTTGTCTGATGGCGACATGACGTCGTAGGAGGACTCCAGGCTGATGCTGCGCTGCGGGAACTCGAAGGGGGAGTTCTTCTTCTTGTTGAAGGAATAGGTGAACTTGGAACCGTAGTAGGGTTGTTTGGAGCGGAAGCCGTAGGCCCCGTAGCCTTCCCAGAAGAAATGGGGATTCAGGGCTCCCATCGTGCGGCCGCTCAGACGCAGGCGGAAGCCATCGACGAAGTTGCTGGAGAAGGTGCTCATCACAGGTCCGAAGTCGAATTTGCTCGGACGTCCGCCCACGCTGGTCTCGATGTAGTTCTCCGCCACAGTCTTCACCAGCAGCAGGGGAATGCGCAGGCCCTTGTGTTGCTGCAGCTGCTGGATGAAGCGGTCCATGCCGGACTCCTGCTCGCTGAGTTCCACTGTGCGGTACTGGTTCCAGAAGTCATCCTCGCGGTTGCGGGCGTTGGCCACGGTCTTGGTCTCTGCCTTGCCGCGGAAGAGGGTGTTGGGAATGGGGTCGAAGGAGTAGTCCGAGAGGCGGGGGTTGCGCACCGCCAGCAGCTTCAGCTTCACCACGACCATCTCGGCCCACATATCGTCCGTCGTCAGCGCCCACTCGCCGTTGGGCAACTGCGTGAAGACCTGGTCGATATGCAGGTTCTCAACGAAGTTCACGTCGCTCTGCTTGGGAATGGAGAGGCTGCAGCGCTTCACGTGTAGCGTGCTGTCCGTGAGGATATAAAGGTCACCGCTGAAACCGAAGTCCTGAACGTTGTTAGGACCGAACTCCAGGTGGTAGCACTCCTGGTTGTCCACCATCACGGTGTCCTGGATGTAGTAGCGGTAGAATCCCACGGCGGCGCTGCCGATGGGGCTGGGGAAGGGGAACTGCAGCAGGCGGACGTAGTCGTCATAGATATCCACATCTTGGAAGACCTCCTTCAGGGCCGTGTTGATCATCTCACCTGTGGTCAGTAGCTGGTTGATACCAGTGTCCTGCTCGCCATGGATGATATTCTTTTCGGCGCGAGGGTCTTTGCGGAAGACATGCTGCGCCACGGTCTCGCTCACCGAGAGTGGCATGACGACCTTGCCGGTGTAGGGGCTGACTTCCGTGTGGGCATTCCAGTTGAACTTCTTGTTCTGCAAGGTGTCCACGGCCGTCGAGTCCCCGGCCGAGCGCCGGTAGTTGTTCAGGGCGAGGGAGATCTTCTGATAGCGTGTGTATTGGTAGTAGTCGTGGTTCTCTAACTTGGTGCGTTGGCGGGCTGCCACCACGCGCTTCATCAGTTCCACGGCGGGGTTGTTCTTGCGGGAGTAGTGCTTGCGCTCGGCCTTCACCACGACCTCCTGCATCTGTGCCGTCACCTCTTTCAGCTTTACTTTCAGAGGACTCTTGGTCTTCGGCGTGATTTTCATCACGACGGGTTCGTAGCCCATGAACGAGATGGTCAGCTCCCGGCCGTTGCGCCGTTCGATGCTGAAGCGTCCGTCGATATCGGCCACGACACCCTTGCCCGAGCCTTTGTAGAAGACATTGGCCAAGGGGATGCTCTCGCCCGAACGAGCGTCCACGACGGTGCCCGTCAGTCGCTGGGCTACCGCTGGCAAATAGGTCAGCAGAAGCAGCAGCCCCGAGAGTAGTAGCTTGGGGATCTTATTATCTAACAAGGTGTTATCTTTCTTTTTTTTACGGGATGCGAATTCTATGTGTACAGGCCTCCGTTGATGGAGACCACGGAGCCGGTGATGTAGGCAGCCTCGGCCGAGGCCAGGAATCCTACGAGGGCGGCCACTTCCTCCGGACGTCCGAAGCGGTTGGCGGGAATCTGGCGGCGCAGGGCGTCTTCGTCCAGGCCTTCGACCATATCGGTCTTGATGAATCCGGGAGCCACAGCATTCACCGTCACACCACGGCGTGCCACCTCCTGTGCCAGCGCCTTGGTGGCTGCGATGATGGCTCCCTTGGCGGCAGAATAGTTGGTCTGGCCGGGCAGACCCTTGAGTCCGCTGACGCTTGCCATATTGATGATGCGCCCGAATTTGTGGGTCTGCATGGGCAGCAGCAGGGACTGAGTGACGTTGTAGAAACCGCTGAGGGTGATGTCCAGCACCCGTTGCCAGGCCTGGGGCTGCATCATCATCAGCGAACTGTCGTCGCGGATTCCGGCGTTGTTGACAAGTACCTCGATGTACTCGTCGGGGTGGGCACTGGTCCATTGCTCCAAGGCGGCATGCACTTGGGCTGCATCAGCGACGTCGAAGGGCATGATTTCGCCGTCCGAGCCATTCTCGCGAACCAGTCGCAGGGTCTCGGCAGCAGCCTCGGTGCCGGTGTTGCAATTGATGAGAATCTGGTAGCCCATCTGGGCCAGGCGGAGGCATACGGCACGTCCGATGCCGCGGCTGCCTCCTGTGACTAAAGCATATTTCATTGTTGAATCTTGTTGTTGTTTGTTTCGCCCAGGATGGCGCTACAGGTCTGCAGGGCCGTCTGGGTGGTGCCCTCAATCCCTGGTAGAACCAGGCTCTGCCCCGTCAGGAACAGGTTGGGCAATGGCGTGCGCACGGACAGGAAAGTCTGCAGGGGGCGTCGCCAGTCCTTGCGCAGTCCGAAGGCTGAACCTTGGGGCGCCGCGAGGTAGTCGCGGTAGGTCAGGGGCGAGGAGGTGTAGCTGCGTTCCACGGCTGCGGAGAGTCCTGGCAGATAGCGCTCGGCCAGTTGCAGGCAGGATTCGCTGCGTGTGTGGCACAGGCGCTCGTAGTCCGGACCGCGGTGGCCCACGGTCGTGGCCTCCCAGGGCTGACAGGTGCTCCATGACATCGGGGAGAGCAGGGCCACCTGGCGGGCGAAGGGAGAATCGTCCTCCGGCACACGGCAACTGAGCATCACGGCCGTGGCCTCTTCGCCGCACTCTTCGGGTTGCCAGACATCACTGCCACGGCGGAAGACGTAGGCATTGTGGTTGAAATAGGGGATGACGCCTGGGCGCAGTCGCAGGGAGAGGGTGAAAATCCCGAAGGTGTTCTCCCCCGAACGGATGCGTTGGAGGTAGGAACGGCGTACGGGTTGTCCTTCCAGCAGGCGGGCCAGCAGTTCAGGATGTGCATCGCAGATGATGTTCTCGGCCTCGATGGTCGCGCCGTTGGAGCAGGCGACTGCCTCCACTCGTCCGTCTGCGATTCTCAGTCCTGTGACTTCGTGGCGACAGCGTAGTTCGCCGCCGCCCTCGCGGATGGTTCGGGCCAGTCGCTCTACAATCTGATTACCGCTGCCACGCAGGCGCCAGCTGCTCTCGATGTAGCTGCTCAGGGCGTGGGCGAGGCAGAAGAGGGGAAGGCTCTCGCGGTGCAGACCCACGCGCATGGCGGTGGCGCCCAGCACCTGAATGAGCTCTTCGTCCTGGAAACACTCGTGGAGATAGTCCCACGCGCTGACCTCCATATCCTCCATCGAGGCCCGGTGGATGCGGTCAGCAAAGCGTTGCAGCTGCTCCTGTTGGTGGGGAAAGTCGCGGGACAGCGTAGCCGTGAAGCGGTCAAAACCCTGAGCCAGGGCATAGTGACGGTCGCCGAGCAGCACGTGGTCGAAGCATCCGTCCATCCTCTGCCAGGGCAGTTCCAGCAGGTGGAGCCGGCGGAAAGCCTCGTGCAGCGAGCCGCCTTCATCGAGGCCTCCGACGTAGTGCAGACCGGTGTCGTAGTCCAAGCCCTCGCGGCGATAGCTCTGCAGGCAACCGCCCAGTTGGTTGGAACGCTCGAGGATGCAGCCCCGCAAGCCGGCCTCCGCGAGGAGGCTGCCGCAGGCCAGACCACCCAGGCCGCTTCCGATGATGACTACGTCGTATTTCATTCGTTGATGAGTGGAGTCAGGATTGCATGAAGATCTTCAGCTGGCTCGTGGCCACCACCTCACCGTCCACGGTGCTCTCGGCCCGTGCTATGGTGACGCTGCCGAAGGTGAGGTCGAAATGGATGTCCGTGCGCACCTGTTCCCCGAGTCTGACGTGCCGTTGGTTCTCGAAGCACTTGACTTCGCCAAGCAAGCCGATGGGGGCACTGTCGCTGCCCTCGGACCGGCGGAATCGTGCATTGTACCCCGCCAGTGCCGAGCAGGACTGTGCCATGTGCTCGATGACGCCGGTCAGAGACATCGTCCCGTCCGGCAGCAGGAAGTAGTTGTCCTTGCGGATGGTGAGCGACGTGCTGGCAGCGTTCTCGTCACAGGGCTCGAACTCATCGACCATCATCAGCGGAAAACGCTGAGGAATGAGTTGCTTGATGTCCTCGCCGTGGATCATGCGGGGAGATGGCTCTCGATGTAGTCGTAGAGGTCGTTGAAGGTCTGGATCTTAGGCAGATCGCTGGCGGGGATGTTCACCTTGTAGTTCACCTGCACCAGGGCAATCATATCCACCAGGCTCAGGCTGTCTAACGACAGGGTCTCCTTGATATTGGACTCGGGGGTGATTTCGCTGACTTCTACTTCAAATTCGTTGGCGAGCAGCTCGTTCACCTGCTCCATGATTTCATTACGTGTCATGTTGATAAATTACGATTAAAAAAATGATTATGTATTAATTGGGGATTCATTGACTCTGGCATTGCAGCCGTTTGTGCGGGATGCCTTATTCGATGTTCTTGACCACGAGCGTGGAGTTCGTGCCGCCGAAGCCGAAGGAGTTGCTGAGGAAGGTATCGAAGTGTGCGGCGCGCGTCTCGGGCACCACGTTGATGCAGGCAGTCTCCTCGTCGGGCTCGTGGAAGTTGATGGAACCTGCGATGAAGTCGTTCTTCATCATCAGCAGGGAGTAGATGATCTCGGAGGCACCGGCCATCCACATCTCATGACCCGTCTGGCTTTTGGTGGAGGTGACGGGCACGCGGTAGTCGCCGAAGGCCTGTGCGATGGCCATTGCCTCGCGGGCATCGCCGATGCGGGTGGAGGTGGCGTGGGCATTGACGTATCCGATGTCGGTGGGCTGCAGTCCGCAATCCTTCAGACACAGTTCCAGCGAGCGGGCAGGACCGGCCACGTTGGGCGTGGAGATGTGGTCGCCGTTGCCGGAGAAACCCCAGCCGAGGATCTCGGCCAGGATGGGTGCTCCGCGGCGCACGGCGCTCTCGTAGCTCTCCAGAATCAGGGTGGCCGCACCGCCGCCGGGCACCAGACCGTTGCGCTCGCGGTCGAAGGGGCGGCTGGCCTCGGCGGCCACGTCGCGCAGGGCGAAGGACTGGATGCCGTCGAACGATGCCACGCTGTACATGTTTGCTTCCTGGGCACCGCCGCAGACCACACACTCCTGCAGACCGTTGCGGATGAGCAGGGTGGCCAGGCCGATGCTCTGCGAACCGGAGGCGCAGGCGGCGGAGGCCGTCAGATTGATGCCCTTCAGGTGGAACAGGCAGGCCAGGTTCATCGTCACCGTGGAGTTCATGGACTGGAAGATGGCACCGCTGCCGCAGGCGGCAGTGCTGCCGGCCTGGCGGAACTTGTCGAGGGCGTGCATCGTGGCCTCGGCCACGGAGTCATTGCCATAGATGATGCCCACCTCGTGCTGGTCGATGTAGTCTTGGTCCAGACGGGCATGTTCCAGGGCACTGCGGGTGGCCATATAGGCATACTGGGCCTCCTCGGGCATGAACTGACGCTGGTTGCGGGCAATGTAAGGTTTCAGATCCACCGAGGGGATATCGGCGCAGAACGGCGAACGGAAACCGGCGTCCTGCCGCTCCTGGCTGAAGATGATGCCGCTCTTGCCGTCGTAGAGCGACTGACGGACGTCTTCTAATGTGGTGCCCAGGCAAGACCAGATGCCCAGGCCGGTGATAACTACTCTGTTTTGCATATAATTATTCTTTTTTTCTTGTATTTACTTGTGATTATCGGTGCTCAATGTGCCTTTCAGGCAATTCTGGCGGTATTCGCCAGGTGTCATTCCTATTTCCGAGCGGAAGTACTGACCGAAGAACGAGGGGTTGGGGAACCCGATGCGGTGGGCCACCTCCTTCATCGAGAGGTCCGTCGTGCGCAGCAGCAGGCAGCACTCCTCCACCACGCTCTCCGTGATCCAGCGCAACGGCTTCTTACCGCTGACGTTGCGGCAGATGGCAGAGAGGTACTTGGGCGTGATACACAGCTTGTTGGCATAGTATGCCACCCGCCTGTACTTCTGCGGCTCGTGGGCGATGGCGTCGAGAAACTGCCCGAAGAGCATTTTCTCGCGACCCGAAGAGCCCGTGGGATGCTCCAGGTTCTCCTGCCCTTTCAGCAGGCTCTCGCATATAAATAATAGGAACGTGCGCATGAAGGAGAAGATAATCTCTTCCTGGAGTTCCAGCTCGGTGTCGCGAATCAGGGAACTCGCAAAGGACTGTAGCGCGTCAATCCAGGGGAAGCTGCGGATGGTGTGGATTTGCTGCATATACATTGCGCGGTTCCATATCTCCTGTTGCGGGCCGAGCGTGGTCTTCAGCACACGGTCACTGAAGAGGATGGCGCGCGCTTCCACATCGGTGCTGACCATCATCGGCAGCAGTAGCTTGTAGGCCGGAACCAGCAACAGTTCGCCCGCCAAGACTTCCACGTGGTGCTCGCCGCCCAGATCCAGCAGGATATGACCCTTGTTGCAGTGGAGGATGACATTGTATTCCATCTTCACGGCCAGCACCTCCGAGAGCCGTTGCAGCTCCTGGAGATTGTTGATGAAGAGGACCTCGCGTCCTATCACCGAGGTGGCTTCTTCACCACTGATGGAGGTTATGCTATCTGACATTTTGACCGATGTTCAATTTCGGCCGCAAAGGTAGATATTTCTCGGCAATTTCCGATGTTCGATTCTGCCACGAAAATGTTCATTCTATCCTTTTAGCTTCGCGCATATTTCTTTTTTTGTGTTCGAAGAGGGCGAACCGCATAAAAAAAGAACATTTTCGGCAAGACAAATGCGTAATATGAAGCTCGCTTCAAATGTTGTCATGGCGAGAAAAACATGCAAGTTATTGAACATTCAAACGGAGGAATGAACCGGCATCAATCTCTCCTTTTCTGCTCTCTTTTCTTCCTCCCTTTTTACTGCATTTTGCCCTTCTATCCCCCCTCTAATCATCACATCCGAGTTCATATCCAGATGCCTCTCACTGATTATTGTCAGATTTGCGTGATTGATTGATAATGTAATCATCCAACATACGCATGCGTTCCTGTTCAGTCATCTGAGTCCATGAGGGGAACAAGGCCATGAGGGTTCGTAGGGCTTCATCTGATTTATGCCTGAATGTTTTTGCACTGCATTCTTCCCCTTGGGTATTAAAGAAGAAAAGTGTCCCGTCTTGATCTATTCGGGAAAGAGGTCTTTCTTCCCATGGGTAATACTCTCGTGAGATGAAGGTTGGCACCATCTTCTTTTGTTTATATCCTATTTTATAACTGATTGGGAATGCATACAATGAGTCTTTGCTGACATAGAAGTCGACATATAGACACGAGCGGAAACCGCTGAATAGGCATCTTGTGAGAGAACCTACATAAGTACAATTCACAGGAAACGAATCCAACCTTAGATATGGCTTCCGACTTTCGCTATGCCTCTTGTATTTCTCCACAAGGGCGAGGAACACCTCTTTCTGCTTTGGGGGGTAACGGTAAGTCCTGATGAAAAGATTCCTGCCATCTGGGACTGGGGTGTATCCCTTTCTATTGAAGAAACACCCGAAGGGCTTGTTTGAGCCATGTCTTATTTCAACGAAAAAGCCATCATCAAGAGAAATCATAGAACGTTCTCTACTCTGGCTCGTAGTGCTATTCAGCAAGTTCCCCACCAGCTCAAACTCTTGGAACGTCAATGTCTGTGTGGAAGGTTCAAGTACCACCTGCTCCTCAATTTCCATAAAAGATTGTGCAGCATAGACATAAGCCGTATCTGTTCCACTCACGTATGGAAGTATTCTCATACTCTGAGCAAAACAGCAATTACAGAAACAGATTCCTATGAGGAGCGAAATAAGATGGTGCTTCATGGCTTTCTTTATATAATTTCTCATAGGTGATGCGTATCAGGTTCATTCTTACTGGAAGAAGGAGAAGTTGACGCTGCCGTAGGCGCGGTGGTCAACGAAGTGGGGGTGCTGGGAGAAATCCTGCTTCTGGCCGTGCTCGAGGACAAAGAGACCGCCTTCCGCAAGGAGGGGACTGGCGGTGTCGGCAAAGACGAGGTCGGGCAGCTGGGTGAGCTGGGGCAGGGCGTAGGGCGGGTCGGCAAAGATGAAGTCGTAGGGGCCGGAGGCACGGCTGAGGAAGCGCAGGACATCGGCGCGCAGCAGGGTGACGTCGTCTTCTGCCTGCAGGGTCTGCAGGAAGCGGCGGATGAAACTGATGTGCTGGGGATCCAGCTCCACGGAGGTGACGTGGGAGCAGCCGCGGGAGAGGAGTTCGAGGGTGATGCTGCCGGTGCCGGCAAAGAGGTCCAGGGCGCGAGGGGCATCGCCTTCGAAGTCGATATAGGAGCGCAGGACATTGAACAGGTTTTCCTTGGCGAAGTCCGTGGTGGGACGCGCCTTGAAAGTGCGTGGAACGTCGAAGTGGCGACCCCGGTATTTTCCTGCAACGACTCGCATGAAGGGGATTTATGGGTTTATGAATTTGCGAATTTACAAATTTGGTGGATCTGTTAGATCCGGTTGAGCAGCAGTGCCATCAGATCCACGGGCACTTGCTTCTCGCGTGCCAGGGGCACGCGGGGGAAGATGTCGGTGGGGTTGAGTACTTCGATGTTGACGAGGTATTCGCTCAGTGCCTGACGCAGCTGCTCGTCGTGCTCGCCCTGTGGGTTC
>ODAI011088705.1_pt1 | contig 10051 bp, 6 predicted proteins | sample 1539321 | NCBI WGS metagenome assembly ODAI01 (sample SAMN02144231, study PRJEB22623) | gut metagenome | biome: sheep rumen | host: Ovis aries | place: New Zealand | reverse complement strand
ACGTCAAAAATATTTGGACGTTCACTATAGGATGGGGATCATAAATAATCCGCCTTAAGCAAGCTTAAGTCCGATTATTTAATTCGCTTACTATAAATTATATCATTAAAATTCAGATAAAACAATCATTATTGTTGACGAAAGACAAAAATAGTGTTATTATCATTATAAGAACTAATTGCGATTGACAATTAAAGGGAAGGTTTTGATAAATATGGATATTTCTAAACTGAACGGGAAAGTTGCCGATGCGATGCTTAATTCGGGCTGGGACAAAAACAGAAAACATTATGCGGATGAGGCTATAGACTGTCTTGTGGAAATGGGATTTGAACTTAATGAATATGCCGAAGAAATATTGAAGGAACTTGGCGGCATCAATTTTAAATTCCGCGAAAACGATGTTACGGAAAACAGATTTTTTTACTGTGATATTGCGTTTGATCCCGTTTCGTTTGCAGAAAATGACAGGATAGGTCCATGTTATGTTTTCGCAAAAGAAACTATGTTTCCCATAGGCGGTATGCACGATTATACCGTGTATGCAGGAGAGTCGCATAAGATTTACCTTGCAGACTGGAAAAACATTGCAATAGTCGGTAATGACATTGAAGATTTCTTGAATAATATGTGTGACAGAAACTACGTGATAAACGAATATTCGCTTTGATAAAAACATAACGGCTGCCGTGTTGATATATGGCAGCCGTTTTTTGCATTTTTCAGCTTTCGCTGAACTGATTCATATAAAGCTGATAGTAAAATCCCTGTTTTTCCATAAGCTGTTTATGGCTGCCGCGCTCAATTATCTCACCGTCGCGCAGTACGGCAATGAGATCGGCATTTCTTATGGTCGAAAGACGGTGTGCTATAACAAAACTTGTTCTGCCTTTCATCAGTGTGAGCATTGCCTGCTGTATTTTAACTTCCGTGCGTGTATCGACATTGCTCGTTGCCTCGTCAAGTATAAGTATCGAAGGGTCTGCAAGTATGGTACGCGCTATTGCAAGCATCTGTTTCTGTCCCTGACTTATGGTGTCGGTATCTTCGGAAAGCACGGTGTTGTAGCCCTGCGGCAGACGGCGGATAAATTCATGCGCATTTGCAAGTATTGCCGCTTCCTTTATTTGCGGCAGAGTAGCGTTAAGGTTGCCGTAACCGATGTTTTCCGCGATAGTGCCCGAAAACAGGTAGGTGTCCTGTAAAACTATGCCAAGGTTCTCACGCAGGGAGTTTCTCTTGATCTGCGTTATATCCTTGCCGTCAATGGATATCCTGCCTTTTTGTATATCGTAAAAACGTGTGAGCAGGTTGATTATTGTTGTTTTGCCTGCACCTGTGGGACCTACAAGAGCGATGGTCTGACCGGGCTCGGCATAAAGATCTATGCCTTTGAGTATTGGCTGACCTTCAACATAAGAGAAGTCCACATTCTCAAAAGCGACCCTGCCTTTAACATCGGTAAGTTCGACTGCGTTTTTTGCATCGGCAGGCTCGTTTTCAAGCTCCATTATGTCAAAAATACGCTCTGCACCCGCAACGGCGGAGAGAATGGTATTCAAAAGCTGTGATATTTCGCTGAACGGTCTTGCAAACTGTCTTGAATACAGTAAAAATGACGTTATAACGCCGAGCGGCAGCTTTAAAAGCGCACCTACTATAGCCACAACTCCGTAACTCAAACTGTTTATAAAGGTAGATACAGGTCCCATTATGCCCGAGAATACCTGTGATTTAACGCCGACATCTTTGAGCTCGCTGTTTAAGGCATTCATGTTGTTGATTATGTCTTTTTCTTTTACAAAGACCTTTACGACTTTCTGTCCCGTTATGCTTTCTTCTATCACGCCGTTAAGATCGCCGAGAACTTTCTGCTGACGCTTGAAAAAAATACGCGAACGTGAGGTTATAAAGTGGGTCGCCGCAAGCAATATCGGCACGGTGAGTACAACTACTACCGTGAGTTTTGCGCTTGAAAAAAGCATAAATCCAAATATGCCTACGATCGTTAAAATACTGCTGATAAGCTGTGTTATGCTGACATTGAGCGCATTTGATATAGTATCCACATCATTTGTTATGCGGCTCATTATATCGCCGCGCGGCGTTGTGTCAAAAAACTTGAGGGGCAGAGACTGCAATTTCTCAAACAGGTCTTTTCTTATATCCGAAACCGTGTTCTGCGCAAGATTTACAGAAAGCTGCATCTGTCCCCAACTGAAAAAAGCCGAAAACAGATAAATAACGCCAAGCAGTATTATCCTGCGTTTCAATCCGTCAAAATCCCGCGGCAGGATAAAATCATCTATAGCCGAACCTATAAGTCTTGTTGCGGTAAGATTTATAAGGGTGGAAGTGATAACAAAACCGAAAACGATAAAAAGCTTTATTTTGTGTACCCTTATGTATTGCCATAGCTTTAAAAGCGTTTTTTTCAGATTTTTCGGCTTTACTACAGGCATACCTCTGTTGCCGCGGCTGCCCGGACCTCTGCCCATTGACATAGTAGGTCTGTTGTTGTCGGCCATATCAGTCCTCCTCCTTTCTCACCTGTGTATAATATATCTCGCTGTAAATTTCGCTCTTTTCAAGCAGTTCTTCGTGCTTGCCGACAGCTGCTATCTTGCCGCTGTGAATAACGATGATCTTGTCTGCGTTCATTATGGACGATATTTTTTGTGCTATTATTATTTTTGTTGTGCCTTTAAGTCTTGTCGCAAGACCCTGCTGTATTTTTTTCTCCGTGCCCGTATCTACCGCACTTGTACTGTCATCAAAAATAAGTATTTTCGGGTTTTTGAGAATAGTGCGCGCGATAGAAAGACGCTGCTTTTGACCGCCGCTCAGGTTTACACCGCCCTGACCGAGTTCGGTATCAAAACCGTCTTTGAAGCTCATAACAAAATCATAAGCACCTGCTATTTCACACGCATTTTTTATGTCCTCGTCGGAGGCGTCTTTGTTGCCCCAGCGCATATTATCGGCTATAGTGCCCGAAAAAAGCAGTGCTTTCTGTAAAACGATGCCGACATTTTTTCTTAAATAGTCAAGCGATATTTTTCTTACGTCCACGCCGTCTATTTTTATTGCACCGCCCGTTACATCATAAAGGCGCGGTATAAGATTTACAAGTGTGGATTTGCCTGCGCCCGTTTCGCCGAGTATGCCGACGGTCTCGCCCGGCTCGATAGTCAGGTCTATATTTTCAAGCACGGGATCGCCCGTACTCATAGGGTAGGCGAATGTCACGTTTTCAAAGTCGATCCTGCCTTTCGTGATCACACCTTCAACGCAGTCGGGAGCATCGACTATATCGTATTCGGTGTCCATAACTTCGTTTATACGGTCTGCGCACGCCTTGCCCCTTGTTATTGTCATAAAAAGTATACTCATCATCATAAGAGACATAAGTATCTGTGTGATATAGGTAAGGTACTGCATCAGATCGCCCGAACTCATCACATCTTCCGCTACAAGATGACCGCCGCGCCATACCACGGAAAGCATTGCGGTATTCATCAGTATCATCATAACGGGCATGATAGAAGTGATAGTGCGGAAAGCCTTTATCGTTATGGCTTTAAGGTCGTCGTTGGCGGCACCGAATTTTTCTTTTTCTCTTTCGGCGCGTACAAAGGCTTTTACGACACGTATGCCCGACAGATCCTCACGCATTACGGTATTTATGTTGTCAACGCTTTGCTGCACTTTCTGAAAAAGCGGGAAACTTGCCCTTATAAGCAGGGTGATAAAACATACCATAACAACAAGGGTAATAAGAAGTATACCCGTAAGTTCTGCATTTACACTGAATGCCATAAACAAGCCGCCGACCATTATAAGCGGCGAGCGCACAAGTCCGCGCAGACACATTGTAACTATCTGCTGCATCTGTGTTATATCGTTGGTAAGTCTTGTTATAAGGGAAGAAGTATGGAATTTGTCAAGGTTTACAAAAGAAAATTCCTGTATATGCTTAAACATATCTTCGCGAATATCCGCACCGAAATACATTGCCGCCTTGCTTGCGTAATATGCACAGCCTATACCGCCTATCGCACCGACTATGGCGGCAAGCAGCATGATCATACCCATTTTCGCTATATAGGCAGTATCGTTTGCGGCAATGCCGTTATCAACTATCAGTGCCATAAGCTTTGGAATCACAAGTTCGCTGCCGACTTCAAGAAACATAAGTATAGGCGAAAGAACAGCCCATAATATGTAAGGTTTCATATATTTTAAAAGTTTTATCATTATTGCCTCCAAGATTTGGTATTTACAAGTTTTTGTTATCTTATGAATAATTATATAAAATTTAATTGATTAAAACAAGTGGATTTTTTGATTTTTTGTTTTGCAAACGGTTTATTTTTTTCGTGCTAAAAATATAGCGGTGGATATTCATTAAAAATTAATAATTAATTTTTTTAAATTTCTATGAATTCTCTTGTATTTTTGTGCAAATCTGTTATAATTAAAATGGTCAAATATGGAATACTTTGTGTATTTCAAAAATCGGTTTATAGCAGGAGAGGCAAAAAATGAGAAGAATGAAACCAACCACAAAACGTAAAATTGCCGCTGTTGTTGCGGTACTGCTTGTTCTTGCGCTTCTTTTGAGCGTTATTGCGCCCTTTTTGAGATTTGTCAGCGCAGCGGAAGCGGAAGATTACACCATTGAAGCCCAAGTGGGCTTTGATGGTGCCATCAAGATCGAACAGGAGGTTCCTGTTTCCGTAAAAGTGACCAATAATTCGGGCAAAACTTTCAAGGGCAGCGCCGCAGTGCGTACAAGCTCCTATGAAATGACCGACATTACGAAAAATATGGATCATCCCGCAGGTACAGTTCAGTATTTTTCGGATATTGAACTTGCATCGGGTGACTCAAAGCTTATAAAGGGCTGTATACCCGCAAGCACAATAGAAAACTATTATTCGGTGCAGCTTATCGACAACAAGGACAAGATAGTAAAAGAAGAGACCTTTGATGTCGTTACCGACAGGGAAGAAAGCGTATGGCTCGGTGTTATGTCCGACAGCAGCCGCACTCTTGACGAGGTCAGCAGAAATTATACCATGTATGCCGCACAGATGCAGCTTGACCGCCTTGTCGAGATGAAGCCCGAAAGGATAGATGCCATTGATAACCTCAATATGCTTATAATAAATGATTTTGATATGAACGCTCTTTCTCCCGAAGAAGCCGATAAGATAGGTTCATGGGTGCAGAGCGGCGGCGTGCTTGCCATAGGCGGCACAAATGTTTCAAACGAGCAGTGGTTTAATACTATCTCGGGTGGAAGCAATAGTGAAAGCTATGTAACGCCTTACTCGGGTTATTCGGCATATGCAAACGGAAACGGTTCGGCTAACAGCGGTATGATAGAGTATGGCAAGCTTGGCAATCCTCTTGCGGATGCAATGAATAACAAATATTATTCCGATATCAACGAAGCGGCGGAAGATATGAAAGAGGTATTTATGACCTCTGTTTATGAACACGGCACGGGTGCGGGTAATTTGTATTCGGCACTTGAAAATGTGGATGCGGAGTATGTTCTCAAACTTTTATCAGTACTTGCATGGATGCATGAAACCGATATGGACGAATATGACCGCCTGATACAGGAAACGGAAAGTTATGCTTACAACAGCAATAATGCGGATTATGTCAGCCGTATTGCTAAAATGGAGTATGATACCGCTTACGGTGAATATGATTTTGAATACTATGATGTATGGTCAAAATACAATGAGATATATACGGATTTCTCCTATTCAAACGAAAATGATGTTCCCTCAAATGTGAGCGCAAACACAAAACTCTATGTTTGCGGCAACGGTATGATATATACGTTTGCTCCCGATGAACTTTCACAGCAGCTTCTTGCAGTGAGCATCTATATTGACCCCGACCAGAGTATGTATCATCAGTCAAGAAGCAGCTATGATTATTACGGTCTTGAACGTCCGGGTGACTTTCTCGGCGGCTTCTTCCTTGCGATCATTATGCTCTATGCAATAATCATCGGTCCCGTGCTTTATTTTATACTTAAAAAGAAGAATAAAAAGGAAAAGGCGGTAAAGATAATCCCTGTTTCTGCACTTTGCCTTACGGGAATTATCGTGCTTTGCAGTACGGGCTCGAAATTTCAGCGTCCCATGGCAAGTGTCATAAATATAGTGAACGCTTCTTCGGGCGGTGTTAAGGCTCTTAACGGAAACGCAGTCTGCGCCGCACCCATAATGAACGAACTGCATATCAAAAACGATAAGTTGCAGAATGCTCATATGGAAAGAAAAGTAAGCCGCTATTCAACAGACAGCAGGGCGTATAAAATATCGCTCGACAAATTTGATTACACCGTTTACAACGCAAACAAATGGGATACAAATCATTTTGAATACTCCGATACCATAGAGCTTAACGGAGGTCTGGATGCTGTCATAGACAATATGAACACAATTGACAATACAATGACCGTTACGATAACAAATAACACGGGATACGACCTTCAGGATATATGTGCCTGCGGTTCCGATTATAATTCGGAATACCTTGTTGCAAAAAAACTCAACAACGGTGAAAGCATTACAACAACGCAGGTGTTTATAGATGCGCCTTACAGTTTGAGAAGAAACGACGAAAATATAAAATTCAACAATCTCTCGTCAAACAAAAGAAAAGCTGCCGAAAACTCAAACGGAGCCAGCATAAAAGTGACGGGCTTTGCAAAGACCGACTTTTCGGGTGATTTTAAGCTTAACGGCAGAAAAGCAAGCAAAAAAGAGGTAACTGCTTTCTCAAACAATATCCTCGATAACGGCGGTTATATTGACGGTCAGGGTTATGGTATTGACGATCTTGCGGGAATGAATGAGTTTAACTCTGCACCCGCAAACTGATAACGGAGGCTTAAAAATGATACTTATAGATCATCTTACTAAATATTACGGAAAATTCAAGGCTGTCGATTCCCTTACAATGGAGATACCCGAGGGCAGCATCTTCGGCTTTGTGGGACCAAACGGTGCAGGCAAGACCACCACTATGAAGATAATGGCTGGACTTATGACTGCAAGCGGCGGCAAAATTGAAATAGACGGGGTGGATATAATAGAGCATCCGCAGTATATAGGCGATAAGGTGGGTTATATGCCCGACTTTTTCGGTACATATGATAATCTGCGTGCGGACGAGTATCTGGAGTTTTATGCGGGTATGTATAAAATACCCAAGGAAAAACAGCCGCAGCTTATTGACGACCTGCTTGAACTTGTCGATCTCAGCGATAAAAAATACGATTATGTTGACGGTCTTTCGCGCGGTATGAAGCAAAGGCTCTGCCTTGCAAGAAGTCTTGTGCATGACCCCTCGCTTCTTATCCTCGATGAACCTGCATCGGGTCTCGATCCGCGTGCGCGTTTTGAAATGAAAGAGATATTAAAACAGCTTAAAACCCTCGGCAAGACTGTTATAATAAGTTCGCATATCCTGCCCGAACTTGCGGAGATGTGTACTCATGTGGGCATTATCGACCACGGCGTTGTAAAGGCTGTGGGCGCGATAAACGATATTATGAAGGATATGCAGAAAGAGACCACTATCGCTGTTAAGACCATAGGCAACGCAGATCTTGACAAGGTGCATGAAATGCTGCTTGAAATACCTTATATAGACGGTATATCGGTCAACACGGAAGAGGTAGTCTTTAAATACATCGGCGACCAGGACAACCTTGCGCAGATAATGCGCGATATGATATCAAGGGGCATTCCCGTTGTGAGTTTTGCCGAAAAAGAGGGCAATCTTGAAGATATCTTTATGGAACTGACAGGAGGTGACAAGGATGGAAACACTGACAATACCGCAGAAACTCAAAGCATTGGTTGACGGCGTTATACACAACCCTATAGTTCAGCGCGAGATAAAGCAGACTTTCCGCAAATCAAAGATATTCTGGATATTCGGTGTTTATCTTTTCCTGCTTGCGGGTGCGGCATTTTATATCTTTGGTGTAACTATGACTCTTTCGGGTGTGACCAGCGGTTTTGAACCGCAGAGCTCTTCGGTCATGTATCTTGTTATCCTTGGCATACAAATGCTTGTTATGACACTTGTTGCGCCTGTTTCCACATCAACTGCGATCAGCGGTGAAAAGGAAAGACAGACTTTTGACCTGCTTATAATAACCAAAACAAGTATGTATGATATAATTCTGGGCAAGCTTCTCAGCTCGCTTATGATAGTCGGCATTATGCTTATTTTGAGTATGCCCGTTTATGCCGTTGTTTTCTACTACGGCGGTGTTACTATCGGCAAATTTATTATGAATATGCTCTATCTTGTCAGTTATGTTGCAATGGTCGGCAGCCTCGGTATTGCTTTTTCAACGGTGATGAAAAAAAGCGCCGCGGCATCTATTGCAACGGTGCTGCTCATATTTGCAATGACTATAGGTATATGGATAGCTTTGGGTATGGTAATGGCATTTATTGCTTCCGCTTCTATGCTTATGGATGATTTTGAACCGTGGAGAATAATAGGTCAGCTTTTTATGTTTAATCCGATAGTCAGCTTTATATCTATTGTTGACAGCCATATGGGAACCGATGTTTCATGGGAACTTCTTGATGAGATAGGTTTCAGTTTTGAGAACAAGTATATTTATTGCTGGCATATAAATATGGTGCTGCATATTATTGTTGCACATCTTCTTATTAAGTTTTCGGCAAAGAGAATTGCGCCTATAAGAAAAAAATGATCATCGAAAATGTGACGATAAGGGAAATGTGAGGATATGAACGAACTTAAACGTCTGCTTTCACCGCTGAAAAGTGCGGTCATAAAAAACAATTTAATAAACTTTCTTATTGCCGCACTTTTTCTTTCGATTGCGGCCGATACGGCAGTGACGCTTATATCTAAATTTGTGTTGATATATAACAGAAATACTATACTGATAGTGCTGCCTCTGCTGCTTTTTGTGCTTGCGTTCATACTTGCGTTTGCGCTTGTGCCAAGCACCGAAAAACTCTGTCTTATGGCTGATAAACTCGGCTTTGATGAACGCTGCGTAACGGCGTATGAATTGCTGTCGCGCGGCAAAAATGCCGAAATGGAGATGCTTGAAGTCACAGACACGATAGACAGGCTGCGCAAGACTGATGTCGAGGAAAAGTATAAGCCGAAAATTTGGCTTTGGATGCTGAAAGCAAGCGGACTTCTTTTTGTTGTGTTCGTGCTTTGCTATGTTCTGCCTTCCCCGAAACAGGCGGAACTTGACGAACAGCGCGAAGTGCATGAAAAAGCTGTCAACGAGTATGAAAAGGTTGAAAAAGCCGCTGAAAACTTAAATCTTGACAAGCAGGCGGAAAAAGAGGTAAAGCGTGAGCTTAAATCGCTTAAAAAGCGTATCGCAAAGGCGAAGACCACGCAGGAGGCGGTTTCCGAGATAAGGGAAACACAACAGCAGCTAAAGCAGATAGAAAAATCCAATTCAAGCGCAAAGGAACTTTCCGAAGCGCTTAAAGAAAATGAGAATACACGCGCTTTGGGCGAGGCTTTGCAGTCGGGCAATCTTGCACAGACAAAACAGCAGCTGCAAATGCTTAATAATGCAATAAGCGGAATGTCGCAGCAGCAGTTGAGCCAGCTTGCAAAGCAGATGTCGCAGACGGCACAAAAGCTGCAAAATGACGATCAGGCAAAAGAACTTCTTAACCAGTTGAGCGATAAATTGCAAAACGACCCGAATATGCAGGATATAAGCGATCTTATAAATCAGCTTGATAAAACGCTTGAACAGCAGGCACAGAACAATGCCGATCTGAAACAGGCACTTCAGGAAGTTAATAATGCCCTTGAAAACTCTGCAAACAGTATGCAGGGCAAACCGCAGACCAATCAACAAAACGGTCAACAGGGACAGAACGGACAAAGCGGTCAACAGGGACAGAATGGACAGGACGGACAGAACGGTCAGCAGGGTCAGCAGGGTCAGAATGGTCAGAATGGTCAGAGCGGTCAGCAGGGACAAAGCGGT
>ODAI014258207.1_pt1 | contig 10052 bp, 2 predicted proteins | sample 1539321 | NCBI WGS metagenome assembly ODAI01 (sample SAMN02144231, study PRJEB22623) | gut metagenome | biome: sheep rumen | host: Ovis aries | place: New Zealand | reverse complement strand
TTGACTTTGTCGAAACTTTGACTCACGGATACGAAAATAAGTAAAAACGACAAAGGTGGTAGCAGATTTTTCACTTTTCACCCTTCACTTTTCACTTAAAATTCGTACCTTTGCACCCGAACTAACAGAACAATCCATGAGACGAATTCTTATTATTGGCCTGACGGCTATTGCTTTGTCTGCAAGTGCAGCACAGAAAAAACTTATCGAGACCTTCCCTATTAGTAGTGTCAGACTGACTGATAGCCAGTTTCAGAAGAACCAACAGGCTGACATCCACTACCTCTTGGCATTGGATGCTGACCGACTGTTGGCGCCCTACCTGAAAGGTGCTGGTCTAACGCCTAAGGCAGAGAACTACACCAACTGGGAGAATACGGGACTGGACGGCCACATCGGTGGACACTATGTGTCGGCATTGAGCTATATGGTGGCTGCCACAGGAAACCAGGAAATCAGTGCTCGTTTGGACTATGTGCTCAGCGAACTGAAACGCTGTCAGGATGCTCACAAGGATGGCTATGTGAGTGGTGTGCCCAACCCCGACGAGATATGGGGACAGATAGCCAAGGGCGACATCCATCCCAACTCTTTTGGACTGAACAACCGTTGGGTACCTCTTTATAATATCCATAAGATCTATGCCGGTCTGCGCGACGCCTACCTCATCGCAGGTCGCCAGCAGGCCAAGGAGATGCTCGTCAAGTTGACCGACTGGATGATTCAGGAGGTCAGCAAGTTGAGCGACGATCAGATACAGCAAATGCTGATCAGCGAACATGGACTTCTTAACAAGACTTTTACCTACGTTCCTGAGTTGACCGGCGACAAGAAGTACATCAAGCTGGCTCACCAGTTCAGCGACCAGCGCATCCTGCAGCCGCTGATGAAGGGTGAGGACAACCTGACGGGTAAGCACGCCAACACACAGATTCCAAAGATTATCGGCTACAAGCGTATTGCCGACTTGGAAGGACTCAGCGACTGGGACCGTGCCGTCAAGTTCTTCTGGGACGTGGTGGTCAACCATCGCAGCGTCAGCATTGGCGGCAATTCTGAGCGTGAGCACTTTAACCCCACAGACAACTTCACCAGTCTGCTGGCATCAGAACAGGGCCCTGAGAGCTGTAATACCTATAACATGCTGCGACTCAGTAAGATGCTCTATCAGACCACTGCCGATACTCACTATATCGACTTCTACGAGCGTGCACTCTACAACCATATTCTCTCGACGATGAACCCCGTACAGGGTGGTTTCGTCTACTTCACCCCCATGCGTGCCGGTCACTACCGCGTCTATTCTCAGCCGCAGACCAGCATGTGGTGCTGTGTGGGTACAGGTATCGAGAATCCTGCACGCTACGGTGAGATGATCTATGCCCACGAGGCTGGCGACCTCATCGTCAACCTCTTCATCCCCTCTACGCTGACGTGGGACGGCATGACCGTTAAGCAGGAGTGTCGTTTCCCGCAAGAGGAAGGCACCACCATTTCCCTTGAACTGAAGAAGGCCCGCCAGATGGCTGTGAAGGTCCGCAAGCCGGCATGGGCCAGCAGCGTACAGGTCTTGGTCAACGGCTCACCCGTCGACTATCGCATCCGCGAGGGCTACCTCATCGTTGACCGTCGTTGGCAGAATGGCGACAAGTTGCGTGTGGAGATGCCTATGCACCTGTCAGCAATGACCACGCCCGACGGTAAACCGCAGTATTCGTTCCTCTATGGACCCTTCGTGTTGGCTGCCAAGACAGGCACCGACCGCCAGGACGGACTCTTTGCTGATGACAGCCGCGGCGGACACATTGCTAACGGTCCGAAGGTGCCACAGGCTCAGATGCCTGCCATGATAGGTACTCCAGAGGAGATTATGTCGCACATCGCTCCCGTAGAGGGCAAACCGCTTACCTTCCAGCTGAAAGGACTGACGACTCCCGCTTATGAGGGCATCCAACTGGTACCCTTCTACCAGCTCTACGAGTGTCGTTATCAGATATACTTCCCGCTTTACTCTCAGTCAGAATGGGCTGCCAAGCAGGCTGAGTTGGCAGCTGCCGAGAAGGCCAACATGGAGATGGAGGCCAAGACCATCGACAAGGTGTTCTGCGGTGAGCAGCAGTCGGAGAGCGACCACTTCTTCAAGTCTACAGGTGCCTGGAATGGCTACGACGAAGGCATGCATTGGCGTACTGCCCGTGGTTCTTTCTCTTACCAGCTGAAGGCACAGGGTGCCAACGTACTGCGCTTGAAAGGCTTTGCAGCCTTTGAACGTGTCGTCGTCAGTATCGATGGTCAGCAGGTCGACACCGTCCGTCTGAACGGTCAAGGGCTGGCCGTTGTCAACCTGCCCGCCACCCTGCAGAAGGAGAGCATCACGCTGACCCTCGCCGCAGAGCAGGGCAAGCAGACGCCTCGCATCCACGAGATTCGTCTTTGCAAGTAATGTTGTTTGGGGGGTTATTGTAAAGCCGCAATCTGCTCAGGAGTCAACTTGCCTGTGTCGATATAAGACTGCTTGATGGCATAGATTTTCTGCTTTCAGAAACCACACCAGCCTCTTCGACCAACTTCTTCAGTTCGGGATTGTTGTTTATATGGTTTTGCTACCTTCCCCAGAATGAGTTGTCAGTGGGGAGGGTGTCGTCAATGAGCAAATCGTCTTCGGCAGAGAGACTACTGTCGATGGATGTCACACTGCCAGCCAACAACGTCTCGCAGTACTGCAGTTCTACAATCTCCTGCTCTGGCTTAACATATATTCTTTTCATGCCTTCTTCTTTTATGCTTTCAACCACAGATTACTTAACCACGACCTGACGTCCATTGTGAATGTACAGGCCTTTAGCTGTTGGCTTAACTTGGAGTTTACGTCCATCGAGTGTGTACCAGGCTCCCTCTCCTTGGGAGAGGGCTGGGGTGAGGTTCAGGCTCGTAGTCTCGCCCTCTCCGAAGTCGATGTCGAACGATGTCAGTTCGCGGGCATTGCTGCCATCGCCAATCTTGAAGTAGGCGCGGCAAGCACCAAGGTGACCTTCACCGCCATAGCGCATCGTATTGTTGTCGCCCAACAGCAGGATGCTCTTCTCAGGTTCTGAGCTGAAGGACAAAGCATCGTAGGTGCCGAGGAAACGCACGCGCTCGTCGGTGGTGACAGAGGTGGTCTGCGTGTCGTAGCTGCGGTCTGTTGCGTCGATGATTACGTCATGGAAGACAGGATTCTCTATGTTTGTCGCAGGGGCAGCCCACTTAATGATATAAGGCGTGCCGGCCACGAGTGTCGTGACAGCGTCGCCAAATGTCAGCTTCAGTGTAGAACCATCAATGCTGGCTGCTGTCAGCGGACGAGCTACGCCACCAGCGAGCGCCGAACCATCGAGCACGAGGTCGAAGGGCAGGCAGATGGTATTCCACATACCGTCCTTATAGAGTGTACGGCCACTGAGAGTGACGTCTGCTATGTAGCAGTTGGCATTGCTGATGTTCGTGCTGTTGTCGCCAGCATTGGCCAAACTGATGGTGGCAGAAGCCCAATAGTAGTTGCCGTCGAAGCGGATACCATGCTCGTAAACTTTTACCACGCCGTAGTCCATCATGAAAATGCTGCGGTCTGTCGGGAGGTCCGCAACGAGGCGTGTCTGCTTACCCTGGGCGGCGCCCAGGGTCTCCGTATAGTAGCTGTTGTTGATGGTGCCGCCGCCACGCACGGAGGTATTGCCATTGTTGATGGCCGTTTCGCCCTGTGCCATAGGAATGTTTGCGTTGGGAGCATAGAGCGAGTTGGTGACAGTCACCTTGTTGCTGTTAGCATACCAGCCTATGAAACCACCGCACAGCGTAGTGCCGTTGGAGGTCAGCAGGCGACCGTCGTACACGCAGCCCGTGATGTTCACACCATGGTTATTGCTAAACATTCTGCCCACGATGCCACCATGACTGCCATTGCCATTGATGCTGCTGTGGATGACAGTGCTGACGTGACAGTTGGTAATGTTAGTCGTACCTTTGACTTGGGCGACAAGTCCTCCGGCAAAATTATTGCTGGTGTAGATGTCACCATCGACATGCAGGTTCTTAATAGTGGCACCGTCAACTAAGCGGAACGGAGCGCAGTATTGTTCGGTGAAAGGTGCGTTGGCAGTAGCTTTCGTGAAGTTCAGCGTGTGGCTGTTGCCGTTGAAGGTGCCCTGGAATGGGTCTTTATCGTGGTAGCTGCCAGTGCCTCCCACCATCTCAGAAACGGCAATGTCGGCATCCAAGCGTATGTGCTTGTTGACATAGCCATTGAAGCTACCATTAAAGTAGGCGATATTCGTGGCAAGTGCATTCCAGTCGTCAGCATTGGCGATGATGTAGGGATTCTGCTCCGTACCCTCACCAGGGAGTGCCTTCGGCATCTTATCCCACTGTGGGTAGAGGACGAGCGTTTCTTCGCTGAGCACCAGCGTAGCGTCGGTTGCATAAATGGTTCCAATGCCGTCTGCCAAGGTGCTCCATTCTTGTAGTACGAAACCATTGTGCTCAGGGGCATAGTCCGCCAAACGAATCATACTACCCTTGAATACTTTATAGTCTGTTGACTGATTGAACGCGATGTCCTGAACCCTTAGCACAACCATGCTGGCCGTTTCTTCGTTGGTGTAGCCCTGGTGACCCTGTTCGTCGTAATAATAGACGATAGGAGATTCGCTGTGCGAATCGTTGTTGATTACTGGCGCGTTGTCTGTGCCGATTTCCTGCCGCCAGACAGCGTTGTCGACGCCATTGTTCAGCAGATAACAGATATTACCCCGCTGCAGGTCGAAGTCATCCGTAGCGGTGACCTTATAGCAATGCTCGTCAGCGCCAATGGACTTATTATTGCAGAAGTCTTTGTCTGTATTCAGAAGCAGACAGTTAGTGACGGTAGCTCCATCGTCCATGGTGCCGGCAATGGCGCCTGGACAGCCCATAATGGAGGAGTCAGTACTCGTCACTGTGATGTTCTTGCCACGGCAGTAGGTGATGTGGCCCGTGCTCCCCAGATGTCCGGCGATAGCACCCGCCTGTGAACCGCTATTCTGGTAGGTGACGGTGATATCCTCCATAAAGAGACGGGTCACCGTGCCAGTGAGGTTGGTGAAGAGACCAACCTGGGTCCCATCGGACGTGATGGTGCCATTCTTGATAGTATATCCGTCACCGTCATAGTGTCCTGCAAAGATCTTGCCGGCATCCAAGGGGGCGAGCGTTGCACCTTGCAGGTCAATGTCCTCTATCTGTTTGACATAGAAATTGGTATTATCAGTAATCTGGATATAGCCCTTAAGCGTTTCCAGGTCTTCAACACATTCTATCTCGAACGGATTCTCTGCAGTACCTTCTCCCAAGTCACTGATATTGTTAGAAAAGACTGTGGCTGTAAGGTTCAGACCATCGTAGTTGTTCTGACCGTCAGAGTAGAATTCTATCGTCATCTCGTTGCCTGTACTCACGAGTCGGCCTATGCTCTTCTCGGCGCCATCCGTCGTGCTGACAAAGACAGGGCCAAGGTTATTGTCATTGACAGATTGACCATTGGACATCGTCGTACCTGACGTATCACCATTACGAACAATCATGTAGTCACGTGGCTGGCCGCTGACAAGAGCCTCGGTATAGATAGTACCCGTCAGGGCAATGATATGGCCGGCAGGAGCCTTCAGTGTGAGTTTCCCGCTGTAGTTGTTGCCGTAGGTGTTGTAGCCACCGCCGTCATAAATCTTGAAGGAGGCTTGGTTCTCTGGCAGCGTCGCGATAAATTCTCCATTGGCAGGTACCATCAGATCCCAATCGGCATAGAGCGTCTTATTGCCGGACAGCAATATCTCGCTATTCTTTTCGTAGTGTGTTCCTTTTCCGTTGTTCTGTGTGTTCCAGCCAGCGAATAAATAATTATTACGCGTCGGAGCATTATTCTCGAGATGGTAGCTGGGTACATAGTACTTGTCGTCAGCCTTGAACACCTCCACCGGCACAGCGGCAATATCATGCCCCTGTCCGTCCTTGTAATTAGGATTCAGCGTGAGCGTAGCGTATTCAGGCACATCATTAGAGTTGGAGTACATGGTCTGTACTCCTTTGGTGTACATATAAACCGGTAGGTGTTCGCTGTTGAGTATGGGGACGAGGTCAGTCTTAATGGTCTGGTGCCATACAGAGGTGGCGACGCCGTAATCTGGTGAGCCGTCAAGCAAGTGAGCCAGTTCGCCCGTCTTGAAACGCTGGTCGGCGACGTTACTCTCGGACTCGGTAATCTTGTTGGCACCGCTTTGTCCGTCGGCACACAGGGTGGGGCCGTCGGTAAAGACGCGTGTGGCAGCGGCGTTACTGCCTATGTTGCCTACGATGTAGCCGTAGCGCTTGCTGCCGTCGTTCTGTCCCAAGACGGTATTCTTGTAGCCATAGCAGTGCTCGATGCGAGACTGGTCAGCTTGTTCGCCCACTAAGGCTCCCACGACAACGCCCGTTTTGTAGTTGTAGTTGACCGTGCATCCTAAGGCGTAGCAGTTGAGCAACTGTCCGCTGCCAGTGATCTTACCAGCAAAGGCTCCTACACGGTTGTTGCCATTCGCGGCCCTAAACGTGCTGTTCTCGATGCCAAGATGCTCGACGGTGCCGATGATGTTGTTGAAGAGACCTAAAGATTCACCCGTGCAGTCGGAGGAAGTAAGGTTCTTGATGACATAACCATCGCCGTCGTAGTGACCCGTGAAGCCGCTGGTACCTATACCGATGGGGGCAATAGGTGCAGCATTCTTCATATCGATGTCGGCAGTCTGGCGGATATAGAAGTCGCTCCACCTCATCGTTTCGAAGGTGTCGCTAATCTTCTTCAGGTCTGCGGAGGTCGCTACCTTATAAGGATTCGTCTCAGAGCCAACAGGTTCTGAGCTATTGGTGTTGGCTAAGTTCCTGATGTCGCGGTAGTCGTTCGTATAGTTGGAGTTCCGCTTGAATACCAAGGCATGGTCGGGCGACAACACTGGCGTGGAGTCGATGTTGCGGGTGTCACGACCAGAAAGGGTGATGTTTTGGAACCACACGGGTGACAAGTTGTCATCTTGTGGGCTATTATTCAGCTTATGGCAAATCTCGCCGCTGGCTAAGGAAGAAGCGTCGACGCTGGGGGTGCTTTCAACAATGGTACAATAAGAATCACTACTTACCAGCGCAGCTCCGTCCGTGTAGCATTGCTCGATACGGGTGCCACTCTTCGTATCGCTGCAGATGGATCCGGTTCTGGAAGCTGTCAGCGAGGTATTGACGACAAGGCAGTTCTTGATGACAGCCTCATCGAACATATCGGCAGCAATGCCTCCCACGACACCGCTAAGATTGTTGTTTGCTATTGTGCAACCCTTGACGAGGCAATTGGAAATAACTCCGTTGCCAGTGATACGTGCGGCGATACCGCCAGCTCGCATATCTGTATTTCGGTATTTGACAGTCGTATTCTCCACGCAGAGACGAGTGACAGTACCAGAAACGACGGCGAAGACGCCTACCACACCATCTGTTTCAATGTTACCATTGCGGATGGTATGTCCACCACCGTCGTAGATACCAGCGAAAGCGCGTGAAGCGCCAATCGGTGTCAACCCTCCATTATTCAAGTTGAAGTCGACAGTCTGGAGGAAGTGCATACCGGTAGTATTGTTGCTATTACAGAAAGTTGCCACCTTCTCAAAGTCAGCAACACTGTTGACAAGGAAGGGATTGTCGGCTGTTCCCTTTCCGGAGAGCACACTAAAGAGGGAGCCGATGGTCTCGTTGGAATAGCTCGTGCCATCGTGGTAAACACGAAGATGTTCGTTGTTGAGCAAGGGGAATGCGTCAGAACCTAGGGTCTGGAACCAGGGACCGCCATGAGATGCCTGGTCGTTCAACTTCCAGGTTATCTCACCGCTTCGCAGACGCTCATAAGAGACGTTAGCTTCGCTGTTCGTCTGCTGGTTGTAACCGTTACCGCTCAATGGACCACTGGTAAAACACTTGTCCACCTGGCAGTCGTTTCCAATCAAACTGGCAATACCGGCGATATAATAATTTTCGTTCAATCCGCCCCAATTGCAATGGAGGGTACTCAGCGTCTCCAGGCAATGGCTCATGCTGGATGCATTGGTCATTTCGCCCACCAAGCCGCCAGTGTAGGTGGCTGTGATGGTATTGCTTGCAGCATAGCAGTCGCGTATCTGTGCCGTCGTTGTCTGCTCCAGGTCACATCTTAGGAGCATACCGGCTATGGCTCCACCGCGTGAATTATCCCTGGAAGTCTTAAAAGTACAATTCTCGGCTCCTAAGTTATGGATAGAACCTGACACCTTACCGAAGATGCCGAAGGCATCATAATTGCAGCTGGTATTTTCAGCTTTGATGATGCGGTTGTTGCCACCATCATAGTCACCCTCAAAGACTCGTTTATGTCCAATAGGCGTCCAGTTATGACCGGGGGCAATAACCGAGATATCGAACTCTCCTTGTTGCTTGAAGTAGAGACCGCGCGTGTTGCCGCCTTCATTGACATAGTTGGCAAAGTCTAACAAATCGTCCGCTTCGATGATGAAGGGATTGCTCTTTGTTCCAGCACCATGTTTGAACAGTTTATCATCTCCAATATAGTCCTGCCATGTAGCATATAAATTGGTGGTGGTACAGGATATATCGATTTCATCGTAGGCAGCCTTCCAGTCACCTGTACATCCATCGTTGTAGTACCATCTGGTTACATATTTATCGGCCTTGGTGAGTCCCAGCTGATATGTTGTCGGTATGGTGAATTTGGCTGTGCCGCTATTCACGTTCGATCGATAAGTAGCAGTAACAGTCTCCGAGCTTCCTACCACATTAAACTTCACAAGGTAGTTGTGGAGATCTTCAACTGCCATACCATTACCGGCAGCACCACAATTTCCGCCAGAGCCACCGTCATGCCATTGGTTATCATCATCCCAGCCGCCGTCCCAGCCGTCATAACCACTGCGCGAGTCTCTAAGGTTAGATGCTCTATCAGCAGCATCGTGAGGGTGAGTCAGTTGAACAGAAGCACCGCCATCAGCCGATGTGCCATCACCATTTTTACCTCCACTGCCGCCCTTAGCACCAGCATCATGGTATTTATTAGCAGTACCTGAGAAATGAGTAAAAGTAGTGTTACCAGCGGCACCACTGCCACCGCCGCCACCACCGCAGCCACCGGTACCGACGCTGTAGGCTTCACCACCGCCTCCGCCGGCACCGCCACCGCCACCGCCACCAGCAAGATACAAATTTGCGCCTGGGTGTGCGGCAGCAGAGGAACCTCCCGAGCCACCCGAGCCACCATAGCCTTTGCTGCCACCATGGGCTTCTACATTAAGGCCGAATGTCTCATCAACATAGAGCTTGCCCATGGCAGAAGCCCCGCTACCGGCGCCACCGGGATTACCATCAACACCCTGTACGTCTGTCCAGGCCGCAGATCTGTGTCCAGGACCAGAGCCTCCATTGCCACCATCTCCACCGCGTGTGCCGATACCAGCACCGGCACCACCGCCGCCGTTGCCGCCGTCGCCGCCGTTGCCGCCGTGTATATAATTACCGGACTCAGATTGACATGCATTGCTTCCGTTGCTTCCGTTGCTGCCATTAGCAGCGTTGCCACCGTAAGCTTCCACCTTGCCTTTACCCATCAGATAGAGCGTACTACCTGATGGCAGTTCAATACCTGCGCCGGCACCAGTCCTGCCAGAGCCATTACCGCCATTGGCTGTAAGCGTAACACCTGCAGGGACATAGATATGCACGGTAGCACCATCCGCTATGGTCAATCCGCTGCCGGTAGCACCGTTGGAGAAAGTGATGTTCTCACTGACATAATAATGTCCCGAAGAAAGCGTATAGCCTGTAGAACTTCCATTCGACAAATAGGTCCAATCGTTCATGGTCGATTTCTTATCCATCTTTGGTGCGGCCTTACCCTCAACCATCTCCCACGAACCGGCCTGCTCGGCGTTCATCAGACTGAGCACCTCGTTTTGGTCGGTCTTATTGTAATA
>ODAI010871992.1_pt1 | contig 10052 bp, 5 predicted proteins | sample 1539321 | NCBI WGS metagenome assembly ODAI01 (sample SAMN02144231, study PRJEB22623) | gut metagenome | biome: sheep rumen | host: Ovis aries | place: New Zealand | reverse complement strand
GGATGTCCCTCGATGTAGAGCGTGGCGCTGTGAGAGCCGCCAGCAGCGTCGCAGAGGGTGTTGGCACCGGTGAGGGTGACGGCGATGGCCTTACCATTCTCGATGTCGATGGCTGCACCTTTGGTGTTGGTGAGCGTGAGACCATTGAGCACGACATTAGCCTTGTAGTCGCCATCCATGAGGAACGAGCCGTTGGTGCTAGAGCCCGAGAGCGTGTAGGTGACCTCCTTCTGGAGTGCCTCGTCTTGAATGACGCTGACCTGTGCACCACTGGCGGTGACGGTGACCTGCGAGGCGATGTTGCCTGCGACGACGACGCTGGCCGTAGAGCCGCTATAGGTGACGCTGACGGTATTATCGGCCACCTCGTTATCGCCCAGAGAGATTTCGTCGATGAAATCGGTGTTTGATGCCGAAGCGACGTTGAATGCCTTTCCGTTGACGATGAGTCGGCTTCCGGTTGCAAACTCCATGTCGCCGACGGTGGACATCTTGTAGGCGTAGGTGACCTGTCCAGAGCGCACGTTCATCGTGGTCTGTGCCGTAGCCGTCATGAAGAGGCAGCACAGGAAAGCGGAGAGAATGTAGAACTTCTTCATAGCTTACGCCCCCCTTCCTACTTCACGGTGATTTTATACGAACGGTCGCCCTGCTTCACGATGTAAACGCCTTTGGGAAGTTGAGACGTTAAGACGTTGAGAGGTTGAGAGGTTGTGACGTTGAGAGATTGCGAAGTTGCCACTTTGCGTCCCTGCAGATCGTAGATGACGGTGCCGTCGGTAGCCGATGATGCGTTGCCAAGGGTCTCTATGCCCGTAGCCTCATCGGAGAAGTACATCTTGCTCAAGCCAGAGAGGGAGACAGTGGTAGAAGTGCCATTCTCATTGATGACCATGTTGCCAGAAGAGAAGGTGATAGTGAGCCCAGAGGCGGTGAACGACTGCTCAGCACCATTGGTCTGTTGCACGGTCAGGAACTTGTAGTCGCCGGCATTGGCTGTGACGAATGAGGTCACGAATGCAAGCATCAGAAAAATCTTTTTCATCGTTGTATCCTTTCTGTAAAAATAGATTGAAATGTCAATAATTGCGGGGTTCTTATATGAATCTGCTGCAAAAATACAAGTTTTTTCTTGGAATGGCAAGAATTTTCAACGAAAACTGAATTCCTGTAAACAAATTGTAACATCTGAGGATGAAGGCGGACAAAAAAAAGACGAGGGTCTTTCCCACCTGCAGGCATCGCTATACCTGTGGTTTGAGAGAGAACCTCGTCTGACGTTGGATTATGTAAAGAGAGTGTTTGTCGGTTTCGAGTTTCTAGATTCTAGTTCCTAGTGTCTAGTTTCTTGCCTCAACATGTTTTGCTTCTAGTCCCAGATGCTGCTATGGTAGTAGCGCCAGTTGGTGCCGAAGAAGAACCAGTTGTTGGGGTTCGACTCATCAATAAGCGTGAGCTGGTCGGGAGTCATCTTCGAACCGCCCTGCGAAGAAACGCGGAAGGTCTTGAACTCATTCTTCGGAGCGATGGCATCGAGGATATACTTGAAGCCGAGGTCGTAGATGGTGTAGCCCAGACCACTGGTTTCTTTGCCCGTCCACTTCAGTGCGATGTGGTCGTTGTCGACCTCCTTCATCTCCAGCGGGAAGTGGATTTCGCCCGAGCCGTACCACATGTTGGCAACGAGTTCGATGCCACCACGGCCATCGCTGCTCAAGCAGAGGTAGACGAGGGAGTTGGACTTGTAGCGACTGCCGTCGAGGGCTGCACGGGCCTTATCCCATTCTGCCTTGGTATCGGGTCCACAGCAGCTGTAACCCCAGAAGCGCGAATCGTATTCTTGGTCGCGGGTGAAGTAGTGCGACAGCGGCTTCGGAATGATGCTGGCCTGTCCGTTGATGTCTTCGTAGCCCGACTTGTCGGCATTCAGGTGCATCTCCTTGATGATGTGTCCTTTGTATTCGATGGGCTCAAGGAAGTAGATGCCACCGATAAGGTTGCCATAGCTGTAGAGGTGTCCGTCGATGGAGGGATCGTCGCCTTCCATCCAGATGCTCAAGTTCTGATAACCACTCAGGAAGCGGGCAACGAGCGTGTCGCCAGCACAAACGAACGAGCAGTTGTAAGGCGAGAAATAGTTCTGAATGCTATCGGTGCGCACCTGATACTCCGGAGCCTTACACGGCATCTTGATCATCACGAACGGCAACAACTTGGTCTTGCCGTGACCGAAGATGGTGTCTTCGTTCTCTGAGTAGCGTTCGAGGCAGAACTCGAAGTCACCCTGCAGGTCGCCGGAGAAATACTGCGACTGGTCGGCATTGATGTGGAAGAATCCGTTGTAGGTGTCGAAGGACAGAACAATGCCGTTGTCCATCTTGAACGAATACATGCTGCGAATGCTGTCGGCAGCGCGGTCGTCGGGATTGGCCAGGCGTTGAGTTGTCGACGACTGATAGAACGTGCTATAGTATTGGTCGAACTTCACAGCGAAGGTGTAGACTGCTGGGTGGCGGCCACTGGTGGGGTTGTCGGTATAGAGAGCCCAGCCATGCTCATTGTTGTTGAAGACGCGGCGATAGTCAGCCATCCATGCGTCAGCGCGGTTGGCAGGGTCGACGTCGAAGAGGTCGTCTTCCTTCATCTGGCAACTGGTGAGAGAGGTTGCGACAAAGCCACAGCCTACGGTGAAGGCCAGGAGGGAGAGTTTCAGATATTTGGTAATCATAATTGTCAATTATTAATTATTAATTGTTAATTATCAATTGATTAGAGGCTGATGTCGTCGAAGTCAACGTCGGTGAGATGGGTTTCGCGTTCCTGAATCTCATCGCGCAGGGCATCGATGTCGAGCTCCCAGTTGTCGGCGAAGTAGTCGCGTACGATGCGCAGCTTACGCTGAATCTTGTTGCGACCGTCCTCATTGGCATGGTCAAGATAGAACTGGAACTCCTCGGGCGTGCTGGTGACGTAGGTCGAGAACACCTCGGCAAAATCCTCATCGGCTGTATAAGCAGAGTAAGCCGTTACGAATCCCATGGAGTAGATCTGAGGATCGTCTGGGCCAGAGAACACACTGGTGTAGGAGCCGCCGAGATAACTAGTGCCGGTGATTTGGTTGAACTCGTTGGTGTAAGGCACACGCTGATGGAACGTGTGGGCATACTCGTGGAGAATCGTGTGGAAATAGTTGTCGTTGAGCTGTTCGCGGCTCTCAATAACCGGGTGCTGCTGCCAGTTGGCATCGTAGTACATATCGCCCAAATGATTGACATACCACAGATTGATCTTATAGCCACCTTCGGAGGAACCGAGCGTGTAAGTGCCATTGGAGGCATTCCAGCCGGGATTACCCACGAGCTGCACAAACTTCGGGAAGCTACTGCGAACGAACTCTGGGCCGCCCGTCACCTTGTCGAAGGCATCGAAGCAGATGTACTTTAGCACGCGAGCCATGCGAACGGCGTTCTCGTAACGTGCCGGCACAAGGATGTAGTTCATGTCAATCTCATTGTCTTCCCAGCGATAGCGCATCTCGATGTTGTAGCGGTCGACGAAGTTCACCTTCAGCCAACGATCGAGATCGTTCTCGGGAGTCTGCGAGTCGACGATCACGCTGATGCTCTCGTCGACATCGTCGCTACCGCAGCTGGTAAGGACTGCGCTTGCTGCAAATCCCAACAAACAGGCGGTGATGATATGCTTTGCTTTCATAACTTGTTACTTTGTTACAGGGTTACTTTGTTACTTTGAAAACTTAATCGTGCTGCCTGAGGGCTGCCACTCACGATAGGCTTCGCTCTCTGTGTCGATGATAGCTTCGCCTGCAGGACGCGGGTTGGCCTCAAGACCGGCACCGCGGACTTCAAACGGAATCTGGAAGGCCTGACGCGGATCGCGATAAGACATAGAGTCGGTAATCTCCAACAGGTTCAGGGCGCTGGTGATCTGACGACGGTAGATCTTGATGCCGTAGCGCTTGATGTCGAACCAGCGCATACCCTCGTGCAGGAACTCCAGACGACGGAGCAACAAGATTGTCTGCAGCAGGCACTCCTGATCGCTGCCCTCTTGCAGATTGATCCACTCGGGATTCAGGTGCTTGCGAGGCATAGGACGATCGGGCGTGTAGTAGCCGTACGTGTGATGCCACTTGTGGATGCTTTCCATCGTAAGCGTGTTGGGCACAGGCTCGGTGGAGTATTCCACAACATACTCGAAGGGATCCCAGTTGTAATGACCACCACTCACGTAGGTCACGCTGTCGGGAATAAAGCTGTGTGTCCAGACATTGATATCAGCAAGCGCCTTGTCGTTCTGGCCGAGGATGGTATAAGCCTCTGCTCGGTTCAGCACAGCCTCCTCTGACTTCAGAGCCACGACCACGGTGCGATAGTATCCCGTGTGGTTGCTAGAGTTGACTTCCTCGAAATAGTAAGGAGTCTTCGGCAGTAGGAACTTGTCGTAGATCTGACTGTAGAACCAATAGAACTTGAAAAGGTTCTGCGACTCAGCAGCGGTGTTGTTTGCAGGTCGCCAAGGAGTAGCGAAGAACAATTCTGCCTGTCCAATATAGTGGTTTGTGTTGAAGCGTCCGCCCGTGCTGTAGCCCTGGAAATAGAATGCATCGTTCGAGATGACCGGCAGCAGCAGGAAGTTGGCCTGTTCCTTAGCCGAGGTGTACTGCATAGCACGTGGATTCATATTGTCGGTGGGCATGTTTTGCATGGCATCGTAGTCACGCATCAGCGAAGAAGGATTGTCGCCCAGTGCCAGCGTAGCATACTGGACGACCTTCTCTGGCTGCTGATAGAACAGATAGAAGCGCGAGGCAAACGTGTAGGCAGCCTTCGAGTTGAAGTGGTAGCGCGGATTCTTGTAGATGACATCGCTCATCAGCGAAATGCCCTCGAGCAGGTCCTTCTCAATCATCTGGTAGTCGTAAGCCACCGAAGGACGGTCGTAGTGAGGATTCAGCGTCGACTCAGGCTCGGTGATATAAGGCACGCCGAGGTCACTCTGGCTGTGCTGCTTCGAGTAGTACATGCCAAAGAGGTTTGTCAGCATGAAGTGTGAATAGGCACGGCAGAGCAAAGCCTCGCCGCGCAGGGCACGCAGGGTGTCGCTCTGGCCGACACCGCCTAGTTCTTCTATCGACTGAAGGGCTTGGTTGGCAGCAGCGATGGCTGCATAGTGGCCTTGCCAAACCATCGTTGCACTCTCGTTATCGCTCTCCGTAATTTCCTGCCAGCGATAGCATTGCTCGGAGAATTTGTCGTAATAACCATTGTCAGGACCGTTCAAGTCGTCAACGTTATCGCTGGCCAGCTCGGTCAGACGCACATAGGTGTCAGAAGGATAAGCCGACGTAAGCAAAGCCTGCACCTTCTCGATCTTGTCGATTTCGATACGGTCGTCGGGCAGTGCATCGAGGAAGTCGTTGCATGATACACAGAGCACACAGAGGAGGCTGAGACCACAGAGCGACATATATAGTGATTTATTCATTTTGGTAGTCATAATTGTCAATTGTTTATTGTTAATTGTCAATTGTTTTTAGAATCCTAAGCGAACCGTGAACGTGAACTGACGCGGCATGGGCGATGCCACACCACCCGTATTGAAGAATTCGGGGTCGTTGCCATTGAGTTTCTTGTCAGCATAGATCAGGAAGAGATTCGTAGCCTGTAGCTTCAGGTTGACGTTCTGCAGGCCAATGGGAGCAATCCATTCCTTCGGGAAGGTGTAGTCGAGCGAGATTTCCTTCATGCGGATGAAGTCGCCCTTGGCCACGCGCTCCGAAGAGTAGTTGTAGGCATTATAGGCGATGTTCAGATTCGATTCGCCATAGACAAAGTTTTGGCGACGTGAGGGAATAACAGGCACGCTGGTGATGTCTTCCTCACCACCCGACGACCAACGGTTGTTGAACTCGCGCGGTGTAGCGACGAGGTCGTTATACACATTGGAGAACACGGGATCAAGACGAACCTTGTTGCCAAACGAATAAACAATGAAGGCCGTAAGGCGGAAGCCCTTGTACTTGAAGACGTTCTCCAGCGAACCGTAGTCGGTGGGATCGGTTGAGCCTTCATACTTCAGCCATGAGAGGTCGGCATACTCCTGGAAGTTAATGTCGGAAATTGTTACCTCGTCGTTGCCCACGCGGAACTGAGGAATACCCTCGTTGTTCAGCTTCTCGAAAGGAATGGAGAACAATGCACGCACGGGATAACCCTCCAGGGCAAAACCGTTGGAGCGGATGAGGTCGATGACGCGGGTCTGCGACTTCAGGTTCTTCACTTCATTGTGCTGGTGAGAATAGAGGAAGGTGGTGTTCCACTCGAAGTCCTGCGTCTTGATGTTTTTCGTCGTGAGCGACAGTTCAAAACCGTCGGACTTCATATCGGCAATGTTACCGAACTTGTCGATTTCACCACCAATACCCTCGGTGATCAGCGGACCAATCAGATCGTAGTTGTCGCGCTTGTACCATGAGAGCTCAAGGTTGATGCGGTTGTTCAGGAATCCCATGTCGGCCGTCAGCGAGAGCTCATGTTTCTTCTCGTAGGTGAGGTCGCTATTACCGAGCTCGTTGATGAGAATGGCAGTTTCGCGATCGCCCACGTCAGGACGCCATGTGATGTAGCTATTCATGATGGGGTTCGAGTTCGAAATGTCGTAAGGACCACGGTCGGCGGTGAGCGAGTAAGAACCCTTCAGTGTGAAGTGTGAGAAAGTGGGCTTGTACTGCTCGAACCAGCTTTCTTCGTGAGCGTTCCATGCAGCCGAGACGTTCCATGTAGGCAGCCAGCGGCTCTTGCGGGCGCGACCCAGCGTGTTCGTTCCTTCGTAGCGGAGTGTTCCATTCACGATGTAGCGGCCTTTATAAGAATAGGTGGCGGTGCCGAAGAAGGCAGCAGTGCGGTCGAGGGTGCGGCCAAACGATGCAATCTCCGAATTCTCACGAGCAGCCTTTTCATAGGCATCGGGCGAGAAGTTCACTGCACTGGCAAAACCATACTGGCGGCCCCAGACGCGCATCCATGAGTTGTCGCGCTTCGTAGAGTTTGTCTCCATGCCACCGAAGAGGTTCATGATGTGCGTTTCATTCCAAACCTTGTTATAGGCGGCAGTAGCACGGAAGTCCCAAGATGTCATGTGATTGATGGTCTGGTCGTAGATACCACCATAAGGAAGTACCGAGATAGGCACTGCATATGGATCATCAGGATTTCTCCAGAGATATGGGTTGCTGTCGCGCACCAGCGTGTTCGGCATGGCGCGATAAGCATTGGCCTGATTCGAATACTCGGTGGCGTTGTGCTCGGTGGTCGAAGCCACACGCTTCAAGGCACCCAGCAGATTCAGCTCCAGTCCCTGAATGGGCTTGTAGGTAAGTTGTCCTTGCACCTTGAACTCATTGGTATTCAGGTCGATGTAGTTCTGTTCCAACTCGTGGAAGATGTTGAACGGGTTGTAATTGCGGGTGTAGTACTCATTGGGGTCGAGCACACGCGAGGTGTTCAATGCATAGCTGTAGGGGTTGATGTCGAAGGCACGGCTTACCTCACCACTGACGAGGTTCACCTCACTCGACAGCGTGCCCGGTGCCTTCTGCTCACGGGTAGAGGCATTACCCAACACCTGCAGTTTCAGTTTCTGCGAGAAGTTGAACGTCGCGTTGTAGTTAGCGGTGTAGCGCTTCACCTTGCTCTGCTTGTACCATCCCGGATCGTACATGGCAGAAACTGAAGCATAGTGTTGTGCCTTCTCGGTACCCGTCGATACAGAAACAGAGTGGTTTTGCATGATGCTATTATCGAACAAAAGGTCGAACCAGTCGGTGTTGCGATACTCCTGCTGGCGCAGCCACTCGTTGCGGCCGGCATCGGTGTTTAGCACCTTGCCCTCAGCGATGAGGTTGGCAAGTTTGCCATAGACACCCGAGGAGTTGGCGTTCACCACGTCGGCAGAGTTCATGTAACCCTTCTTCGCCAATTCCTGATAAACCGACATTTGCTCCTGCGAGTTCATGATATTGAAGTTGGCGTAGTTCGGAACCAAGCGCATCGTGAACTCACCAGTGTAGTTCACATTGGTCTTGCCGGCCTTACCCTTCTTGGTGTTGATGACAATCACACCAGCCATAGCACGTGCACCGTAGATGGAGGTAGCTGAACCGTCGCGCAGAATCTGGAACGACTCAATGTCGTCGGCGTTCAAGCCAGCGATGGCCGAGGAGAGCAGCGTCTCGGCATTACCCGACGAGAGGTCGTCGGTGTTCACCTCGATGACGTTCTCTTGAATGACACCGTCCACAATCCACAGCGGCTGCGAGTTGCCATAGATACTCGTGGCACCACGCACCTGGATGCGCGGAGCCGTACCGAACGTACCAGTGACATTCTGCACCGTCACACCGGCTGCACGGCCTTCCAGCGAACGCGAGATGTCGGGAACACCGTCGAGCTTGGCTTCCTCGGCATCGATGAAGGTTGTGGAACCCGTGAAGAGGCGCTTATCCATCTGGTGCATACCCGTCACGACAACGTCGCCCAGCGTGTTGGCATCGCTCTCGAGGATGATGCTCACTGGCTTCAGACTGGCCTTCCGGCGATAGGGCTTCATGCCAATATACGAATACTCCAGCACATCGCCCTGACGCACGCCGCTCAGCACGTAGTTGCCGTCGGCATCGGTGACGGTGGCGTTTTGCGTTCCGGCAACCTTCACGGTGGCGCCAATCAGCGGCCCGCCATCAGCATCGAGCAAGCGGCCCGATACCGCGTTGCCACCGGCTGCCCAGCCACCTTGCTGTCCACTCTCGCGGTTGATCTGAATGAACTTACCCTTGGCGGTAGCACCATAGGGAAGTCCCTTGAGCAACTGGCGTACAGCGTCGAGGGCTTCGGCATTGCGAATGTCTGCCGTCGCCTTCTGCTGGCTGAGGTCTCCGTAGTTGTAATTGATTTTGTAATAACCTGACTGCTGCTCCACTTGCTGTAAAGCGGTGGGCAGTGGCATGTCATTACATTTCAAAGTCACTTTGTTGCCTTGTGCGTTTACCCCTGTTGCATGAAAAGCGAGCAACAGCAGCAAACAAATCAAGGCCATGAGAGGAGTCTCTTTTTTCATAACTATGATTTTGATTAGACATATAAAAATTGCTTTCAATCTATTTAAATAGACTAAAAAACACAAAAATCGGTACTAGGAAACTGCAAAATATTAAAGAAACCTCAAAAAAAGTTGCATTTTCGAGGTTTACGATGCTATTTCACAACAATTTCGTTACTTCCGAGTTCGATGTCTACACCATCCATCTCGCAAAGGCTATTGATGATTTCAGGCAGGCTCTGCGTACGGTCGGCAACGAAGTGCAGGCGTAAATCCATGTCGCTAGCGTCCTCGAACACCACGGTTTTGTTGTACCAGCGGCCGAGCTCCACCATGATTTCACGCATGGTGCCATCGGTGAAATAGAAGAAACCGTCCTTGCGCTGCGTGTAGCCATAAGTGTTCACGTGCTCGGCAGTCAGCTTGCCGTTGGCCATCACCACCTGTTGGCCGGGCTGCAACTGCAGACTCTCGCGGCCACTCTTCACACTGACACGACCTTCCACCAATGCTACGCTGGCATCGCCCTGCGAGTAGGCTCGCACGTTAAACGAGGTTCCCAAGACGGTGGTGGTCAGGAAGTCGGTCTCAACAACAAACGGATGGCGGCGGTCCTTGGCCACTTCGAAGTAAGCTTCGCCATAAAGACGTACGGTGCGGCGCGAACCGCTGAACTGTTCCGGGAACTCCAAGCGGCTGTCGGCATTCATCCAGACGCGAGTGCCGTCAGAGAGTGTGAGGTGGCAGTCCTTGCCACGAGGTGTGGTCATCAGGATGACTGTGGGCATTGGCGATGCAGCCTGGTTCTCAAACGAGATGTTCTTCTCTTCTACCACGCGTTCCTCGCCTTTGTTCTCCCGTGCTTCGTTCCACTCACCTCTCTCTACCTTCATCGTCACATCCGTCTGATCGGCTTTCTGAGCCAGGATTGT
>ODAI013366338.1_pt1 | contig 10053 bp, 6 predicted proteins | sample 1539321 | NCBI WGS metagenome assembly ODAI01 (sample SAMN02144231, study PRJEB22623) | gut metagenome | biome: sheep rumen | host: Ovis aries | place: New Zealand | reverse complement strand
TCCGCCGGACTCTGCGCAGAGAATGCCTTTGTACCCGGGAAAGACCAGCTCGGAGAGCTCCGCGCTGTCCCGCTTTTTCCGGAGTGTGTCCAGCATGGAGGGGATGCGCTTCCCCCCGTGGAGGTACAGGGTCGAATCGGCCTTCGGGTCGCAGCCGATCTGCAGCACCCGGTATCCCATGTCCGCGAAGGCGCAGGAGAGCGCCGTGCAGGTGGTGGATTTTCCAATGCCGCCCTTCCCGTAGATCGCAAATCTGTACATATAAAAGCGTTCCTTTCGATCTTGTTGAGTTACTTTGATTTACTGCAGATCACACAGACCGTTCAGACCGTGACTGGTCACGAATTCCATGTTTTTGATTTTTCTGAACACAGAAAAACAGATATAACTGCTCGAAAAGTGTCCATAATTTTCCTAAATGCCTGAATCATGACCAGTATCTGTGCAGCAGTGATGCGTTGATAAGAATCTGCTGGAAAATAATAGACAGTTCAAATAAAAATGTCGATTAAATATAAAATATGAAGCTGCAAGATGTGTTCACCTTTTTGAAAAACTCAAAAATGTGACCACAGAGTACAATAGTGTATAACAGCGCCCGCCTGCCGCCCGGAAGCGCATGGCTCATTGCTTGCACGCAAAAAAGTCCCTGCCGGACAGACTCCGACAGGGACAGAATATACCTGTGCTGAACAATGATCTGATTGATGTCTTCCCGCTCAGAACGATTCTTTGCGGTCGGAGGTCCTGTGTGTATCCTACTCCTCCGCGTGGGATTCGTCAACATTGTAAAAAGAAGAGGAGACAGAGAACCGTCCCCTGTCTCCTCCCCTGTCTCCTCCTTATTCAGCCTTTTTCAGCAGCCGTTCCGGCAAGGTCCGGAACATGAGCGTGAGCTCCTCCGGAGTGAAGCCCTGGCCTTCCAGCTGCGCCGCGTACATCGCGATGCCTTCGTCGGAGTACGGGGACTTCGGCTGGCCGAAGTCTGTGGAGAGGAAGACGTGGTCACACCCGGCTGTCCGGATCTGAGCGGCGATCTCCTCAATGGAGACGCGGTCATAGTAAGTGGTGAAGAAGCAGTGCTCGATATAGATGCCGAGCTCCGCTGCCTTTTTCTGCATTTCATGGGAGTAGGCGTTGGAAGGCAGGTCAGCGTGGGTCAGCACCGCCGTAAGGCCCATTTTCCGGGCGGCGCAGGCAGCAGCGAATCCTTCATCCGCGCTGACGTGACCGGTGGCGACGATCATATCGTATTCCGCCGCGGCTTCCAGGACCTCCAGCACCTCTTTTTTCACCTCGCCGTTGTCATCCAGAAGACAGATCAGACCTTCCGGAAGCTCATCGTTTCTGTTCTTATGGTGAAACAGCTGATAGCTCAGGGAATCCATGGTGGGGAACCAGACGAAGCGTCCGCCCATCTTCCCGCAGGCTCTCACCGCAAAAGGATTCAGCCCGCCTGCCTGGCGGTTCAGCACGATGCCGCCCGCGAAGAAAAGCTCAGGGAACTGCTCGTTCAGCAGAGCGGCTCTTGGCGCTGTGTCGTTTCCGTGGCTCTTCACCAGGGCGCCGCCCATACCGGCGGCCTGAAGACGTTTTGCCAGCCCGATATCACTGCACTTCCGCGGACTTACGTCCGGCGATGTGTGGATATGCATGTCAAATGCTCCGCGCAGATAGTCTTTCAATGGAGGTTCCTCTTTCTCTGTGTGCAGATGATCAAAGTGGCAGTGATTTCTTTGCAGATGATCAAAATGGCAGTGATTTCTTTGCAGATGATCAAAATGGTCAGATTTTCAGTTATATGGAAAATATGGACACAGTTCAGAAGCGCATCAGGGATATTAAACGACACTAACGTAAAATGTGATGATTAAATATTTCCCCCCGAAGGTTAATTGCCTCTGTATAAGTTTATATTAACGCTGAAGTGGTCACATTTTCCACGACTTTTGAATTTATGAACACATTTCCCGCGGAAATCTGTGTTCGTAAATCTGAAAAAGCGGGAAATGTGACCACTTTGAAGATCCGGAACAAAACGAGGCTATGCTTGCCCCTGCGTACCGAAGATCAGTAGGGCAGATAGAACGGGGTGACCGCGATGATGACGATGTAGGTCACCAGGAGCATCGGGATACCGATCTTCAGGAAATCCAGGAACTTGTACTGGGTCCAGCCGACGGTCATCATGTTCTGCGGTGCCGCAAAGGGCGTCGCATAGGAAGCAGCACCGGCCAGGGTGATGATCATGCAGATCGGGTAGGGGCTCACGCCGATGGCTTCCGCGATGGAGACGCCGATGGGCATGAACAGAAGGATGGTCGGGATGTTGGACATGACCTGGGTGAGGAAGGCTGCCGCGAAGAAGATGATGGTGGTGATCATGAACGTGCTGGGGTTGTCGCCGAGGACCTTCAGGATCATGCCGGCGACTGCATCGCCCGCGCCGGAATTCTTCACACCGGTGGAGATCGCGGTCAGGGAGCCGACGAGCATCATGCAGTTCCAGTCGATGGCCGCGATGGCTTCCTTGACGGTCATGCACTTCGCACCGACGATGACCAGGGCGCCGACAACAGCTGCCACGTGCATGGGAACAGCCTTCGGGCTCATGGCGATGACCACCAGCACTGCTGCCATGGTGACGGACGCGATGGTCGCTTTGGTCTTGTTGAATTCCTTCTTCTCAGCCTTCGCGAATTCCGGGACATATCCGGTGTCCGGGATCAGGCGGGAGCCGATGAAGGTGAAGTACAGAGTGCCGAGGATGCTGATGCCGAGACCGTAGGGGGTGATGCCGAAGAAGCCGAAGGGGGTGAGGCCGAGTTCCGCCATGGCATTTGCCGCGGAGGCATTGGAGCCGACACCGACCAGGGTGATGAAGCCGCCGAACTGTGCGCCGAACAGAAGACCAAGCAGAGCCTTGGAGGGGCCGACGCCTGCGGAGATGCACATCGCGGTGACCAGGGGAGCCATGGCGGTCATGACACCGATGTTGGAGCAGATGGAACTCAGGGCGCAGGAGACGATCAGAGTCGCGAGGATGATGTTCCGCTCGCTCTTGCCGGTGACCTTGACCATCTTTTCGCCGATGATGTCGGTGATGCCGGTGTGGAACAGCGAAGAACCGACGACCATCATGCCCGCCAGCAGAACGATGGTGGTGCTGTTGTAGCCGCTGAAGATATCTTTGACTTCGATGATCCCGGTGTACGCATACGCGATGGATGCGCCGATGGCCGTAACGACGATCGGGACCGGTTCCGTGATGAAGAGCACGATCGTGATTGCAAGAATAATCAGTGCCAGTGCCATTTGACTCATAGTTTCCCTCCTGTTTTTCGGACAGCCCAAGCTGCGTTAAGATGAAACATGTTGCCTGTTTGATGTGATTAAAGCGTAACACAGCACATGATGACTATCAAACAAGAGAAAAACGGGTTCTTCACAAAAATTTTGATGGTTAGAGGTAACAAATATAAAATTTAATAGCAAAATAAGTTGATTTTGGGCAGATTCACTGTTAGTCTGGAACATAGAACAAAAAATATTTGTGAGAAACCGGGAGATGACATGGATTTTACAGACTTGTATTATTTCAGTGAAGCGGCAAAGGATCTCCATTTCACAAAAACAGCGGAACGTCTGTTTATTTCCCAGCAGAACCTCTCCAGCCACATCAAAAGGCTGGAGGACCGCTACCAGGTGCAGCTGTTTGAGCGGAAACCCAGGGTGACGCTGACCTATGCCGGAAAGCGCATGCTGAAATACGCCGACGAGATGCTGGCCAGGGAAGGGGATCTGAGGGAGGAAATGAAGGAGATCCAGGGAGAGACCCGGGGCGAACTGGTTATCGGGGCCAGCACACCGCGTCTGAAGGCGCTGCTCCCGGAGGTCCTGCCGCGGTTCCTGAAGGAATATCCGGATATCCGCATCCGCACGGTGGACGCCTATGCCACAGACCTTCAGCAGTACGTGCTGGATAATGTGATCGATATCGGCTTTGCGCCTATCGACCCCGATCAGCCGGAGATGATCGTGGAGGCCATGCACCGGGATAATATTTTCGTGGTGTGCGCTGACCGGCTCCTGTACCGGGTGTACGGACCTGAAGCTTTCGAGATCAAAGCGTCCTGCGTGAAGGGATGCACCATGGACAGGATCGCGAAGCTTCCGTTTATTGTGCCCAGCAGCCGCAACCAGCTGTCCACGGAGTTCTACAGCTGCTTCGAAGAGCAGAATCTGACTCCGAACATCCTCCTGGAGACGGCGTTCCCGCTGTACTTCTTCCCGCTGTTCTCCGACGGGACGGCGGCGGGCTTCCTCACCCTCTCCAGCCTCTCCGAGGGACTGTCCTCGATCCGCCAGCCGGTGAACTACTTCCAGGTCTACCGGAAGCATGTGCCGCTGGGGCACACCATCTATTCCTTCCAGAATAAAAAGCGCTACGAACCGGCTTATCTCCGGCGGTTCAAGGAGCTTTCCAGGGAATGCTTCGAGGGGATCGAGAAGATGCGGCTCTCCTTTATGGAGGGGATGCTGTAAAGGGAAGGGACCGCGATAAACGCAGAACTGCCAAAAGAACAGGGCCTGCCGCCGGCAGGCCCTGAAACATCTGAAACACAGAAAATCCGGAAACTCAGAAATATGTCACCTTCACCTTCTTGTTCATTTCTTTCAGACGTCCGGCCAGTTCCTCCACGACCTTCATTTTCAGCTTATAGCCCACGGCCTCTTCGTCCTGGTGGGCGGGGTTGATGGCGCAGCCGACATAGAAATGGATGTCGGTGGCTTCCTCGAAAAGCGCGCAGGCAATGAGTGAGGCGCCGTCCAGACTGCAGCTCCAGTCGAAGTAGCGGCTGTTCCGGCCCAGGTAGTCCTCAGCGTACTCAAGGACGCGGCGCAGAGTGATCAGTCCTTCGGTCACCAGGTCCACACCGTCGATGATGGACATGGGAGGAATGGTCTCGTCCATGTTCACACTGTCCGGGAGGACTTCTTTTCCAAGATACTTTGCAGCCACCTTCGCGGTGGTGCCGCCGCAGACGATGTGGGCCCCTTCCCCTCCGAAGAAGCGGGATGCCGCCTTCTCATCGTCCGCGGGATTCGCGGGCGGGCCGAACATGACGTTCGCCTTCTTTCGCTCCCGGATCCGGACCACGGCGCAGGTAGTATCGTCCCCGGGCTTGTTCTCATAGAGATTGTCGCAGCGGTCCACCAGCATGGTCGCCAGGGCTTTCGCGGAGGCGTCGGGCCGGTAGTTCGCCTGCATGAAGTTCATGATCTGGGGCAGTTCCCAGCCGTAATTCAGGGTGACGCCGGCGCCGGCGTGGATGCAGCCGTCGGACATCATCACCACGCAGTCGTTGAGCTCTGCCTCAAAGCTGCACTGGTCGATCATCTTCCCGGAGATCTCGCTCCGGGTGAAGTACAGCGGTTCGCTCTTTCCGTTGTGCAGGAGGAAGGGCTCCGGGTTGTCGTAGTTATAGATATGGACGTAGCGTCCCTCGCTCACCCGAATTGCCGTGAAGGTGCAGTAGTTGGCTTCGCGCACCTTGCATTCCGGCAAAGTGGAGAGGATGGTGCTGACGCAGTCGTCGAAGTCCACATTGTTTGCAAGAAGCGTGGACATCATGGTGGCGGTCAGGGTGGAGAGAATGTTGGCCTTGACGCCGGAACCCATGCCGTCCGCCAGCACCAGAACCTGGGTCTTTTCATCCGGCTCCACCACGGCCACGTTGTCGCCGCAGAGCTGTTCGCCCACATGGTTCACGGAAAGCCAGCCGTATTCCGGAATGTTCATGTTCACTCCTCCCTGCTGCCCACAGTGTCCTTCAGGGAGAGGAGCGCCGCCTTGGTCTCGGCTGCCGTCTCACCCAGCAGGGAAGCGATCTCATGGACTGTCTTCATGTTGTGCTCGATCACTGTATCCGTGATGCGAAGCGTCTTTTCGATCAGCTCCTGTTTCTCCTGCGCCGCCTGCTCCCGCTCGGTGACGTCCTGCATGACGCAGACCAGGATGTTGAACTTTTCGTCGTAGACGACGGAGTTCTCCACGAATTTCCCGTATTCCTGGAGGTACTCTTTCTTCATGTAGACCCGGTCGCCCTGCAGCGCGTCCAGGTAGTCGAAGGGATCCAGCAGCGCGGTCACGGAAGTGCCGGTCAGGGCCTCCGGACCGTCTGCATTGACGATGCGGCACATGGGACGGTTGACGAGGCGGATGTTCAGATCGCTGTCCAGCACCATCAGGCCGCTGGGGGAGTGCTCCACGATCTGGTTGGAGAGGGAAGCGGCCATCTCCATGAGGTAGGGGAGACACATCTCGATCCTGGCGCTGCCCTTCAGGATGGCGGCAGCCTTCGCCTCGCAGCTGTCGTAGCCGCAGCAGCCGCAGTTCAGGCGGGCGGAGGGATTCTCCTTGCCCATCTTCTTCAGCATCTCGCTGATCTCCTCCGGAGTGGGCGCCGCGCCGGCAGCATCGTCCCCGGTGTCTTCCGTGTAGACGCAGTTGATATCCTTTCTTTCCGCGGTGAAGCAGTCAAAGTCCTCGCTGCCCGCGAAACGGTTCACCGGAATGGTGCCGGTCATGATGCTCTGCTCCCGTTCGGCCATCAGGGGACCGTTGACACAGCTTCCCTGACATGCGGACATCTCGATGAAGCAGTGATGGATCTTTCCTTCCTCGATGTCCTTCAGCGTCTGGATCGCGTTCTTCACCCCGTCGCACACCAGGTAGTCGAAATCCCGGTTCCTGCATTCCATGGTCTTCAGGATGCCGCCGTTGGTGGGGAAGAGACGCGCCTTCGATTTTTCAGTCTGCTCCTTGTTCTCCGTGGTCTCAAGCGAAATGTTCTCCGCCTTCAGCCATTCGTCCAGCTCCCGGAAGGTCAGCACTGCGTCCACCAGCTTCCGGTTCTTGTCGGACTCGTCTTTCTTCGCGATGCAGGGACCGATGAACACGACCTTGGTGTCCTCGCCGTAACGGAGCTTGATGTCCTTTCCGTGGGCCAGCATGGGGGAGAGAACGTCCGCGAGATACGGAAGACATGCGGGGTGATGCCTTTTTATAAGCATGTTGATGGAGTGGCAGCAGGAGGAGATGATCACGTCCCGGTCCTCTTCCAGCATGTCGTCGTAGGCTTTCTTCACGATGGTGGCGCCGATGGCGGTCTCCTCCACGTCAGTGAAGCCCAGCTTCTGCAGCGTGTTCCGCATGCAGGTGAGATCGCTGTCGGGATAGCGGGAGATGAAGCTCGGAGCCAGGGAGACGATGACCTTTTCACTGTACTTCACGAGACGCCGCACCTTTTCCGTGTCGTTCCGGATCTCCTTCAGGTGCTGGGGACATACGTTGTAGCATTTGCCGCAGAGGATGCAGTCTTCCGCGATGATCTCTGCTTTGTCATCACGGAAGGAGATGGCCTTGATGGGGCAGTGACGGATACACTTGTAGCAGTTTCTGCAGTCACTGGTGTTGCTGGTCAGACAGTATTGCATAGTTGGCGGTCCTTTCTTTCTTCCGGAACACCGGCGGGCGGCGCCCTTCCGGTCCCGGGTGCTGAACTTGCTGTCACGAAAAACAGATGCCGCCCTTATCATATCACATTCCGGGGCCCCTGCGCGAGCAAAGGGGCAGGCATACAGATATGTGCCGCGCGCTGCTGGAAAGTTCTAAATTCCCGGCAGCCCTCCCAGGCAGGCCTGTCTCCCGGCAACTCGCGCAGGGGTTTTCTCCAACCCGTGGATACTGTGCTCAGACAAGCCGGGAGACGGGCCGGTCGGGATGCCGCTCATTAAGAACTTTCCGCTGATGCGCGCTTTACATATCCGTATCCTGCCTCGGCGCCGCTATGAAAAGGGGCCCTGCCGGAGATGCTGCGCGTCAGCGCGCCGGAGGGAATTGCGGTGTGCTGCGGCGCCCCGTCTGCGAACACGGGTTGATTGAGCAGGAAGGGGCGTCCGCGACGGCACACCGCAAAACCGACAGAGCGCTCCCGCGCGGCAGAAACGGCAGGGCTCCGTTTTCTTTCGCGCAGCTTTCAATCAAAATCAATGAAGCGATCCATCAGTTTCATCTATGTATTTATTTAAAAACCCGTATGGTTAGTATTTCCTAACATACCGGCGGGATTATATAATCAACTCGGAAGAGACGGGCGTTTTGCCGGTCTGTCATGTTGTCTGCATCCGGCAAAGGCAGACGGCGTAAATACGATACTATTTTGTTTCAAGAAAGGAAGGCTGCATGGCAAAACTACAAGAGCAGGCGGTCAAGCTGATCTATGAGATCTGCGACCGCTACCGGGACGAGAAGACTCCTCTGATGATGATCCTGAGCGACATCCAGAACGAGTACGGCTACATTCCGCTGGAGGTCCAGGAGATCGTGTCCCGGCAGACAGGAATTTCCGTGGCGGAGATCTACGGCGTGGTCACCTTCTATTCCTTCTTCTCCCTGACCCCGAAGGGCAAGTACGTCATCGGCTGCTGCCTGGGAACTGCATGCTACGTCAAGGGCGCGCAGCAGGTCATCGACAAGTTCTCCGAGATCCTGGGCATCAAGCCCGGCGAGACGACGGCAGACGGTCTGTTTACGCTGGACGCACTGCGCTGCATCGGCGCCTGCGGAATCGCTCCGGCGGTCAGCATCAGCGGGACTGTGTACCCGAAGGTGGCGGTCACGGATGTTCAGAAGATCATCGATGATTACAGAGCAAAGGAGGCCTGAACATGATCAGATCTATTCAGCAGTTTGACGCACAGGTCGCCGAGTGCACAAAGAATCTGGATGCGAAGCTGAAAGGGACCGACGGAAAGCGGCACATCGTGCTCTGCGGCGGTACCGGATGTCTTTCCAGCCATTCCGACCAGATCATGGAAGAGTTCAAGAAGATGCTGAAGAAGCACGGTGCGGAAGATATGGCTACCGTGAACCTGGTGGGCTGCTTCGGCTTCTGTTCCCAGGGACCCTTCGTCAAGATCTATCCGGAGGATACCCTCTACCGTCTCGTGAAGATCGACGACGTGGAGGAGATCGTCAAGACCGATATCCTCGGCGGCAGCGTTGTGGAGCGCCTTCTCTATGTGGAGCCGGGCACCACGAAGAAGGTCAAGCGCCAGGACGACATCAACTTCTATAAGAAGCAGCGCCGCGTGGCTCTGTACGGCTGCGGCGTCATCAACCCCGAGGACGTGAAGGAAGCCATGGGAATGGGCGCTTTCCAGGGAATGAAGCGCGCTCTGTCCATGAGTCCTCAGGAGGTCATCGACGAAGTCCTTGCCTCCGGGCTCCGCGGACGCGGCGGCGGCGGCTTCCCGAGCGGACGCAAGTGGCAGTTCGCGAAGAACGTGGAAGGCCCCGACAAGTTCGTCATCTGCAACGGTGACGAGGGCGATCCGGGCGCGTTCATGGACCGTTCCATCCTGGAAGGAAACCCGCTGGCGGTCATCGAAGGCATGGTCATCGCAGGCTACGCCATCGGCGCCCACAACGGCTATTTCTATGTCCGCGCGGAGTATCCCATCGCGGTGAAGCGTCTGCGCATCGCCATTGAGCAGGCGAAGAAGCACTGCCTGCTGGGCAAGAACATCCTGGGTTCCAACTTTGATTTTGAATGCCATATCCGCCTCGGCGCCGGCGCTTTTGTCTGCGGCGAGGAGACCGCCCTCATCAACTCCATCGAGGGCAAGCGAGGCATGCCGCGTCCCCGTCCGCCGTTCCCGGCAGTGAAGGGTCTCTGGCAGAAGCCCAGTATCGTGAACAACGTCGAGACCCTTGCCTGCGTTCCCTACATCCTCAGGAACGGCGCCAAGGCCTTCGCTTCCGTGGGAACCGAGCGCTCCAAGGGAACCAAGGTGTTCGCTCTCGGCGGCAAGGTGAACAACGTCGGACTGGTGGAGGTCCCCATGGGAACCACGCTCCGCGAGCTGATCTATGACATCGGCGGCGGCATCCCCAACGGCAAGAAGTTCAAGGCCATCCAGACCGGCGGGCCCTCCGTCTGCTGCCCGGGCGGGGCGGTCCCGGGCGAGCCCCCCCCCTTTACACAC
>ODAI012698424.1_pt1 | contig 10053 bp, 1 predicted proteins | sample 1539321 | NCBI WGS metagenome assembly ODAI01 (sample SAMN02144231, study PRJEB22623) | gut metagenome | biome: sheep rumen | host: Ovis aries | place: New Zealand | reverse complement strand
CCGTAGAACAGTCCGAGTTCGACATTGACGAAGCCCCATGTGGAGGCGCCCACCATGACACCGCCCTTGGTGCCTGCATTCTGCAACATGTCCTTGATGACTTTCGAGCGTGCATTGTTCCCCTTCGACATGTCAGCACCAGTGGAGACGGCTGAGTTCTTGTGGCCGTTGAGGAATTCGGTAATCTCTGCCGGGATGTCGGGCAGCTGTCCGTTGCCGGGCAGCTCGTTGCCCACGCAGAGGTAGGCGTCGGAGCCGATGTTTACTGCAATAATGCCATTCTCGTCCTTGTAATCGATGGTCTGGAACAGGCACCGCTTTTCCTTCTTGGGCTCGCCCAGGTAGAGGTGCCACTTCGTCGGGTATGTATCGCTGCCATTCTCACGGTAGGTCACCTTGAACTCCACGTAGATGTCGGTCTTTCCGTAGGATACCGTGCTCTTTTGGGCACCTTTGCTCACATTCTCGTCGGTCTTGTTTTCGTCAGATTTCTTCGTCTTGTTACCGTAGTCGCTTTCCATTTTGTCAAGGTCGCCCTTCATCTCATCCATACTGGGCTTCTTCATCACGACACTGCTGATGGAGCCTTGGAATTTGTCCAGCTCGTTCTTCAGGGCTGACAGTTCATTGCTGATGACTCCCAGCTTTTTCACCATGGCAGCGGAGTCGAGGCCGACGGTCATGGTGAGGTTCATGCAGAAGTATCGGTCGGCGTCGTTGTTCTCGTAGATGATGCTGGCCTTGGCATGGATGATGTCGCCCACTGCCGATATGTCGCCATTGAACTCGAAGTGCGACATGCGGCTGTTCTTCTTGTCGTAGATGACCACTACGTCGAAGTCGCCCTGGATGGTCTCCTCGCCGCCCGACGTTGTGATGCCCACTCCGAACACCACGCCGATGGTGCCGTATTTTGCCGTTGGCTTGCCGGTATAGGAGGGACGCCCCTTGGCATCCTTCTGCCCTACGACGGGATTGCAGTTGTAGAAGAAGCCGCCCGTGATGCGGTTGATGACGATGGGGTCTATGCGGAGGCCTTGGCCGCCGACGGTGGCGAGGAAGTATCCCCATGAGTAGAAGTCCTCATCGGGATTGTAATATTTCTTGTAGAGGTTCTCGTTGTGGTCTTCTTTGGCAGCACGAAGTTTGGCGTCGGCAATCTTTGTCTTCTTCTCTTCTTCCGAGATGCCCTTGTGATTGTAGTAGCCGCCAGCAACGTCGAGTTTGAAGAGGTCTTTGATTTCCAGGTTGATGTTGCCGCCATAGCCCTTGTCGGTGCCGGAGTCTTCGAGGTCAAGGCGGCCACTGAACTTGAACACCTCCCAGTCGACATTCATTTCGAAGCTCTTGAACTTCACTTCGCCATCGTCGACGTACCAATCGGAGATGGAGCCTTGGGTGTGGGCCATGGCTTGGAGCCTGATGCCAGCTCCCACGGCAAACTTTCCGTCCATGAGGCCTATCTGGCCTTCCACGTCGAGCATGATGCTATCGCCCTTCATGTCGGGTTTGAACTCTTTCAGGGTGAAGGTGAAGGGGCCCAGCTTCTTTTCGGCCGATGCAAGCGACCATTCGCCGTAGTTGAAGTAGCACTCCTTGCCTAAAGCGATTTCCTTGCCGGCGCTGAACTCGTAGAGCTTCTTGTTATCCTGCTCCCATTTCTCTTGTGCCTCGATGCCCTTCTGGTGGGTGTTCTCTAAGTCAACGCCCAGATTCTTCCAGTCATTGAGCGCCTTGTTCGACAGGCGCATTTTAGCGAAGTGTATGCCGGGCAGCTTGAGTGGCAGAGGCAGACTCTTGTTGATTTCCTCCACGCGCTTGGCGAAGCTGCTCTTTTGGCTATCGCTCTTGGTGCCGTTCAGCTGGTCGATTCCAGCTATGGTGATGTCGCCGGCCATGCACAGCTCCACCTGCGTGTACTGCGTCTCCTCCTTGTTGATGACGGTGTCAACCGACTCCACGAGGAAGTAGGTCTGCTTTTCAAGGAGCGTCATGTCGGCAATATAGAAGTTGAGGCCCAGCTTGGCCTTGCTGGCATTCTGGGTGGTGAAGACGTAGCCATAGCGATTCTTTTCCTCGTAGTACTTCTTGCGAGTGTGCTCAATCTTCTTGCCATCGTTGTCGTAGGTGTAGTACGTCTCGACGGATTCCGGGTCGGTCATGTTGCGGATCTGGCAGAAATAATCAATGTCAGTATCCTGGTGCTCCTCTTCTTTGCCCTTGTCGCCGCTGCCACTCTTTCCTCCGCTGCCATCTTTGCCGCCGGCCTTGTCGCCAGCCTTGTCGCCAGCTTTCTCTTGTGACACCTTGCCCAGCAGGGGCACGCCGAAGCCGCCCTTGATGGAGCAGTTGTCGAAGTTGTTTTGCACTATCTGCACGTTGGCTTCGTCGATGGTGAACTTCCATCCGCCACACTTGCCCGTCTCAGCATTCAGCACATCCTTGGCGAAGAACTTGGCCGTGACGCCCGATGCATCGAAGATCATGTGCTGACCGCCGAGCGTGACACCCTTCTCGCCGTTGCCAATGACCGCCCACTTGGGGAACTGGACGCTGATTTCGTCGATGTAGACCCCTTGCCAGGCTTCCCAGCTCTTGTAGTTGGTTACCTCCTTGAGGTCGTAGGTGTTGTTGCTCCACTCCTCAACGGTCTTTAGGGTGGGCATGTTCTTGCCGTTGCGCTCCAGATGGTGGTCGAAGACAATCTTTTTGCCCACGGTGAAGGTCCAGTCGGGCAGGTCGTTCACCTGGAAGGGTGTCATGGTACCTTCGGCGATGAAGTCGCATGCGTTGCCTCCGGCCTCAATGGTGGTCCACAGGTCGAGCAGGGCGGGCACGTCCTTCTGTGTCTTGCCGTCGACGACGCGCGTGGTGTTGGGGATGGTCATGGCAATCTCCATGCCGAGGGCATCGAACTCGTCGTTCTCCCACTTGATGAAGCAGCCGTCTTCAGTGACGGGATTAAGTGGGTCGGAGGGAGCCTTGAAGACAAGCTTGAAGTCGCTCGACGGGTCGCTGATGACGAAGTTGCTCAGCAGAGCCAGCACGCCGTCCTCGGGGAAGAATCGGTCGGGCGAGATGCACAGGCGTGGCGCGCCGAAGACGAGCACATTCTGGTCTTCAAAGATGTCGCTGTTGGGCAGCGTGATGGCACCGATGAGGTTCATCACGGAATACGACGGCGAGAATGTCATGTTGCCAATCTGCAGGCTGAAGTCCTTGGGCAGGTACTTCTTGATCTCATCGGGGGCCTCAAAGGGGAAGTAGAGGTCGCCCAGGTCGCCCTTCTGCCAGTTTTCCCAAGTGGTCTCGGCCTTCTTGTACTGGGTGTAGTATTTGCCTAGGTTGTAGCTCTTCGCCAGATTGGTGGCCTCGTCCTTGGCATAGCCAGTGACACGGTCCTGAACACTTTTCGGGATGGACAGCGAGCCGAAGATATTGTCGAGGCTGGCCAACGAGAACAGTGAGTCTACAATCTGCTCTTCGGTGTACTCGGTGCCATCCACCTTCTGGCTGCTCTTGGCGTAGGTCTTGCAGATGCCGTCGAAGACAATGCCGTCGGTATTGACTTTCAGGCTGTCGAACTTCACGGCGATGTAGGCCTTGGGTTTCATGACGCTCCATTCGATGCGCCCGAAGCCCTTCAGCGTCTTCTTTTCCTTGTCGAACTCCAGCGGGCGGGATGGCTCGTCGATGAGTTCCAGGTTCCACTGTCCAATCTTGTATCTTGTGCCGGCCTTGGGCTTCTCGGCAATGGGTTCCTTGTTCTCCACCGTGGCGGTGTTGCGTCCGCACATGTAGGTCTCGTCGAAGTGCGAGGTGAAGGCGAAGTCCTTGAAGTTGAGTGAGTCGCCCTGCATCTTGAAGATGGAGTCGGGCTTGTTGGTGGGCTTGGCGGTGACGCGCAGGATGCAGTAGTCGCCAGATTTGATTTCCGACTGAATGGCCTTCCATCGGATGGTGTCCTTCAGTTCTTTGGTGGTCTTTGTATAGAAGGGCTTGGTGGTTTTCAGTATCACCTCGCGGGTGTCGGCCGTATTTCCCTTGAAGAGATTGACGGTGTACTCAAAGTTCACCGTGTCCTGGCGTTCGCCCTTGCCGCCTGCAAACCAGGCCTTGCGCCACTCCACCTTGATGCTGTCGCCAACAAACATCAGTCGGCTCCTGTTGTCAGGAAACTGTGGTGATGTCAGCGTGGGCTGCTCGAAGCGGTAGAGCACCCCGCCGTCTTCTGCTATCACGTCGGAGCCTTTCGCCTCGCCCTTCGTAACGCTTCTGTCAGCTTTTTCCGGGTCGTAGAGTTGGAAGAGGAAGATGTCGCTCTTGCCTTCGTTCTTGATGAGAGCGACGTTGAGCGAGTTTTTGTTCTGATAAGGGGTGTAGGCCGTCACCTGCATGGCGTAGACTTTGCCGTAGGCGGCAGTGTCGGCAATCATCTGGGCGACGTAGGGCGTTGGTATGCTGTAGCTGTTGGTCAGCAGCTCGCGTTGCTCAAGGAAGGTGATGGTGTTCTCCTCCATAGCCTCGTCGGGCATCATCGAGCCGAGTTCGACGAAGCGGATGCGATAGCGGTAGTTCACCATCGTAGCGTTGCAATTGAGCGTGGGCTGCGTCCACTCAAAGCGTATCTGTGCCTGCTTCTTATTAATCTTGGTGATGGCCAGGTCGCTCAGACCATCGGGCACCAACGAGCGGATAGGGCTGATGAACGTTGGGGCCTCGGCCTCGTAGCAGATGTTGAAGAGGGCCAGGCCATCGGTTTGGTTGTTGAGCACTACGGGCGACGACAGCTCGGGATCCCACTTGTAGGCGGTGAGCTGCAGCTCGTATTGTCCTTCGTCGAGCAGACCGAACTCGGAGTCGAGGATGTTCTTGTAGCGGCCTTCGCGCACAAAGATGTCGTGCGAGTCGAAGTGGTCGAAGAGGTGCTTCAGTTCGATGCTGTTGAGCGTCTTGTGCTGGTTGGGCGAGAGCACGATGGGCTGTTGAGGGATGTGCATCGTCTCCACGTTGGTCGACATCCACAGCACGTCGTTGGGGAACTTCTGCTGCACCTGAACGCCAAAGTAGATGCGCTGGGCGGCATCGGCGTTGTTGATGACGGTCACCCTGAAGTAGCGTCCCAGGTTGTCGATATACTTGCCGGCCTGTGGGGGCAGCACGCTCTGAACGGGCGTCACCTGGAGGGTCACGTCTTGCGCCGCTGCGCGGCTAAATGACAAATGGTAAATGATAAATGATAGGGCTAACGCCATCATCCATCGACTGTCCTTTATCATTGAGCAGAAACTCTTTATTCTTTCTTTTTTATTCATAGCCATATATCATTTATCATTATTTATTTTGGCCGGAGGCCGCATCTGCCGTCTTTTTGCTCTTCAGCTGGAGCAGCGAGAAGGTGTAGTTGTAGTTGAGCGAGAGGTTGATCTCGGTGGTGCCCATGGAAGTGTAGTCGGCCGAGATGTTGGTGTCGCTGTATTTGTTGAATCCGGCCGCGAAGGAGAACTGGTGCACCTTGGCCAGCGTATAGCCTGCCGTGATGTCGGCTCCCACAGAGAGGTTGCGCTGCTGGTTGCGGACGTCGTTGTAGCAGAGCGACAGGGCTGCCGACGTATAGAGGTTCTTCTCCTTGAGGAACGAGCGTCCCGTGGAGAAGCTGAGAATCTCGGAAGAGTAGCGTGTCTGGTAGCCCTTCGACTGCTGGTGGGATAGCGAGGTCGAGAACGACATCTCCCATGGCTTCACCGTGATGGAGTGGCTGAGTCCGGCCGAGAATGTCGTCACGTCGCTGATGCCTGTGGCGAAGCGGTTCAGGTCTTTGTTCTTGGTGAAGCTGGCCGAGAGCGCGAAGGTGTTCTCGGTGGTTTCGCCGTCGATAGTGTAGGAGGGGGTGAGATAGAGTGAGTGCATGATGCGGTTGACACGCGTGGTGTCGTTGACGCGGGCTTTGCAGTCGGATTGCAGCTGCCGATAGCCGCTGTAGCCAGCAGTGAGGGCGAGGTTCTCTGTGAGCGATGTGGAAGCCGTAGCGTTGTAGACGAAGCCGCGCGTGGTGTAGAGCTGGCGGCGCGTTATGTTGTCCTCCTGGCCGCTGAACGATGCCGAGAGGGTTACTTTCTTGAAGAGGGTGGTCGAGGCGTTGATGCCCAGCGACTGGTAGTTGTTCGAGGTGTAGTAGAGTCCCAGGGTGGTGTAGTCGGGCTGCACCATGCGATAGAACACGGTGGTGTTGAAGCCCTTGAGGCTGAGTGTGGCTGAGATGTCGCCGGCAATGCGCATCAGCGAGGTGTAACGGGCGTCGAACACCTTGTCCCAGCGGTCGGTTTGCTCGGTATGCAGGCGTTGGGCGCGCTTGTCGGATGAGAAGGCTGTCCAGGCCAGGTTGCCCTGCAGTGTGAGCCAGCGGGTGATGCCGAGTCCGCCCTTTACGGCCACGGCGATGTTGTCTTGTGGATTAATCCTTTCCTGCCAGCGCGGGTCGATGGAGTTGATGCGGTCGTAGGCTCGCAGAAACGACAGGTCGAGGTGGTTGCGGCCGGAACCATAGCCAGCCTTGATGCCCCAGCCCATGCGCCGATATTGCGGGTTGCGGGCGCTGGGGTTTTCGGGGTCGTCGTTGATGGCATTGCGCAGTTCGCCGTGGAAGATGCCTACGCGCACTTTTGAGGAGTTGTACTCCAGGCCCACACCGTTGAACGACATGTTCATCAGATAAGGGTGCATGCCCATATTGGAGCGTCCGAAGTGGCCGCGCCAGTTCTTGTACGTAGGGTCGATGTGGAACGAGATGTGGGGGAAGCTCCACGACGAGTTGTTGTTGCTGTAGTAGAACGCAAAAGGCATGGAGATGCCATAGAGCGAGATGTTAAGGTCGGCGTAGAACGAGTTGGCCCACGGTGAACGGTAGCCATTGCCTATGGAGGAGTGGTAATAGGTGTTCTGCGTGCCGATGGCGCCAGTGATGATGAGCGGGTCGCTTTTGGCGATGTTTGAGATGGTGTTCTGCCCCAGCGTGATGGACTGGGCCGAGACCTCCCCCTGCCCCCTCCATCCGGAAGAGGTCAGCATTGCTGCGGTACATAGAATAAATTTAATGTATGCGCGTACCTTATTGTTATTTTTCCTGCTCATCATATTAGGTTTGAGTGTTTAGGGTTGAGAGTTGAGAGACTTTAGTTCTGCTGAATTAGGGTTGAGTGTTGAGTGATCAGTGTTTAGTGTTGAGAGACGTCAGTCCTGCCGCCCAGTCTAAAGTCTCTCAACTCTTAACTCTCAACACTCAACCCTTAACATTTAGCGAACTACCTTGCGGACGCTGCCATTGGCCTGGCGCACGATGGTCATGCCCTTGTGGTTGCCCTTCACGGTGCGTCCGTTCAGGTCGAAGCGCTCGGTCTGCTGCTGTGCGCTCTCCACGCTGCTGATGCCTGTGACGACGCCTTGTGCCGTGAGCTGCACGGGAGCCTTCAGCGAGCCGAGGCGCATGGCCGTGGTGCTGATGGTCTGGTCGATGTCAGTGTATTCGCCGGTGAGCTCGTTGTGCAGGCGCAGTGCCACCTGCTCGCCGCCGTCGGTGTGTACTGTGATGAAGGCGCGTCCATCCTCGAAGATACCCTCACCGCGGCACTCACCGTCGACGAATGCACCGATGGTGTACTCCTCGGGATTGTCAAGGTCGCTCACCTCGGCCACCATCGTCATGTTGTTGGCGAAGCGCGAGTGATCGTAGCTCCATACGCTCTGGCGGGCAGCACGGGCACCGGCGCCGCCATCGTCGCTCTGATTCATGTGTCCGAAGACCTCACATTCCAGAATAATGGTTCCGGTCTCTGTCTCTGCGGGCATGTAGACGTAATAGCCCTGTCCAGGCTCGATGGCCTTCAAATCGCCGCTCCAGGTGTTGCTGTTGTAGTCGTATTCGGCCGAGCCTGTCTTACCCACGACGATCATTCCATCGACGGGAGTCGTGATGCGATCCAGCGTGCGCTTATAGAAGTAAGGCGAGCCAATCCAATTCCAGCCCTTGGCAACGTTAAATTCGTTCCATTCTGCACTATTACCACCGTATAGGAAGGTCTCGTGGGCGGCATTCATCTTCACCTTATACATCTGAGCCTGCTCGATGGCGATTTCTTGGCTGTCGTAGAGCGAGCCCCAGTAGCCCCATTCGGTATCGTTGTAAAGCAGCTTGTCGTAGGTGCGGGCCTCAGCAAGGTCGTCACCAAAGTAACTATAGAGGTTCTTGTTCGACATCATATCGCCGTAAGGATTACTCTTCCACTGCCATCCGTTGGCGAAGCTGACCCTGTAGGGAACCTCAAAAAACACGTCCTCTTCGTCAGGGTCGCAGTTGGCAGCGAATTCTCCAGGCAGCAGCGCCACGTAGGTGTAGATGCCTTCGCCTCCAGCCTTGATGTCGATGGTGTGCCAAGAGCTATCGTAGTAATCGCTGCTGACGGTGAGGATGTCTGCGTAGTCGGCCCAGTCGAAGTCGGCGTCAGCAGGCACGGGCGTCAGAGTGATGGTGCCGCGGGTGGGATCATCGCTGCTTGGGGTGACGGTGATGGTGAAGTGGTCGAGGCCCATGGTGATGATGACCTTGAAGCTCTGGCCTGCGTTCCACTGCTGAGCGATGGACTCTTCCGTACCGTCGTATTGGCTGTAGTCATTCCATCCGAGTCTGACGGTAATGGTGCTCTCGCCCTTTGGGATTTCCGTGTTGTTCAGGGTCAGCATGGGACCGTTGGGCGAGAATTCACCAGAGCCAGTGAGAACACCCGCTACGCTAAGCGTTCCGAATTGCAAGGTCTTGTACTCATCTTGCCAGATGATGTTACGACGGATTCCGCTGGTGATGGTTTCGAGCGTGTTGGTTGCTGAGTCGAATGTAAGGGGATCCTCGGTGAAGCTTACCTCCTTGAGAGGATCGTCCACTTCTACAAATACAGTGAATGCCAAATCCTCGCCACCAATGCCATTGGGTTGAATCAGGAGTTCGGCAGAGCCAGCCGCAAGGGCTTCGATGGTATTGTCGGAATTGACATAAAGTACAGGCCTGTAGCCAAGTTCTTGAGGCGAACCGTAAGAGCTGATGTCGGTGATGGTGTAAGTCCTGTCGGTAGCATCTAACGGAAGAATTTTGATATACTGGTCCAGGTGCTGAAGGATGTTCTCGTCGCCAACATTGCACTTAAAGGTGATCTGTTGCTGCGTCTGTGGGTCGTTAGGCCAGTTGAAGTAGGCGTTCTCGACGGGCACGATGATGTTGAGGAGGATTCCCTTGTTGCCATCTGGATAGAGGTTGCCATCGGCACGCTCAATGTAGGGTTGGATGCTGGTGGTGCCACCCTTGATGGGCTTCCAGCTGTCCTGGCCTGCTTGGATATAGGTTGCATCAAATTGCCACTTCACCTGCTCGGTAATCTCGGTTGGGTTGGTGGAGTAGGCTAACACGTTTGCATTGTTTTTCATGAACATAGTCAGTTCCTCCGCATTGTTGATGATCACACTATACTCTCCGGTAACGATGGTCAGGGTCGTAGCGGGTTGCTCGATGTAGAAAGATGCGTTCTCAACAGGGTTGCCATTGACGAGTAGTGGCATGTAGTTGCCTGCATTGATGACGAAACCGTAGGGAATAGGCTGGTTCTCGCCTTCGCTCAGGTTGGGCTTCACGGCGGTCAGCGTGCTGCCGCTGATGGTGGCAAACTGACCGTAGTCACCGGGCTGATAGTAGTTGTTGCCAACGTACCAGATGAGATTCTCAGGAATCTGAGCATTAGCGGGACTGACGTTCAGGAAGTTTGTCAGGTCGACACTGTTTCCTGCATCGATTCTGAAACCACTAAGAGTGACTTCGGCGGGAAGGGTGAGTGCCAACTGCACACGAGGGCCGGAGCCTACGCCGTAGGTGGTCTCAGGCTTCCATGTCAGCGTCTGGTCGGGCTTCAGGGTGTAGACGTCGCCCATCGATGAACTGACCTTGATGACGATTTCTTTGCCCTCGTCATTTTCGGCATCGAAGTTGCCGGGAACCTCGAGCATCAGGAACTG
>ODAI012601990.1_pt1 | contig 10053 bp, 11 predicted proteins | sample 1539321 | NCBI WGS metagenome assembly ODAI01 (sample SAMN02144231, study PRJEB22623) | gut metagenome | biome: sheep rumen | host: Ovis aries | place: New Zealand | reverse complement strand
TTTCAAAAACATTCTTGAGTGCTGCCGCTTTTGCGGCAAACTGCAATAGTTTCAAGGCACTCAAGCCATGTAGCCCGATTATTCGGGCGGTTTTGAAATCTGTTCTTTGACTGGTAGCGATTTTTTTTAAGTAAGGACTTTATATAATGCGTTTGCCCCGTTACCTAATACCTTTTTTGTGTTATAATACAAACAGTGAGGCTTATATGTTCTGCGGAATGACTTTTTACCAAATTTGCTGTTTCTTTATTATTTATTCGGTAATCGGCTGGATTGTTGAAGTTGCATACCATGCAGTAACTCTTGGAAAAGTAGTAAACAGAGGTTTTTTAAATGGCCCGCTTTGTCCTGTGTATGGATTTGGAATGCTTGCAGTTCTTTCCATCGCATGGTTCATTCCCAAAAACGCTGCAGGACAACCAAATACAATTCTACTTTTTCTTGCAGGAATGACTTTTACAACTCTAGTAGAACTTTTTGCCGGCTGGATTCTTGATAAAGCTTTTCACGCGCGATGGTGGGATTATAGTAATGTTCCCATGAATCTAAACGGTTATATTTGCGTAAAATTTTCTATAATCTGGGGATTAGCAGTTCTGTTTGCGGTAAAATTCTTTCATCCTTTAGTAGAAAAATTTTCGGTTGCCTCAATTCCTCCAAAAATCGGCTGGATTATTATTGCTGTAGTTTATGCAATTCTTTTTGCCGACGTTGGAATCACAATCGCAATTGTTCAAGGACTTAACAAAGAACTTAAAAAAATTGATGATTTACAAAAAGCACTTCGAAAACCATCTGACAAAATGAGCGAATACATTGCCGAAGGAACAATGAAAGTCACAAATTCTGTAGAAGAATTTAAAAAACAAAAGGAACAAAAACTTTCGGAATTTATTACTTACAAAAAATGGGGTACCCGCCGTCTGTTAAAAGCTTTTCCTCATATGAAGCATACAAAATATTCTGAAACATTCCAGGAAATCAAAAATTATCTGCAGACACATCTTAAAAAAGATAAAAAACAAGATTAATAGACAATATCATGGAACGGGTTCACATCTAACTTACAATAAAAAAACTGAAGCTTTTTCACAAACTTTCTAAAGTTCAATTGAACCAATTAGCACCGTCTCGTCTTCTGATGATTTTTTTGAATTATTACGCGGACTTGCAGAATCCAGTTCTTCCAAAAGTTCAGCCTTTGATTTTAATCCCATTCCGCCGGCTTCTTTTTTAGCAGCTGAACGGGCTTTTGGAGAAGCAAGAAATGCAAATAAACTTCCGCACAAGCCTCCTGCAACCGTAATAATCACTCCCATAAAACCACTGTCTTTAAAACCACCGTTTCTGGCAAAAAATTCACGGCAAATTACAAAAGCAATCGTTATTATAGAAAGAACCGAAACCTTCTTTTTTGAAATTGAAGTAAGAGTATTAAGAAAAACCATCATTATAACAATTGATGCAGCCCCACAAAGTCTTTCCTTACAAAAACAGGCATTCAGAACTCCTGAAAAAAGTGAAGAAAAAAACATCATCAGAGCCATAATCACTGAACCATAACGTTCTTCAAGAATCTGTCCTAAAAGAAGGATTATAATCAGGTCGGCAAATAAAAAACTTAACTCAAAATAACCAAACTGGTACAAAGCAAGCCGCAGATACGAATTGACTCCCGAAAAAACAAACGGAAATTCACCTGAAGCATTAGTTGGTGCATAAAAAAATGAATTAACTTTTCCTTTTAAAACAAAAGAATTCAGCAAAAAAATTAGAACTGTAATAATTGCAAATGAAAGTGCAACCGGAGAATCATACACAAATTTTATCTTAATTTTTTTCTTAGCCATACTTATTTATCGGGCTTATTTTAGATTGATAAAAGACAAAACCGCTTGATTTGTGTTATTATTTTCTTATGAAAGCTATAAATAAAGCTGTAAAAAACGCATCACTTTTTTTTATTATTTTTTCTCTTTTACTTGGATTTTTTTCCTGTAAAACTACACAAGAATTAACTGACAATTCGGAAAATACAATTCAAGATGAAATTGCTGCACCAGAATCAACAGAAAATGAACAAAACGGGCTTTACGCTACAAACGGTCAGAATGAGCTTGCAATTCTGGAAAATGATGATGAAACCTTAGAAACTGATGAAAGTTTGAACGGTACAGAAAATCAGGAAGAAAGCGAACAAAAGCCGGAACCAGTTTTTGAATTCCGGGAGCAGAAACTTTTTTACAGCATTAAATATACTTATGATTACGAAGTTATTGGCGAAGATCTTGATTATAAAATAATGGTAGATGATGAAAACAAAAGAGTAATCATTCAGTTTGAAGAAAGTGACAGTGATCAGGACTGGCAGAATAATTGTAAATTTATTCCATGGCCTCTAAAACTTGACGGACATACTGTATGGACTTCCTATGGTTATGCAAAAATCTATAAATCGTCAAGAAATATTCCGTTCAATGAATTTTACAAACAATGCCAGCTCCATCCTGATTATAAAATTGTAATTTGGGGCTGGAGTCTTGGTAGTGCGATGGCAAAAATTACAGCAAGGCATTTTACAATAAGAACCGGCGGCAAAACAATGATTGATGAACTCACAACTTTTGGCGACGTAAAATGCTGGTCTAATCCTTTTTTTAGCGTAAAAAAATATTGCAAAAGAATTCGTGAATATGTAGCAGGAAACGATTTAATTACATGGTGCATTCCTTTTTACCGCAGAGATGTTACCTGCAAAGTTGGCGATAAATTCAGTTTTAAACAGGCTCGCGAAAGTACCTATTACCACACTCATTACGAAGATTATGATTATTCTAAATGGGAATAAAACTAAATAAAACGTTTGCAAACAATAAAGCAAATTCTATTGGAACGACAGCCTTTTTGTGTTATATTTATTGTTATGAGCGAATTAAACAATCAAATTCAAAATACAGGAAACAGCGTTGCAGAAGGAACTTCAATTGAATTTCCACCGGAGCGTGATGTAGTTTTTTATAACGATGATTTTACAACGATGGATTTTGTAGTTGACGTGCTTGTTTCTATTTTTAACAAAACTAACGAAGATGCTCATAATTTAATGCGGACGGTTCATGAACAGGGCTCTGCCGTTGTTGGAACATATACTTACGACATTGCAGTTTCAAGGGTTGTTCTTACAAAAAATGCGGCAAAAAAGAACGGATTTCCTTTGAGGGTAGAAGTTGAGTAAAGACGAAAATCAGGGAAACGTAAGACAGATGAAAGTAAGTCCTATGCTTACAAAAATTCTGTCAGAATCACTTTTAAAAGCTAAAGCCTCAAATCATCAGTTTTTTACGCCAGAACACATTCTTTCTGTTGCAATTCAGGATGATTTTGTTGCTCATCTTTTATACGAAAGCGGAAGCGACAACGAAGCCCTTAAAACAAATCTCTACGAATATCTTACAACAAAAATGCCTGTTGTTTCGGAAAATGCAAATCCTGACCTTTTTAAAAGCGGGCCAATTGAATCAGCTGGATTCCAGGCGGTAATGAACCGTGCTGTAATGCATTGTATTTCCAGCGAATCTGAAATGATTGATATAACAGACGTTTTAGTTGGAATGTTCGACGAAAAACGAAATTATTGTTCTTACTTTTTGCGCAGCAGCGGAACTGACCGTTTTAAGCTTTTAGAAACAATCACAAAAATAAAAGGCATTCACGGAACTCAGAAAAAAAATACAGAAAAACCAAATACAGCCCAAAATCCCGGACCACAGGAAATGCCTGGTTCAAATAACGAAGGCGGATTAAAACGTTTTGCTACAAATTTAACAGAACAGGCAAAACAGGGGCTTTTTGATGAATTAATCGGCCGTGAAGAAGAACTTGAACGGACAATTCAAATTCTATGCAGACGAACAAAAAATAATCCGCTCCACGTTGGAGACGCAGGTGTTGGTAAAACTGCAATCACTTATGGACTTGCTCAACGAATTGTAGAAGGAAAAGTGCCGGCTTCTTTAAAAGGATGCACAATTTACAGTCTGGACATTGGTCTTCTTCTTGCGGGCTCAAAATTCCGCGGTGATTTTGAAGAAAGACTTCATTCTGTAATTGATGAATTAAAGGAAAAAGAAAAAGCCATACTTTTTATAGATGAAATTCACATGATTATGGGAGCGGGTTCAAACGGAAGTTCCCAGATTGATGCGGCAAACCTTTTAAAACCTGTTCTTGCAACTGGAAAAGCCCGCGTAATTGGTTCTACAACTTTTGAAGAATTTGCAGCACATTTTGAAAAAGACAGAGCTCTTGCCCGACGATTCCAGAAAATTGATATTGCGGAACCTACCCGTAATGAAACTGTGGAAATTCTTAAAGGCCTAAAGAAAAAATACGAAGAGTATCATCATGTAAAATATTCGGTTCCTGCTTTGGAAACTGCCGTTGATTATGCAATTCAGTATTTGCCGGACAGACGATTGCCAGACAAAGCAATTGATATAATGGACGAAGCCGGAGCATTCCTTTTTATTAAGAAAAACGGCGGATTTAAAGGAAGCGATAAAATTGCATATTCTGCAAATGGAACTGCAGCTGCAACAATTCCATCGGTAAATGTTGATACAATAAAAGCCGTAACCGCAAAAATGGCAAAACTGCCGCTCGATTCCATTTCAAATGATTCAAAAGAAAATCTGCGCCTTATAGAAGAAAATATGCGCAAAGAAATTTTTGGTCAAAATAAGGCTGTTGAAATTCTTGGAAAAGCGGTAAAACGTGCAAGAGCCGGATTCAGAAATCCTGATAAACCGGAAGCATGTTATCTTTTTGTAGGTCCAACCGGATGCGGAAAAACCGAGCTTGCAAAAACTCTTGCTGACATTTTAAAAGAACCTCTTTTGCGCTACGATATGAGCGAGTACCAGGAAAAGCATTCTGTAAGCCGACTTGTTGGTTCTCCACCAGGATACGTTGGTTTTGAAGAAGGCGGTCAGCTTACAAAAGATGTGCGAAAAAATCCTCATGCAGTAATTTTGTTTGATGAAATTGAAAAAGCTCACGAAGATATTTACAACATTCTTCTGCAGGTAATGGATTATGGAATTCTTACAGACAATCAGGGACGAAAAGCTGATTTCCGTTCGTGCATTATAATCATGACAAGTAATGCAGGAGCCCGCGATATTGAAAAACCGGGAATTGGTTTTGGCTCAGAAATTTCTGATGATGCAGAATTGATTCTTACAGATGCCGTAAACAAAGAATTCTCTCCGGAATTCAGAAACAGACTCGACGCAGTAATTCCGTTTAATTATCTTAGTATGGAAGTTGCAAAAATGGTCTGCAAAAAAGAAATTGCAAAACTTGCGGCTAGAATCAAACCTAAGAAAATTGAACTTACAGCAACTCAAAAATGTATTGATTATCTTACCGAACAGGGCTATTCAAAAGAATTTGGTGCAAGAAATATGGCACGTATAATCGAAAATCTGATTGCAAATCCTCTTGTAGATGAAGTTCTTTTTGGAGCTCTAAAAAACGGCGGTTCAGTTACTGCGGACTTAAAAAAAGAAAAAATCACTTTTGCCTTTTAGGAAACGGAACAAATTATGACTTGTGAAGCATTATATCAGCATTTGTACAATCTCTACGGACCAGTAACCCGTGCAAGAAACTGCTTTTTATACACAAAAAAAGGAGTTCGCATAACGGATTTATACCAGGAAAACGGACGTGCAATTTTGGGATGGCAGGGCGGTTCTGCTTTTACAATGCTCAAAAATGTAATTAACCGTAGTCAAACCGGCGGATTTATTTGCGAAGAAAACGACCGTCTTTCAAAAGCTGTATCAGAACTTCTTGATTCACCACGCAAAACTTATTTTTTTTCTGACAAAATTAGCGCAATGAAGGCAGGGCTTGCAATTGCACCGGAAAGTACAAACGCATACCGTCCCTGGAACCAGACGTCAATTGTATGGAGCGATGTAAAATGTGTAATAATTGAACCTCCGCTTCCATGGACAGATTCAATTTTTATTCTTGCAGTTGCCTCAAACGAAGAAGCAGTTCCTGTTTCAAAACTAACACTTCCATTTGCACTCAAAACCGGAATTACCCGTGCAATCTACAATCTTATTGCAGCCCTCCAGACAAGGGAAGAAAAAGACTGGTTCATTTACGACACAATCCTTACAAAATACTGGAAACGCGAAGGTCCTTACCTTTACCCAAAAATTGACCGCAAAGATTATGATGCATTTATTCTTCATTGTCTGGAAAACGGAATCCTTATAAATCCGGATTACAATTCACCTTCGATTATTCCATTTGGGGCAGATAAAGGCGTTTTTGAAAAATTAAAAAAATCTTCATTTAATACGGCTGACACAAAGTCAAATTCCGCTATAAACTCAAGACAAACAGGAGGCGCAGAATGAATCCCGAAATCCTTCTTTTTATAATTAAGCTCGTACTTGGCGGTTTAGTCGGATTTTTTGCAATCATGATTATGTCTAAAACCCGCGACCTTTCGTGGATGTTCATGGTAATTGGATTTTTGCTTTCATATACTACGCTTGTTTTTGAACTTATGGTAAGCCTTGGTGTTTTTACTTTAGGACACGTTCTTGTTTTTGGAATTCCGCTTCCAAGTTTAATCTGCACCATAGTTCCAAGCATTTTCTTTCTGCTTGCCTTTATATTTAAATTCATACGTAAGTAAAACAAGAGGAACTAAATGACCGAACTTGATGAATATTGGAATAAATTTCTGGCAGAAACAGGACGCGACACTGAAGATAAATGTGCCGGTGACCTTTTTTTTGAAGCAAAAGGATTTGTTGGAACTGAACTGATTACGCTTGTTCTTTCCGATAAAAAAACTGCATTTTTTACAAGCTGGTCAACTTATGCAATTGATCAGGAACCACTTCCTGTTTCGGGCGAGCTTTACATTGTTGTAGATAAAACAAACACACCCCGCTGTGTAATCGAAATTCAATCTGTAAATGTAATTCCTTTCAACGAAGTTACCTGGGAAATGGCACAACTGGAAGGTGAAGACGAAAATCTTGGTGCATGGCGCGAACGTCAACAGGAATATCTTGAAGATGAAGGTGCAGTTCTTGGTTTTGAATTTACACCTGATATTAAACTTGTATTTCAGACTTTTAAAGTAGTCTATAAATAAAAACAGGAGGCTTTTATGGCAACAAAAACAACACATTATTCTTTTGGCAGAATTCTTCTTCAAATTGCATTGGGAGCTATGCTTGCAGTTTCTGGAATCTGGGCTTTGCAAGGTGGTGGAGACGCTGGTGCAGTTGCATTAAGAAATATTCTTGAAAATTCAACAATAGAAACAATAATCTGCATTTCTTACGGTGTAATTGAACTTCTTACCGGAATTTTCCTTATTCTTAAACTTTTTATTGGCGACAGATTTGGAGTTTTTGGTAACGTAATCATGATAATAACTATGATTGTCTGGATTATTGCAATAATTCTTATAGACTTTATTGGCAAAAATGGAATTCTCAACCATAGCGGCAGCTTTAACTTTCTTAGATGGATTTATGATTTTTCGTACCATTTAATTGTTCTTGGTGCCATCATTTATCTTAACGACTAAAATCAAAATAAAGCAGGAGAACTTATGCAGAAAAAATCTATTCTTGTAGCAATTATCATTTTTTTACAATTGTTCCCCTGCTATTCCCGCTCTAAATATATTGATTTTGGAGTTTTTCTTTCTTCCGGATATAACTTTCATACTGATGGTGATTTAGCAAAAGGTCACCTCCTTTATAACAATCCTGATGCAAAAAGAATTCTGGCGGGACTGAATACCGATGCAACATTTCATATTACAGATCCACTGAGTTTTTTTGTTGGGGCAGATTCCTTTGCAGATTTTAATTTTTTGGATGAATTTTATTACCACACTGTAGATTTTGCATTTTATGCAGGAATAAAACTTTTTCCTTTTTTTCACGGATTAAATTGTTCTATTTCGTATGCACTTGGCAACCGCCTGGATTTTGTAAATATTTCTACACAAATAAGTGAAGAAGAAATCCAGACTATTAGCGGTTCTGAAATTAAAAGCTGGGGAAACGGTTTCCGAATTGCCGCAGAATACGATTTTCTTTACGAAACAGACGCAAAAATTTGTCCGGTTGCAGGATTCTGTTACCGCTTTATGCCACGCGGAAACAATAACTACGATAATATTCTTACTGCTTACGTTGGATTAAGATTTTAAAATCTTTACATTAAAAAAACGTTGTTAAATAAAAAAAACATTACAAAATCAAAAAAAACTGATTCTGTAATGTTTTATTTACCAGTTAGAAAAACTAAGAACTAACGAGCATATTCAACAATTCTTGTTTCACGAATCATTGTAAGACGAATTCTTCCCGGATAACGCAAATCACTTTCGATTTGTTTTGCAATTCCACGGGCAAGCTCTTTTACTTCGCTGTCTGGAATCTTTTCGTTATTAACAAGAATTCTAAGTTCACGTCCAGCCTGAATAGCATAAGCTTTTTCTACACCGTTAAAGCCTTCGGCAATTGCTTCAAGATTTTCAAGACGTTTTACATAATTATCAATTGTTTCGCGTCTTGCACCAGGTCTTGCAGCCGAAATTGCATCTGCAATCTGAACAATAACAGCTTCTACAGATTCAGTTGGAACATCATTATGGTGAGCAGCAATTGCATTTATAATCAGAGGATCTTCACCCATCTTACGAGCCATTTCTGCACCAACTTCTGCGTGGTTCTGGTCACTGTCGTTTTCGGCACCCTTACCAATATCATGCAGAATTGCGGCACGTTTTGCCATTTCGCGGTCTGCACCAATTTCTGCAGCAATCATACTTGCAGCACGCGCAACTTCCTTAGAATGATTAAGAACATTCTGTCCATAACTTGTTCTAAAGTAAAGACGACCAAGAGCACGAATTCCATCGGTATTCATGTTGTGAATTCCAAGATCAAAAAGAGCTTTTTCACCTTCTTCGTAAATCTTGTTCTGAACTTCGTGAGTTACCTTCTGAACAATTTCTTCAATTCTGGCAGGATGGATTCTTCCGTCAGAAATAAGACGTTCCAGAGATTCCTTTGCAATTTCCTTTCTAACAGGGTCAAAACAAGAAATTACAACAGCTTCCGGAGTATCATCAATAATAATATCAACTCCAGTCAATGTTTCCAAAGTACGAATATTTCGGCCTTCGCGTCCAATAATACGTCCTTTCATTTCATCACTTGGAAGAGATACTGTTGTAACTGTGATGTCGCTGGTTACTTCCGGTGCAATGCGCTGAATTGTAGTAACAAGTACATCCTTTGCTTTCTTTTCTGCAGTGAGCTGGGCTTCCTGTTCAATTTTATTGATTAAAGCCTGTGCATCGTGACGAGCCTCGTTTTCAAGATTCTTGATAATAAGCTCTTTTGCTTCCTGTGCCGAAAGTCCTGAGATTTTTTCAAGTTCCTCCCGGTACATTACTTCCTGCTTTGAAAGCACTTCTTCACGTTTTACCATTGCAGCCTTTTGTTCTGCAAGTTCCTTTTCGTTTTTGTCGAATTCAGCCGCACGCTGGTCAAGCAATTCTTCTTTTTTGTTTACTCTTGCCTCGTAGCGCTGAACTTCAGCACGACGTTCTCTGTTTTCTTTTTCCTGCTGATTTCTTTCCCGAATGAGCTCATCTTTTGCATTTAACAAAATTTCTTTTTTCTGTGCTTCAGCTTCCTTAATAGCGTCCTGTTTTACACGTTCCGCTTTTTGTTCTGATCCCGACAATTGAAATCTGGCATAAAGCCAGCGAATAACCCATCCAAGAACAATTCCAACAACAGGAAGAACAATAAACCAAATCCATGTTGGCATAGCTTTCTCCTATTTTTTAAATTAGAAAAGTTCACTCTTAATTGTAACGTAAGAATACTTTGATGTCAAATTGAAATGCAATATATAGTAAATTTTTTCAGGGCAAACGCATTATATAAAGTCCTTACTTAAAAAAAATCGCTACCAGTCAAAGAA
>ODAI013553218.1_pt1 | contig 10054 bp, 7 predicted proteins | sample 1539321 | NCBI WGS metagenome assembly ODAI01 (sample SAMN02144231, study PRJEB22623) | gut metagenome | biome: sheep rumen | host: Ovis aries | place: New Zealand | reverse complement strand
TTGTACAAAAATATTGAATTTGAGGTGCAAAGCAGTTAATTTTGTCTGATTTTGCTCAGATTGGCAATTTTAAAATGTGGGAATACTCTGCGTATTGGCGCATTTTTAAATTGTTAAGGTGAGTGAAAGCAGACAAAATGAACCAATACTTAATTATCGGCACTCTCCGTAGCGTGCCAATACTCCGCGGTGCGCTGCAGCGCGAAGGGTAAGCTTAAGCGCTGCGCATACTCCTTGAGCAGGTTTTCTGTCTGCCGCGCGGGGTTGCGGTACAGCACTCGGTATGCCCCCTCGCTTTCGTAAACGGCATCGGGCAGTTGCGCCCACCGCCGTGCCGCGCCGAGAAAGGCGCTCAAATCCGCGCGCGAGCCGAAGTGGTAGAGCGCGTAGTGATGCTTGCAGCGGGCGCGCACCTTCAGCTTTTGGCGCACCTTCTTAAAGGAGAAGCACAGCAACACACTGCCATCGGCAAACGGCAGCAGCTCGGTCACCTGCCCTGCGGCAGCCGCCGGCTCGAAGCCGACCTGCCTTGCGGCATCGCGGTAAATGCAGGCGATGATACGGCGGGCAACCTCATCATTTTGCGCCGCCTGCTCCGGCACCAGGTGCACGGCGCGCACCTCCGCTTTATCCAAAAAAACCAACAGGCAATTATTTTCGCCGATTTCAACTTTCATAAAAAACCTACCCCTTACTTTCTTTCTACTTTCATACTATTACGGGGACAGGCAAAAGGCAATGAATTATTAAAGGAAACGCAGGAAAAAACAGGTATCTATGAAAAAAAGTGTCAAAAAAAAATACAGCGATATCAAGCCTGACGGGCAGGAGTACGCCGCTCTTGTATCCGAATTTGAGAAGGGCGAAATGTCCGACTATTCCTTTAAAAGCAACGCGCAGGCGATGGGCAAAAATGCCAAAAAGCTGCGCCGCAACAAAATCATTAAAACCGTGCTCAGCATCATCGGTGCAATATTGGTGCTGTATTTCGGTTACTTTATCATCGCCCTGATAAAAGGGGTCAACGCGCGCACCGGCACCACCGAGGTGTATATTGAAACTACCGTGGAGGCGACCACCGTGCCGGCTTCGCGCCCCGCAACTACCGTGCCGCGCACCACCGAGCCGGAAAAGCGCGAGGAGGAAGAGCCGACACAGCAGCAAACGCCGGCACAACAAGAAAACTATGCAGATGAAGGGCAACAGTAAATGGTCAATATCGTTCCTGCACCGAAAAAGACAACCTTTTTTCAGCGAGAGTACGCCTACAAGGGCGAAACGGTGCGCACAAGTTTGGATATCCTCTTGGGAGAGGAAGAATACATTCTCGAGGTGACCGCGGAGGATGGTATCACCATCATCGGCGGCAGCGAAAAAGCCGTGTTTTACGGCGAGTGCACCTTAGAGCAGATTTTGCACCAGACCAAAAACAGGGTCAGGGCAATGAAAATTGAAGATGAGCCGGTGTTTGCTTACCGCGCATTTATGATTGATTGCGCGCGCCACTTCTTTTCGGTCGACGAGCTCAAAGCGATTATCGACACCATGGCGCGCTTAAAATTCAACCGCTTCCATTGGCACTTGACCGATGACCAGGGCTTTCGCATGGAAATCAAAGCCCTGCCGAAGCTCCACAAGGAGGGCTCGGTGCGCCGCGGCTCCTACTTCGGCAATATGAAGCTCAACAGCAAGTACGAGGGCTACTACACCACCGCGCAGATGAAAGAGATTGTGGACTTTTGCGCGCAGCGCTACATCGAGGTTGTGCCCGAGATTGATTTGCCGGGCCATGCCACCGCGATGATTCATGCGTACCCCGAAATGTCTTGCCGCGGCAGAAAGGTGCCGGTGGAAACCAAGCAGGGCATTTTCAAAAACATCCTATGCGCGGGGAGCGAGAAAACTTACGAATATCTGTTTAAAATCATAGATGAAATGTGCACCGTTTTCCCCGGTGAATATTTCCACATCGGCGGCGATGAGGTGCCCAAGGAGAATTGGACCCACTGCTCCGCATGCAAGCAGCGCATGAAGGATAACGGGCTTGAGAGCTACGAGCAGCTGCAGGGGTGGATGATGAACCGCGTTGCCGACTACCTCGAGAGCAAGGGCAAAAAGGTCATTTGCTGGAACGACGCGCTCGGCGCGACCAACCTCTCGCACAGCTTTACCGTGCAGCGGTGGATGGATAGAAAGAACCGCTCGCTGCAGTGGGCAAACGACGGCAGAAAAGTGATTATGGGCGACTTTTACCACACCTATTTCGATTATCCCTATGCGATGACACCGCTCAAAAAGGTCTACGGCTATGCACCGTACCTGAAAGGGATGGATGTCAGAGGCAGGGAGAGTGTTATCGGCTTGGAGTGCTGTGTTTGGACCGAGCACATTTCCTCCAACGCATCGCTCGAATACATGCTTTTCCCGCGCGCGGCGGCAGTCGCGCAGACCGCCTGGGGCTGCGGCAGGGAAAGCTATGCCTACTTTGAAAAAGCGCTGGAGGCGTTCACCCCGGTCTTTAAGCAAAACCGCATTCACTTTGCACCGAAAAAGGAGTGGAACCCCTTGCCGCTGCATCGCTTGGGCGGCACGCTGAAATTTTTAAACCGCATTCGGCCGCGGTAACTCCGCGCCTGCAGGCGCACCCGATTTTGGAATCCGCAAAAGGGAGAGGCCTCACCTCACATAAGTGCTTCGCCCCGCGAAGGGCTTATGTGAAGTGAGGCGGGTCAAAAGCGATTTGCATCGCTCTCTTTTGTGAAAATAAAGACAGATTTAGGAGGAAAAAATTATGCCATCATTTAACGCACACTATTTATTCGCAGAGCATGAACTTGATTTCATCAAAAAGACCTTTCCCGAGGTAAAAATCAACGAGGGCGCGCTGTGGTATGCGGCGCAGGGCCCCGACCTGTTCTTCTTTGCAAGGCTCTTGCCCTGGATGCAGGGTAAAAACCCGATGGAGGTTGGCGATATCTACCACGAGGAAGTCAACCCGACACAGATGTTGAGAGTGATGAGAAAGTACATCAGAGAAAATCCGGATGACCACCTTGCCATCACCGTGATGATTGGTATCATCTGCCACTATGTGCTTGACAGAAACGCGCACCCCTTTGTGTACTCTATCGAGGAGCACATCTACAACGATAACCCCAAGAGCTGGGACAGAACCTGGATTCACAACATTATCGAGCACAACTTCGATTCCTACCTTCTGTTGAAGATGAAGCACCTCGATAAGGCAAATAAATTCGTTTCCTACAGAATTCTTCCCAAGGATGAGGAAATCTACAAAGCAGGCGAGCGCGTGTTCTCCTACTTAACCCCGCGCTTAACCAAGATTGACCTGGATAAGGAATATCCGCGCGCAGGCTACCACGGCATGAGAGATACCCGCGTTATCATGAAGCTGCTCAACGACCCGCACGGCTTTGAGCAAAACGCTTTGGGCGGCGCTCTGGATTTGTTTTTGAAGAAAAAGCAGGGCCCGATTGGCAAGTGCTTCTTCGTTTACCCGGAGCCGATGACCGACTACGATTATTTCAACCTCGACCACAAGGAGTGGGTTGAGCCGAGAAATCCCGAGTTCCATTCCACCGATTCTTTGGATGATATCATGGAGAATGCCTACAAGGATTTGGAGAGAATTTTGAGCAAGTTCAAGACCTCTTTGACCGATGATGATTACGATATGTACTCCATCACCGAGGATGCTTCCTTCGATACCACCCTCAAGATTCCGCCGTGTGAAGAGCCGCTGATTATGGATTATTAATCTGTCGCTTTTATGCTCTCGGCAGGGCAACCTGCCGAGAGCACAGGCAAAACTGCTCCACGATTGCCTTTATTTTACATTGACGAAGGGCAGTGGAATTTAATACAATGTAAGAAAAAATGAAAACGGTGAGATTATGCGAAAAATAACCAAAATCTTTATCAGCTTTTTATTGGCGGCTGTCACGGCTTTGAGTGTCGGCACGCTTTCTTATGCTGCATCAAGTTTCACTACCAAGAGTAAGTTTACCGGCAAGACCTACACGCACTACGGCAACTTTGCCGGAACCCAAGTGCGCGATATGATTGATGTTTCCGAGCACAACGGGCTTATCAATTGGTACAAAATCAAGGCGCTTGGTATCAACGAAGCGATTGTGCGCGTCGGCTACCGCGGCTACGGTAAAGCCGGTAATCTGGTGGAGGATAAGTATTTTTACGATAATATGGATGGCGCGATGGAAGCCGGTGTGAAGGTGGGCGTTTACATCTATTCCCAAGCGCTCAACACCACGGAAGCGATTGCCGAGGCAAACTATGCGCTCAAGCGGGTCAAGGGCTACAAGCTCTCGTTGCCGATATTCTTCGATTACGAATTTGCCGAGGTTGCCGATGGCAGGCTTGATTACGCCTGGACAAGCGGTGCGCTCAATAAAACCAAGATGACCAAAAATGTGATTGCGTTTTGCGACACTGTCAAAAAAGCCGGCTACAAGGCGGGGCTGTATTCCTCCTCCGGCTTCTTTACCTACCAATACAATGCCGATACCTTCTTGGCAAAGGACTACGAGCTGTGGAATGCTTACTACACCACCAATTCCACCGCCGGAAACTTTTGGCCGAACAAGCACCCGGTGTACCGCTATTGGCAATACGGCGGCGGCAATGTGCAGGGCTGCTGCGGCGCGCCCTCGGCGGCTTGGATTCAAGTGGCATACGGCGGCAGGACAGGCTATGTCAGCGCGCAGTATGTGAACTTTACCGGCGCGAGTGCCGGCACCTCGCTGGCAGACGGGCTCAACCTGCGCGCGGGTGAAGGAACAGGCTACGCTTCCTTGGCAAAAATCCCGAAGGGTGCGAAAATGAAGCTGCTCTCTTACCCGAAGGGCACCAATACCGACTTGAATTTCTACTATGCTTCCGCAAGCGGCGCGGTTGATAAGCCCGCCTTTTCGCTCACCGCGGGGCAAAACAGCGTGAAGGTCGCTTGGAAGAGTGTGGCAGGGGCGTCGTATTACCGCGTTTACAGCTACAACCCCGCAACGAAAGCCTATGACAGGTTGGCGCAGACAAGCGCTACCTCCTTCACCGTTACCGGCTTAAAAGGCGGCACGCAGTATACTTTCCTGGTGCGCGCTTTCAGCACCACGCAGGGGAGCGATTATACTACCGCAGATAATGAAAGCTGCACCACCTTGCCCGATAAACCCCGGCTGCGCTTGAGCGATGCGCGCGAGAATAGCTTGAGCTTTACCTGGAGCAAGGTCACCGGCGCGAATTTTTACAGAATTTATTCCTTTGATACACAGACTAAGAAATACGAGCGCCTGGCACAGGTGACCGAGACTGCCTACACCCTCGGCGGTTTAAAGAGCGGCAGCACCAACCACCTGCTCATTCGCGCCTTTGCGGATAACAGCAACGGCAGCAGCTATACCGATGCCGATGTGCAGCTGTTCCACAGCGTGCCCGTGAAGCCGCAGCTAACCCTTGCCGCTTATTCCTACAGTGTCAAGCTGAGCTGGAACAAGGTGGCAGGCGCCGATTTTTACAGAGTGTATGCCTATGACCCGACAAGCGGGAAGTATGAAAGGCTTGCGCAGACCACAGCCACCGCTTGGGAGCACGGCTACCTCGAGGGCAACAGCGCGCACACCTACTTGGTCAGAGCCTTTATTAACGGCGGCTGGGGCAGTGCCTACACGGCAGCCGACCACCGCTCCATCACCACAAGGCTTGCCAAGCCCGCCTTCACACTGAAGGCGACGGATGCGGAGCACATCCGCGTTTCCTGGCCTGCCGACAAGGGCGCGGCATATTACAAGGTCTTTTTATACGATACCGAGAGCAAAAAATACACCGCTTTAGTCAATACACAGCAAAATGAATATACCTACACCGCGGCACAGGGCGGCAGGGAATATGCCTTCCTTGTCAGAGCCTATCGGGCAAACGGCGAGGGCAGCAGCTACTCTGCGGCAAATTGCAAGAAGGTGGTCACACCGATTGCGAAGGCAGCCTTCACCCTTGCCTCTACCGCGAAGGGTGTGGTGAATATCAAGTGGAGCGCGGTGCCGTATGCGGCATTTTACCGCGTGTATGCCTACGACAAGGCAAGCGGCAAATATCAGCGCCTGGCGCAGACCACGGCAACGGCATACCGCTTCAAAAGCCTCTCCTCCGGCAAGCAGTATACCTACCTTGTCAGGGCATTTTCCGCCTCCGGCATTGCGGCGGATTACAAGGTCAGCGACAACCGCAGTGTGGTTGTGAAATAAAGATTTACAATTCCTTTACATTTTCAAAAGCATTTATTCACAAAGTGTGTTTACAATACTCCTGATGTTAAAGAGGTGATAGAGTGAAAAGAGGTATCAGCTTATTATTGGCACTGCTTACCGTTTTCGGCTGCTTTGCGTTTGCCGTGGAGGGCTTTGCCGTGCCGGCGCTGAACATTGAAGCGAAGGCATATGATAACTACTATAAGGTATGGTGGGATTACGACAGCGGCGCTACGAAATTCGCGGTCTATGTCGATGGCAAGTATGATGGCGTTAAAGCAATTAATGCCGCGCACTCCTATACCTTCACCACCGACCCCTATACCGCGGGCATTAAGCATAAAATCCAGGTTGTCGCGTACAACAAAAGCGGCAAGATTTTTGCCAAGAGCCCGGTGCTGACACGCTACTTGGCGCCGATGGTGCCGACACTCAGCTACAAGTGCACCGATACGGGCTACACCATCACCGGCAATGTTGTTTCCGGCACGGTTCACGGCTACGCGCTGTACAAGTACAATGCCGCGAAGGATAAGTACGAGTTTTACAAGAATTTCACAAAGTCCATCGCCATCAAAACCTCTAATGTCGCTTACAAGGACACCTACCGCGCGAAGGCATATGTCACCTATCAAAAGACCTACTACTCGCAGCTCTCGAGCTACATCACCTGCAAACCGGTGATGGGGGCTATCACCTTAAAGAGCGCGGTTTCCAACGATGTGGGAAAAATTACGATGAAGTGGACTGCCGCGGATTACAGCAACTTTACCGGCTACCAAATTATCTACTCCTCGAGCGATAATTTTGACCGCTTCCGCATGCAGGGCGTTGCCAAGAGCAGCACGAGCTACACGCTCAACCTCATACCGGGTGTTTGCTACCGCGTGGCGGTGCGCACCTACAGAACTGTCGGCAGCGGGAAGATTTACGGCAAGTGGAGCAGCACCAAGGTGCTTTACACCACCCCGAAGGTTGGCGCGAACCCGAATATCAAATACCTGCTCAATTACAAGGTGAAGGTCGGTAAGCCCGGCTCCACCGGCTGCCCGCGCTTGAATGACGCGCTTGACCGCATCCTCAAAAAGATTAAGTGCGGTCCCGATTCCACCTATTACTTATATGATAAGGTGCGCTTCGCCTACCGCTATGTGGCAACCGAGCAGTTTAAGAATAACGGCTCGCTCGGTGCAAAGGGCAGCAGCTCCTACAATACCTACTCCGAGCGCGTGGTGCTCCAGATGTTGGAAAACTACGGCTCGACCGGCTCGTGCTACGAGTACAATTACTTATTCCACTACCTGTGCTTGCGCATGGGGCTTCACAACACCTATATGGTCGATGGCTTGGTCAGCGCCGCGGGCGGCGGCAGAACCAACCACTGGTGGATGATGATGAAAATTGCCGGCAACAATTATTACTACGACCCGCGCATGCAGCGCTACATGAGTGATAATACCGCCCTCAATTTCTTCAACCTGCCGCTCAACGGCGACAATCGCTATTCCGATTACTACCGCTTCTACGATGCGAAGGAAGAGCTGATTGTTTAAATTGGTATAAAATATATTTAAATATAACAGACGACAAAAACACTATGGCACTACATAGTGTTTTTGTGCGAAAGGATGAGTATTATGCGCAAAAAACAATTTAAAACACAATCCAAAAAGATGCTGGATATGATGATTAACAGCATCTACACCCACAAGGAAATTTTCCTCAGAGAGCTGATTTCCAACGGCTCCGATGCGATTGACAAGCGGCATTTCCGCTCGCTGACGGATACGGCGCTCGGCTTGGATGCGAGCGCTTACAAAATCAAAATCGAGGCAGATAAAGCGGCGCGTACCCTGTGCATCAGCGATAACGGCTGCGGCATGGGCGAAAAGGAACTCGAGGACAACCTCGGCACCATCGCAAAGAGCGGCTCTCTTGATTTCAAGAGCGAGAACGAGAGCGATGAGATTGACATCATCGGTCAATTCGGTGTCGGCTTCTACTCGGCATTTATGGTGGCGGATAAAATCACGATAGTTTCCAAAGCGCTCGACAGCGAGCAGGCATTCAAGTGGGAGAGCGAAGGAGTAGACGGCTACACCATTGAGCCATGCGAAAAGGCAGACATCGGCACCACGATTACCCTGCATATGAAAGAGGATACCGAAAACGAGAATTACTCCGTATTCCTCGAGGAGAGCAAGCTGCGCGAGCTGGTTAAAAAATACTCCGATTACATCCGCTACCCGATTACGATGATGGTCGAGCAGCCGGTGGAAAAAGAGGATGAAAGCGAAGATGCCGCGCCGCAATTTGAACTGAAGGAAACCACTCTCAACAGCATGGTACCGCTGTGGAAGCGCGATCCCAAGGAGGTCAGCGAAGAGGAATACAACCGTTTCTACCACGAGAAGTTTTACGATTTCGAGGACCCGCTCGCGGTCATTCACACCAAGTTCGAGGGTACCTCCAATTGCAATATCCTGCTCTTTATTCCTAAAAAAGCGCCCTTTGATTACTACACCAAGGATTTTGAAAAGGGCTTGCAGCTATACTCGAGCGGCGTGTTGATTATGGATAAATGCGCCGACTTGCTGCCCGATTACTACTCCTTTGTCAAGGGTGTGGTCGACAGCGCGGACTTGAGCTTGAACATCTCCAGAGAAACCCTGCAGCACGACCACCAGCTGAAGGTCATCGCCAAGGCGGTGGAGCGCAAAATCAAGGCAGAGCTTAAAAAGCTGATGAAAAACGAGAGGGAAAAATACGACGCCTTCTTCGAGCAGTTCGGCAGGCAGATGAAATACGCGATTTATGCTTCCTACGGGATGCAAAAGGAGGCGCTGATTGACTTAATCGAGTTCAAATCGAGCGCGGAGAAAAAGTACACCACCTTAGCGGAGTATGTCGCGCGCATGCCCGAGAGCCAAAGCGCAATTTACTACGCCGGCGGCAAGACGGTGGATAAAATCGAGATGCTGCCGCAAACACAGGCGGTCACCTCAAAGGGCATCGAGGTGCTTTACCTGACAGAGGATGTGGATGAATTTACCATCACCATGCTCGGCTCCTTCGAGCAAAAGCCCTTTAAGAATGTTTCCGATAATGATTTGGACATTGCCACCGAGGAGGAAAAGGAGCAAATCAAGCAAGAGAACGATGCGCAACAATCCTTGCTCGAAATGATGAAGGAGGCGCTCGGCGACAAGGTAGAGCAGGTGCAGTTTACCAACACGCTTGATACCCACCCGGTGTGCCTTTCCACCGAGGGCGGTATCTCCACCGAGATGCAAAAGGTGCTTGAGGCACAGCCCGGCATGGAGCAGGCGATTAAAGCAAAGGCGGTGCTTGAAATCAACCTCAATCACCCGGTTGCCGCCAAGCTGAAGGCGCTGCACGGTAAAGATGATGAAAAGGTGAAGGAATACGCCAAGATTTTGTATGCGCAAGCGTGCTTAATCTGCGGCCTTCCCATAGAGAACCCGACCGAGCTTTCCAACCTCGTTTGCGGGTTGATGTAAGAAATGAGCCAACAAAGGAGAGCCACCTTTGTTGGCTCATTTCTAATTTACCCAACATTTTCTGGACTTTATCTTTTCTAAATGATATGATAAATAATATATAAAACACGATTTCATAGGAGGAAATTATGAAAGCATGGTGCAAAGCAGTAGGGATGCTATTAGCGGTTTTAATTGCATTCGGGTCATTCGCGGCGGTCCCTGCCCGGGCGGCTGTGAGGTACTGCATAGCAACGGGAATCTGTACGATAATCG
>ODAI013497960.1_pt1 | contig 10054 bp, 8 predicted proteins | sample 1539321 | NCBI WGS metagenome assembly ODAI01 (sample SAMN02144231, study PRJEB22623) | gut metagenome | biome: sheep rumen | host: Ovis aries | place: New Zealand | reverse complement strand
ACACCGGGCTCTTTGACGACATCCGGAACCTGTTCGCATCTACGCAGGACGCAAGGATGCGGGGTTACAATCAGGGGCGATTTTCCTTTAATACCAAAGGCGGGCGCTGCGAGGCCTGCTCCGGCGACGGACTGGTCCGGATAGAGATGCACTTCCTGCCGGACGTCTATGTGCCCTGCGAGGTATGCCAGGGTAAGCGGTACAACCGGGAGACGCTGGAGGTCCGCTATAAGGGGAAGAGTATCTACGACGTCCTCAACATGACGGTGGAGGAGGCGCTGGACTTCTTCCAGAATGTATCCCGGATCCGCAGCAAGATCCAGACCCTCTACGATGTTGGCCTTTCCTACATCCGGCTGGGGCAGCCCTCCACGGAGCTCTCCGGCGGCGAGGCCCAGCGCATCAAGCTGGCCACTGAGCTGTCCAGGCGTTCCACCGGCAAGACCATCTATATTCTGGACGAGCCGACGACGGGCCTTCATTTTGCGGATGTCCACAAGCTGGTTGAGATCCTCCACCGCTTTACCGACGAGGGCAATACGGTCCTGGTCATCGAGCACAACCTGGACGTGATCAAGACGGCGGACTATATCATCGACCTGGGCCCGGAGGGCGGAGACAAGGGCGGCAATCTGGTGGCAGAAGGCACACCGGAGGAGGTGGCCGCCGTGCCCGGATCCTTCACAGGCCAGTATATTAAGAAGGAACTCGACAAGGCAGCCGCATTGCAGGCTGCCCGGGCGGAGAATCTTTGACAAGTTCTCATCTATCCATTGATAGAAAAATGGCACAGGTGGTAAGATAGGGGCAGCAATCGCGGAGGAACCGAGGGGTGCCGGACGCCCCTCCCCTTATGGAGTACATATTATGATGAAAGTGATAGAAGGCGGCATTACGTCCGCCATGGGATTTCAGGCAGCCGGCTGCGCCGCCGGCATCAAGAAGGCAGGCCGGGACGACATGGCCATGGTCTATTCGGAGAAGCCCTGCACGCTGGCGGGCACCTTTACTTCCAACCGCGTCAAGGCGGCTCCTGTCCTCTGGGACCGGGAGATCGTGAAGGGCAGCGGTATCGGCCAGGCGGTGGTGGTCAATGCGGGCATCGCCAACGCCTGCACCGGGCAGCAGGGCCTCGACTATTGCCGGCAGACCGCGGAGGCGGCCTCCGCCGCGCTGGGCATTCCGGCGGATACGGTCCTGGTGGCTTCCACGGGCGTCATCGGCTTTCAGCTTCCCATTGACAGAATTACGGCGGGCGTTTCGACCCTGGCAGGCCTCCTGAGCCATGAGAAGGAGGCAGGCACGGCCGCGGCCCGCGCTATCATGACGACGGATACCGTCAAGAAGGAGGCGGCCGTTCAGGTCACGCTCACCGACGGAACCGTGGTGACCATCGGAGGCATGACCAAGGGCTCCGGCATGATCCACCCCAACATGTGCACCATGCTCTGCTTTGTCAGCACGGATGCCGTCATTTCCCGGGACCTGATGCAGAAAGCCCTCCTTGAGGTGGTCCAGGGGACCTTCAACATGATTTCTGTCGACGGCGACACCTCCACCAACGACACCTGCCTGCTCCTGGCCAACGGGATGGCCGGCAACAAGGCCATCGATTCGGAAAATGAAGACTATTCCCTCTTTAAGGCCGGTCTTCTTGACGTCTGCACCCGTCTGGCCAAGATCATGGCCAAGGACGGCGAGGGCGCCACAGCGCTGGTCGAGATGAAGGTCGTCGGCGCGCCCACGAAGGAAGCAGCCAGGACGCTGGCCCGGTCGGTCATCAGCTCCAGCCTCACCAAGGCAGCCATCTACGGCCACGACGCCAACTGGGGCAGGATCCTCTGCGCCATGGGCTATTCCGGAGCGGATTTCGAACCGGAGAAGGTGGATCTGACCTTTACCAGCGCCGCGGGTACCGTCAAGGTCCTGGAGAACGGTGTCGGCACCGGCTTCTCGGAGGAGCTGGCCACCAAGATTTTGAGCTGTGACGAGATCTTCATCACGGCGGATCTCAAGCTGGGATGCGAGGAGGCGGAGGCCTGGGGCTGCGACCTCACCCACAAGTACGTAGATATCAACGCAGATTACCGGTCTTAAGGGACCGCAACGGAGAATGATATGGCAGCAACAGACATCGGAATCGATCTGGGATCATCCAATATCACAGTCTTCGCCCGGGGCAGGGGTGTCATCATCTGCGAGCCCTCGGTGGTGGCTTACGACAAGGACAATGACCGGATCCTGGCCTATGGGGACGAAGCCCGGCACCTGATCGACAGGACCCAGGGCAATATCGTGGCCATCAGGCCTTTGAAGAATGGTGTCATTTCCGATTACAGTGTGACGGAGAAGATGCTGGGACACTTTATCAAGCGGGCCATTGGCCGGCGCGCCCTTAGGAAACCGCTGATCACCATCTGCGTGCCCAGCGGTGTTACCGCTGTGGAAAAGCGGGCGGTGGAGGAGGCGGCCTACCAGGCCGGCGCGAGAGGCGTGACGATCGCGGAGGAGACCGTGGCGGCGGCCATCGGGGCCGGCATCGACATCACGAAGCCGGTGGGGAATATGATTGTGGATATCGGAGGCGCGACCACGGACACGGCCATCATTTCCCTCGGGGCTCCGGTCATCCTGAGCACTCTCCATGTGGGCGGCGACCATTTCAATGAGGCCATCACCCGCTACGTGCGCCGCAACCATTCCCTCTTCATCGGGGAGCAGCAGGCCGAGGACATCAAGATCCGCATCGGCACCGTCTGCAAGTGGCCCCGGGTGGAGGAGATGCAGGTCACCGGCCGCAACGTCATCACGGGCAATTCCCGGACCATCTCCCTGACCTCCGACGAGATTCGCGGAGCCATCATCGAGACGGCCACGGAGATCGTAGAGAGCGTCCACGGCGTTCTCGAAAAGACGCCGCCGGAGCTGGCCAGCGACATCGTGGGCCGGGGCATCGTCCTGACGGGCGGCGGCGCGCGGCTGGACGGCATGGAAGAGCTGGTCTCCGACAGGACCGGCATCAATGTGATGACCGCCGAGAACCCTGAGCTGGCTGTGGCGGAGGGGACCGGCGTTTACAACGAGAAGCTTGAGCAGCTTAGCCGCATGGAGAGGTAAATGACAGAACGCATAAGTGGTGTGGTGGAACACATCATTTTCAGAAATGAAGACAACGGATACACTGTGCTGAGCCTTGCCTCGGATGGAAAAGAGCTGACACTTGTCGGCTTTTTTCAGTCTGTCAGCGAGGGGGTGACTTTGGAGGCGGAGGGACGTTTCACATCCCATGCCGCCTACGGCGAGCAGTTCAAGGTCGACAGCTACGAGCTGCGGCAGCCGGAAGGGGAGGACGCCATCGAGCGCTATCTGTCCTCCGGCGCCATCAAGGGCGTCGGCAAGACCCTGGCTGCCCGGATCGTGAAGAAGTTCGGCGAGGACACACTCCGGATCATCGAAGAGGAGCCCGAGCGACTGGTGGAGATCCGGGGCATCAGCGAGCGCATCGCCCGGGATATTGCCCGTCAGACAGCAGACCAGAAGAACATGCGGCAGGCCATGATGTTCCTGGGGCAATACGATATTTCCCTCTCACTGGGGGTCCGCATTTACCGGGAGTACGGCGAAAAGCTTTACGATATCCTGAAAGAGAATCCCTACCGGCTGGCGGATGACATTGACGGCGTCGGCTTTAAGACCGCGGATGTCATTGCCGCCAGAATCGGCATCGATCCTGACTCTGAATACAGGATCCGCAGCGGCATCCTCTATACCCTGTCCATGGCAGCGGGGGAGGGCAGCGTGTATCTGCCCGAGCGCCAGCTCATCAGGCGCTGCGCCGCCATGCTGGGGACGGGCGAAGAGCTGGTGGAACGGCAGATCACGGCCCTTGCCCTGGAACGCAAGATCATGCTTCGCGATCATGAGCGCCGGGAAGACACCGCTCAGAATTACCGCAAGCCCCTGGACGCCGGGGACCCGGGCGACTGGGAGGATGATTTCTACAGCGGCTGGGAACTTTACGACATGCCGGAGCGGGACCTGGAGGGGCAGGAGACCGAGCGGATCGTCTACAGCAGCTATTACTATTATCTGGAGCTGAACACGGCCAGAATGCTGAACGACCTGAACATCCAGGTCCGAAAGGACGGGCCGCTGCTGGAGGGAAGCCTTGAGCGCCTGAAAAAGGGCAGGAAAATCACCCTGGACGAGGACCAGGAGAACGCCGTGCGGTGCGCGGCAAAGAACGGTCTCCTGATCCTGACCGGCGGCCCCGGCACCGGCAAGACCACCACCATCAACGAGATGCTCCGCTATTTCGAGATGGAGGAGATGACTATTCGTCTGGCTGCACCCACCGGGCGCGCCGCCAAACGGATGACCGAGACCACCGGGTTCGAGGCATCCACCATCCACCGCCTTCTGGAGTTCGGCGCTTCCGGCGAGGACCTGAAGGAGAGGGAGGAGGTGCGTTTTGAGAGAAATGCCACCAATCCCCTGGAGGCGGACGTGATCATCATCGACGAGATGAGTATGGTTGACATTTCCCTCATGCACGCCCTTCTCTCGGCCGTGACGGCCGGCACGCGTCTCATCCTGGTGGGTGATGTGGACCAGCTGCCGTCGGTGGGACCGGGGAGTGTACTGAGAGACATGATTCGGGCCGATGTATTCCCCTGCGTGCGGCTGCAGCACATCTTCAGGCAGGCGGCGACCTCGGATATCGTCGTGAACGCCCATAAGATCAACGCGGGCGAGGCTATCCGGCTGGACAATAAGAGCCGGGACTTCTTCTTCCTGCGGCGGAACGACGTGAACCTCATCATCAGCAACATCATTCAGCTGGTGCGGGACAAGCTGCCGCCCTATGTGGAGGCGCAGCCCTTCGACATCCAGGTCCTTTCGCCCATGCGGAAGGGGCCGCTGGGCACCCTCCGGCTGAACCGCATTCTCCAGACTTACCTGAATCCGGCCGGACCGGACAAGGCGGAGAAGACCTTCGGCGACCGCGTCTTCAGGGTGGGGGACAAGGTCATGCAGATCCGCAACAACTACCAGCTGCCCTGGGAGATCCGCGGCCGATACGGCACGGCCATCGCCACCGGCGAGGGCGTGTTCAACGGGGATATGGGCATCGTGCGGTCCATGAACGACTACGCAGCCAGCATGACCATCGAGTTCGACGAAGGACGTATGGTGGATTACCCCTACGCGGACCTGGAGGAGCTGGAGCACGCCTACGCGGTGACGATCCACAAGTCCCAGGGAAGCGAGTACCCGGCTGTCATCATCCCGCTGCTCGGCGGACCGCCCATGCTCATGACACGAAATCTTCTTTATACAGCTGTCACGAGGGCCAGAAAGTGTGTAACGATTCTCGGAAGCGAAGAGACCGTGCGCAGCATGGTCGATAACGCCTCCGAGCTGGAGCGATATACCTCCCTTGACGAAAGGATCCTTGAACTGTGCAGCCTGTCAGAAATCCACGGGGACAGGTCCTGAGGGAAGCGGGCGGTCTGTTACTGAATCTCCTGTTCCCGCGGCGGTGTCCTGTATGCCATGAGGTGGCGGAGCCACCCTTCCATATATGCCCTGACTGCCGCGCCCATCTGCCCTACATCGAGACCAGGCGGTGTGTAAAGTGCGGCAAGCCTGTGCTTCCGACAGACCGGCTCTGCGAAGACTGCCGGTCGCGGGAGCATGCCTTTGACAGGGGCCTGGGTCTCCTCCTGTACGATGAGACCATGCGCCGGACCATGTCTTATCTCAAGTACCATGGCAGGAAGGAGTACGGAGAGGCCCTGGGCGAGCTGCTTGCGGAGCAGACGGCCGACCTGGCCGCCCTCTGGTGTCCGGAAGTCATTGTGCCCATCCCCCTCCATCCCCGGAAAATGAACGCACGCACCTACAACCAGGCTGCTGAGATCGCCCGCCCGCTTTCCCGCGCCTTCGGCGTTCCCATGAGGGAGAACATGCTGCGGCGCAGGACGGAGACGGCGGCCATGAAGAATCTGAACGCTTCCGACCGTTTTCGGAACCTGGCAGGCGCCTTTGAGGCGGGCGGGGGCTTTCGACAGGTGAAAAGCGCCCTGCTGGTGGACGACATCTACACCACCGGCGCCACCATGGACGCGGCTGCCCTGGCCCTTAGGGAGGGCGGGATCCGTGAAATATACTTTCTCACGGTTTGCATTGGCGGAGGTTTCATGGTACAATACTAAACGACTATGTGTGAACGCTCATCCGGGAGGAAATGGATACATTATGATCGATCAGGAACGCGTGCTTCTCATGGCCAGACTGGCACGTTTTGAAAAAGGAAGAAAGGGAAAGGAAGCGCTCCAGATGCACAAGTACTATCGGAGCGATTTTCTGGCGCTTGCCCTGATCAAGACCTTCTTCCTGACTACCATCGGCTATGGGTTGGTGTTGGGAGTGATGCTCCTGGCCAACATGACATTTTTCATGGACAACTTTAACCTGATCAACATCCGGGTCATCGGGTCTATGATCCTGATCGGCTATCTGGCCCTTTTGGGGCTCTCCATGGCCATCGGCTACCTGTATGCCCTGATCCGCTACAACCGGGCCAAGAAGCTCATGCGGGAATATCTGGCCGGCCTTGAAAAACTGTCCAATATGTGAGCGCCTTCCGGGTATGCTTTTTGCCTAAAAACCAGTGTGAGGAAATTCCATGACGACCATTCTTGAACTCAGAGAAAAACTGAAGGGGCTTTACGCCAATTATTCCACATATATTGAGATCGTGCTGAAGCTGGTGCTGGCCCTCATCTGCCTCCTGTGGATCAGGTCCGCCTTCAACGGCACCGGCCTCTTCAACAACACCTATGTTATTCTGGTGTCCGCTCTGCTGTGCTCAGTCTTCCCGCTCAGGATGACGCCGCTCATCTCCGGCATTTTTATCGTGGGCCAGGCTTTTGAGATTGGACTGGACGCAGGGGCCGTCATGCTGATCATGTTCCTGATCGTCATGATTTTCTTCTTCCGGTTCGCCCCTGATGACGGACTGGCCATGATCCTGACGCCCATCGGCCTGTCCTTAGGCATCCCGGCCTTTATTCCCTTGTGTGTGGGCGTGCGGAGAAAACCCGTCTCAGCTGTGGCGGTGGTCTTCGGCAGCTATGTATACCACCAGATCCTTCTCCTCAGCGGGAACCGGGCCGCCCTCAGCGAGCTGCCGCTGACCGAGTTCATGGACAGGTTCAACCTGATTTTCATCAATCTGGTGGAGAACAGGAACATGGTCGTGGGCATGTTCGCCATGACAGCGGTCATCGTTATCACTTATGGCGTATGCAGGCTCGGCTTCGACCATGCCTTCGAGGTGGCCGTCGGCGTCGGAGCCGTGGTCTATGTGGTCTTCATCCTCATGGGCAACTCGGTGGCGGGCAGCACCTACAGCGTTCCGGTTGTGATCGGTATGACGCTGGTCGGCGCTCTCTTTGCCCTGGCCGTGGAGTTCTTCTTCCTTTCCCTCAATTATAAGGGGACGGAGAAGGTGGAATTCGAGGACGACGAATACTATTATTATGTGCGTGCGGTCCCCAAGATGTACGCCTACAAGCGCCGGATCCAGATCGAGAAGGAGGAGGAAGCGGCGGACGGCGAATCGGCTTCCGAGGAAGTTCCGGACATCGCTCATCCTGACGTGAACTCCGTGGACTTTGAGAGAAAGCTCGAGGATTCGCTGAAGAACCTGTAAACAAAAGCTCCGGACGCAGGACCGGTCAGGGTACTGCGTCTTTTGTGCGCGATTGGGCCGGCGCAGAACCGCTGCCCTTAAATTGCAGAAAATGTAAGAGAGGAGGTCGGGACAGTGTCTTCCATACTTGAAATGCTGAAGAATTTGATCTCCGGCCTTTATTTCCCGCGGATCGGACTCAGTGATGTGGTGGAGATCCTGATCCTGGCGGTCATCATCTATGTCATCATGGTCTGGATCCAGCGGACGCGGGCTTACACGCTGCTGCGGGGCATGATCACGGTCGGCGCCTTTCTCTTCTTCGTTCGGCTTTTCCAGCTGTCCGCCATCTGGTGGATCGCCCAGAATCTGGCTTCCATCGCCCTTTTGGCCCTGGTCATCATTTTCCAGCCCGAGCTCAGAAAGGGTCTGGAATCCCTGGGCAACCGAAGCTTCGTCTCCATGCTGGTGCCTTTTGATTCCCAGCACCAGGAGCGCTTCACCGAGAATACCATCAATGAGATCGTCCGCGCCGTCAACGACATGAGTGAAGTGAGGACCGGCGCGCTGATCGTCATCGAGCAGCAGATCCTGCTCACGGAGTTCGTCAGCACGGGTATCGAGCTGGACGCCAGGGTCTCCAGCCAGCTCCTGACCAATATTTTTGAGCATAACACGCCCCTTCACGACGGCGCTGTCGTGGTGCGGGGAGACAGGATCGTGGCGGCTACGTGCTACCTGCCTTTGTCGGAAAATGTATCCATCAGCAAGAAGTTCGGCACCCGCCATCGCGCAGGCCTCGGCATCAGCGAGGTCAGCGACGCCTTCACCATCATCGTTTCCGAGGAGACAGGGCGGGTATCCTATTCCTACATGGGCGAGCTGAGCGCGGGCGTGACCAGCAGCGTTCTGCGTGAGCAGCTCCACAATGTCCAGCGCAACGCCATGAACGACAGAAATGAAGGCAAATTCCGGATCTGGAAAGGAAGGGACAGGAATGAAGAGTAGACTGCTTCGCCATCCCGGCCTCAAGGTGGCTTCGCTGGTGGTGGCGTTTTTCATATGGCTGCTTGTGGTCAATATATCGAACCCGGTCCTCACGAGGACGATCACCGGCGTCAAGGTCAGCGTATCCAACGCTTCCTATGTGGAGAGCCGCGGTCTTTCCTACCGGATCGAGGATGGCTTTGATACCATTTCCGTCACGGTCAGGGGTAACCGTTCGACGGTGGAGCGGCTGACAGCGGACAGGATCACTGCGACCGCCAACATGACGCAGATCATAGACTTTGAGTCGGATCCGGTCATGGTACCCCTCTATGTCACGGTACCGAACGTGCCTGCGGAAAATGTGACGGCTGTCCCGCGGAACATCGAGGTGGTCATCGAGGAGACGGTGACGCGGGAATTCGTGATCACACCTACCACCGGTTCCACAAGGCCGTTGAACGGCTATGAGGTGGGCGTTCTGACCACCTCTCCCGAAAAGGTCACGATCCGAGGTCCCATCAGTGTTGTGGACAAGCTCGACCGCGTTTCGGCTGCGGTGGACGTGACCAACCTTTCCAGGGACACAGACCTGTCTCCGACCATGAGCATTTACGACAAGAACGGTGAGGTCCTCTCTGAGACGGAGATGTCATACCTGAGCATGAATATCGACGAGTCGGACGTGACGGTCCATGTCGACCTCTTCCAGGTCCATCCCGGCGTCACCCTCGAGGGGCAGACCAGCGGGGAACCCGCCGCGGGCTTCCAGGTAGGTCATATCACCATCACGCCGGCGACCATCTCCGTGGTAGGCAACCAGGATGCCCTGGATGATCTGGCTGAACAGAACGACACCATCGTGATTGACGCGTCCTCGGGTGCTCTGGACGTGACGGACGCCGACAGCGATCTTGACATCAATGTGGACATACGGGAATTCCTTCCCGACGGCATAGCCCTGGCGGAGGACGTCAGCTATACGGCTGTGGTGACCATTCAGATCCTGCCTTACGACAGCAAGTCCATCAGCTTCGCCACCCGCAACATCAAGGTGACAGGACTGGCGGATAACCTCAACAATGTCTTCAGCTCAGACCGGGTGGAAATCCGGGTCAGGGGCACTGACGAGGCCCTGGAGGAGCTGGATGCGTCGCAAATCACGGTGACCGCCAATCTGGCCGGCTACGGCGTCGGCCAGGTAAATATCCCCCTCTCCGTCCAGCTGCCTGACGAATGCGAGCTGGTGGAGGAGGTGTTCGCCGCGGCCACCATCACTGCGACGGAGAAGCCGGAGGAACAGCCGGTGCAGGAGGAGCTGCCGGAGGTCACCCAGGCGGTACAGGCTGAGAACCAGGGGTAAGCCTT
>ODAI012465000.1_pt1 | contig 10054 bp, 11 predicted proteins | sample 1539321 | NCBI WGS metagenome assembly ODAI01 (sample SAMN02144231, study PRJEB22623) | gut metagenome | biome: sheep rumen | host: Ovis aries | place: New Zealand | reverse complement strand
CATTGGTGTTGACTAAAACTGCAGAGTTTACCCCATAAAAATCAGCATCGTCACCGCTGGTTGCAGTGTCTCCTGTTTTGTTTATAATGGATTCTGCTAATTTTAAGGCTCCTCCATTTTTAACTAAAATTGCATTGACATCTGCACCGTCAGTGTGATATAATCCTTTACTTTCGTCTAAGCTTTCAGAATCAACGACAAGGTTGCCTCTGTCTTCCAGTGCATTTGCATCAATATTTATGGAACTGTTATTAGTGGAATTTGTTAGTGCAAATGCACCTGCACAAATTATAATTAGAATTGCTAAAATAGCAAGTAGATATTTTTTGTTCATAAGAGTTAATAACTCGTATGTTGTATTTAAATATTTTTGATAATTCAATTTTTTATAATATTTTTATAATTTTGTTTAATATTATTTCTAAATTATATTTTAATTAGTTTGATTAAATAATATTTTTTTGATTATTTGCATTTAAGCGAATAAAAGATTAAAAAAATGTTTCATATTTATCTTTTTTTAAAATCTAAATGTTTTTATTATTTAAGTGATAAATGTAATGAATATAATTCATAGGAAAATGTAAATATGGCGGATAAAAATGAATGGGGCAGTAACATGTCATTCATATTGGCAATGATAGGTTCTGCCGTTGGACTTGGAAATATATGGAGATATCCTTATGTACTGTATTCTAATGGAGGGGGAGCATTTTATATCCCTTATATCGTAGCGATTCTTTTAATGGGAATTCCATTCTTGATATTGGAGTATGGTGTAGGATATAATTTCAAATCTTCATTTGCAAAAGCAGTAAAAAAGATTAATTCTAAATGGGAATATTTAGGGTGGTTTTTACCAGTTGCTGTTTTCATGATTATGATTTATTACTCAGCTATTCTAGGTTGGGATGGAATATACATGATATTGAGTTTCTTTAAGGGATGGGGAGCAGATCCAAATGCTTACTTTACAACAACACTCCTTCAATCTTCAGACTCAGTGTCAGGATTATTCCAATTCATTCCATTGATTGCTGTTGCAATGCTTGTTGGTTGGGTAATTATATGGTTTATTTCACACAGGGACCTTGAAGCAGGCCTTGGAAAAGTATCAAAAGTGTTGGTTCCATTATTATTTATTATAATGATTATTATTGTAGGATTTTCATTGACTTTGCCTGGTGCTTCAATAGGACTTGCAGAGCTATTCAATCCTGATTGGTCACTTTTAGGTAATTTTGAAATCTGGATGGCTGCATTCGGACAAATTGTTTTCTCATTGAGTTTGGGAATGTCTATCGCATTTACTTATGCAAGTTACACTAAAAATGATGCGGATTTAATCACAAACACCATTTCAATTGCACTTGCCAACTCATTATTTGAAAACTTCGCAGCATTGGGAGTGTTCTCAATCTTGGGTTACATGTCCCTTCAGTCAGGAACTGCAGTGGCAGACCTTGTAACTCAGGGAACCGGACTTGTATTTATTGCATACCCTACTGTATTTAACGTGCTTGGTCAATGGGCATATGTTTTAGGACCTCTATTCTTCCTGACAGTTTACCTTGCAGGTTTGACAAGTATCCTGTCAACCATTGAACCTTTGTCCTTTTCAATACAAAACAAGTTTGGTCTTACAAGAAAAAGGACAATGACCATTTTAATTATTGTAGGTGCCGTTGTTTCAATGATTTATGCAACAGCTTACGGTAGTTCAGTTCTTGGATATGTGGATACATTCATCAATCAAATTGCAATTTTACTGGGCGTTATCTTTGAATGTATAATATTTGCATGGATATTTAAGGCCGAAAAACTCATTGACTTTTTAAATTCAAGAAGTAAAACTATTAAGCTTGGTAAATGGTGGATTGTAGTTGTCAAGTATGTCCTACCAATCTTTGTAGCGATTGTTTGGATTGGAGGATTGTTTGATGTTATTAAAACCGGTACATCAGACCAACTGATATTTACAGTAATTTCAGCGGCAATATTGCTTATTGCAACTTTAATATTCACAATGCTTCCAGCTAAAAACCCTGATTGGGATAATGCTGAAGAAAGGGTTTAAGTGAAAAAATCACTTAACTCATTTTTTTCTTTTTTTTCTAAGGCAATGGTTATATCACCGTTTGAGTCTTCACTAACTTCACCTAATGTTCCATCTTGTGAATTATCATTGCTAACGTCTTCTGAGTAGTAAACTCCAATGATCAATCCTAAAACGGACAGTAAAAATATGAGAAGTATCACGGTATTTTTCATGTTCATGGTTAATAATTATATTTTTGTCATATATAAATTAATAGAAAAGTATTTTAAGGACATTTTTCATATAACTAATGAAAAGCTTTATGAGGTGAAAATATGAAAGGCTTTATTTTATTAATAATAGGTATTATTGGAGCTGTTTTAGTTGTCGGTGGTGCAACAGCAGTTCATTTCATGAATGAACTTGGCGTTGGCGTTGAAGACATCGATTCTAATACTGTCAGTGATGTAGTGGATAAAGTAAGTAATGTTGCATCTTCAGGAAGTTCTGAATCTTCATCCGGATCCGGCAATTCCATTGTAGATGATGTTAGTGACATTGTAAGTGAAGAGGTTAAATTCAATGCACAAAATGGTGAAGGATATTATCGTGAGGTCACATACAAGGATGGCGGATTCAGACAATATGATACACAATCAGGAGAGCTTATAGGTTCATCTTATGATTCAGATCAAGACAAACTTCCAAGCATGGAATGATTAAATTGATTTTAAAGGATTTATTAGTTCATTTCAATATTCAGGAAGATTTGCCGAAGTATCTTTTACAACAAACTTTTAATGAAGTCTTTTTGGATGGAAAATTATCTAAAAAGGACAATACATATGAAATAGTGGTTAAAACACGTCAGGATGTCACACATCAAATGTTCATCAATTCCAATGATGAATTTCCAGTAATAATCATGTCTGAACTTCCCAACGGTTTGCTAAATGGAATGAAATTTCCACGTGAGGAACATGTGGGAATTCCAATCAACAAATTATAACCGCTATTTTTTCTTTTTTTTAACTATTTTTATATAATATTAAATTCTAAAATTATATTATAATAATTTAATAATTTTGTTGATATCATGAACAAAAAAGAGTTAATTAATAGTGGAAAAGTAAAAAGCGTATTTACCACAGATGATGACGATAAGGTAATCATTGAGTTTAGAGATGACATGACTGCAGGTGATGGTGAACGTAAAGAAGTGATGAATGATAAAGGAGCGTACAATGCTGTCATTTCTTCTAAAATATTTAAAGTATTGGAGGAAAATGGCGTTGCAACTCAATTCATTGACTTGCCTGAACCTAATGTTATGCTTGCAAAAAAACTTGAAATGATTCCTATCGAAGTTATTGTAAGAAATATTGCAACAGGTAGTTTAGTTCGCAAATATCCAATTGCTGACGGCACTAGACTTGAACCTCCTATTGTACAAATGGATTTCAAAGCAGATGAATATCATGACCCTATGTTAAATGATTCTATTATAAATGCATTAGGAATTGCTACTCAGGAAGAAATCGATATTTTAACCGAAAAAGCTTTAAAAATCAATGAGATTTTAACAAAATTCTTTGCGGATGCAGGCATAATTTTAGTTGACTATAAGGTTGAATTCGGTAAGGATAAAGATGGAAACATCCTTTTAGGAGATGAAATCTCTCCGGATGGATGCAGGTTATGGGATAGTGAAACCTTAGAAATGCTAGATAAGGAATTGTTCAGAAAAGGAAAAGATGACCAGGTAATGGAAGCTTATATAGAAGTTTATAATAGGATTATTCCAGATGATGAAAAGGTGATTTAAATGTTATTTGATATTGAAGTTAAAATTTCTCTTAAAAGCGGTATGTTAAACCCAGAAGCAAGTACAATCGAAAGATCCCTTGATTTGCTCGGTTACACTGTAAAAAACGTTAAGACTGACGAAATCATTAAATTCCAAATGGAAGGGGAAGACAGGGAAGTAATAAGAGAAAACGTTGTTGATATGTGTGAAAGATTACTTTGTAATCCTGTAATTCATGATTATAAAATAAATGTTATTCCACAAAACATGGCTTGCGGTAAATAGGTGAATATAATGAAAATTGGAGTAATTAGATTTCCAGGAACTAATTGTGACCGTGATGTGGCACAGGCATGTGAACTTGCAGGTCTTGAACCGGAATATGTCTGGTGGAGTGAAGAGAAACTCACAGATTATGATGGTATAGTCATTCCTGGAGGATTTTCATATGGAGATTACCTAAGGGCTGGTGCAATGGCTTCAATCACACCAGTTATTGATGGTATTAAAGAATTAGTAAAAGAAGAAAAGCCAGTTTTAGGAATTTGTAACGGGGCTCAAATTTTAGGTGAAATCGGACTTGTTCCAGGTATTTTCATTACAAATGAAACCCCTAAATTTAACTGTGAATGGTCTAAACTAAAAGTTGCTACAAACAGAACCCCATTTACAAAAGCATTTAAAAAAGATCAAATTATTGACCTTCCAATTGCTCATGCGGAAGGAAGATTTTATACAGAAGACATTGATTTGCTAAAAGACCAGGACCAAATTGTATTGCAATTTGAAGGTAAAAATCCGAATGGTTCCATGGAAGCCATTACAAGTGTTTGTGATGAATCTGGTCTTGTTTGCGCAATGATGCCTCACCCTGAAAGAGCATGTGAGGAAATATTTGGTTCAGACGATGGTTTGAATTTCTTCAAAGGATTTTTATAGAAAAGTGATAAGATGGTAGTTTATTTAATTGGTGCAGGACCTGGAGATGCTGATTTAATAACTCTTAAAGCTGTAAAGGCTTTAAATAAAGCTGATGTTGTTTTATATGATTATTTGGCTAATGAAGAAATATTGGCCCACGCTCCTGATACTGCAGAAAAAATATATGTAGGTAAAAAGGCAGGGGAACATTACAAAACTCAAGATGAAATCAATGAGTTGATTATAAAGCAAGCTCAAAATCATGAAAATGTTGTCAGACTCAAAGGTGGAGATCCTTTTGTCTTTGGTCGTGGTGGAGAAGAAATATTAGCTTTAATGGAACATGATATCAAATTTGAAGTGATTCCAGGTGTAACTTCAGCTATTGGAGCACCAACTTCTCTAGGACTACCTGTAACTCACAGAGCAGTTGCAACATCACTCACTATTGTAACCGGTCATGAAGACCCAACCAAACCGGAAAGTCAAGTGCATTGGGATTATACTGCAGACACATTAGTTATATTGATGGGTATTGGTAATATCAAGGAAAATACTTCAGAAATCATGAAATACCGTGCTGCAGACACACCTGTTTGTGCTATTGAAAGTGGAACATTGCCTGAAGAAAACTTGGTTTTCGGCACACTTGGAGATATTTCCGAAAAGGAAATTAAAACTCCAGCCATTTTAATAATTGGTGATGTTGTCAAGATGTATAAGGAAATTTATGAGTATCAAGGTGATTAGATGTGTGGAATTGTTGGATGTATCCTAAAAGAGGATAGGGATGTTGCGCCAATATTGTTTGACTGCATATCCAAATTGGAATATAGGGGTTATGACTCCATTGGCCTAGCGACTTTTAGTGAAGGGAAAATCCATATTAAGAAGGATAAAGGTAAAATTGCTGAAGTGGATAAAAAATTAAACCTCACAGAAATGGATGGAAACTTTGGAATTGCTCATGTCAGATGGGCAACACATGGGGACCCTTCAAAATTAAATTCACATCCTCATATAGATGAAGATAATACAGTGGCCGTTGTTCACAATGGTATCATTGAAAATTACCTTGAAATTAAGGAAAAGTTAATTTTAGAAGGTCATGTGTTCAAATCAGACACCGACACTGAAGTAATTCCGCATTTAATTCAAAAGTTCATGTCTGAAAAATTTGATTTGGAGCATGCCGTTAGAAAAACCATTGATGTAATTGAGGGAGCTTATGCCATTGCGGCAATATCCATTAACGAGCCGGATAAGATTGTGGCAACCCGTAAGGACTCTCCTTTAATTGTAGGTATTGGTGAAGACGGATATTATCTTGCATCAGATTCACCGGCCATTTTAAAATATGCTCGTGATATAATCTACCCTGAGAAGGGTGAAATTGTCATTTTAGACAAAGAGGGTGTTGTTGTTCATGATGAATTCGACAATGTGGTCAACAAGGAAGTGGACACTATCAACTGGACACCTGAAATGGCTGAAAAAGAAGGTTATGATCACTTCATGATTAAGGAAATTAACGAGCAGGCAACTGCCGTTAGAAATACTTTAACTCAAAGGGATAATATTCAGGAAATAATTGATGATGCCGGAGATATTCAAAGAATCTGCTTTGTTGCATGCGGTACTTCATATCATGCTTCTCTCACAGGTAAATATTTAATTGAATCTCTTGCAGGCATTCCAACTGACGTGATTTTGGCTTCAGAGTTCAAATATTCCGCCAATACTTTAAATGATAAAACTTTAGTGATATTCATTTCACAATCCGGCGAAACTGCAGATTCCCTGAAAGCATTGGATGTGGCTAATGAGACTTCAAAGACATTAGGTATTGTTAATGTTGCGGGCTCTTCAATTACAAGAAGGGCGCAATATGTTATCCAAACTCAGGCAGGCCCTGAAATTGGTGTGGCGGCAACAAAAACATATGTTGCACAGTTAACCGCAATATACTTGTTTGCAGCATTGATATCCAAGAATGTGGAACTTCTAAACGAATTGGATAAGGTTCCGGAATTCATTGATGAAGCTTTAGAAAGTGAAAATCTGGTTAAGGAATTGTCAAAAAGATATAATTATGCCAGAGATTTCTTCTATTTGGGCAGAGGTTATTCTTATCCTACAGCGCTCGAAGGTGCTTTGAAGCTCAAGGAAATCACTTACATTCATGGTGAAGGTTATGCTGCCGGAGAGCTAAAGCATGGTCCTTTGGCTTTGATTGATGAGGGAATTCCGGTTGTGGTCATAATACCTCCGGGCGACAATTACAGAAAGACCATGAGCAATCTGGAGGAAGTCAAATCCCGTGGAGCTAATGTATTGGCTATTGGGTCCGCTGATGATGAATCTCTTAAAGCAAAGGTAAATGATATTATTCCAATTAATGCCAATGTTAAAGAGATTATTGCACCATTGGTTTACATTGTGCCGTTGCAGTTAATTGCATATTACATTACTCTTGAGAAGGGTCATGACCCTGACAAGCCTAAAAACTTGGCGAAATGTGTGACTGTAGAATAAGGTCATTTCATAGCTTAAATTTGATTTAAGCTATTTTAATTTATTTTTTTTATTATTTGGCTTAATAAATTTATTTTTATATTTTTAATAATTTTTAGCATTTTGCAATTTTGTTCAAATTTCTTTTATTTGATGAAAAAAACTTTTTGATAATTTTTTTTGCAATAATGTTAGTTTTAAATTAGTTTTATCTTTTGATATTGATTTCATTCAGTTTAACCTTTTTATAATTAATATTACTTTAAATTGTCTTATTTTTTTAAAATTAAACTTATTTGAGCTTTTTTTAAAAATCAAAAGCTTTTTATACATTAAACTAGTAATAATTTAACACGAACAAATGTTAAATGGAGTTAACGTATGTTTAATAAAAAAATTAGTTTAATTTTAATGACATTAGTGTTCATGTTGTCTGTATCTGCAGTAGCTGCAGTTGATTCAAACTCAACAGATGATGTGGTTGCTAGTGAAGTGGATGAGGAACCTCCATCGGGTGATGTAGGTGTATTGTCTGCGAATGAAAGTAGCACTGATTCAGAAAAGGATTCTTATTCTTTGTCTGGCAGTGATGTAAGTATGTATTATAAGGGTGGATCAGATTACCAGGTAACTTTGTCAAATGGTAACGCTCCCGTAGAGGATGCTAATGTTACACTCGTCATAAATGGAGTTACTTATGTAAAAACTACTGACAGTTCAGGTAAAGTTTCCATTCCTTTGGATTTAAATCCTAATACTTATGAGATATCTGTAAATTATGGCAATGTCTCTACAAAAAACATGATTAAGATATTGCCTGTAATAATTTCAAAAGATGTTTCAAAATTCTATAAAAGTTCAACTAAATACACTGCTACCTTTTTAGATTCTCACGGCAATCCGTTAAAGAACACCAACGTGAAATTCATATTGAAGGGTAAAACCTATACTAAAAAGACCAATTCTAAAGGTGTGGCTAGTTTGGATTTAAATTTAAAAGTTGGAAAGTATGTAGTTTATGCAGTCCATCCAAACGGATACACAATTTCTAATAAGATAACTGTCAAATCATCAATTGTTTCATCTGATTTGAAAAAGTACTATAAAAACTCTAAAAAATTTAAGGTAAAATTCTATGGAAAGAACGGTAAGGTTCTTAAAAAGAAATATGTTAAGTTTTATTTGAAGGGAAAGTACTATGTCAAAAAGACCAATTCAAAGGGTGTAGCAAGCATTAAAGTTATTTCTAAGCCAGGAACATTTAAGATTAAATCAATTAATCCAAAAACCGGTGAGAAAAAAACTAATAGGATAACTATCTTGTCTCCATTGTCAGCTAGTTCAATGACAGTGTTTACCGGAAAGTATTCCTATTTCAAGGTTACACTTCACAAAACCAATGGAAAGCTTGCGGCCCATAAAAAAATGAAGATTTATGTTGATGGTTCTAAAAAGACAGTTAAAACCAATTCAAAAGGTGTTGCAACTGTTAAATTTAAATTAAGCAGAGGAACATATGTCTTCAAGTCAGTTGATCCTTACACCAAATACACTTTGAGCAAAAAGGTAACTGTTAAATTAGCATCTGTTAAGGCCCATGACATTGGAGCCATTGCTAATGAGCCGTCATCTTTCCAGGCACAGCTTTTAAAGCAAAACGGTAAGGTGGCAAAAAATACCAAAATGCAAATAACCATCAATGGGGTTTCACACATTGTCAAAACCAATTCCAAAGGATTTGCAAGTGTCGATTTCAATTTACCTGTTGGACAATATAATGTTGTTTGTAAGGATTTAAAAACTGGTTATACTGTTAAATGCAAAATAACTACTGTAAATGACAACATGGGAATTTCATATAATAAATATGGAGTTTCTGCAGATGGAAAAACCATTTTAGCCGTTGGCAGACCATCTGCTCCTGGTGAAGAATCCAAATACGGTTGGACCTGGTATATGTGCGAGTTTGAAAATACTTGTCCTTACTGTGGTCATCATGAATTGTACTGGGATGTTTTCTGGGCTGGTGATGAAACAACAGAAGTCGCCAGGTTCCCTGCAACTGGCCGTGTTGAACCTGGAAGTACGGAAGGTATGATTTTCTGTGGAAATCCTGATTGTGACTGTGATTTTTCAGTATTCGGTTTGGAACATGTAACTAACGACCACCCATATCATTTAACTGTTGTGGAAGGCCCGATTAAATCATCAAAAGAAGTTGCATACATACTTAAAAGTGGAAATTATGTTAAAATTTAATTTCCTCATTTTTTACTTTTTTTAATCTTTTTTTCATTTCTAAAATTCTATTTCTTGAATTGTTGACATTATCCTGTTTTTGTGAGTAGTCATTTTCAACTTCAACAAGGTATTTGGCTTCATTAGAAGTTGTGGATGGAATGTTCATTTTAGCCAGATTGCGCTCAACACGTCTTTTAAGCTTTTCATCATCCATTTCCTGACCTAAAAATATTGGGGTTTTCACGGCTGAGGATATTTTGGTATTGTGGCGGGCATTGTGGCGCTCTTCAGTTCTTTCATTTAATATGAATTCACTTGAATTGTTTAAGCCCGGATCTCTAAATGGTATTCCAACATCAGATAATGCAATTCTTATTTCATCGTTTTTTGGAAGGGAATAGTCAAGCATTGATGGATTAGGGCTGGCCAGTGTTCCTCCTTGCATTCTTCCAAATATTGGTCCGAGACCTATGAAGAAGTCCGCTTCAATGAATGCATCTCTAACGGGTGCTGATGAGGTGTAGGTTGCAATT
>ODAI011598817.1_pt1 | contig 10054 bp, 5 predicted proteins | sample 1539321 | NCBI WGS metagenome assembly ODAI01 (sample SAMN02144231, study PRJEB22623) | gut metagenome | biome: sheep rumen | host: Ovis aries | place: New Zealand | reverse complement strand
GTCGGAGGTTGCGAATCTGCCGCCGTCAAGCTGTACCATAGGTCTGATATCCGGAGGGATAACCGGGAGAACATCAAGAATCATCCACTCAAGCTTATTACCGCTGTTATAGAAAGCCTCAACAACATCAAGCCTTTTGAGAAGTCTTACTCTCTTCTGACCTGTTGCCGTTTCAAGCTCGGCAGTAAGCTCATCGCGAAGCTCGCTGATATCAATGCCCTGAAGAAGCTCTTTAATAGCCTCGGCACCCATACCTGCCTTGAAGTCGTCCTCATACCTCTCACGGTACTCAGCATACTCCTTCTCATTGAGAATCTGCATTTTCTCAAGCGGAGTATCGCCCGGGTCAGTTACGATATAAAGTGCAAAGTAAAGCACCTTCTCAAGATATCTCGGGCTGATGTCAAGAACAAGACCGATACGGCTCGGGATACCCTTGAAGTACCAGATGTGAGATACGGGTGCCGCAAGCTCGATGTGGCCCATTCTCTCACGGCGAACCTTAGCTCTTGTAATCTCAACGCCGCAACGCTCGCAGATATGACCCTTGTTCTTAACTCTCTTATATTTACCGCAGTGACATTCCCAGTCCTTAGTGGGTCCGAAAATTCTTTCACAGAAAAGTCCGTCCCTCTCAGGCTTAAGAGTCCTGTAGTTAATGGTTTCAGGCTTGGTTACCTCGCCGAATGACCATTCACGAATCTGGTCAGGCGATGCAAGTCCGATTTTTATTGAACTGAATTCGTTTTCGTAATTATCCATTTGGAAGCACTCCTTATTTTAGTATTGTGTGTAAGTCAGTCAGATTGTGTTCAGAACTCGTCTGCGCCGTCGTCATTGTCGTCGTAGAACATATTTCCGAACTCTGACTCACCTGCTTCCTCGGGTTCGCCGTCCTCATTTTCAACGCCGAAGCCCTCCTGACCCTCATAATCGTTTACCATCTTGAAGGTATCCTGATATTCCTCGTTATTCTTGACTGCCTGAATTTCAGTGCCGTCGTCAAGGTCCTGCTTAAGCTCAATCTCATTGCCTTCCTTGTCAAGAACCTTGGTGTCAAGACCGAGTGCCTGAAGCTCCTTAAAGAGTACCTTGAAGGACTCAGGTGTACCTGCGGTAGGAATATTCTCACCCTTGACGATTGACTCGTAGGTCTTAACTCTGCCGACAACATCATCGGACTTGACAGTCATAATCTCCTGAAGGGTATATGCAGCGCCGTAAGCTTCAAGCGCCCATACCTCCATCTCACCGAAACGCTGACCGCCGAACTGAGCTTTACCGCCGAGAGGCTGCTGTGTAACAAGGCTGTAAGGACCTGTTGAACGGGCATGAATCTTATCGTCAACAAGGTGATGGAGCTTTAAGAAGTACATATAACCTACTGTAATTCTGTTGTCGAACTTCTCACCTGTTCTGCCGTCGATAATCTCAGTCTTACCGTCGTAAACCTTTTCGCCGTTTTCATCTACATAATATCCGATGTCAGCCTCAGCAAGACAATCGCGGATATCCTGCTCGTGAGCGCCGTCAAATACAGGCGTCATCATCTTCCAGCCAAGAGCCATTGCCGCATAACCGAGGTGTACCTCGAGCACCTGACCGATATTCATTCGGGAAGGTACGCCGAGAGGATTAAGCACGATATCAAGCGGTCTGCCGTCGGGAAGGAACGGCATATCCTCCTGAGGAAGAATCCTCGATACAACGCCCTTGTTACCGTGGCGGCCTGCCATCTTATCGCCGACCTGAATCTTTCTCTTCTGAGCAATATATACTCTTACCTTCTTATTAACGCCCGGTGAAAGCTCATCACTGTTCGCCCTTGTGAATACCTTTACATCAACAACGATACCGTACTCACCATGAGGAACACGCATTGAGGTATCCCTTACCTCTCTTGCCTTCTCGCCGAAGATTGCGCGAAGAAGTCTTTCCTCGGCTGTAAGCTCGGTCTCACCCTTAGGTGTTACCTTACCTACAAGGATATCGCCCGAGTGAACCTCGGCGCCGATACGGATAATACCCTCTTCGTCAAGGTCCCTGAGTCCGTCCTCGCCGACATTCGGAATATCCCTTGTGATTTCCTCTGCGCCGAGCTTTGTATCACGCGCCTCAATCTCATGCTTTTCAATATGGATTGATGTATAAACATCGTCCCTTACTATTTTTTCATTAATAAGAACAGCGTCCTCGTAGTTATAACCCTCCCAGGTCATAAAGCCGATAAGCGCATTCTTACCGAGTGAAATTTCACCGTTGCAGGTTGCAGGACCGTCAGCGATAACCTGTCCGTCAACTACCTTTTCGTGAAGCGATACGATAGGACGCTGATTAATGCAGGTACCCTGGTTTGAGCCCGAGAACTTAACAAGCTCGTACTTGTCAACCTCGCCGCCCTTTACGGTGATTTCGATTGTGGTAGCGTCAACTGCGGTAACCTCGCCGCCGCGTTTTGCAATTACAACAACGCCCGAGTCGTATGCAGCCTTATACTCCATACCTGTGCCGACAACAGGAGCAACCGTTTTAAGAAGCGGTACAGCCTGCCTCTGCATGTTCGCACCCATAAGAGCACGGTTTGCGTCGTCGTTCTCAAGGAAAGGAATCATTGCGGTAGCAACGGATACAACCATCTTAGGCGATACATCCATGAAGTCCACTCTCTCGGGAGGGAGCGTCATAAATTCATCCCTGTAACGGCATGTAACCCTGTTGCCTGCAAATCTGCCGTTTTCATCAAGAGGCTCATTTGCCTGTGCAACTACATAGTTATCCTCGACATCGGCTGTCATATAAACAACCTCGTCGGTTACAACGCCTGTCTTCTTGTCAACCTTACGGTACGGAGCCTCAATGAAGCCGTACTCGTTAAGGCGGCTGTAGCAGGCAAGATAAGAGATAAGACCGATGTTAGGACCTTCAGGGGTCTCAATCGGACACATTCTTCCGTAGTGGGTGTAATGTACATCTCGAACCTCGAAGCCTGCACGGTCTCTTGAAAGACCGCCCGGACCGAGCGCTGATAATCTTCTCTTATGCGTAAGCTCTGCAAGTGGGTTGTTCTGGTCCATAAACTGTGAAAGCGGTGATGAACCGAAGAACTCCTTAATCGCAGCGACAACAGGTCTGATGTTGATAAGCGCTGCGGGTGTGATAGCCTCGTCAGAGTCCTGCGCCTGAAGGGTCATCCTCTCACGGACAACTCTTTCCATTCTTGTAAAGCCTATTCTAACCTGATTCTGGAGTAACTCGCCGACAGCACGGATTCGGCGGTTGCCAAGGTGGTCGATATCATCAAGCGAGCCTATGCCGAAGGCAAGATTGTTAAGATATGATACGCTGGCAAAAATATCGTCAATAATAATGTGCTTTGGAACAAGGTCATCTGCGTGAAGCTGGATTTCCTCCCTGAGCGCAGCCTCATCGTCGCCGCATCTCTCAAGAATTTCGGAAAGCGCTCTGTAAGAAACCTTTTCCTTGATACCGTAATCCGAGCAGTCAAAGTCAACATACTTTGTAATGTCAACCATACCGTTTGATACGATTTTAACCTCTCTGCCCTCAACATCTACATATGCATTCATAACGCCTGCATTTTCAATTTCAAGAGCCTTCTCGGCGCTGATTTTCTCGCCTGCGTCAGCAAGAAGCTCACCCTGCGGTGAAATAATCGGCTGAGTGAGAACCTGACCCGTAAGTCTGTCGCTGATAGCAAGCTTTTTGTTGTACTTGTATCTGCCGACTCTTGAAAGGTCATATCTGTGCGCATCGAAGAAAAGACCGTCAAGATGCGCCTGCGCTGTTTCAAGCGTCGGCGGCTCGCCAGGACGAAGCTTCTTGTAAACCTCAAGTAAAGCCTCCTCTGTATTCTTTGTGGTATCCTTTTCGATGGTTGCAAGAATTCTGTCATCATCACCGAAGAAATCAATGATTTCCTGGTCGGTACCAAGACCTAATGCACGCAGGAAGGTCGTAATGTAAATCTTCCTGTTCTTATCAATTCTTACATGGAAGAGGTCGTTGGCGTCGGTTTCATACTCAAGCCACGCACCTCTGTTCGGGATAACGGTGTTAGTGAAAAGCTCCTTACCCGTCTTATCGTGCTCCATATGGTAATAAACACCGGGAGAACGGACAAGCTGGGAAACAATACATCTCTCCGCACCGTTGATTACGAATGTACCTGCGTCGGTCATAAGCGGAAAATCGCCCATAAATCCGGTGTTCTCCTTGACCTCGCCTGTTTCTTTGTTAATAAGGCGCGCACGAACCTTAAGCGGTTTAGCATAAGTGGTATCGCGTGCCTTACACTGAGCTATTGAATATTTGGGCTCATCATTCATCTCAAAGTCGATAAACTCGAGTATGAGATTACCTGAATAGTCACTGATGGGGCCGATGTCGCGAAAGACCTCTTTAAGTCCCTCATCAAGAAACCACTGGTATGAGCTTTTCTGAACTTCAATGAGGTTCGGCATTTTCATAACCTCATTGATTTTTGCAAAGTTTTTACGCGTAGTTGTGCCCAACTTCACATCCTTTACATTTACCATACGAGTCACTCCAATCGTTTAAATGTTTGTCCTGCGGAACACTGCGCAAACGACTTACCGTGAAGCTGCCACGGCAGTATCTATGCACATAAATTAATATAGTAATTTTGGCATATGTGCAGATTGTTCCATTTTATTGGTGCTATTATTATAATAAATAAATTTCCTTTGTCAAGTGATTTTAAAAATTTGTTCAAAAAATTATAAAAAGTATTCGGAATACGGTGCCGTGTGTTTCATTATATTGCTTATTTTTCTCCTGTAAGCCTGCCGCAATCTATAACGCAGACGCACCAAAATATGACTTTTAAATACTTATTGATTTAAAAGTGCATTTTTGGTATAATAACACTTACTAATGTAAAACGAAAACTTCGGTGAATATCAATGAAAAAAATTATTAAAATATTATCTGTTTTAATGTGCGCTGTGATGCTCAGCGTTACGCTCAGCGCCTGCCGCGGCAGCGACAAGGAGCTTGATTTCATATATCCGTTTGACGCCGACATAGTAAGCTTTGACCCGCAGATTGCCTCAAAAGGCGATGAGTTTCTCATCATTGAAAACTGCTTTGAAGGACTTGTCAGGGTGCTTGATGACGGCACGGTTAAGCCTGCCTGTGCCGAAAGCTGGGAAATAAGCGACGACGGACTTGTTTACACCTTCCATCTCAAAGAGGGTCTTGTCTGGAATTTCTCAAATGAGCTTGACAGCGAAAAGCTCCCAAAGGACAGCAGAGCCGACCTTGTCGGACTTGAATTTGACCCGAGCCTTACGGCAAAGGATTTTGTTTTCGGATTAAGGCGCGCAGTGCTTCCCGAAACTGACGCTCCCCTCTTCTCCTCGGTTTCATCAATCGAAAACGCAAACGAGATACACGCAGGAAGCGAGAACGCAAGCAGCCTCGGCGTTACTGCTATTGACGATTACACGCTTGAAATCAGGCTTGTAACACCCGACGAAAGCTTTTTAAACACTCTTTCAACTGCCGTTGCCATGCCGTGCAACGAGGAATTTTTCAACGCTACAAAGGGGCGTTACGGACTTACGGCTGACTATACGCTGTTTAACGGACAGTTCTATGTCAAGGCGATTCTGGAGGCATCATATGTTCTTGACAGGAATGAGCTTTACAAGGGGATCAACGAAACCAAGGTTGACAACATTACACTGTCAATAAAGAATGAAGAAACAGATGTTGCAAAGCACCTCAGCTCAGGACTCTACGACTGCGCTTACATCACGGGCAGTCAGTATGAGCAGCTTGCAAACAGCAAAATTACCGCTATCCCCTATTCAAACACAATGTGGGCTTTTGTTTTCAACAAAAACGGTCAGCTTTTTGCAAACGAAAAGCTGAGGGAGGCAGTGTGCCTCGGCACCTCCGATATTGATTTAAGCGACCACGCCTTTCTTGAAAACGCAACAAACTTTGCGCCGCCGAGCTGTCTTATCGGAAGCACTCCTGCACCCGAGGCTATGGGCGCAACGGTTATTTCAGCGGACAGCGAAAAGGCTCAGGAGCTGTGGAGGGAAGGACTTGAGGAAACAGGCTTCACCACAGCAGATATTACCGTTATCTGTCCTGAGGATATGGAGGAAAGCTGCAAGGCGCTTGTACAGGGTATACAGGCCTCTGTCGGTCAGATTACGGGATACGGCAAGGAGAGCACTGTTTCCTTCTCACTTAAAATCAATGCGCTTCCGCCTGAGGAATTCTCAACGGCGATTGCCAAGGGCGAATACGATATTGCGCTTGAGCCCTTTACCTCAAGCAGTCAGAGCACGGTAAGCTATCTGAGCAACATCATAGGCGGCAACTATCTCGGAGCAAACGACGACGCCGAGGAGGCGCTTATAAAGGCTCAAAGTGCAGGCGCAGATGAGCTTGCACAGCGCTGTGCCGAGTGCGAGGAAGCCATTATGGCGGATTACTCCGTTCTCCCCGTGTTATTCGAGTCCTCATACTATGCCGAGGCTAAGGGTGTAAGCGGCGTTAACTTCCACCCCGGAAGCGGAAGGGTGTGCTTTGTTTATGCTCAAAGAGAAGATTAAAATATATCTGCCGTGGGCGCTCACGGTTATATGTATGGGCGTAATCTTCTGGCTTTCGTCAAGAACGGCGGAGGAGTCCACAGCGCAAAGCGATGTTTTTGTCGAATGGATAACCGAGCATTTCGGCAAAGTGAGCGCGCGGCTTGCAACAATAATCGTGAGAAAGGGCGCGCACTGCCTTGAATTCACAGGACTTTGCGTACTTTTTAACTGGTCGCTATACAACACTAAGCAAAAGCTTATGCCGATATGTGCCGCTGCGCTGACCTCTCTTTATGCAATCACCGACGAGATACATCAGATTTTCGTTGAGGGCAGAGCCTGTATGTTCATCGACTGGGTTATCGACACAGTCGGCGCTTTGCTCGGCGCAGTCGGTTTTCTTATGCTTTTTGTGATAATTAATGCAATAATCAGGAAATACAAGTCGGATAAAGCATTGACAGAGCAAATTATTTGACTATAATATATTAGAAAAGTAGAGGAGGTATCCTTATGAATGTACTTGTATACGATAACGAGGAGCAGATAGGTATTGCCGCAGGTTACTATATGTGCGGCCAGGTGCTTGCAAAGCCCGACTCAATACTCGGTCTTGCAACAGGCTCAACGCCGCTCAAGCCGTACAGGCATATGATAAAACTTTACGAACAGGGCTCGGTTGATTTCAGCAGGGTTACTACCTTCAACCTTGACGAATACTGCCACCTTGATGTAAACGATAAAAATTCCTACCACAGCTTTATGTACAGCAATCTTTTCGACCATATCAATATTCCCGAGGAAAACATAAATTTCTTAAACGGAAATGCAGAAGACCTCGAGGCTGAATGCGACGCGTATGAAAAGAAAATTAAGGCAATGGGCGGAATTGATATACAGCTTCTCGGAATCGGCTCTAACGGGCACATAGCCTTTAACGAGCCTGCCGACAGCTTCCAGCGCTGGTGCCATGTTGTCAACCTCAAGGAAAGCACAATCAAAGACAACAGCAGATTTTTCAAATCGGTTGACGAGGTGCCTACACAGGCGGTAACTATGGGTATCGGCTCAATTATGCAGGCTAAAAGGATACTGATTATCGCGCTTGGCGAAAACAAGGCGAAGGCAATAAGACAGCTTATCGACGGTAATGTTACACCGCAGTGCCCTGCTTCCGTACTGCAGTTCCACACGGATGTAACGCTTATGCTTGACCGCGGTGCAGCGTCATTATTATAAAGGAGAAATAAAATGGCAGACAAAGGTAAATTCTATATAACAACAGCAATTGCATATACCTCGAGAAAGCCCCATATCGGCAACAGCTATGAGATTGTTCTAACGGACGCTATTGCAAGATTCAAGAGACTTCAGGGCTACGATGTATTTATGCTCACGGGTACTGACGAGCACGGTCAGAAAATCGAGGAGTATGCAAAGGCTGCAGGCGTAACGCCTAAGGAATATGTTGACAAGGTTGCCGGTGAAATCAGAGGTATCTGCGACCTTCTCGGCACAAGCTATGACAAATTCATCAGGACAACCGACGACTATCACGAGAAGGTTGTTCAGAAGATTTTTAAAAAGCTCTACGACCAGGGTGATATATACAAGGGCGAGTACGAGGGTATGTACTGTACTCCGTGCGAGTCCTTCTGGACAGAAAGTCAGCTTGTTGACGGCAAGTGCCCTGACTGCGGACGCGAGGTTAAGCCCGCAAAGGAGGAGGCATATTTCCTCAGACTTTCAAAATATCAGAAGCAGCTTGAGGAATTTATTGAGTCAAATGAAAACTTCATATATCCCGAAGCAAGAAAAAAGGAAATGCTCAATAATTTCATAAAGCCGGGACTTCAGGATTTATGCGTAAGCCGTACCTCGTTTAAGTGGGGTATCCCCGTAACCTTTGACGAGAAGCATGTTATCTATGTTTGGATTGACGCGCTTTCAAACTATATCACGGCTATCGGATACGACCCCGACGGCTCCTCGGATATGTATAAAAAATACTGGCCTGCGGATGTTCACATCATCGGTAAGGACATTGTAAGGTTCCACACCATCTACTGGCCCATTATGCTTATGGCTCTCGGCGAGCCGCTTCCAAAGCAGGTATTCGGTCATCCGTGGTTACTCTTCGGCGAGGACAAGATGAGCAAATCAAGGGGCAATGTTATTTATGCCGACGACCTCACAAAGCTTCTCGGCGTTGACGCAGTAAGGTATTATCTTCTTTCCGAGATGCCCTACGCCTCCGACGGCTCAATCACTTATGAAACAATTATTGAGAGATTCAACTCCGACCTTGCAAACACCTTTGGCAATCTTGTTAACAGAACAATTGCGATGTGCAACAAGTACTTCGACGGTGTTATAAACGAACCTGACTGCAGAGAGGCGCTTGACGACGAGCTTGAGCAGTTTGCGCTTGACACGGTAAAAAAGGTTGAAAAATGCTTTGAAACATACAGGGTTGCCGACGCCATAGAGGCTGTACTCAACCTTGCAAAGCGCTCAAATAAATATATCGACGAAACAATGCCTTGGGCTCTTGCTAAGGATGAAAGCAAAAAAGCAAGGCTCAACACCGTTCTTTACAATCTGCTTGAAAGCATCAGATTTATTGCGGTGCTTCTCTCGCCGTTTATGCCCGAGACCTCTGAGAAAATCTTTGCTCAGATGAACTGCGACATAAAGGATTACGATTCGCTTGCAAGCTTTAACGGCTTCAGGGCAGGCACAACCGTAGGAAAGGCTGAAGCGCTCTTCCAGAGAATAGACACCGAAAAGATGCTTGAGGAAATCCACGCAAAGCAAGAGGAAGCACAGGCTGAGGAAGAAAAGGCGGAAGAAGAGGAAATCCCCGAGATTTCAATTGACGACTTTTTCAAGGCTGATTTAAGGGTTGCGGAAATTCTTGACTGCGAGCCTGTAAAGAAATCAAGCAAGCTTCTCAAATTACAGCTTAACGACGGTTCCGGAAAACCGCGACAGATTGTTTCGGGTATCGCTAAATGGTACAAGCCCGAGGACTTAATCGGCAAAAGGGCGATTATTGTAACAAATCTCAAGCCGATAAAGCTCTGCGGCGAGCTTAGTCAGGGTATGCTCCTTTCAGGCGAGAAGGGCGACGATGTAAGAGTTACCTTTGTCGATATGGAGCCCGGCGCAAAGATTTGCTGATATGTACAGTAATATTTTTGACACACATTCGCATTACGACGACGAATGGTTTGACAGCGACAGGACGGAGCTTTTAGGCTCGCTTAAAGAAAGAGGCGTTATAAATGTTGTAACCTGCGGCTGCGACCTGAAATCAGGCAGGGACAATATGGCGCTTGCCGAGAAATATGACTATATATATTTTGCGGCAGGCTTCCACCCCCAAAACCCCGAAGGCCCAGAACTAAGGGGTATTCGCGAAATAGAAAAACAGGGTTCCCCACAAAGGTGCGTGGCCC
>ODAI010809841.1_pt1 | contig 10054 bp, 8 predicted proteins | sample 1539321 | NCBI WGS metagenome assembly ODAI01 (sample SAMN02144231, study PRJEB22623) | gut metagenome | biome: sheep rumen | host: Ovis aries | place: New Zealand | reverse complement strand
TTCTACTTCGTCTGCCAGATGCCCGAAGTCGGCACTTAATATACTGGGAGCAACAATCATTTTATCGGCGGCTTTTGCTCTTGCCGTTCTTACGTCTGTTGTTTTTCGTTACAATGTAGATGCCGTATGCCAATACGCAAAGCACTACAAGTACAAGGAACACAACTACACCTGTGGACAGGTTGTCGCCTTTCACGCGGTTCCACATGCTGATGAGTGCCTCTGTCTGTTCACCGGCATCGTGCATCAGCGCACATTTGTCCACCACCTTGATGTCGGGGTACTGAACGGGGTTCAGGTGTGCTTCTTTGGCAATATCGCCGAAGAAATACGATGCGTCCACTGTTTCCGGCCACTCTTCTGCGTTGTTAGCCCACTCGAACACTTCGGGAGTGGCAATCATGCTGACGTACCCGATTTCCTCCATGTTGTAGATGGCATTCTCGGGCTTGCACATGTAGTCAATGAAGTAGGTAGCGGCTTTCGGGTTCTTGGCGTAGATAGGTATCACCCATCCGTCAAACCACACGTTGGACCCCTCGTCCGGCACGATATACTTCAACTCTATGCCTACCTCTGCCGCCTCGTCGATAGCCCATTGTGCATCGCCTGACCAACTGAGGTTGAGCCACATTTTGCCTTTGGTCATTTCCTCCTTGCCGAAGTCCACTTCCCATCCGGCAACATTTTCCTTGGCTTCATTCAGTATATTCTCCACGCGTGCGATGCGCTCGTCGGTGATATCCAGCATCAACTCCTCTTTGGTTACCTTGCCGGCAGCCAACTCGTCGCGGTAGGCGTACAGCACCAGCACGGAATAAACGTCACGGAACGCATCCTTGATGTAGATATGGTTTTCGAACACCGGATTCGTGAGGGCAGCCCAACTGTGCAGCAGCGACTCGTCAATGCCGTTCTCTGCCAGTTTGGCAGGGTTGTAGAGCCAACCTGTTGTACCGCCCATGTATCCCACCGTGTAGTCGGCAGCGGTGATGCCTTCCGGAGCCATCTGTTGGAACTTCTCGACAGCAAAGGGCGTCACGTTGTCGAAGTAGTAGATACTGTCGGCAATTAGTTCTTTCTGTATTTTCTGCAGTACGTTCCGGCGCACCATACGCTTAATGATGTACTCAGACGGGCATACAACATCGTAGTCTTCTTTACCCACTTCAATTTGTGTGAGCATGGACTCATTGATGTCGAACGTTTGGTAAATAACTTCCACGTCCTCACCGGTCTGTGCTTTGTACCAAGCAGGGAAAGTGTTGAGGACATTGTCCATGTCGATGTAGTCCGCCCAATTGTACACTTTCAGGGTGTGTGCGCGGTCTGCCGCAAAGGCACCGGTGCAGAACAGCGCTGCAACCAGCAGAGGTAATAGTTTTTTCATTTCTGTGTTATTGTTAAATTACGGATTATTATTTACAAATACACGTTGTTTTCCTTTCTGCTTCACTTAGTTTTCCTGTCATCCCACTTGTGCGCCGTTTCGAACCTGTGCGGACACGGTGGTGAGTACCAGTCTGCCGTCTGCATTCACGGCGGACATGATCATGCCCTGGCTCTCGATGCCCATCATCTTGCGCGGCGGAAAATTCGCGATGAACAGGATCTGCTTGCCCACTAATTCTTCGGGGTGGGGATAACTCTGTGCCACGCCCGACAGGATGGTTCTTCCGCCCATCCCATCGTCAATGCGGAAACAAAGCAACTTGTCGCTTTTTTTCACTTTCTCGCAACTCAGTACTGTCCCCACACGGATATCGGCTTTCTCGAAGTCGTCAAAGGTAGTCGGCTCTTTCACCTCCACGGGATGCCAGTTCTTGAGTGCTTCCGCTTTGGCTTGCGCCTCGTTTTCTTCTTTGATTCGTGCCAGTCGGTCCAATTGGGCTTGAATCACATCGTCCTCAATCTTTTCGAACAGCAACACACTTTCCCCTAATTGGTGCCCTGCTTCCAACAGGTCCGTTCTGCCCAGTTGGTTCCATTCGAAGCTGTCCATTCCGAGCATTCCACGCAGTTTTTCTGCGGAGAAAGGCAGGAAAGGCTCGAAAGCAATGGCCAGGTTGGCACTGATTTGCAATGCCAGGTTGAGGATAGTTCCCACGCGCTCCATGTCCGTTTTCGCCACTTTCCACGGCTCGGTCTCAGCCAAGTACTTGTTGCCGATACGTGCCAACTCCATGGCTGATTTCTGTGCGTCGCGAAACTTGAACTCCTCCAATAGGTGCTCTACTTCCTCTTTCACTCCGGCAAACTCGCTCAGTGTGGCACGGTCGTAGTCGGTCAATTCAGATGCAACGGGCACTTTGCCGTTGAAGTATTTTTCCGTCAACTTCATAGCGCGGTTGATGAAGTTGCCAAAGACGGCGACTAACTCGTTGTTGTTGCGTGCTTGGAAATCTTTCCACGTGAAGTCGTTATCTTTCGTCTCGGGCGCATTGGCAGTCAGGACGTAACGCAGCACATCCTGCTTGCCGGGCATGTCGTCCAGATATTCGTTCAGCCAGATTGCCCAGTTGCGCGAAGTGCTGATTTTGTCGCCTTCCAAGTTCAGGAACTCGTTACTTGGTACGTTGTCGGGCAGGATGTATTCGCCGTGTGCTTTCAGCATGGCGGGGAACACGATGCAGTGGAACACAATATTGTCCTTGCCGATGAAATGGATGAGACGTGTATCCTTGTCTTTCCACCATGTCTCCCAACTGCCCAACTCGGGTTTTTGGTCGCACAACTCTTTGGTGTTGCTGATATATCCGATGGGTGCGTCAAACCACACGTACAGCACTTTTCCCTCAGCACCTTCCACCGGTACGGGGATGCCCCAGTTCAGGTCGCGGGTGACGGCACGGGGTTTGAGTCCGCCGTCCAACCAACTCTTGCACTGCCCATACACGTTGGGGCGCCACTCTTTATGGTCTTCCAGAATCCATTGCCGCAACCATTGTTCGTCGCGGTCCAGGGGCAGATACCAGTGTGTGGTGGCTTTCTTTGTGAGCGTGTTTCCGGTGACGGCATTGTACGGGTTGATCAACTCGTCGGGTGAGAGGGTGGCGCCGCAGACCTCGCACTGGTCGCCATATGCACCCTGACTGTGGCATCGCGGGCATTCGCCGCGGATGTTCCTGTCCGTCAGGAACTCGTGGGTCTCCTCGTCGTAGAACTGCTCAGTGGTTTGTTGTATCAATTTGTCCGTGTCGTACAAACGGCGGAAAAAGTCCGATGCCATTTTGTGGTGCACTGCCGAGGTGGTGCGGCTGTATATATCAAAAGAAATGCCGAAGCGCTCAAACGAGTCTTTTATCAGGGTGTGGTACCTGTCCACTACGTCCTGCACGGTGATGCCTTCCTTGCGGGCACGAATCGTCACGGGTACGCCGTGCTCGTCACTACCGCCGATGAAGAGCACCGGCTCGTGTTTGAGACGCAAGTAACGCACATATATATCTGCCGGCACATACACACCTGCCAGGTGTCCGATATGTACCGGTCCGTTCGCATACGGCAAAGCCGCAGTCACTAAAGTTCTTTTCTTGTCCATTCTAACCCAAATTACAAATTTGGCTGCAAAGGTACAACTTTTTTTTGATATATGCAAGTAATTTTTGAAAAAAGTGAAAAAATGGCATTTTTTTGTAGTGGAGGTGGAATGGAAATGGTATTAGAATAGTATTAGAATGGTATTACAATGGTATTACAATGGTATTACTCAGTTTTGAAGTTGGTGTGAAAAAGTGAAGAATGAAAAAAACGGGAAAATTTGAAGTGTTGTGGAGGAAAAAGTAGAAGAATGCTTTGATAAAAACCAGGAACTGCTCCAATATTACTTCCATATTGGTGTGAAAGAGTCCTGAAAGTGTCCTAAAAGTGTGCAGAAAGTACGTCAAAAGTACAAGAAAAGTGCCTAAAGATACCTGAAATAGGGCAAAGTGTGCACTTTTTTGACAAAAAGTTTGGTCATGTCAAAAAAAAGCAGTACCTTTGCAGCCGGTTTTCGTGTAAAACCAAAGTTAACAGTATTAACACTCCACATGAGTGCGTGTCGCTCATTGTGTACAAACAAAAACAACAAATGGCAACAAAAATTCGTTTGGCTCGTCATGGCCACAAAGACTACGCTTATTATCATATCGTAGTAGCCGACAGCCGCTCGCCACGTGATGGCAAATTTATCGAACGTATCGGTTCTTACAACCCCAACACCAACCCCGCAACGGTTGACCTCAAGTTTGACCGTGCATTGTATTGGTTAGGTGTAGGAGCACAACCGACAGACACTGCCAAAAACATCCTTTCCGGCGAAGGTGTGCTTCTGATGAAGCACCTGCTTGGTGGCGTTAAGAAGGGTGCCTTTGACGAGGCAACTGCTCAGAAGAAATTCGAGGCATGGAAGGCGCAGAAGGACGCCAAGAACGGCAAGATTTCTGCTCAGGAAGCAGAGAAGAAACTGGCCGCTGCTAAGGCTTTGCTTGCTCAGGAAGTAGAGCAGAACAAAGCAAAGGCTGCCGAGTTGGCAGAGAAGCGTAAAGCAGCTGCCGAGGCAGAGGCACAAGCCGCTTTGGCTGCTGCGAAAGAAGCAGAGGCTGCCGTAGCAGAGGCCGAGGGTAAAGAAGCTCCTGCTGCTGAATAATATCAGTTGCAAACGGCTGCAATAAGTCCGAAATCGCAAGGTTTCGGACTTTTTAGACTGACATGGAATGACTTTGCTTACACACATATTTCTCCTGTTGATAGGTGCTGGCGTCCTGGATTTCGCCTTGACTCGCTACGTCCGATTGCAGGAGAGTGTGTATCGTATAGCATTGGTTGTTACATGGTTCCTCTTCACTATTCGCTATTATTACGGAGCAGACATATACAACTACGTGCCCGTTTACGAGCATTTGCATCCGTGGTATTGGTACTTGCAGCACCCCAATCAATACGAATTTGAACACGGGTTTATCCTGTTCTGCGCAGTGTTGAAGGGTCTGGGACTCAGTTACTACTGGATGACGGCCATAGTCACGACGTTCTATTTTGTGGTAATAGGTAAGTTATTCAGCAGAATAAAGCGCCACAAGTCGTTGGCATTGATGTCGCTTGTGATCTTTGACTACAACTTGATTTTCGCTGCTCATCGTCAGTGTTTGGCCGTGTCGTTTTTTATCCTCATGGTTCTTGCGTTGGACAAACGCCAGTATGTTTGGGCTGCCCTTTTGGCGTTTATTTGTAGTGAGATGCACAAGTCGGGAGTGTTTATTGCGAGCATGACGTGGATTCTCTATGTGTTGCATCACCACAAGTTGGAGCGAGTGTTTTTTCTGTTGCTCATTGGCCTTTTGATGCTCATGCTTGTGTTGCCGATGACGGCGCTGAACACATCGTTTGTTGCAAGTCTTCCGTTACCGGAGTCATTCATTCGGGCCTTGACAGAGCACCTGTCGCTGGGGCGTCGTATACAAGTAGTTTGGACTATGTATGCAGTGGTGCTGGTTTGCATGGAATACTATGTGCAGCACCGCGGAAACTTAGGTCAACGAGGAACGGAAGCGGTAGTCATACTGGGCGCAGTGCTCATCGTATTGTTGTATCAGTATTTTTACCTGTTGGTGCGTGTGCGCTCTTATTTCTTGCCGATACTATTGGTTTATCTGTTCCGTTTGGTACAAGATGCGGAGGACTCGGGAGAACCGGTAATTCGAGGCGGAGTGTTGCTGAAAGAACTGTGTTGCATCTTTGCCTTTGCCTATTTCGGCTACGCGTCCTATCGTTTCGAGCAAAGTGCCAACCATATGTTTGAACGTGCTTACACACCCGGAAAGAAGACGATTTACTCCACCTCGACGGTATTTGACCTGAGATATCGCTCTGCCAAAGATATCCAAAAGGAGCGTATGCTGATTGCCAAATACTATTGGTGGTATGATTATATGGTTGGTGAGCATAATAAACTCAAATAGAATGACCACAATACTGATGTCAACATACAACGGAGAGCGTTATCTGCGTGAACAGATCAATTCTATCTTGGCGCAAACCTATCAGGAGTGGCAGTTGCTGGTTCGTGATGACGGCTCAAGTGATGGAACTCTTGGCATACTGAAAGAGTATGCTGTAGCGCATCCTGAACGAATTCGTATCCTGAGGGACGGGCGGAAGAACTTGGGAGCGAAGGGTTCGTTTGAGCAATTGCTCATGGAGGCTCCGGATACAGACTACTACATGTTTGCCGACCAGGACGACGTATGGCTGCCGAACAAGATTGCTGTCTCGCTGGCTGCGGCGCAGGACCTGGAACGCAAGCACGGTCAGGACATGCCGATAGTTGTGCATACCGACTTGCGCGTTGTGGACGAGGAGTTGCAGGAAGTGCATCCGTCGTTTTGGCGGTACAGCAACATCCGCCCCGAGATACTTGATAGCGACGTGCATTATCTGGGCATCTGCAACGCCGTGACAGGCTGCGCCATGCTCTTCAACCTCGCCGCAGCAGAACTGGTGCTGCCGTTCGCGTTTTATGCGTTCATGCACGACCAGTGGATAGCCGCCAAAGTGCTGAGTATAGGAGGCATTGTCCTCCCGATAGATGAGGCTACTATCCTCTATCGTCAGCATCGTAATAACACGTTAGGTGCTATTTCTTACCATTTCACACTGGGCGACTGGTTGCACAAATGGGAACTGGCAAGCCGCGCCTACAATGCTGCGCACCCGCTTATTTGGAAGAACCCCATGCAGTTTGTGTGGTGGAAAACGCGTTATTTCTTCAAGTTACACACTGCCCGATGAAGATAGCGTTTCTCATACAGGACGTGACTACCGCGGGTGGTACGGAGCGGACGACTTGTTGTTTAGCCAATGAAATGGCAAGACAGGGCAACGAGGTCAGCATTGTTTCCGTTTTTCACGAGGCTGAAGTGCCTTGCTACGCATTAGACGAGCGTATCCGACTGGTTTTTATCAGCGATGAGCACTATGGTCTGGATCTGAGCATGTTTGCCCGAGTGACGCTTATCAGTAAGCAGGTTAAGGCGGTTAAGAGTAGTTCGGAACTGAGGGAGGCGGATGTGGTTATCAGTCAGAAGATATTGGCATCGGTACTTGCTCGTGTGGCTAAGTTGGCACCTAAGACGTTCGCGTGTGAACACTATAAATACGGCATGTACAATGCAGCAGTCCGCTTTGTGCGCAACCGTTTGTATCGTGCTTTTCGCGGGCTTGTGACCCTCACGGACAATGATCGTCGGGCTTTTCTTGCTCATGGTGTTCAGCGCGTACACGTCATAGAGAACATGGTGAGTATTTGTCCTCTTCCTTATGAGGGCAGTAGTTCCAAGCGAATCTTGGCGGTAGGTCGGTTGGACAAGCAGAAAGGCTATGACTTGCTCCTCGAGGCAATGAGTAAGTTGAGTTGGGAGGCATTTCCTGAGTGGCAGGTTGACGTGTTTGGAGATGGTCCGGAGCGGGAGTCGCTGCTACAACAAAGCAAGTCATTGGGTCTGGACAATCGGATTACTTTTCATCCGTTTGTCAAGACCATAGAAGAGGAGTACGCACGACATGCCTTTTTGGTAATGTCCTCCCGTTTTGAGGGCTTTCCGATGGTGCTGTTAGAAGCAGCAGCGTCGGGCTTGCCCATAGTCAGTTTTGACTGTAAAGAAGGGCCGCGTGCGCTACTGCAAAATGGCGGCGGGCTGTTAGTAAAAGCAGAAGACACACGGGCACTGGCAGACGCAATGCGCCTCATGATGACAGATGACAGGTTACGCGACAGGTGTGCCCGCGAGACGAAACAGGTAGTGGCTGACTATACGCCTGATGCCATTTACCGCAAATGGATAAAATTATTTAACAACAACTAATGCAGAACAACTTAGTAAGTATCATCACCCCGCTGTACAACAGCGAACGTTTTCTGGCGCAGACCATAGAGAGCGTTTTGGCTCAGACCTATACCGAGTGGGAAATGCTCATTATCAACGACGGCTCGACAGACGGTAGCGAGGAACTGGCACTATCATATGCAGAGAAAGATAATCGTATTCACGTCTATTCTCAGCCCAACGGGGGCAGTGCGTCGGCGAGGAACCACGGTATTCGTCGGGCGAAAGGGCGCTACATTGCCTTGCTGGACAGCGATGACCTGTGGGAGCCTTGGTTCATAGAGCAGCAACTGAATTTGTTACACCATCACCATTGCCAGTTGGTATATGGCGGACACAAGCGTATAGACGAGAAAGGTGAGGAGATTCTGCGTCCGTTTATTCCGCCCGAGAAAGTGACGTACAACGACATGCTGATGACCTGTTCTATCACTTGTCTGACCGGTCTGTACGACACCAAGCCTTATGGCAAGGTCTTTCTGCATGAAGAGTTTCGCAGTCTGCGTGATGATTATATATACTGGTTAGAGATACTGCGTAAGTGTGGTGTGGCGTACGGCAACCAAGGTGTGGTTGGTAGTTACCGCATGTCGGCAAACTCGCTCACGGCGAATAAATGGAAGGTGATAAAGCCGCAGTATCTTGTTTATCGTCAGGTACAGAAACTGGGTCGTTTCAAGAGTGTCCTGTACTTGATTAGTTGGGCACTTCACGGTTTTATCAAGTATTGGAAATAACACAAGGGTCCACATCAAGGACGACACCTTCGCCAAGAGATTTGTGCAGCACCTTGTCTCCCGGATGTTTGGAGAAAGCGGTGTTTTGATGGCGGATGGTATTCGGCGAAACGTGTGTCGCTGTAGGCGTAGATAACGGGCGTCATCTCCACCCGTGGTTGTAATAGATCTGTTGCTGCCATAATGATTCTATTATGGCGATCGTTGAGATACTAACAAGAGAAAAATGGTTTGTTGATTGCCCCGAATATCATTCGGCAGTTTTGTCAATTGTCCCCGAATATTATTCGGGCACGGTCATCTGCGCACAAATTTCCTCCGCCATCCGGTTCATTGCTACGCACTCCGCGCGGGTGACATGTTTCTTGCCTGCGTCGTATTCCCAAGGCGAAAGGATAAGCACGCGCCCTTCTGCGACGGCATCGAACAAGCCGTCGCTGGGCTTGTAGTAATCGCGAAAACCATTATCGGCTATATAAATGAAGGGGTGTTTCTCCTTTATCAGGACATTCATTACTGCTTTTTCCTGTTGGCTGATAAATGGCGAGATCATCACTGTTCCCTTTCGTGCAGCAAGGACGCATCTGTTCATATAATCGCGTAGCGTCTGTAGTTCGCCATGCTCCGCTGCCTCGACCATCGTGCGGCGCACATGAACGGGCGCATACCGCTCCGCTTGGAGCAAGGCTATATTGCCGACACCCCGATAGGTACATCCTGCTATCTCAATGCCCTCTTGCACGCGGAAGAACCTCGGCATGAGCTGTTTGGTAGCGAGACGCTGGGGATTCATGCGAACGTATTGATACATAGCCTGTAATTGTCCCTTATGTGATAGCGGGCGGATAAAAGGTCGCTCGGTGATAATTTGGGAATCGTGGTTTTGTTGGTTGTCCCGAATGCTATTCGGGTCAATTGACAAAACATACTCTCGCCCTAATTTCTTCACACCTTGCCAAAAGCCTCGTACTACACTCCTTATGCTTTGCTGCATTGGCTTGGTCACATGGAGTATAGCATGCATATGGTCGGGCATGACACAGTATTGCAACAAACTTATTTCAGAATGCCTAATTGGTATTTGTGCCAAGGCATGTATGACACCTTTCCCTAATTCCGTACGTTCCACCCTCGCTTGTTTTGGATCGTTATCGGGAATGACAAGGTTGCCCAATGCCGGTTTACGGCTTGACACGACCATAGTGATGTGATATATCCCCACACCTTTCCAAGCCTTGCCGGGCTCTTGCCAATGCCATTTGTCTTGCTCGCTCATTGTCCTTTATTCATTTGCGATGCAAAGGTACAACTTTTTTGGGATATATGCAACTATTTTTTGCATTTTTCTCTTGTCAGTATGTCAAAGAACGCTTATTCTGTATAGTTTTTGTTTCGTTCATTTTGCCGAATAGTATTCGGCTTGTCATCCCATTGGTCGAATCATGCGTTTTG
>ODAI010137248.1_pt1 | contig 10054 bp, 11 predicted proteins | sample 1539321 | NCBI WGS metagenome assembly ODAI01 (sample SAMN02144231, study PRJEB22623) | gut metagenome | biome: sheep rumen | host: Ovis aries | place: New Zealand | reverse complement strand
TTCTCGATGAACACAGGCCTGAGATGGCAAAATGAGCATAATATTTATGACATTGACGGCCAACGCAATGATGAGATGAGTCCTGACTATTCAGTACTGATCCCGCGTGTGTCGTTGGCTTATAACTCAGAGAATTGGCAGCCCCGATTGTCTTATAACTCCTCTCGATACAATCCACAGTGCTGCACATAGCTGAGTACCTTCCCATAATTCGAAACGATAGCAGGAGATTTCACTGACAGCGTTTCAAAGTCCTCAAGATTCACAAGCCATGATGATAACTCATCTTCAAGTTTTGAAACTTCTGCAACAACTACATCCAACACGGTTACGGAATCCAGCTTGAGTTTGTCCTCTAATTGATTCCAAAACCCCTCGGCGAAATCGAAGGGGTAATATAGCCTATGCGGTGTGATAAAAATGTTTGAATCCAGCAGATATTTTTCAGCCATCAGATACCACCCGCCTTTCCAACAAGTTCATGAAAGGTCTTACCGGTTGTATTTGTAAGGCGATAAGCATCTCGATATTGGGTTCTACCGCTCTGAGCACTTGCATATAACGCCTGTATGAATCTTTTATCCCACTTAGTACTCAGCGTACGGTAAAAATCTCCTCCGCCAGATCCTTTATCTCGTCTCTGGTCCTGTGCCGCCTTAAACTGCTTTTGAAACAGTTTCAATAATCTCCCATACTCTGTTTGATCAATTTTACCAGTATCCAATGCCTTCCTTAGCAAGACAAATCGGCTACATACAAAACGCTTTCCCAACTCACTGATAATGTGTTCCGTGCTTCCGCTTTGCTTAGACCACTCAGCAGAGAAAATAGAATCTGGAACCAAGATCTCAGCAGCTACAGCGTTACAGAATTGCTCCTCCTTGCTGACTTTCTGAGATATCCCATATGTGTCATTATAAAAATTATCTTTGCCTATCCAGACATGGACAAGTTCATGCATCAAAGAAAAAAGCTTTCCGTTTTCAGTATCTCGGGAATTAATAAAAATCAAAGGTGCATAAGGATCTATAAGAGTAAATGCCCTGAATTCCTCTACACTAAGTGTACGATGAGTGTTATTCCCCACTACACCGTTCATCATAACAAGAACTCCAAGAGTCATAATAGAGTTCCGCAGACTCCTAAACGCCTCTGCAGAACTTTTAAAATCATCAAACCAATTAGGACTCAGTCCTAATTCTTGTCTGATAACATCTGCTGTGAAAACAACTCCATCACTTATTTTGGCGCCGCCAACAAAAGCATATTTAGATGCCCCATTATCTTTATTATATTCTGCCATCCACTCCTGCACACTGGACATAAGATCAACGGTGTCGATTAGATTCCTGCTTGGATTATGGACAGAAATACTGTCAATAGTACGAAAATCAACGATCTTACACTCCTCCACCGGAGGTTCATCCAAAAAGAAATACCCAAAGGGAATGCTGATTTTTCTGCTGACATCTTCAATCTGATTGAAAGTAGGCGTCTTTTCGCCAGAGATCCACTTTGCAATCATGTCAATTACAGAGCTGCTTGCGCTGCCCATCTGAGCTTTTTGCATTGCCCAATCAAGTATAGCTGGCTGAACATTTACAGATACACCTGGCATTCTCAACACCTCCTTTCATAATTTCTCATTCTTATTCTACTTTTTCTACTTGACAAAGTCAAGAAAAAGTGGTATAAGCACCTGCCGTGTCTTTCCTAATTATAGCCTTTCATAAGCCCTTTGTCATTGGATTCATGAAGCAGTCTACCCGTATAACAGGATCGCTATTTCACATCCCCGGCTAACACCCATTGTATGGCTGTATGGCAGCAAAAATGCCATCTGCCTCAGGAATTAATTGACCTGTTGCAGATGGCATCTCCATCATCATTAATATCCAGTTTTTTTAAAATATCATTCCACCTTTGGTTTAGGCATCTATCCAATCCACCATAGCAGATTTTCTACCTGTAACTTCTGCTATCGGTTAATGACCCATACGCCCGTTTTCTTAGAGCCAATCCGCCGAAGAACCCCTTTCTCCGAAAGCAACTGTAGTTCCCGCTTAACTGTACTGTCTGAGCATCTAAGCTTTTCAGCGAGCACTTTCCGGGTAAGCTCCGGGGATTCCCGTAAAAGCTGAAGCAGCTGATTTTCACGTTCAGTCAGTTTTATTGGGCCATTTATTGGGTCAGCACTGACCTTATCGGAATGTAATATTCCGCTGATGTGCATATCGCGGTTATGAAGCGGTGTGTTTTCCCCCAGAAGAAGATTACGGAGAAACACTTCCAGATATTCTGTCGTTTCATGCTGATAAAGATCACACCATCCTGTGAAAGCATTTTCCGCAGCAACCGCAGCCTCGGATACATCATGCACAGCCACTTGTCATGTCGTGTCAGAGCTTACCTTCCTTACCGACAACTTCCCCCAGCCATTTTCGAATCTTGGGATCGTTCACGTTGTCATTGTAAATCCAGCCTTCATTTGCGGTATTATAAGGTGGATCGATGTAGATACAGCGGATCTGACCCTCATAGCGGGGCAGAAGAGCCTTCAGGGCCTCCAGATTATCGCCATAGATGATCATATTGCCGCTGCCGTTGTCTTCTTCATGCTGGCCGCTTTCATCAAAACTGTATTTTCTTTCTAAAACCCGAAAGGGAACCTCCTAGTGATGGTTGATCACCTTATCCTTTCCGATCCATTCTAATGTCGGCATATTACTAACCCCCTCGGTATTATCTATCTTTAATGTACTTCCCGGACTTTACTCTGCGATCATCAGGTTTTTTCGCATCAGTTGGAATTGCCCAACAGGAACCAAATTTTTTGGCACCATCAATACGGCCCGCCGCACAGATCGTCTGGAGTCTCCGTACAGATAAATTCCATTTTTTTGCAACTTCTTGTATTGTCATATACTCCATGGCAGTTCCTCTTCATCGAAATCCTGAATTCATAACAGACCGCACTGCAATTATAAGCGTTTATACGCCGTTTATCAAGAAAAAAGTGGGGGAGGGCACTTCCCTTCGCTCATGCCTGAAATAGCCCTCCTCCTGTGTACTACGGTTATTCCATGTACGTCAAATCGTTACGCTACATAATTATCTGAATCTGACCCTCGTTCAGTATACTACGATGATTTCTTCCATGTCAGCACGGCCTTCAGCTGGTACATGAAAACCTTGTGCCTGAAGAAAAATGCATGGATAATCCTGTGCGCCCAGCAGAACGGATACAGCAGGGGAACCTTGCCCAGCACTGGATAGAGCCGCGTCATCATATCAAAAGACAGCGTCATCCGGGAAAGGAAGTATCCCCACCGGCCCTTTTCCCTGATCTGTTTTCGAACTCTGTTCGCCATCGTTCCATAGGTTCCGGAGGAAAGAACATAATCCAGCATCCCCTGTTCTTCCTCCGTAAGCGGCTTCCCTCCGAACAGGTGCAGCGCAAGGGAACGGTTGGCAGCTTCAAAATCCGTCATGCCCAACTTTTCGATCTCGCCCGCCACATACGCCATGTCCAGCGGCACCTTCCGCAGAACCACATAGGTGTCCAACAGGGAGCGAAGCCCCGTACCACCGCCGGAATAATGCTTGTGTTCGTGGGCGATCATGTAGACGTAGAAGTCCTCCGGGGAGAGGTGGTACCTGAAACCCGTCCCTTCGTCCTTTATCATCCTGCTTCGGATGTTCTGGTAATACTCGAAAACCGCGTCGTCCGCCGCTGGCGTAAAAAGGGCGCGGTGCATCTCAAAATTGCAGACCGGCTCCTTGTCATAATGGTCGTGATTGTAGTTGTTCTGGACGTAGAGGACGGTCTTAAAGCCCAAGCCCTCCATGATCTCCCGGACGTCCCGGCTCCGGGAAACGTCGTAGAGGATGTCGTTATCCGACATCTGCCGCATCCCGATCTGCGGATAATACTCCTTCAGCACGCAGCCCTTTAACGGCATATGCCAGATGCCCGCCTTCTCCAGTTCTGCGAGGACGGCGGCGCGTTCCGTATCGAACAGCACGATCTTACGGATGGCCTTGCTCTTTGCCTGGACAAAGGCGGGGTCGCGCACACCTGCAGCTTCCAGCGCATAGCCCACAATGCTCGTGAGCAGATGGCGGTTTGCCGTTCTGTACAGCTGCTCCAAATCCATCCCGCGGACCCGTTCCGCGTCCGGCTTTTCCCCGTTTACCATGCAGGCGGCGAGGTAGACCACATCTTCGGCACCTGCCCGGTATTCTTCCTTTGTCAAACCTCGCTTACCCCGCTTTCCGTAAATCTCAGCACCCGGTCGCAGATGGAGAGTACCGCCGGGCGGTGCGTCACGATGACTACCGTCCTGTTGGTGAGCCGCCGCAGGTTATCCAGCAGCCTCTTTTCCGTCTCCACATCCAGTGCGCTGGTCGCCTCGTCAAGCAAAAGGACGGGCGAATCAGAGAAGACGGCCCGCGCAATGGCGAGGCGCTGCATCTGCCCCTCGGACAGGCCGGTCCCGCGCTCGCCCAAGAGGGTGTCCACGCCGTCGTCCAGTGCGCCGACAAACTCATCCGCGCAAGCGATGGAAAGCGCCCGCCGCAGCCTGTTCTCATCCCGTCCGGCATCCGGTTCCGCGAAGCTGACGATCTCCCGGATGCTGCCGCTCATCAGGACGTTCCCCTGGGGGACGTAGGCAAACAGGCGGCGGTGCATACCCGTCAGGTCGTGGTCGTTTCCGTCACCGTCCAGCCAGTACCGCTCTCCGGCATCCGGCTGGTAGACACACATCAGGAGCTTCAGCGCGGTGGATTTGCCGCATCCGCTCTGCCCGGTGAAGGCGACGATCTCGCCCTTGCGGATCTCCAAGGAGACATGTTCCAGCACCACAGGCATATCATCTTTCAAGAGCGTATCCATGCTTTCCGCAGCAGGGAAGTAGGTAAAGGCGGTGTCCCGCAGGCCGAAGGCCGACAGGTCATCCCGGTAAAAAGCAGTCATTTCCGAAAGAGGCAGCGCCACCTCACTGTTCTCCGGGAAGTCCTCCGCCTCCATCAGCCGTTCCGCCGACGCCAGCATCGCGTAATACTTTGGAAGGTATCCGGTGATGTTGGCAAAGGGCGACTGGATCTGCGAGATCAGCTGCGTGATGGCGGTCAGGGTGCCAAAGCTGATCGTGCCGACGAGGATTCCATACCCGCACCAGCCTACGCCGAGCAGGTACATCCCGTTCATGAACGCGCCGAAGCCGATGTTGCACAGATTGGAGAAGCGGTTCTTCCGCATCCGCGCGGCCTTGTGGCCTTCCAGCTTTTCATCCGTATCCGTCAGCGTTTGTTCCTCCGCCGCAAAGGAACGGATCATCAGAAGGCTGCCGATACGCTCCTGCAGGAAGATGCGCGCCTTTCCGTCCGCCTCCTGCACGTTCTTATGCAGCCGCTTCATCACCTTGCGGAACAGCGTGGAAAACAGCACCAGCAACAGGCCGCCGGGAATCAGGATCGCGGCGAAGCGCGGCTCCAGGACGATGATCATGATACACGCGCTGATGAGCTTGACCACCATCTCCGCCAGGCCGGGGACGATCTCCACATAGCCGTTCGCCACGACCACGGTATCGTTGGTCAGGCGGTTCATCCATTCGCCGGAATGGATGGCGCTGACCCGGAGATAGTCACGGTGGAACAGCGTATCCGCCAGCCTGTGCTTGAAGGGGTTTTCAAAGGTCGCTTTGGACAGTTCCGTCAGCCAGCGGATAACGGCGTGGAGAAGCAGCTGTGCCGCCACCAGCGAAGCGATCAGCACGATGCCGCGCCAGAAACCTGTGCTGTCATGCCCGGTGGCTGCGTCCACGATGTTCCGAAGCAGCAGGGCGTAGAGGACGCCGGAAGCGCCGTAGGCCGCCTGCACGACAACCAGGGCGAGGATGTACAGCTTTTTGCCGCCGGGGACGGAGAGAAGCCATTTCATTGTGCTGTTTCTCATATCCGCCTCCTTACCCGTTTCATGACAGACAGGCATCGAAGGATACCGGCGCGGAGTGGAAACAGGTCACACCACAGGTGCGCGTACAGGCGGAGCCGCCAGTCGGTCATGGGGATTTCCTTCCCATCCCGGATGATGGCTGTCAGCACGCCGACGATATGACGGTCTGTGATACCATACTCCCGGCTCCACCGGTTGTCCCCGCAGATCACATAGTCGTCGGGACGCACCTTCAAAATACGGTGCAGCACATACTGGCCGCTATCGCGCTTGTACAGCGGCACATCCAGGCGCTTCAAACGGCCGTTCGGCGGTTCAATGACCAGCAGGTCGCGCCCCTGCCGAATCAAAGGCCGCATGCTGTCCCCCACATTGGAATAGACCAGCCGGCCGTCGCGGGCGAGGACTTCCTCAAAGGTTGATTTCCGCATGCGGGGACATTCCTTCCGTTCGCTTTGCAGGATCATAGGACCATATCGAATAGCTTTGCGGGACTTTGGCAATTCTTATCCCGTGGATCGCGGACAGCTTCTCACGGTATTTCATCTCCCAGCCGGGACGATCCTTCAGCAAGTGTCCGCTCTGCTGATCGACCCAGTAGATAAACGTGATCGGGTGAGTCAAGCTCCCCTCAAGCCATTCTATGAATTCCAGAAAGGTCTTGGGCAGGAAGGGACGCCCGAGGAACAATACCGTGTACGGGTTATAGTCCAGCTCGAAGGCGTCGCCCAACGTCACGTCAGCCTGATCGTATCCGGCTGTCCACTCCTGGGCCACTTTACCGGAAATCTCATTGATCTCGACCCCTCTCAAAGCGCACGGCGCGTGCTCCTTCAGCAGAAAAGCCAGGACACGCCCTTTTCCGCAGCCGACATCCAGGAAAGAATCCGCCTTCGTCAGGCTGACATGAGAGAAGATGCGGCTCAGTATGATGTAGCTTGTGGATTGCGACCCCGTCATGCCCACGCCGTTGGCGTCGTCACGGTAGACGCTGGGAACGTATTTCACAAGGCTCTGGCCGCAGATGCGCCTGTCCATGACGTCGTCCATCCTGCGCAATATACGTGTGCTGATCGCGCCATGAATGCGCCTGAACGCTTTATTCATCCAGCGCTCCTATCTTTCTCAGCTCGGCAATTACTTTCTTAACATCCCGGACGATGATATCCTCCGGCGCATCGAAGCGCTCCTTCATGGCGTCGATGATCGCCACTTCGCTGGTATCCTCTTTCAGAAAACCGAGGATAGCCCCCAGCGTTTTGTTGCCCTTCACCACGCCGGCCCAACCCGCGCCGCCCATCGGCACGAGGAGTGATTCAGAGTCGGTATCGTGCGTGATATATCCCTTCTTCAGCTTCATTGTTCAACTGCCTTTCATCGTGTTATAGGACAGCTCTGCCGCGCTGATATCCATGCTGCAGCCCAGCCGGTAGAGCTTCACGCTCCCGGCAAAGCGGTCGATCAGGCGCAGCGTCTGCCCCATTGCCTCCGCGTTCATCGGGCGATAGACCTGTTGCAGGAGCATCGGCAGCGCCTCGGAGGGCGTGATCGCGCAGATGCGGTTCTCCGCTGCTCTCTCAAGGATGCAGGCAGCCTTGAGAGGCACGGCAGTATTACTGCTCAAATGGTGCTTACCGTCCCATGGCGTGCCATAAGCGACGGCTCCGGTCTCGGAGACCCTGATCAGCGGCTTGTCGTCGTTGACCATCACGGCGCGGCTGCCCAGCAATTCTCTCCATAAGCGGGTGTGGGTGGATTTTCCCGTTCCGCTCTTCGCGGTGAACAGATAGGCCGTACCATCCACGGCAATGCAGGAGCCGTGAAACAGGAAGGTGTCGTAGTCTGGCATCTGTTCCGCGATTTTTCGGTAGACTGCCAGAGATTCCAGATAGCCATCCGGATAATTCCGGACGGGCACATCTTCGATTTCATCCTCCCGGGCGGATTTTTCGCGTTCCAGGTCGATGTCCGCAGGAGTCACGGCAATGGATAGTCCTGCATTCCCTGTCGTCCTGTAGTCTCTGCACAGGGTGTGGACATATTCAAACAGGGACTGAACCTCAATATTCAAGTCGGCAATGCGATATATGCCATACATGATGTTAAAAATCTGTATCCGGCTCGCCCAGCAGGCTCCCCGTATAATCGTGTGCGTCGGGCCCGTCCGATTCTTTGTTGGTCGGCGAGGCTGCAGCTGTAGGGGCGCTCGTCTCTGCCGGAACCGGGGTCTCCTCAGGCGCAGCTGTCGCGGGAGGTGCTTTTGTCGGTGCGGCTGCGGCTGTTGGTGCGAGCGTCTCCGCCGGGGTCGGGGTCCCCTCAGGCGCGGCTGTCGCAGAGGGCGCTTTTGTCGGCGCTGGCAGGGGTGTCACGGTCGGAACAGGCGTTGACGTTGATGCCGTACCCGCCGCTCCCGCCTCCGAGTCCTCTATCTCGTCTTCAATGGGAAGGGGCAAACCCTGTGTGTCCTTATCCGGGATATTCAGCCCGCAGGATCGCAGCAGGAGCAACAACAGCAACAGCAGCAGTAATGCCAGAATAAGAACAATGATGAACGGCCTCTTCATACCATTCCTCCATTTTAATAAAGGGCAGGCAGTGCGATCTGCCTGCCCTTCCGTTCATGCTCCGGGATCAGTCGATGGGGTCTTCTTCTCCCCAGTAGCTCGTGGTGATCACATCCTCGCTGTCAAAAGTGATGACTTCCATCTCCAGCGCTTCATAGGCTTCCTTCATGACTTCTGTTTCCTTTCTCTGTATTATTCTTTGCTTGATTCTTTTATTTATCAGTCGCCGAACATCTGGTCAGCGGTCTGATTGTAGAGGTACAGCGCCTTGCCGAGGTTCTGCCGCCCTTCGTCGCCGTTCTTCACCGACGTGTACGCGTAGCTCAGGGCGCTGGCCGTCACCGTATAGGTGTCCGTCCCGTCGGTGACCATGAACGTATGCGAGGTATCCAGGTTCGGCGCGGCGATGTTCTTCACCTGGAGATAAGCGCTGCTGCCTTTCCCGGTCGGCGTGACCTCATCGCCGTCCAGCAGGAAGGTGTAACCGCTCAGCGCCTTGCTGCCGTCCGTCTTGAAGGTGATGCGCAGCGTGTTGTCCGTATCGAACTCCACTACGATGCTCGCACCGGTTACGCCCGCCGGTTTCGTGCCGGAGGTCGTCAGCGCGTAGGGTACGAGATCCTCCAGCGTCACCGCCGTCACCGCGCCGTCCACCGACAGGCCGCTGAAATCGCCGTACTGGAAGTAGAGCTGCGCCGCCGTGCCGTAATCGTCCAGGGCCTTCGCCAGCGCGCGCATCTTCTCCGTAGAGCCGTTCTGCGCCTTGTTCTGCGCGTACTGCTTCACAGAGTACCCAAAGCCGCTTTCGCTGTAGTCCGTGCCGCCGGCCGATTCAAGCCCGAGCGGATTGTCCTCGCCGTCGTAGACCCTCACGGTGATTTCGTCGGCATACTCCGGCGCGGGCACGGGAATGACGAACGCCAGGCCATCCTCCTTCGCGGTTCCTTCGGATACCAGCATTCTTGTGGTCGTCCCCGCCTTCTCGAAGGTCACATAGGCGGCTTCGTCGGCCAGCACGCTCTCCGGGAAGGAGAGGGTGAACTGCAGCCGGATCTCGCCCTGGAACTCCACATTCGCGGACTTGATGACGACCGTCTCTTCCGCCGCTTCCTCCCACACCGCAGTCACGGTCGTGTCCGCCGTGATTTCGATGGTTTCATCCGGCTGCTTACTCACAGCTTCGGCTTCGCCGATCTTCACCGACCACTCCTTGAACACCTTGCCCTCAACCGCGTACTCGCAGGCCGGGAGGGTCATAGCACTTCCTACCCTCATTTCGGGCATGTAGCCGGACGCGTTTTCGTCGCCCGGTTCAAAGGTCACCGTGTGCGCGGTTTCCAGCATCGCTTCCCCGGCGGCATTCAGAGCGACCAAATAGTCGTCGCTGTCGCTGAAGAAGTTCGCCGCGGTGCCATTGCCTTTCAGCCCGGTGGTGAAGACAACATAGCCGTCCCCGTCGGGAACCAGATCCTCGCTGTCCACCCACACATTCACGCCGACGAGCGCATTACTGGTCAAAGTTCCCGTA
>ODAI014150825.1_pt1 | contig 10055 bp, 8 predicted proteins | sample 1539321 | NCBI WGS metagenome assembly ODAI01 (sample SAMN02144231, study PRJEB22623) | gut metagenome | biome: sheep rumen | host: Ovis aries | place: New Zealand | reverse complement strand
CTTATGTTATGCCGAAAGAACGATCTGTTGATATTGATACCGAGTTTGATTTTAGATTTGCAGAGTTTTTGCAGAGTAAAGCGTGAAGTTTTTAAGAGTTTTATACATTAGCTAGCCGTACATAAGTAATGCGCAAAGGAAATCATCATGATAGACGTTTATAATTCGTGGTGGCTTGTTTGCTGTACATATGATAATTTTTAAAATGAAAGACAACTATAGAATAATTATAGAAGGACAATAAAAATGATTTCATTAGCAATGCCAAACTTAGATGGAAATGAAAAAGAATATTTGAACAATTGTATTGATTCTACCTTTGTCTCATCTGTAGGTGAGTATGTTACCAAATTTGAATCAATGATAGGAAAGGCTACCGGGAGTGACTTGGCTGTGGCTACAAGTGCAGGCACTACAGGATTACACGTGGCACTTCGCGCGGTAGGTGTTAACAATAATGATCTCGTTATTATTCCAACATTTACTTTTATCGCGAGCGCGAATGCAATAGCTCATTGTGGCGCTAAACCTTGGCTCATGGATATAAGTGATGCTGATTGGTGTTTGGACCCTAAATTAGTACGCCAGGAAATAGACAGTAATTGCGAGAGAAGTTCTGCTGGTCAATTGGTATTCAAGCACACTCAGCAGAGAATAGCGGTCATAATGCCAGTTTATACATTAGGGAATATTCCAGATATGGACGATTTTAGAGCCGTTGCAGATGAGTACAACATCCCGCTCGTGGTAGATGCTGCTTGTGCTATAGGAGCCACATATAAAGGAAAGGGTTTTGGATCTTTAGCTGACTTGTCGGTCATATCGTTTAACGGCAATAAGACTATTACTTGTGGCGGAGGTGGAGCTGTAATAGGCAATAAGGAGTCACTTCTTAATCACGTGCGGCATTTAACAACAACCGCTCGAGTTTGGCCGGATTACGATTTTGATGAGGTTGGATTTAACTATAGGATGACAAATTTACAGGCTGCGGTTGGAGTAGCACAAATGGAGAGGCTTGAAGAATTCATTGGAACAAAGCGTAATACGCGGTCATTTTATGAAAACAAATTGAGTTCTCTTGCTAAAGACATAGGACTTTCGTTTTTTCCTACTTCCGAGGGGAGTAGTTGCTGGTTTTCTGGTATCGTATTGCCTGAGGGTGTGAATTTGAAAACTTCAAAGCAAGTATGTGAAAAATTGAAGGAAGATGAAATTGAAGCGAGACCTTTCTGGAAACCAGTACATTTTCAGAAGCCATATCTTGATTGTCCCAAATCGAAGGTGAATATTGCTGAGAGCCTATGGGAACGTATTATTACATTACCTTGTAGTACAAATATTTCAGATGAGGAACGTGAAAAGGTAGTTCATTCATTGAGTAATATTCTCTTGGACATGTTTTAATGTGTGGATATATCCTTCATACTGATTTAGATTAGTGTGAAGGATATTATTGAGGGGATTATTTTACATGTTAATTTGGGGATTGGCATTTTGCTATTATATTTAAACTCGAAATCAAATAATCACAGGCGGGATACTAAAGCAGAAACTGACAGGCTGGTATTACCAATTACAGTTATTGTTTTTTTTCTTGTATTTATTCTTGGTTACAGAGATTTTATCTTTTTGTAGCGAAATAGATATTTTTAGGACGCAAGAACTTTGTGATGATCAACACAATCAAAGGAGCCAAAGCCAGTGCCATAATCTATTCAATTGTTCAGACTGCAAAGTTAAACAATCTGAGTACTTATTATTATCTGGATTACCTCCTTACCGAGCTTCCAAAGCTCTGTGCAAACGCTAAAAAAGGAAATATAGATACGGCAAGCCTGGATCAGTTATCACCCTGGTCCGAGACGTTACCAGAAAACTGCCGTAAACTACGCCGCTGATAAAAAAAGCGGCGTTAATTTTTCAGGGGGCGTCTGGTTTGACGCTTACAACATAAGTTGTCCGGGAGCGCAACCCGGCGGATTATTTTGCGCTTACTAATGAACATGGAAAAATAATGGGAGCACCAGTAAACAAGCACTTTTGAGGGATTAAGGTCCTCGGACGCATTCGTAAGGTAAATACAGGAAAGCATGGAAATGGTATTAATATCTCAAATGTGCGTCATTGAGATATCTTAGAGTGGATGAGGGAAGAAACGGAGGCAAAAGGGAAAGCAGTACAGAGTGTATTGTTCAGGATGGTCATAAATATAACAGAGACATTTTGGTTTTATGATTCAAAGAAAATAATGGTGTATAATTTATGGTAAGGTTCAAAATTATTCCCAAGTCGCTTAGAATTGTGATTTTTTGCACTTACATCATATAATAAAAAAGATGATTATGGTAAGGAGAGATGACGATGCTCATTTTGGGGACATTTGCACTAGCAGCAGCATTGGCAGTTATAACAAAGAAGGATATTACCTGGTTGGCAGGAATCTCGATTATATGCAATGCAATGATTGTATATGCATTTCTTCTGATTAATCAGATTCAAATTGGAATCTATTTTGCAAGCATTATATCTATTATAGCTTTTTTGTATTGCCTGATTTGTTTTTGGCGAAAGAGAGAAGACCTGGAAAAATATGTATTTACAGTAGGTGGGCTATCGATCTTTTTGAGTTGGTTTATCATAATGCTGAATAGTTCTGGAAGAAGTGGCGTTTTTGGTCCGGATCCTATGCTTTGGATTGGGGAATTGAAGAAAGTGTATTTAACTAATGATACAACACCACTGATACATCGAGCTATGCCTAATTTCATGGTGGCATTGGGAATTATGGCTTCTAAAACATGGATCAGATGGTCAGATAGTATGCCGATATTTGCGAAAGATATTTTCACGATTTCATTGTTGGCCCCGTTCTTTAGTATTCGTTCAGAAAAAAAATACTCAATCTTTAAGCAGACATTTGAATACATTATGATTCTGGCGTTGGTTATGCTTTTTCCGTATATTCAGGCGGGCGGGGGCTTTGGTATTTTTTCGCTTGATATTGTTCTATGTTTACTCGCTGTAATGGCAATGGTTGCGTTTACAGAAGCTGTTAGCACAAATGATAATTTTTATTTTTGTGTGTCATTAACTTACCTGTGTACGACTGTTTTAGTAAAACGTGATGGAATAATAATAGTAGGTATTCTTTTACTCTTTTGTGTGTCATTTTTACTAATTCATGACAAGAGAAATTTGGGGATTATATATTGTCTTGTAGTGCCTATAGTTTACCTTATATTTTTTAAGGTTGATATTTATGCACTTATACCGATCGCAAGCCTGATTTTTGCATTTGTGATGAGGTGTGTTTATTCTTTTATTAAAAGAATAAAAAATAAGGAGATTCATCAGTATATCTATTGTATAGTGACTATATGTATAATAATTATTCCATATGTTATAAGGAAAACTATTATACGAGGAGATGGACTGCGTAGAGACATTGGAGATACATTTATTGATGCTATTTTTTCTAGAGAGCGCTACGACACCGGCTCAGACTTAAGCTTGAGCCTTGTGGGTATGATTCTTGTACTGACTATTGTGGGATGGATGTTTATAAGAACAAAGGCACCATTGTATATCAAATGGATTTTTGGCGCTTTAGTATTAAGCACAATATTATATATATTTGCGTTTTATTACCTGTATATGACTTATATTGGTCCTAAAACATATAATTCCAATGGCAAATATATAGACGGCTGGGAACGATATATGGGATTTGGCATTATCCTTTTGGCCTGTTATCTTATTTATTGTGTGCTCAAGTATGGTGATGGATTGATTAGCATATTGATAGTACTATCAGCTGTAATTCTTTATATCGATATGGGAAGCGTATACCGTTATTTTGTAGATCCACCACATAGATATGAATTTCCTGGAGTTGAGGCAGCAGCTCTTTCTCTCACGAGTGAAGATAGCATTGCATATGTTCACATGGATAATGATGGATTTGATCTTTATGAACACTTCGCATTTTCTATTAATGCAATTCCTGGCAATACAACTCTTTTAGATATTTCAGAATTAACTGAGGATAGGATAGCTGAGATCAAAGATCAATTAGATAAATATGATTATATTTATTTTTCTGATATAGATCAGGATGCAATCAGTGCGTACGGAGATGAGCTATTTGGAACTGACGAAATAGTAAAGGGAGATGTATATACTTTTGATGAGGCAAAAGAATGCCTGATTGATTTAAGTCAGTAATTTGTGTATTGGTGTAACAACCAGCTTCGTTAAAATGAAACTGATTAAAAATAGAACAACTGAGTTTATTAGGAAACCAAGAATAATTGTTTCGGAATTATCTGCTGGATAAAATTTGCTGATGGTGTTTATCACTATGAATTGAAAAAGATACATTACATAGGAATATTTTCCAATAGTATCAAATATAGAATTGCATAGGATAGGGCTGGTATGAATGGACTGGCTTAATATAATAATACTGAACCATATCCCATACATAATCTGATTTGAAATATGAAATAGTGTGTTTTGACCAAGAGCCTGACCAATCAGCATAAATAGTGAAAATATAAGCAATGAATAAGACAATGGTCTAGAGTGCTTAAATGAAAAAATATCCTTCGATTTTAGTATAAAGAATATACACATCCCCATAATATATACAGGAAAATGACGCAGTGGTGAGAACATGTCTTTATAAGTGCTATAAACCACAGGATCATTCTCGAATGGGAGCAAAGAGCATATTAAGGAATTCACTATTGGACATGCCATAATTGAAATTATTAGTGCTATAATAGATTTTTCCAATGAATTTATTAATCTGAATAGTAATGGTGTAAGTAAGTAGAATAAGAATAAAACTCCAAGATACCATTCGACAGATAATATACTATTAGTATAATGCGGAAAAAGGCCATGCAAAAATAACACATGGCTGATTATATTCCAAACAGTAACATGATCTTCGTTGCCAAGCCAGAATGTGCTATAATTATTCGTTATCATTGAGATAATTATAGCCAGGTAATACATTGGAATAAGTCTGAGGAGTTTTTTCTTATACCATGTAAAGACTGATGATAATTTTTGGGGTGACGGGGTACTGAGGTTTTTTTCAAAAGATAGAAAAGCCAGATAACCTGATATGATAAAAAAGATGGATACGCACATTCCGCCGGATGTTGCAAGTTGTCCCCAGACGCCGGGAAGTCCGCTCCCGCCACTATGAATAAGAGTGACTCCTAGAATCGCTATGCCTTTAAGTGAATTGAAATAGTTGGTATTTTGTGCGTCGCTCATTGATTTACTCCTAATATTTATCATTAAAATCATATCAAGATTTTTACAATTAGACAATTAGGGAGAACCGGATTGAGACACGTAGTACGTATAAGCGATGGACTTGGAAATCAGATGTTCCAATATGCGTTTGCATATGCACTTCAAAGAACTACAAATGATGAAGTATTGATTGATCCACTCTTTTGGGGGACGTCTCTCAGAAGATATCAGCTCGATAATTACAATATTACATTGAATGATAGGTTGGTGTCGGAAACAACCGATTATTTACTGGGCTTTGGGATTAGGAATGGTAGAAGATTTAAGGATAGTTTTCGTAAGTATTTAATCAGAAAGCATTATGTTCTTATAAAAGAAAAAGAAATCATGGCTTATGATGAAGAAGCATTAAGGCCCAAGAATAACTCGTTTTTTGAAGGGTTTTGGCAGACTTATTTGTATTTTGATGCTTATAGGGACGATATAAAAAAAGAGTTAACGAGAACTACGCCTTTAAGTAGTAGAGCTATTCAGTATATCAATGAAGTGAAACAATGCAATTCTGTATCTCTTCACATTCGACGAACAGATTATGTAAGAGAAGAAGGGAATGTTGCACTTAAGCTTAAGTACTATGAAAAGGCATTAGATATGCTTGATAAAAAGTATGATGAATATAAATTATTCATCTTTACAGACGATGCTGAGTTTGTAAGAAAAAGCTTTTTGCTAAAAGATTATACTTTAGTTGAAGGATTAAGTGATATTGATGATTTTGAAGTTATGAAGAATTGTAAGCATCATATTACTGCTAATAGTACTTTTAGTTGGTGGGCTGCATATTTGGCTGATGATGGAGAAGTTATAGCACCAAGAGTGGACATATGGGGAAAGGATTACTATCCGAAGAATTGGACGGTAATAGAAGCAGAGGTTTAAGATGTTAAGGAAAGTAAAAACAATATACAATCAGCTAAGATATATCTTGGATAGGAGACAGAAACTGGAACTTCTTGGAGTTTTGCTTTTGATTGTATTTACAACTGTTGTTGAATTGGTTGGTGTAACTATTATTTTTCCATTTATTCAGATATTGATAGATTATGATTCTATACAGGAGACTAAGTATCTGCAGTTTGCCTATAATGCGCTTGGGACGAGGAGCCCCAATGAGTTCATAATTTTCTTGGCTGTCGTTTTTATTTTGGTATATCTGTTCAAAAATATATTCATAGTACTTTCGTATAATTATCAGTATAGTTTTACTTTTAAAAATCAAGATAAAATAGCACTAAGATTGCTTAAATGTTATATGGGACAGCCATATAGTTTTCATCTTAATCATAGTAGTGCGGAGCTTATTAGAAATATAAACAACGATATTTCCATGATGTTTCAAGCCATTCTGGCGTTGCTTGGACTGTTGGCTGAAGCAATGGTATGTTTGGCTTTGGGTGTCTATCTCCTTTTTCAGGATTTTTTGATGACAGTAATTGTGGCTGGAGTACTGCTCATATTCATGCTTTTATATGTAAAGCGTTTTAAGAATTATCTTGTTAGCATCGGAGATGAAGATCGAAAATACTCAATGGGAATCGTCAAATGGCTTCAACAGTCTTTTAATGGACTTAAGGAAGCGAAAATCATGCATCGTGAAGCCTTTTTTGTAGACAGTTTTCAGGAACAGTATGATAAATGGGCGAATCTTGAAAAAACATATAGAACTTTGCAAATGGTTCCCAAGCCAATAATGGAGTTTCTTAGTATAGCAGCTATAATGGTAGCTATTATAATAAAGGTTATATCTGGAACAGATATGGCTGCATTTGTTGGAGTTATATCAGTATTTGCTGTGGCTGCGTTTAGACTGCTGCCTTCTTTTAACAGGATCACGGGATATATTAGTGCGGTGGCGTTTTATTATCCGTCATTTGATGCAGTGTATAATGAGCTGCGCCAGATAGATGGATTGGAAAAACAGAATATTGAGACATCGGATATCAGATCAATGGAATTTAATACTTCAATAGATGTTGACTCGCTTTCATTCAGGTATCCGCAAGGTGACAAGGATGTTTTAACAGATTTGAAAATGTCCATACCAAAAAATAGCTCAGTTGCTTTTATTGGGCCATCGGGTGCCGGAAAAACTACTTTAGCAGATATACTTTTGGGGGTTTTGAGACCTACTAAAGGGGCTATATTGATTGATGGCAAAGATATGTTCGACAATCTATATGCATGGCAAAAAAAGGTTGGGTATATTCCACAGTCTATTTATCTTATGGATGACACAATAAGAAATAATATTTTATATGGTGCTGTACCCGACCCTGATGATAAAAATATGATGAGAGCTATTGAAGAGGCGCAGCTTGGTGATTTCATCAAGTCATTGCCTGATGGACTCGATACAGAAATCGGTGAAGGCGGTGTTAGGCTGTCTGGCGGCCAGAGACAGAGGATTGGAATTGCAAGGGCTCTATATAATAATCCTGATGTTTTGGTGCTGGATGAAGCGACATCTGCTTTAGATGGAGATACTGAAAGAGCTGTTATGGAATCCATTGATACACTTTCCGGATCTAAGACACTGATAATTATTGCTCATAGATTAGCTACGGTAAAGAACTGTGATATTAAGTACGAAGTTAGTAATTCTAAGGCTCGTCAAATTGACAAAGAAGAATTTGAGCGAATTTTGTTAAGGCAAACAGAGAGTATTTAATTAGAAAAAGGATAGTTATTATGAATATTTCTCCTGAATTATCAATGATAATTAAGAAGGCAGAAACACGACTTGGAAAAGATAATATCTTTGGAAGCCGATATCTGATTATAAGAAAAGATGTACCTAAATTAGATTATGGTCTTTTTTCATACTATATTCGATTTATTGCGGAGATAGAAGAAGCGATTTCTCATAATATGACGCCGGTAGTTGATATGCTTAATTACAAAAGCCCCTTTCACGGTGAAAATGAAGTGGGAAAGGTTAATGCATGGGAACAGTTCTTCGAGCAGCCGTGCGGGGTTGGAGTAGAAGAGGCGCTTCAATCTGGAAAAGCTAGGTATATATGGTATGATAATCCGCCTATTCATCCAAATGACAGTTTAGATTTCCTATATAATGACGATTTTTTGAAATACTATCATTTGATTCAGACAAAGTATTTGAGAATAAAGCCTGATCTAGTCAGCGAATACGAAGAAAATGTCAAGTCAATGTTTAGTGGAGAACGTGTTGTTGGAGTTTTGGCAAGGGGAACGGATTATTCAGGAATAAGACCCTGGTACCATCCCATACAGCCTGATACGGAACAAATTCTACCGGTTGTAAGAAAATATATGAAAGATTATGACTGCACTAAAGTTTTTCTTGCAACAGAGGATGAATCAATATTAGAGCGTTTTAAAACCGAATTTGGAACAAATCTGGTTTATGTTGATCAGAAAAGGCTTAATGGTTCAGATTGTTGGTTGCATGAGAACAAAGAATGGACAAGCATATCTCCGGTTAAGCGCGCTAGGGATTATCTCGGGGCAATTTATGCGCTTTCCAAGTGTAATGGGATAGTTTCCGGAAGGACTAGCGGGGCGGTAGGGGCTTTGCTTATGTCTGATGGTTATGAGTTTAAGCATATTTTCACCTTCGGAAGATACGGTGTTGATGACGAAGTGATGGGGCGTGTAAAGTTTTAATGCGAAGTTTATTGGTGGTGTTATGACAGAAAATGAAAAATGGTCCTTTTATGAATCTAGATTCAATATAAGAGATTATTGGATTAACAGAATAATAAGCAGACATTTTACGATGCCACTGTTTGGGACTGAACCACATATATATTATTATGGAGGGAAACTATTACACGGGGCAGAATGGGCTAATAAAGAAATTGGTAAGCTGATAAACGGTGATTCTCCGTTTATGGTTGCCAGATTTGGAAACACTGAGCTTAATGTGCTTAACTCATATATGGGAAAAACAATAACGGGTGATGCTGATAGGTATAAAGCTTCAATGGATGAATGGTGGGATAACCTATTTACACTCTGTGGATTTTTTCCTATAGATGAGAAGTATCAAAAACCGTTTTCAGAATTAATACTGGATAGCGCCATGGAAACAGATCTCCTTGGGGTTTGGAATCGCCCTATGGAAGATTATTATCTAAAGACCAGAATGCCTAATACTTCTATTACGGCCTTGCGTTGGCTTGAACCTTGGTATTCCAAGAATCCGTGGACTTGGCAACTTGAAGGGAAAAAAGTTCTTGTTATTCATCCTTTTGAAAGATCAATAAGACAACAGTATGAAAAAAGAAAACTAATATTCCCTGAAAATAGTCTTCTCCCAGAGTTTGGGTTGGATGTGATAAAAGCTGTTCAGACAATTGGTGATGCAAAAGATGACAGATTTGAGACGTGGTTTGATGCGTTGGAGTACATGTATCAAGAGGCAATTAGTCGAGACTTTGATGTTGCTATAATAGGTTGCGGAGCTTATGGTATGCCTTTGGCTGCTAAACTCAAAAAGGCAGGGAAAAAGGCAATACACCTAGGAGGAGTTACCCAGTGCTTGTTTGGCATTAAAGGCAGTAGATGGATAAATAGCCCTATTGATAAGAAAATACCAATTAATGAACACTGGAAATTTCCTGATGAAGATGAAACTCCGGATGGTGCCAAAAAAGTTGAGGGGGGTTGTTATTGGAAATGAAGGATAAAAAGCGGATAATACTTGTTTATACTGTCTTGTGGACGGTATGCACAGCTATCAT
>ODAI013319916.1_pt1 | contig 10055 bp, 5 predicted proteins | sample 1539321 | NCBI WGS metagenome assembly ODAI01 (sample SAMN02144231, study PRJEB22623) | gut metagenome | biome: sheep rumen | host: Ovis aries | place: New Zealand | reverse complement strand
TGCAAAATTTGAGGATAACTGCGTTTTTTGTGTTTTATTTAGAATAAAATGCTTATCTTTGCAGGCAAATTAAGTATATATTAGTATTCATTAATAATTAATTAAAAGGATTATGAAGAGAAAGTTTAATTTCTTGCTCATCGCTGCGCTCGTGTGCGGCATGGGCGTTGGTGTCACGTCCTGCTCGGATGATGACAGCACAAGCAGTGGCGACCTGACCAGTCAGATCACCGTATCCCAAGAACTCCTCGAACACGGTGTGGAGGTAGATATCAAGGGAGGCACCGCCGATGTGACCATTGACGGAAAGGGAACATGGATGGCCACCATCGACGATGCCGACTGGGTAGGCATCAGTCAGGAGCAGGCCGTCTACACTGGAAAGCAGACGCTGACGCTCCGCTTCGACCGCAACCTGACCGGTGCCGGACGTAGGACGCAGCTCGTCATTTTCGATGAAAACGGCATGGAGACCGATATCCCTGTATACCAGTCACCCCTCATCGACGGAAAGGAACCCTCCAACAGCAGTTCGCAGTGGTTCTCCAGTAAGGGCTTGGGTCACGGCGTGAACTACAAGTACATCCTTGACCTCAACAACCAGTCAGATCGTCTTAAAAGTAATGGAGAAACCAATCTGATTACGAGTCAGATCACACAGAACGACCAACTGTTCAACTTTTCCAAGATAGAGGAACTGCAGGCGTCGAAGGTACTGGGTTCTAATGCCTACTTTGAGGCTCCCATTGAGATTGGCGACATGACTGCCGTGATGAACGACGAGATGGTCTCAAAGGACAAGACTCTGACTGCTACGGCTCATATTGGTATCGAGCTGGGCATCCTCAACGTGGATGGCGAATTTCATTATTCGTCAACAAAGAAAGAGAATCGTGCCAAGGTTGACTACAACATCATTCGTCGTGCGCCGATGTACGATGTGCGCATTGCACCAGGTGAAGTTGCTGCCTATGCCTGGCAGTATTCCGTGGATCACAGCAAGGATGATATTGAAGACCAGATGGATGAATTAATTGCGCTGGAGGAGAAATGGAAACAGGCCAATCTGAAGAACCCCAGGGTGAAAAAGGCAGAGCTCACCTCCTCGCAGAAGCGCAAGATGGATGAGAAGTGGCAGGCTCTCTATGCGTTGGATTTTGGCGACGTGTTCAGCATGTGCTTCAACCGCAACTATGGCGAACTTGCATACTGGGAGCCAATGCTTACCGACTCAGCGACTACCGAAGCGCAGAAGAGTGAAGCCCGCAAGCACTGCAAGGAGGCCATGCAGAAGCTTGATGACTACTACGGTCCCTTCTTCCTCTCGGGAGCAGAGTATGGAGGCAGTTTCAACATCTTGTGCAAGGTGGACACCAGTTTCACCGATGGTCAGGACTCCATCATGGGATCCATCAAGGCTTCGTTGGTGGGAATCGGCAGCCTGGGCGGCGGCATTGAATACACCTCTGAAGGTTCCGAACTCTTCCGCAAGAACAAAACCTCATTCCAGGTGTTTGGCGGCGAGGCCAACGTAATTACCAGTGCCCTTTTCAATCTGACCCATAGTGCCAGCGTCACCGACTACAAGCAGTGGAGCGGTGTGCTTAACGACTGGATTGACGGCATGCGCTCAAAAGAAGACTCAAAGTATGGCGACATTTCATCGCAGAGTAAAGCCGAACTTCTCAACTTCAGTATGACACCGCTGTGGCTGATGATGCCCGACAACGAGGTGGCTAACTTTGCTCGTGCCTGGTTCATTAACAAATACTGGAATAAGGGCATTCTGGCATACCTGCATATTATGGAGGGTGACGAGGAGTACAAAGATCTGCAGGACTTCTTTGATACGTATCTGCGTGAGAGCAAGGCAAAGCCCAGCCTGGGCAAGTATGAGGAAGCCGTAAAAGGCACCAGTAATTAAAAGATAGAAACATGAAGCACTTACGTAGGACACTGCTACTGTCTGCAATACTTCTGATGGGTCTCACGGCCTGCCACGACGACACCGACATGCCATCTGTTAATAATAAGGTATGGACGGCTGTGTGGGTCAGCGCCGATGGCGACGATGACTCGGAAATGTTGCTGAGCCGCTGGGCCGGCTATGAGACGTTGCACGTCAGCATCAGCGGGCGTACGGCCGCCGACAGCCTTGTCCTCGTAAGCTGCGATGCCGACTGGCTGTCGGTGGCGAGGGATACGCTCGCCGCCGACAGCCTCGTCAGCATTACCACAACCGACAACGACACAGGTCAGCGGCGCACTGCCACGCTGACCTTTACCGGCATAGCCGACCTGACAGGGTCCGGCGGTACCACTAACCTACCTCGGGCCATACTCATCGTGACCCAGCTCAGCGACTCTGACTTCGACAGCAACGGCGACCCGCGCAGCACACTCTTCGTTGGTTACGGCTACGACATCTACAAGAAACTTGACAATCCCATGTCGGTGAAGTCGAAAGAGTCCATACTCGACGTGGACGCACTTTTCGATACCGAGCGTGTCACGGATGTACCACTGGTGCACGATGCCCGCCTGTCGAAAATGAAGATGGATTACGTGTCGGCCACCGACATCAATGCCTACGGCGAGGACCTGGCGGAGCAACAGTGTCCTGGTGATGAGAACCGCATACGTGGCTGCACCAAGGACTGCGAGCAGGTGGCCTCACTGCTGCCCGACGGCATGCACATCAGCATGTATAACATGGGACATGCCACCATGACGAAGCTCGTGGCATCGCGTACCCTCGACCGTGGCGGTCTGAATTATCTGAAGCAGCGTGGCTGGCTGCCCTACAGCAAGGGTTTTGCCAATAGTCTTGTCTCTATTATCAACGAAAAAGCCCCGGATCGCCTACGCCAGAAAGTGCAGAGCATGCTGCGCACATACGGCACGCACATGGTGATTCAGGCCGACCTGGGAGGCAGAATCGACTATGCCTTCTGCATGGATAAGACAGGTACTGTCAACCTGCGGCGTAATGTGGAGCAGGAGGCGCTCAACACGCTTGGACAAGGCGACGGTAGCAGCCAGAACTTGCCAGTGGTTGCCACCGACAAGAGCCAGTACGGCTCCATCACCGTCATTGGCGGTAGTGCCGCCGCACGCACCAAACTTCAGGAAGGCATCAGGGGCCTCGGCAATAAAGGCCATCTGTCGGCTGAAGATGTCAACGCCTGGATGTCGAGCATCAACTACAGCGGCGAGATGACCACCGACGAGAGTCTCGACGTGGTACACTTCGAGCTGATGCCCGTGTGGGACCTCGTGCCCGACCAGCTGCGCGCCATATTCCTCGACGAGACGCTGCTCATGGTCAGGAGCAGCGACTGCCAGCTGCCGGCCAGCGTACTGGAAGCTGACATCTATGAGATAGAACCCCAAGGGGCCCTCTACCGCCAGCTGTTCGACTTTTCGCGACAGGTGGCACCCAATACAGGCTCGCTCTGCCGCCTGCTCTACTTCGAAAGCGAACCGGTCATAGAGGTCTGCTCGGAGTATGTGCCGCAGATACGCTCCGACGAGCGCGTCATCATTGCCTATCCGATACACGACAGACAAATACACATCAACCAAGGACTCTTCCTGGGCGACGGCATCCACCAGCCTGCCTACGTGGGCTTCTCGAACGGCGTCTGCTACGTGAACCCCATCGACACGATGTCGCAGAACGACATAATAAAAAAATTCTGGTACGTGGGCGGCAACCTGCTGTTGAGGAACCCTACAGGCCTGCCAAACCTCAAAGGAAAGCAGCGCACTATACAGGAGGATTACCTGCCGATTTACACCGACGACGATGCCGGTGCCATCAAGCATCGTCACCCCATCGTGAAGCTGGGTTCGAAGTTCTGGACCCGGCGTGACATTGACCACCGCATGCAGTTCGCCGAGCAGGAGAGCTATGCCGGCGTCGACCAGATGGTGGATAACGTGTGCTATACGCAGTTCATGTGGGAGCATAACACCACACACTTCGCCAACGATAATAAATGGGTATGGGGCAATGACTACAATATCTTCTTCAAGGGTAATCCCAACATGAAATGGTATCTGCCCTCACCTGACGACATCAGAGACCTCCATCAGTTTATCGGCTACAATACGAAGGCACTCTTCAAGGATCAGGTTTCGGGCTGGGATGCTCAGTTCAACGGCTACTATGGCCACGTCGACATACTGAACCGCAACAGGCAATTCAGCGGCGGCAAGCGTGACCTGCACTACAAGGGCGAGCTGAACGCCATCAGCTCGAAGAATGCCAATGGCTACAGCGATGCCTGCCTGCTCGTTCTTCGGCCGGACTACAGCCTTACACTTGTCAGCAACGCAACCTTCAACTCGCAGTGGCGCAACAATTTTTACCCAGTGCGACCAGTGCGTGGCTTCTTGTTCAAGTACCCAACTACCAAAGACATCAATGATAACTTCACCAAGAAGGCGGGGAAATATCAATAAAATGACGATGATACTACAAAGAGTTAAATATGACAAACTGTAAATTCATACACACTGCACTTGCAGCCCTGCTGCTATGCGCCACAGGTCTCGCAACGACGGCCTGCTCGGACAGTGATGACGCGAAAACTAATGACCGTATCATGACCGAGGACGGCAAAACCTATGTGCCCGACTCGCTGCTCACCGACCAGGAACGCTACCAGTTAGCCTGCCAGAGTGCTGTCATGGGCACCTTGCGTTCGCTGGCCGGACAGGAAACGCTGAATCTCGACGTGGTGAATCAGAAGCTGGAACCCGTCTACGGCCAGACACTCGACGACGAAAGCTCGTCGGTGCGCGTCGTGAAGTGCAACAGCACGGACGACGCAGAAGACTTGTTCCTCGCCATTGCCGGTCTTGACGACACCGATGCCCGGCTACTGATGACACCCACGTCCGACGGCTACACCCTGTCGCTCATGGACCTGCCCATCCTGCCTGACGGCAAGCGTTTCAACCTGGGCACGCTCACCTTCCACCGCGACGGCGGCCCCCGTCGCTACGGCTACGTGGAGGTCAGCATGCCCTGCATACCTCACTTGGAGCGTATCGACTACATCAGCCAGGAGGCATTCCCCGACAATGCGAACTGTCCCTATCAGCTGGGTGATGTCATCTACGTGAACAGCGGCAATAACCTTTGTTCCGGCTACTATGTCTGCATAGCCAACAACGGTTACCGCAGCACGTTGGTTCACATGAAGCATGGCAAGAATCCTGGTGGCGATGAGAGCATTAATGTCGATGGCGACAACGAAGGCTGCTGGAGGCCATACAACAATGATCATGGTCATAAGACAACGTTTGAAGATGTCAAGGATTATGTCAGTTTCATGCTTGAGAATCAGGCAAAGGTGAACAACATCAAGGCGTATCTCAACGGCTTGGCCTACAATATGAAGCCCAGAGAGAAGGGTAAGCTGGACCATATCTTCCCTGAGGGCTTCAACAACAATCAGGGAGTGGCATACACAGGAGGTTGGGCCTATGTCCACTACGATGGCTATATCACCGATGATTATGCCGTGGTGCCAGCCTATTACTATCGCAACGCCCTGTATGCAATAGTGCCTGGCGGCTGTGACAACAGAGCCGATGTCAAGAGCGGTAATAAAAAATATGTAAAAGACAGCGATTGGAATAGTTGGGTTGGCAGCCACGAGTTCACGATGAACGTCATCCATGCCGACGGGGAAGTCTCGGGTGCAAGGCTCGAATACAGTGCGCTGAACGACCGTCTGGAGTTGGGCATCGCGGCTGAGAACGCCACCACAGACCAGCTGGGCTGGTGCTATGCCGACGACGGCATACTCTATGAGACGCCTGACAAGGCCCGGCAGTTCGGTCATCAGCCGCTCGGTTTCTTGGCCTTTGTGAATACCGGCAAGGGCGAATGGATGGATCGGGTTACAGAGAAAGAGAGTGGTTATGGCCATGGTCTTGTGCTCTCTTACGTTACGGTCAACGATGGTAAATTATACCAAATTAACCCGGATGGTGGCAGTCTGTTTACCGAAGACACTTATTTCTCTCAATACGTTACCAATATGGGGTCTGCTAAAAATGACTTTGACGGTTTACTACGAACCCAACTGCTTGATGAGTACGGCTCGCCAGCTGCTAAGGCTGCCCTGAATATGACACCTTCGGCTCCGATGAATTCCTCGGGCTGGTTCCTGCCATCGATTGGCCAGATGCTTGCCATGATCTGTAATGACAGAGAAGGCGGTAAATCGGGACTGGGAAATGCTGAATGGCCTTTGGATGATGACCGCTTGAATGCTTCTTTTCTTTTTTGGAGGGGCGGCAACCCCATTGCCAGACTTCGCATTGTCCTGAGTTCGTATTCTGAAAAACGTTCAAGTGCGACGTTCTGGCTCAGTTCTGCAAACTCTGACAAAGAAGGCATTGTTATTGATTTCCACCGTTCTGTTTTCTCCATTCATAGTGCTAAAGTTTCAAACCTTGTGCGCCCTGTCTTGGTTTTTTAATTGTCAATTGAACGTTGAACGTGATGAATAGACATTTGATTCCGTTTGTAGCCTGTTTGCTGGCTGTGATGCTTGCCGGATGTAGCAGCGACGACCTGCTGGACGACTTTCAGACTGCAGTTCCTCAGTCGACGGCTGAGTCGTTCCAGTGGACGCGCGCCCAGGACATGGAGACGCGCAGCCTCTTCCTGCGCAACTTTGGCGTTGGCTACAGCTACAATGCCGTACGTGGCGAATACTGCAACTGGGAGGATATACGCTGTCAGGTGATAGACCGCAAAGCGGTGAACAGGATACAGGGTGGCTCATCTGGCATGATCTACTATTCCGTGCCCAGCCCGCAGGTCAGCGTCAGTGCGCAGTTCCACATGTCGCAGCGCGACTATGTGGCCGCCGCCGACATCACCACCAAGAAAGCCATTAATTTGGGACTCTATAACGCGGAAAAGCGTACTAGACAGCACGTGCTGGAGACGGGTTTCAAGGAGACCTATTACTATACACACAAGGAGTATGTACGTTTGGCCATGCAGCGCCTGGCCATTGGTGAATTGCTGGCCCACATCAGCATGAGGGACGACACGACGCTGCTGACACGCAGTTTTCGTGAGGCCGTCAATCATATGAAGGACGGCAACTGGGACGATGTAGCACAGGTTGACTCCTTCATCAAGGTGTGGGGAACCCACGTTATTATTAGTGCCGACCTGGGTGGAACCATCAGCATTGACCTGGCCAATAGCGTTCATCGCTTCAACGACAAGGCGAAAGACCAGTCGTGGACGACCGAGGAATTCCTCGGTGCCGTGAAGAACAAAGAGGAGACAAAAACGAAGGAAGAGTTCAAATGGGTGGAGGATGGCAAACTCTTGATCAACGCCGTAGGCGGCGACCACTCGTCGCTGAGTTCGCTGTTGGGCGAATATTCCTACGACGGCCACCGCGACTTCAGCATCGAGGGTGTCAACACGTGGCGCAAATCGCTGAAATACGACCTGGACAACGAACGGGAGAGCAATGTGGAGATGATAGAGATGGACGTCAGACCCATCTGGGATTTCATCGAACCGCTTGACCTTGATGTGGCCATGCGCGTTGAGGCTGCCGTTACACAGGACATGTCGCTGCAGATAAGTATGTTGGGCGAGCAGAACTTCTTCAGTGCCACCTTCCCTATCCGCTATCCCACGGCCTCATGCCAGTATCACGACGGTGACTGGAAGGACTTTCAGCGAACAGATAGCGATGCTGACCCTATGGTGGTCAACATTATGAGTGGCGGACGCTATGTGGCTACTGTCTGTCATGAGACCATTGATACCCTATCGATGTGGGTGTGCTACCCCATCTACGAAGGTCTGGTGAAACAGGGCTGCGGCCTGGGCGTCGCTGACGACAACAAGGTTTATAGCGTGTCGTGGCTGGACGGCAAGGTAACGGTCACTGAACAGCCTGATGTCAGTCCGAAGGACAACTTCTATATTACTGGCGGTGCCGTGGGAGTGGAACCCGTCGAGGGCTTCACCTACGCTGAGTCAACAGCCCTGCCCGCCATCGAACTGGCTGGCGGCGTGAAGCCCGACGGCACTTACGCATCGTCGGCCTACAGCGTGGCCAAGCGTGCCAACACGTTCCTGCTTAATGCCGGCACCACAACACTGACCAACATTGTCGGATATTCCCACACGGGGGGCGGCGTCTACGAGCGCAACGACGAATACGTATATATCTACAATCAGAATGAAGTGAAATAATGCAGGCATAAAAAATATAAGTTTTTTTCTCGACAGGCTTGCAATATCAAAAAAAATGCCTATCTTTGCATCGTCAAAGTTAATTTGAATGGCGATATAGCAGTAGAAGTATGGCAGAAGAAACGAGACCGAGAAGAGGTTATGCTGTGGGCGTGCAACAGTTCGATTGGATGCGCCAGCGAGGTTCAGTATATGCAGACAAGACGGCATATATCTGGGAGATGGTGTCTACGGATGCCGTCAACTTCTTCCTCAGCCGTCCGCGACGCTTCGGCAAGTCGCTGCTGGTGGATACGCTGCGCTGCTATTTCGAGGGGCGCAAGGAGCTGTTTGAGGGACTATATATATATAATAAGGAGAAAGAATGGCGGAAGTATCCCGTCATCCGTCTCGACCTGTCCAACGGCAAATACTTTGAAAAGGAGCTGGTACACGGCACCATCAATACCATACTGAAGTGGCAGGAGGAAAAGTTCGGCATCACCAATCCGGAAGATAGCATGAACTATGATTCGCGTTTGACGAACCTGATTCGGGCAGCTCACAGCCAGACGGGCGAGCAGGTGGTTGTCCTCATTGATGAGTACGACGCGCCAATGCTCGACAGCATCAACGACCCGGAGCTGCAGGACTACATCCGCAACCGCGTGCGCAACCTCTTCTCGCCGCTGAAGGCGCAGGCGCAGTATCTGCGCTTCGTGTTCCTGACGGGCATCTCGAAGTTCTCGCAGCTCTCGGTGTTCAGCGAACTGAACAACCTGCAGCAGCTGACTTTCGATCCTCGGTACGAGGGTATCTGCGGTATTACCGAAGAGGAACTACTGACCTATATGCAGCCCGATATTGAATTGCTGACCGAGAAGATGAACAGCCTGTACAGTCGCTGGAACCTGCACTACGATTACGACGACATCGTGCGGAAACTGAAGGAGACCTACGACGGTTATCACTTCTCGAAGCAGATGACCGACATCTACTGCCCTTGGAGTCTCATCAATGCCTTCTCGATGGGCGACATCATGAATTTCTGGTTCTCGACGGGCACGCCCACGATGCTGGTCAACGTGATGCGTCAGCATAATATCAGCCTGCAGCAGATAGAGCATTTTCAGGGACCCTTAGAACGTTTCGATGCACCTACCGAGAGCATCACCGACCCCATTCCAGTATTGTTCCAGAGTGGCTACCTGACGCTGAAGGACTATGACCCCTTCAACAGGAAGTTTACACTGGGATTTCCCAATGGCGAGGTGCGCGAGGGCTTTGCCAATTCGCTCTACAAATACTACATGGCAGACTATGTGGGTAGTCAGGACATGCTGGGCAACGCCTTCCAGAACCTGCGTCGTAAGGATATCACTTTCGAGCAATTCGTCGAAGCCGTGCGCAGGTGGTATGCGGGCATACCCTATAGTATTACCGACAAGAATCAGAACGAGCAGCTCTACCAGTCGCTCATCTATGCCGCGCTGATGGGTTTTGGTGCCGACGTGCAGGCCGGGGACCAGACTGCCGACGGCCGCATGGACATTGCACTGAAACTGCCGGACGCCATCTACATCATAGAACTAAAATATGGAAAGACGGCTGAGGAGGCCACCGACCAGATTATCCAAAAGGACTATGCCGTGCGCTTTGCCGCAGACGCGCGTCCCGTCTGGGCTGTGGGCATGAACATCAGCACGGACCGCCATACTATTGACAGCTACCGCATCGTGCAGGTGAAGTAATCGCTGTATTCAGTTTTTTGTAACAGTCAGAAAAATAATAAAATATGCAAGTAAAAATGAAAAGGATTTTT
>ODAI012477938.1_pt1 | contig 10055 bp, 8 predicted proteins | sample 1539321 | NCBI WGS metagenome assembly ODAI01 (sample SAMN02144231, study PRJEB22623) | gut metagenome | biome: sheep rumen | host: Ovis aries | place: New Zealand | reverse complement strand
GGGGGCCGGATGGGGGGAAGGGGAAGGCGGGCGGTACAAGAGGCCGCCCGGCGTGACCACGATCCTCGTCGCCGGTATCGACGGGGAAAGGGACGCGCGGCAGGGCGTCAGCCCCAGCCGCTACAGAAACGGCGGTCAGGCGGACTTCCTGCTGCTGCTGGCGGTGGATCACACGCACAGGCAGATTCACCAGCTGCAGATTGACAGAGACGCCATGACGGAAGTGAGCGTGCTCGGCGTGTATGGCCAGGAGACCGGCACGCGCGTCATGCAGATCTGCCTGGCGCACAGCTATGGCGCCAACGGAGAGGAAAACGCGCGCTACACGGTGAAGGCCGTGCGCGGACTGATGGGCGGCATCGACATAGACGACTATTACATGCTGGACTACGGCGCGGTGCCGGTGCTGAACGACGCGCTGGGCGGCGTCACGGTGACGGTGCCGGACGACATGACCAGCGTGAATCCGCGCTGGGCCAAGGGCAGCGTCGTGACGCTGGCGGGGGACGAGGCCGAGACCTTTGTGCGCACCCGCAAGACGGTCGGGGAGGGCACGAACGAGGAGCGCATGCGGCGGCAGAACGCGTTCATGCACAGCGCCGTTTCCGCGCTGCGCGAGCAGCTGGCCCGGCGCGCGGAGTTTGGCGGCCAGCTCATCGCGTCCCTGCGGGAGCATGTCGCCACGAGCCTGTCCGATCAGCGGCTGCTGGAGACGATGCAGGGCGCCGTGGACTACGAGGTATTGCCGGTCGAGTACCTCGACGGCGAATACAAAGTGGGCGAAAGCGGATACATGGAGTTCCACGCGGGGGAAGACAGCGCCGAACGGTGGATTATGCGGCATCTCTACACGAAGGCGTGAACCCGCGGCGCAACAGACGAGCGACTTTTCAGACTTGACGGGAGGGTAATTGCGGTGAAAAAGGTATGCTGTATTGTGCTGGTGATCATGATTTTTTGCGCGGCGTCCGCGCTGTCCGCGGCGGTTGATTCCATTGAAATACCCACGCTGCCCTCGAAAATTGAAGAGATCATCGAGGAGCACCAGACAGTTTTCCGCCTGAGCATCAACTATATCTACCGGAACGGGAAGACGGCCGCGCCGTCCTATACCGGTCAGATGGATGTCGGCGCGGAATACAGGATCTCTTCACCTGAAATCTCGGGCTACGCGCCCACGAAGGCGCTGGTGAGCGGCGTCATGCCGGCCCGGGACGTGGAATACACGGTGATTTATATCCCAAGAGGCGCGAATGGCGAGCCCATCGAGTTCTTCACGCTGGACGACTATGAGGTGCCGCTGGGATTTGGCGCTTCGTTTATGAATGTGGGCGTCTGTGTCGAATAAGTTCTTTTGGCGCGCGAAAGATAGAATTGGATGAAAGAGTGATTCCATGAAAAAGCTGATTTCTCTGATCCTGGCGGCGATCATGGCGTTCAGCGCACTGTGCGCGATTGCCGAAGAAGAGATTATTATCGACGATACGCAGGCGACGTTCGGCATGTCGCCCAACGCGCCCGGCGAGGCTGACGAGGACGAGGTGGAGCTTGTACCCTATGATTTTGATGACATCGTCGTCGGCAACCCAACGCCGTTGAACGGCCAGTTCTTTACCGGCCTGTGGGGCAACGGCACCAGCGATATCGACGTCCGGTATCTGGTGACGGGCTACAGTCCCATCATATGGGACGGCGAGCTCAGCATGTTCCGCTTCGACCGCTCCGTGGTGAGCGGCGCGATGATCAGCGACGACGAGGACGGCAACCGGAGCTACCTGATTTCCCTGTACAGCAATCTGTATTTCTCCGACGGGACGCCGATCACCGCCTGGGATTACGCGTTCACCGTGCTCTTCGAGAGCAGCCCCGTCATTGCCGAGCTCGGCGGCCATCCCGCCGTCCTCGACTACCTGGTCGGCTACGAGGATTACGTCTCGGGCGCGACGCCCTACATCGCGGGTCTGAGCGTTCCGGCTGACAACATGATTGTCTTCACGGTCAAGAAGGAAGCGCTTCCGTATTTCTACGAGCTGTCGCGCCTCTCCTTTGATCCCTATCCGATCCAGGCCATCGCGCCGGGCTGCGCCGTGCGCGACGATGGCAACGGCGCGTACATTTACGGCGAGGACGCAAGCCCCGGCGAGCCGCTTTTCACGGCGGACCTGCTCAGGGAGACGATTTTCAATCCGTCCACCGGCTATATGTCCCACCCCAATCCGGTCGCGGGCCCCTATCGAATCGTTTCTTATGATGGAGAAAAGGCCGTCTTTGAAATCAATCTGTATTACAAGGGCAATGAGGCCGGAAAGAAGCCCCGGATCAGGCGGCTGACCTACACGGCGGCGGACAACGACACAATGATCCAGAAGCTGGGCGAAGGCGAATTCGCGCTGCTGAACAAGGTGACTTACGCGCCGACGATCGCGGAAGGCCTGAGCCTGTGCATGGAGAGATGGCAGTATACGCGCAGCACCTATCTCAGAATCGGCGAGACCTACATCTTCTTCAATCCGGACAGCCTGCCGATTCAGGAGCAGCGCGTTCGCCAGGCCATCGCCTATTGTTTTGACAGGGACAGCTTCATCGCGAACTACATCGGAAAGTTCGGCATGGAGACGGAAGGACTCTACGGCATGGGCCAGTGGATGTACGACGCGGCTACGGGAAGCCTGGCCTATCCTCCCACGCTGCCCGAGGAAGCCACGCCGGAGGAGCAGGCGGCCTATGAGGAAAAGGCGGCCGCGTGGGATGAAGTCAATCTGGACGGGCTGAGCCGGTATGAGTTGAACGTCGATGAAGCCGTTCGCCTGCTGAGGGAAGCGGGATGGACGTTGAATGAGCGCGGCGAATCCTTCGATCCCTCCAGGGACCGGGTGCGCTTCAAGAACGTGGCGGGAGAGCTGCGGCCGCTGGAACTGACGCTGGGCTACCAGCCCCGCGCGGATGTGGAGCAGGCCTTTGCCGACTGCCTGGCCGACCAGCTCGCGCAGGCGGGCATCGGGCTTTCCATTGTACCGCTGGAATTCGACAACGTGGTGGACGCGCACAACAACCATTTGCTGGACGGCGTGGACCTGGCCTATTTCGGCGATAATTTCAACATCAGCTTCGATCCCGCGCTGTTCTTCCACGGCGACGACCGGGAAGAGGGGGCCACGGAGGCGGATTCGCTCCGAACGGTGTATAAGGACCTGTTCGCCCTTTCGGAGGACATGGACCATACGGAGCCGCAGGATATTCTGGGCTATCTGCAGAAATGGGTGGTCTTCCAGGAGAAGCTGTCGGAGACGCTGCCGATCATCCCCGTCTATTCCAACGTGTATTTCGACTTCTACACCAGAGAGCTGGACGAATACTGGATCGACGGGTATGAATCCTGGGGCAAGGCGATTGTCCCGGCCCGCATGCGAAGCATCCGCGCGGAAGACCTGGACAAAGTGGGCATCGAGATTGAGCTTTCCTACGCCACCGGCGATGGGGAGATCGATTTCTCCGCGCTGGCCAAGCGAAATGAACGGCAGGCCGTGGATTACTCGTCCGGCGCGCTGTCGCTGTTCCCGGCCTATGTCCGCGAACAGGTGCCTTCCGATTACACGAAGATTTATGAATTCGTGTCGGCGAGCCTGGATACGGAGATCGACGAGGAGGCGGAGGAGCAGCTGGAGATGAAATACGCCTTCCAGACGCCCTATGAGGAAAACGAAGTGGTGTATCTGCTTTTCGGCATCCCTGGCAAGGGCAGCGACGTGGATTGGTTTGTGCGGGAGGGCGTCGGCGCGCCGGACGGAGACGTGCTGGTGACCCTGGACAGGGAACAGGTGGAGAGACTGGCGGATATCACCTTCGCGCTGGCGGTCGTGAGCAAATAGAGTGGCGGCGAGGCTGTCTCACAGTTGGCTGACACTCACCGCGGGGACGCCGTAATTGGCGCCCGCGGTTCCTTTCTTTCATTTGTCGTTTCCCGCGGGCAAAACAGAGCGATGGGTCGTGTTGATATTGACGAACGGGGCAAAGAAGGCCTATGACGGACTCTACAACAGGTTCTTCAAGCGGATCCTGGATTTTGTGGCGGCCGTCCTGCTGATCGTCCCCGCGCTCCCTCTCTACCTCGTGATCAGCGCCGTCATACTGATCGACGACGGGCCGCCGGTCTTCTACCGCCCCCTTCGGGGCGGATACAGGGGGCGGAGCTTCCGAATCTGCAAATTCAGAACGATGGTCAGGAACGCCGATCAGGCCGGTGGCGGAACCACGGCGGCGCGCGACCCGCGCATCACCCGCGTCGGAAGGTTTCTGCGCGAGACCAAGCTGGACGAAACGGCCAACCTGATCAACATTCTTCGGGGCACGATGAGCTTTATCGGCCCGCGCCCGGAGCTGTTGCGCTACACGGAGCAATACCGGGGCGCGGAGAAGGAGATTCTGGAGGTTCGCCCCGGCATAACGGACTACAGCTCGATTCGGTTCATCAACCTCGATGAGATCGTCGGGCCGGAGGACGCCGACGCCATGTATGAAAAGCTGGTATTGAAGGAGAAAAACGCCCTTCGCATCCGGTATGCGGAGACAGTGAGTTTTTCAACGGACATTCGTTTGTTTTTCCAAACGATTGGAGCGGTTTTCCGTAAAGACTGTCGCTTGATCCATTCGGAAAAACAAAGCGGGTCGCTTTGAAAGGCATGATATGGAACACATCGCACTGCGCAATTCGGACCTGACCGTTTCCCGCTTCTGCATGGGCGGGTGCCCGATGGGCGGCTATGACTGGGGCAACACCAAAGAAGAAGATTTTATTGACGCCATCCACACAGCGCTGGATCTTGGCGTCAACTTCTTTGATACCGCCGATACCTATGGCCTTGGCCAATCAGAGAAGACGCTCGCCAGGGGTTTGGACAGCAATCGGCAGGATGTGGTCATCCAGACAAAGTTCGGCGTTCGCGCCCGGAAGGGCCAGAGTACCGTGATCGACAATACGCCGGCGTATCTCACAAAGGCGCTGGAGGATTCCCTGCGCAGGCTGAACACCGATTATATCGATATATATGTCGTTCACTACTGGGATCAGAAGACGCACCCGGCGCTGATTGTCGAAACACTGGAGAAACAGAAGCAGGCGGGCAAGATTCGCTATTACGGTTTATCGAACGCCCGGCCTGAGGCGTTGGCGCTCTTCAAACCTTTCCAGGGGAAGTTCGTCACTTCCCAGTATGAGTTTACCCTGTGCTGCCGGAGATGGGAAGCGATGATTCGCCAAACCATGGACACCATGGACGTGACGCCCATGACCTGGGGCAGCCTGGGGCAGGGAATGCTGTCCGGCAAGTATGACGAACACACCGTGTTTGGGGACAATGACCGGCGTCGGCGGGATGTCTATACGAACTTCCACGGCGAGAAGCTGAAGCACAATCTCAGAATTGTTGAGGAACTTCGTGAAGTGGCGGCCAATCACAATAAGAGCTGTTCCGCCGCTGCCATCCGGTTTATCCTCGACTTCTTTCCTGATGGCGTTCCCATCGTCGGCATCAAAAACGCAAATCAGCTCCGGGAGATTGCCGACGCTCAGGATTGGCACTTGACCCGGGAAGAAATGACCCGGCTGAACCGCGTATCCCGCGCGGACGGCTGCGTCGCGCCCGAGGCGACGCCGTGACCGGGAGATCCTGATTCTTCGCAGAAAAATGGCATGAAGAGGTACTGTCGATGACGAGCGAACAACTTGCCTGGCTTATCCGCCGACACGGCATCGAGATGACGCACATTTCCCATGGCGGTCCCATCGGCTCGGTTCTGTCCGTGGCTGATATTATCGCCGTGCTCTATGCTGACGTGATGCGGTTTGATCCCGCCAATCCCAAGTGGGAACAGCGGGATCGGCTTATCATGAGCAAGGGCCACGCGTGCGCGGCGGTTTACGCGGCGCTGGCGGAGAATGGCTTCTTCTCCGTCGACGAGTTGAAGACGCACTATGCCGACGGCAGCCGCCTGTGTGGCCATGTGTCGCACCTTGTGCCCGGGGTGGAGGCGTCTACGGGATCGCTGGGCCATGGGCTGTCCCTTGGGATCGGCATGGCCTACGCCGCGAAGAAGGACGGGAGAGACGATCATCGCGTGTTTGTCGTCATGAGCGACGGCGAGTGCGACGAGGGCTCCGTCTGGGAAGGCGCGCTGTTTGCCAATCATTTCAGGCTGCAAAATTTGGTTGCCATCGTTGATTACAATCATATGCAAAGCCTGGATTTCACCAACAATACGCTGGAAATGGGCGATCTGGCGGCGAAGTGGCGCGCCTTTGGCTGGCGCGTTATCGAAGCGGATGGAAACGATCACAGGCAATTGAAGGCTGCTTTCGCGCAGGCGGAAGAAAGCGCCGAATCCGATCACAGGCCTGCGGTCATCATCGCCTCAACGATTAAGGGCTATGGCGTTTCCTTCATGCAGAACGACATCCTGTGGCATTATCGCTTCCCCCACGACGGCTGGGAATACGATATGGCCGTTACGGAATTGTACAAGGCAAAACCGGCGGGCATCGTCGATCCGTATACGCCGGATGGGATCGAGGCGCCCGTTTTCCCGAAGCCGGAGGATGATTTCGGCAACGATCACACCTTTACCGCGACCTGGCATCCACAGTATCCCGAGCGGATGCGGCGGGAAGAAGCCAAGTCCGGCAGCGACGAAAGAACGCACAGGGTGAAGGCATGAGAGATACATTCGTCAAAACGCTGATTGAGATGGCAAAGCAGGATAAGAGCATCGAGCTGGTCACGGGCGACCTGGGCTTCGGGGTGCTCAAGCCCTTCTGGGAGCAGCTTCCGGATCAATTCACCAACGCGGGCATCGCCGAGCAGAATATGATCGCGCTGGCGGCGGGCATGGCGATGGAAGGGAAGAATGTATTCGTTTACAGCATAGGCAACTTCCCCACCATGCGATGCCTGGAACAGATACGAAACGACTGCGCCTACCACAAGGCAAATGTAAAGATCATCTGCGTCGGCGCCGGATTGTCCTATGGGCCGCTGGGCATGAGCCATCAGGCCACGGAGGATATCGCCATTATGCGCGCGCTGCCGGATGTAGTCGTTCTCTCTCCCGGAGATAAATACGAAGCGGAAGCCTGTACCAGAGCGTTGGCAGAGTATCACGGAACCGCCTATTTCCGCCTTGGGCGCGGTGGGGAAAGGCTGATTCCCGGGGAGATTGGCGCTTTCCGGATTGGAAAAGCCCGTTGCGTTTACGAGGGGGAACGAGTCGCCCTCTTTTCCACCGGGACGCTCTATGATGAGGTGGAGACGGCGTGGAATATCCTGTCGCGGAAAGGCTGTCGGCCCGCCTTGTATACCTTCCCCACGATAAAGCCCGTTGATCGGGAAACGATAGAGGCGGTCAGCCGAAACTTTGAACTGATCGTCACCTGCGAGGAGCATCAAGCCAACGGCGGCTTCGGTTCCGCGGTTGCGGAAGTCATGGCGGAGATGAAAACAAAGCGGGCGAGTCTCATGCGCATGGCGTTTCGGGACGAGTACGCTTCTCTCGTGGGAAGCCAGAAGTATTTGCGGTCGCAATACGGAATCGATGGGCAGAGCATCGCCGCGGCCGTCGAGAGGGAACTGAATGGCTAAGCGCATCCTGATAACCTGCACCGATTCCATGATGAAGCAGTTTCTGGAGCCGCACGCAATCAATCTGGTCGAAAATGGATATGAGGTGGAGATTGCCTGCTCCGAAGTGCTCAATCGCATGGCGGAAGTTCGGGATGATCTTGGAAAGTATGTCAGGATTCATCGGTTGAATATGCGGCGAAGCCCGCTGTCAACGGCCAATCTGAAGGGCTATCAAGAAGTCAAACAGATCATTGACAATGGGCGTTTTGATTTGATCTGGACAAATGAGCCGGTCATGGGGGTGCTCACACGCCTTGCGGCAAGGAAGGCGCGCAAGCATGGGACAAAAGTGCTGTATATGGTTCATGGTTTTCATTTTTATACAGGCGCCCCTCTGCTGAACTGGCTTGTGTTTTACCCCATTGAAAAGTGGATGGCGCGCGACGCGGATTGCATTTGCGCCATCAACCGTGAGGATTACGCTCGGCTGCAAAAGTTCAACGTGAGCAAAAAGGCGTATATCCACGGCGTGGGCGTGAATACGGAAAGACTGAAGCCGTCAGGCCCTGATACGAACCTGAGAAAGGAACTCGGCATTCCCGACAATGCCTTTATCGTATTGACCGTAGGCGAATTGAACGCGAACAAAAACCAGCGGGTTATTGTTCAGGCGCTTGCGCGGCTGCATGATCCGGATATACACTATATCCTGTGCGGGAAAGGCGATGAACTGGAAGCCCTGAAAGCGCTGTCGGCCCAGTATGGCCTGAACGGGCATGTTCATTTCCTGGGTTATCGAAAAGACCTTTACGGGATCTACACGCAATCAGATGTTTTCGCCATGCCGTCCAAAAGGGAAGGCCTGCCCGTCTCTTCTCTGGAAGCCATGTACTGTGGCCTTCCTCTGATCACTTCCAACATCCGCGGCCTTTGCGATGTGAACGCGCACGGGGAGAACGGCTTATTGTATCCTTCCGACGATGTAAAGGGATTCGCGGAAGGCATTCACAGTATCATCCATGATCAGGATATGAGGCGTCGAATGTCAGAAAACAATCGGCAGGCGGTCAAGCCCTTCTGTGTCGAATCCACAAAGGGGGAAGTCCTGTCGTTGGTTCATTCGCTGCTGTATCCCGATTGACTTTCGCAAGGAGTGCGTATGACAAGCAATCCCAAGGTATCCGTGATCATGGGGATCTACAACTGCGAAAAGACGCTGGCTGAGGCGGTTGATTCCATTGTGAACCAGACGTATGCCAACTGGGAGCTGATCATGTGTGATGATGGCTCGACGGATGGCACATACGGGATAGCGGAGAAGTATCGGCAAAGCTATCCGGACAGGATCGTTCTGCTGAAGAACAAGCAGAACATGAAGCTCGCCTTCACGCTCAATCGGTGTCTTGAAGCGGCAACCGGCGAATTGATCGCCCGGATGGACGGAGATGACAGATCCTGGCCGGAAAGACTGCAGCGACAGGTTTCATTCCTGGTTGCCAATCCCGACATCCACCTGGTCGGTACGGCAATGCGTCTGTTTAACGATGAACAAGGTGCCTTTGGCGTCATCCATCGATGGCAAAGGCCAGACAAAAGCGTGCTGATCAATGATACGCCTTTTTTTCATCCCACGGTTTTGACGTACAAATGGGTCTGCGATTCGCTGAATGGCTATTGTACGGAGAAGCGAGCCGAGAGGGTTGAAGATATCGATTTGTGGTTCCGTTTCTTTTCCAAAGGTTATGCGGGCGCGAATCTCCATGAAGCGTTATATGATTTTCGGGAGGATTACGGCGCGGTCAGGCGCAGAACGCTGCAGGCAAGAATTCATTCTATTCAAACGCGGGCAGCGGGATATCGATTATTGGGGTTTCCTGTATATTGGATAATTCGTCCCGCCTGCGTTTTGTTTTTGAAAGGGCTTGTGCCTTCTCCCATAGCTTCCCGTCTGAGGCAAAAAAGAGCATTGCGGAGGAAAGATTGAATTGGTATCGCCTGTATATCTATGTGTTTTCGCCATCGTATTCGCATTATCCTGTGTGGCAGAAGCAAACCCCAAAAGTCTTCTGAGAAAAAAAGGAATATGTATTCGCCCTGATCCAGGCGCGGCCTTTATCATGGCCGCTGCATTGATTGTCATTTCCGGACTGAGGTATTTTGTCGGCACAGATTATTTTTCATATTATCGCAACAGGGTCACCGACATTTCTGTCGTCTGGAAGAGCCTCATTGCTTTTAAGGAACCGGGCATTTTACTATTCAGCTTTATTGCCCATTTGATCTATGACGATGGACAAAGCCTGATATTTCTTTCCGCGCTGGTAACGGTGGGACTGTACTGTTGGGCGATTTATCGCTGCCATGCTGAAACCATGTATTTGGTCAGCATGCTGCTTTACCTGTTTTTGGGCGAGTGGCAAGGAGGCTTTAATGGCGTAAGGC
>ODAI011142702.1_pt1 | contig 10055 bp, 10 predicted proteins | sample 1539321 | NCBI WGS metagenome assembly ODAI01 (sample SAMN02144231, study PRJEB22623) | gut metagenome | biome: sheep rumen | host: Ovis aries | place: New Zealand | reverse complement strand
CTCGAGGGTAAAGAGCTTCCCGGTATCGCTGCAATGACCGACAAATAATTGCTGTTGCACTTATTTATCAAATAAAAAATGAATGATGAATAATAATTGTTGGCGGGTCACCCGCACCCGTTCCGCTTCGCTCTATGATTTACCAATTAGTAATTTCCTCTGAGCGGAGAGGTAGCACTCGATTGGTGTACCGGAGAGAAAGAATAAAATGTGAAAGTTTATTTCGCAATCACCATTCAACATTCATTCAAAAAGCAACGAAAAGCGTTGCCACCATTCATCCGAAATTATATTAATTTCCCGTAACTTTAAAAAACAAGGAGAATTTACCATGAAAAAAGATGTCAGAAAGGCAGTTATTGCCGGCAATTGGAAAATGAATAAAACCCCCGCTGAGACCACCGCTTTTATCGCTGAGCTCAAGCCCCTCGTAGCAGATGCTACCTGCGATGTGGTTATTTGCGTACCGTTTGTTGACCTGCAAAATGCACTCGAAGCAACAAAGGGCACCAACATTAAGGTTGGCGCTGAAAACTGCCACTGGGCAACCAACGGCGCTTTCACCGGCGAGGTAGCAGCACCGATGCTCAAGGAAATGGGTGTTGAGTATGTTGTTATCGGCCACAGCGAGAGAAGAGCTTACTTTGGCGAAACCGATGAGACTGTGCAGATGAGAACCCGTGCGGCGCTTGACAACGGCTTGAAGGTTATCCTTTGCGTCGGCGAAGTGCTCGAGCAAAGAGAGCAAGGCATCACCGAGGAAGTGGTCGGCTTGCAGACCAAGGTTGCTTTGGGCGGCGTTTCCAAGGATGAGCTGAAGAACATCATCATCGCCTACGAGCCGGTTTGGGCTATCGGCACAGGCAAGACCGCTACTCCCGACCAGGCTGAGGAAGTAAACCACTACATCAGAACCGTGATTGCAAAGCTGTATGATGAAGAAGCGGCAGAAGGCATCACCATTCAGTACGGCGGCTCTATGAACGCAAAGAATGCGGAAGAGCTTGTCGGCAAGGTAGATGTTGACGGCGGCTTAATCGGCGGCGCATCTCTTAAGAGTGCCGATTTTGCAACCATCGTTGCAGCAGCAAGCAAATAATTGCCGAAACAACAAAACTCGGGAGGGGTTTCCCCTCCCGTTATTTCAAATCAATTGGAGATTAAAGAATGAAAAAACCTGTAGTTTTATGTATTATGGATGGCTTCGGTTATAATCCCGAAACCAAAGGCAATGCCATTTTTGCCGCCAACACCCCGCGCCTGGATCAGCTGATGGCGGAGTGCCCCCACACCTTGATTGGCGCTTCGGGCATGGATGTCGGCTTGCCCGACGGGCAGATGGGCAACAGCGAGGTCGGTCACACCAATATTGGTGCCGGCAGAGTGGTTTACCAGGAATTAACGAGAATCACCAAGGCGATTGCCGATGGCGACTTTTTCCAAAACGAAGCGCTTAAAAAGGCGATGGCAAACTGCAAGCAAAACGGCACCGCGCTCCACCTGATGGGCTTGATGAGTGACGGCGGCGTGCACTCCCACAACAGCCACCTGTGGGGCTTGCTGGAAATGGCGAAAAAAGAAGGCTTGAGCGAGGTATATATCCACTGCTTCTTAGACGGTAGAGATGTACCGCCCGCTTCCGGTGCCGACTATGTGAAGGAGTGCATGGATAAGTGCGAGCAAATCGGTGTCGGCAAGGTTGCCACTGTCATGGGCAGGTTCTATGCGATGGATAGAGACAACCGCTGGGAGCGTGTAAAAAAAGCCTATGATGCACTTGTTAAGGGCGAAGGCATTGAAGCGGATTGCCCGGTTTGCGCTATCAAGGAGAGCTACGAGAAAATTGATGAAGAGGGCAAGCACATTACCGATGAATTTGTCATTCCCACCGTTTGCTGCAAGGGCGCGACCATTAAAGCAAACGACTCCGTTATCTTCTTCAACTTCCGCCCCGACAGAGCAAGAGAAATTACCAGAACCCTCGTTGACCCGGATTTCACCGGCTTTGAAAGAGAATTTTTCCCGCTTTGCTATGTTTGCTTCACCCAATATGATGCAACCATGCCCAATGTTGAGGTCGCTTTCAAGCCCCAATCCTTAAAAAACACCATGGGTGAATACATCTCCTCCCTCGGGATGACACAGTTGAGAATTGCCGAGACAGAGAAATATGCCCATGTCACCTTCTTCTACAACGGCGGCGTAGAGAAGCAGTATGAAGGGGAAGACAGAATTTTGGTGCCCTCCCCGAAGGTTGCCACCTATGATTTGCAGCCCGAGATGAGTGCTCCCGAAGTGACCGAGAAGGTTTGCGAAGCAGTCAGAAGCGGCAAATATGATATGGTGATTATCAACTTTGCGAACTGCGATATGGTCGGCCACACCGGTATTTTTGAAGCAGCGGTTAAGGCTGTGGAAACTGTTGATACCTCTGTGGGCAAGCTGGCGGATGCCGTTGCCGATATGGGCGGTGTGCTGCTGATTACCGCCGACCACGGCAATGCCGATAAAATGGTAGCGGAGGACGGTTCCCCCTTCACCGCGCACACCACCAACCTGGTACCGTTTATCGTGTTCGGTGCGGGCGATTGCAAGCTGCGCGAAGGCGGCAAGCTGTGCGACTTATCACCGACTATGTTAAAAATCATGGGACTTGAACAGCCTGCGGAAATGACAGGTCAATCCATTATTCTTTAACAACCGACAACCTGCTGCGCCGGGCTGTGCAATATTTTCAAGAAAGAGGTGAGCTTATGGCTCGTTTATCCTATAACCAAGGACCTGCTGCAGGGGAAACAAAGAAGCGCTCCCTGCTCGCGGCAAACCCTATCATGCGCCGCTTAGACAAGGTCGATGAATACGGCGCGCAGGAGTGCGCGACCTACAACGGCATTATCATGAAAACCGCGCTGTTTATGCTGTTCACACTCGGCGGTGTCATTCTCAATTTGGTGTTGACCAAAAGCCTCTCGGTCGGCGAGATGATGAATTTCAGCATCAAGAACTTCCCCGTTTCTGTTTATATGAACGAGATATTTGCGGTAGGTGCATGCCTGGTGCTGGCGATTGTTTTCCAGCTTCTTGCCTTTTTTGTGAAGGCGAGCACACCGGTGACCGGAGCGCTTTATTGTGTTACCCAAGGCTATATCATTGCCTTTTTGCTCTTTAGAGTGGCGCAGGGCTATGAATACCTCGGTGCGCTGGCGCTTGCCATCACCTTTGTCATCGTTATAACCATGTCGCTGTTGTACAAAAAGGGTATCGTGCGCGTCAACAAAAAGTTTAAAGCAGTACTGTTTACATTGATGATTACCGGTGTCACAATCAGCCTGCTGACCTTTTTGGCATACCTGATTCCCTTTACAAGAAACATTGCCGCTTTGGTGGTGGACCATACCGCGCTGTCGATATTCAGCTCCGTTATTTTCATCATCATCGCTTCCCTTTTCTTAATCAGCGATTTTGATACCATTGACAATGTGGTCAACAACAAATTGCCCAAGAAATACGAGTGGATGGCGGCATTCGGGCTTGCTTTCACCATCATTTGGATTTATGTGAAGGTGCTCGATATTCTGCTGCGCGTCATCGGAAATAAGAAAAATTAAGAAATTGATTTAAAAAAGCGTGTGTCTGAGAAAGACACACGCTTTTTTGCTGCTTATAAGTACGATTTTATCAAATCTGTCAGCTCCGTATTTTCCGAAAAGCTTTTGTCGGTTTGCAGGTTTTGGAAAATGCGCTGCGCCGCTGCATACTCTGTTTGCGGGGTGACCACATTTTCGGTGCTTCTCGCCGCACCATGGTACAATACCCAATTCGATTGCACCATTCCTTTGTAGGTCCACATCGTCCAGCTCATTTCGTGCGCATTCATAAACTCCAAGCCGTAGCGCCAGCACTCCGGGTTATCGAAAAAGGTGAACTCGCCGATCAATACCGGCACCTGATATTTGAGAGTGTTGAGCTTAAATTCCAAACCGGCTTTGTAGGAAAAGTAGGATTTCATACTTTTTAAATCATTGCCGTTATCCCAATTATAATAATGGTATTCATAGGCGATGTTTTCCCAACCGTAATCGTGCGGGTCAGGCATATGGTCGGCATCCCAGCACGCTTCCATAAATAGCAAATGCTCGCTGTCGGCGGCGCGAATTGCCTTGTAAAGTGTATCGTAAAAATCCCACTGTGCCTTCTGAGTTAAGCCGCCGGGCTGCCCCTCCGGCTCGTTGAGCAAATCGTAGCCTGCCACAAAGCGATTATCCTTGTAGTGCGCTGCGACCGCTTCCCACAGTGCCACCGTGCGCTGTTCATTTTCCGCATTGCCGAACAAATCGCCGCCTGAAGTTGTATCGCCCGAGTGGTGTCTCCCGTTTTGCGAGCCGAAAGCGCCGTGCAAATCCAATATCACAAACAGCCCGTATTTTTCGCAACACGCCACAAACCAATCCAAGCGCACGAAGGCATCCTCTTTCACCTTGCCGCTCTCTTCCATGATATCGCGCCACCCGAAGGGCAAGCGAACGGTATTAAAGCCGATGGCGGCAATGTTTTGAAAATCCTGCTCTGTCCACCAGCTGTCGCGGTAGGTTTCCAACAGCTGCTTCGCCTTTGCCGCGCCGTGGCTTTGCTGCAGCGCCGCCTCGAGCTCGTACTGCCCGTGCTCGCTGCTCAAATCACCGTCTAAAGAAGTAGGAGTCAGCCAATCCTCGGTCAGTAACCAACCGCCGGCATTCACCCCTTTGAGCATGATGTGCTCCTCGCCCAAAACCAGGTGCTTGCCCTCGGCATGAATAAAGCCTGCGGGTGCAACCGCCTTTGCAAGCGGCACCTTCCCTTTGCCGGAGCAGCCGCTAAAAAGCAGCAGCGGCAAAAGCATCAGGCTGATGATTTTTATGCATAAGTCTTTTTTCATCACTTTAATTCCTTTTCCGTCTTTATTTTATCATAAAACAAAATGCACCGCCTTGTCAAGAAAACGCCGTATGAAACGCACGAGTCTTTTTTTCTGTGATATTGACAAAATTTGACAATATGTTATAATATAAACTACTAAAATAATAGGGCATTCGCCCGAAGGGATGCGAAGAAATATGAAATCAACCGGCATTGTCAGACCACTCGATGCAGTGGGCAGAATTGTGCTGCCGATGGAAATCAGAAAGCAGCTTGGTATCACCGAGCGCAACGACTCTCTTGAGATTTACACCGAGGGAGATAAGATTATTTTAAAGAAATATGCGCCAAACTGTGTATTCTGCGGCAGTCAAAAGGATATTATCAGCTTTAAAGGAAAAAATATTTGCAGGAAATGCCGCAAGGAAATGGAGTCACTTTAAATGATAGATTTTAATTTATACATGCCTGTGCGCGTCATTGGCGGCAAAAACTGTGTCAAGCAAAGCAGCAAAACCATTGCTGCCTTCGGTGATAAATGCCTGATTATTACCGGCAGAAGCAGTGCTAAGCGCTGCGGCGCGCTTGCCGATGTCACTACCGCGCTCGAGAGCGAGGGCATCGACTACCGTGTGTTTGATGAAATCGAGCCCAATCCCCTGCTCTCGACAGCATACAAAGCCGGGCAGACAGCGGCGCGTGTGAAAGCGGAGTTCATCATTGCCATCGGCGGCGGCTCGGTGCTTGATGCTGCCAAGGCGGCAGCGATTTATGCCACCAATGATTTTTTCGATATGGAGGAAATCTATGATTACCGCTACAGCGCACAGCCCCTGCCGTTGATTGCAGTCGGCACAACTGCAGGCACAGGCAGCGAGGTTTCCAAGGTCGCCGTAATCACCAACGATGCAACCATGGAAAAAAAGAGCATCAACTGCGATGCATGCTATGCGAAAATCGCGCTGTGCGACCCGCGCTATACATACAACACCCCGCGCGACATCACCGTTTCCACCGCGCTTGATGCCTTTGCCCACGCTATTGAGGGCTGGTTTTCCAAAAAGCGCACGGTGGTCGCGGAGCTGTTTGCCATCAAGTGCATGCGCGATATTTTTGAAATATTAACCCTGCTCTCGCGCGGCGAAACGCTCAGCGAAGAAGCGCGCGATAAAATGTATTACAGCTCGATTTATGCGGGCATGGTCTTAAGTGTCGGCACGCTGTATCCCCACTTGCTGGGCTACACCTTGACCGACCACCGCGGTGTGCCCCACGGGCAGGCTTGCGCGGTGTTTGATATGCACTTAATCGAGTGGAACGAAAAGCACGCTCCGGAGCTTGCCGGTGCGTTCTTCGGCTTGGTAGGAGCAAATGCCGCCACCGTTTTATCGGTCATGGACAAGCTCATTGACCTGCCGGATAACCTCAGCTTCACTGCAGAGGAAATCGAAAAATATTCCGCCGGGTGGACCGATGAAAACCCGAAATTCACAAGTGTTTACGGGCGCTTTACGCGCAAAACCGCATTAACCTTATTCCAATCACTCTTTGCGGAATAAGCAAGAAAATAAAGGAAATATTATGTTTGTAGATATTGCTAAAATCAGTATTCAAGCCGGCAACGGCGGCAACGGTGCCGTTGCCTTTCACCGCGAAAAATATGTTGCCTCGGGCGGACCCGACGGCGGTGACGGCGGCAAGGGCGGCGACATTGTCTTTGTGGTGGATGATAACCTCTCCACCCTCGCCGATTTCCGCTACAAAAGAAAGTATAAAGCCGAAAACGGCGCCAACGGTTCCGGCAGCCGCAAAACCGGCAAGAGTGCGCCGAACCTGATCATCAAGGTGCCGCGCGGCACCATTATTCGCGAAATCAACTCCGGCAAAATCCTCAGCGATATGAGTTCGGATGAACCCTTTATCGCCGCCAAGGGCGGCAAGGGCGGCTGGGGCAACCAGCACTTTGCCACCTCCACCAGGCAAACACCGCGCTTTGCGAAGGATGGCAAGCCCGGCGAGCATTGGGATATCTCCTTGGAATTAAAGCTGCTTGCAGATGTCGGCTTGCTCGGGTTCCCGAGTGTCGGCAAAAGCTCGCTGATTTCCGCTGTCAGCCAGGCAAAGCCGAAAATCGGCAACTACCACTTCACCACCTTAAAGCCGAACCTCGGCGTGGTGCGCGTGGCAGAGGAAACAAGCTTTGTGATGGCGGATATCCCGGGCTTAATCGAAGGCGCCGGCGACGGTGCGGGCTTGGGTCACGAGTTTTTGCGCCATATTGAGCGCTGCCGCCTGCTCATTCACATTGTGGATGTGGCAGGGAGCGAGGGCAGAGACCCGATAAAAGACTTTAACACGATTAATGAAGAGCTGGTCAAATTCAACCCGCGCCTTGCGGATTGCCCGCAAATTGTTGCCGGCAATAAGATAGACTTGGCGAGCGACGAGCAGCTTGAAGCCTTCAAGCGCTTCATTACCGAAGAAAAAAAGCTGCCCTATTTTGAAATCTGCGCGCCCATTGCCATGGGAACCAAGGAGTTGATGCTCTACACTGCCGAGTGCCTGGCAAAGCTCCCGCCCATCAAGCAATACGAGGCGGAGGTTATTACGCGAGACGAGCTGCTCGAAAAAGATACGCAGTCCTTCACCGTGACAAGCGACGGCGAAACCTACTATGTAGACGCTCCCTTCCTTGTTAAGGTCCTCAACCGCGTGGATATGGAGGATTACGAAAGCCTGCAGTATTTCCAAAGCGTTCTCATTAAAAGCGGCATTATCGATGCCCTGCGCGAAAGAGGTATCCAAGAAGGCGATACGGTCAATATTTATGATTTTGAGTTTGAATTTGTGAACTGATATGATTTTTGATGAAAAGCAAGTAAATCCGAAAACCTTAAGCCCCATTACCCTCGCCTTTGTCGGCGATGCGGTTTACAGCTTAATCATCCGCGAGGAGTTGGTCATCACCTCCGACAAGCCGGCTGACCGCTTACATAAACTGAGTGCAAAGAGGGTTAGTGCCATCTCGCAGTGCAACGCTATCCATGCCATTATGGAGGAGCTGAGCGAGGAGGAATTGGCGGTGTTTAAGCGTGGCAGGAATGCCGCCACCAAGCACACCCCCAAGCACGCAAGCGGCAGAGATTACCACTATGCAACCGGCTTTGAATCCCTCATCGGCTACCTGTATTTGTCTCGCCGCTACGAGAGAATTAAGGAGCTGTATGAGCGCATATGCGAAAAGGAAGAGACATCCTCTTAGATATAGTCGCCCTTTTGATTGGCGGCACACTGTATGCAAGCGCAATTTGCATTTTTATTCAGCCAAATGCGCTTGTCACCGGCGGTTTTTCGGGCATTGCGATAGTGCTAAACCGCCTTTTTTCATTGCCGACGGGCATCAGCATTTTTGTGCTCAATGTGCCGCTGTTTCTCATCGGCTACAAGCAGCTTGGCAAAGGCTACATTTTAAAAACCACTGCCGCCACGGCGGTTTGCTCGGCGCTCATTGAGCTGTTTTCGCTGCTGCCGCCCTTTCGCTGCGAGCGCATATTGGCAGCCATTGCAGGCGGTATTTTAGCCGGCGCGGGGCTTGCGCTGATTTTCATTCGCGGCGCGAGCACAGGCGGCACCGATTTGATTGGTATGCTCATTTGCGCCAAGCGCCCTCACCTGCCCTTGGGCAAGCTGATTATGTGCTTTGATGCGGGCATTATTTTCCTCTCGGCGGTGGTATTTCGCGGTATCGAAAATGCGCTGTATTCCGCACTGATGATTGGTATCAGCGGCGCTGCGGTGGATTACTTTATTTACGGTGCCAAAAGCGCGAAGCTGCTCTTGATTATCACCGAAAAAAGCGAAAGCATCAGCCGCCAAATCAACCGCATCGGCAGGCGCGGCGCCACCATTTTGCCTGCCACCGGTGCCTACACCGGCAAGCGGCGCGATATGATATTGGTAGCGGTCAAGCCAAACGAGCTTGGCAAAATGTACCGCATCATTTCCGAAAACGATGAAAAGGCATTTACCGCCCTTGTGGATGCCGGAGATATTAAAGGGCTGGGATTTTATAAAAAGATATGAGCAAAGAATTATTTTTACAGAGTATGAAAGCGCTCTTAGGCGACAGCTACCCCGCTTTTGAAAGCAGCCTGGAGCAGCCGCCCTTCAGAGGGGTGTATGTCAACGAGCTCAAGTGCAGCACCGCGCGCTTTCGGCAGCTGTTCCCCTTTCCGATAGAGCCGACTCCCTTTGCACCGTGCGGCTTTTATCTTGACCCCGACACGGCGCACTTGGGCACACACCCGCTCCACCATGCCGGTGCCTTTTATGCCCAAGAGCCGAGCGCGATGAGCGCCGCCGCGGTCTTAGCGGCAAAGCCGGGCGAAAAGGTGCTCGATATGTGCGCCGCCCCCGGCGGGAAAACCGCCGCCATTGCGGCAGCACTCGGCGGAAACGGACTTTTGTGGAGCAACGAGTATGTAAAGCAAAGAGCCTTTACCCTCCTTTCCAACTGCGAAAGAATGGGTGTGCGCAACGCCGTTATTTCCAATGCAGACAGTGCGGTGCTCGCAAAGCAGCTGCCGCAGTTTTTTGATAAAGTGCTGGTGGATGCTCCCTGCTCGGGTGAAGGCATGCTGCGCCGCGAAAAGGCGGATTATGAAAAGTGGAGCCCGAAAAACATCGCGCTTTGCGCGCGGCGGCAGGCGGAAATCCTGCACAATGCCGCGCAAACCCTCGCCTGCGGCGGCGAGCTGGTTTACTCCACATGCACCTTTAACCGCACCGAAAACGAGGAAGCGGTGGAGGCATTTCTCGCCACCCACCCCGATTTCGAGCTGCTGCCGATTCAAGAGCCCTTCGGTTCCCCCGGCTTCGGTATGCCCGAAGCAAGGCGCATTTTTCCGGCGGACGGCGGCGAAGGGCACTTTGTGGCAAAGCTCAAAAAGCGCGGTGAAACTGCCGCTGTAAAGTATTCCGATTTTACAGCCGGACCGGCGCCCGCGGCATTTGATGATTTTTACAAGCAGCAGTTTGCGGCAGAGCCCGCTCGTGGACCTTGCGGAATTCGCGGCAAAATTTTCACTTAACCCGCCGGCCTTCCGCGCACTGCGGGGGTTTCCGTTTTATGAGACGCGGTGCGCTTGGGCGAAGTCTGG
>ODAI014326507.1_pt1 | contig 10056 bp, 8 predicted proteins | sample 1539321 | NCBI WGS metagenome assembly ODAI01 (sample SAMN02144231, study PRJEB22623) | gut metagenome | biome: sheep rumen | host: Ovis aries | place: New Zealand | reverse complement strand
CGGCGAGAGAGGTGGAGGGCCCCACACCGAAGGCGAGGCAGGTATGAGCGAACCGATGTCATCCGGGAGCCCCGACCGAGCGGAAATACCGCAGGATGTATTATCTTTGCAGTATGGAATACAGACAGCTGAGCAAGGATGAATTCGCCGACCTGGCGGACCGCATCCTGTATGAGGACAACCACCTGCTGGTGGTGTGCAAGCGCGTGGGCGAGATCACGCAGGGCGACAAGACCGGCGACGAATGCCTCACGGAAGCCTACAAGGCCTTCATCGCGCAGCGAGATGCCAAGCCCGGCAAGGTCTTCCTGGGCCTGCCCCACCGGCTGGACCGCCCGGTGAGCGGCATCTGCCTGCTCGCCAAGACCTCCAAGGCGCTGGAGCGCCTGACGGCCGCCTTCCGCGACGGCGAAGTCCACAAGACCTACTGGGCCCTGTGCTGCGCCCCGCCCGAGCCGCGCGAAGGCCGGCTGGAAGGCTGGCTGGTCCGCAACGAGCAGCAGAACAAATCCTTCATCGTCGCAGACGGCAGCGCCCCGAAGCCGGTCCGGCATCCGGATGCCAAGCTGGCGAAGCTGAACTACCGCTTCCTGCGCAGCACGGACCGCTACCACCTCGTGGAAGTGGAGCTCCTGACCGGCCGCCACCACCAGATCCGCTGCCAGCTCGCCAAGCGGGGCTGCCCGATCAAGGGCGACCTCAAATACGGCGCCCCCCGGTCCAACCCGGACGGCGGCATCAGCCTCCACGCCCGCCACATCCGCTTCGTCCACCCCGTCCGCAAGGAAGAGCTGGAAATCACCGCCCCGGTGCCCGCCTCCTGGAAGGGGGTCGGAGAAGCCGCCGCATAAACCCCGCGTCAGCGGGACAGCCGCTCGCTGCGAAGCCGCTCCTGGAATTCCGAAGGCGTCTCCCCCATATTGACCTTGAACGCCGCATTGAACGACGGGCTCGAGTGGAAACCGCACATCTGGGCGACGCTGATCAGCCGCAGCCCCGGGTCCTTGCGCATCAGCTCCACCCCGTAGCGCACGCGGAAATAATTGACGAACTGGCTGAAATTCCGGCCGGACAGGACATTGATCGTCCGCGAGAGATAACCGCGGTTGGTGAACACCGCCACGGCCAGGTCGTCCAGATTGAAATCCTCGTCCAGAAAGGGATGCTTCTGCTCCATCAGCGAGACGACGCGCTCGTAGAGCCGGGTCATCCGCGCCAACTCCTCCGTCTTCCTTCCGCTCTGGGCAGGAGGGGTGCGCAGGTTCCCCTTGATCAGGTCCTTGATCTCCAGTTCCCGCGCGGGGCGGAGAAAACAGGTCCGTCCGGTGCGCACGCGGACCTGCAGGACGGCATACAGCCCGACGGACAGCGCCAGCTGCATCCAGCCCGTCCAGGGCGGAGCGCCGGGCCCCGGCAGGGCCGCCACCAGCAGATACAGGGCCAGCGCATATGTGTAGCGTGCGAGGTTCTCCACGCTGTACCAGACGGCCATGTTCTTGAAGAGGGGCTGCAGCTGCTCATACCGGTCGCAGTTCCGCCGGACCATGCAGATCCCGTGCACCAGAAGCACGCCGGCCAGCCAGGTCCGGGGCGGAAGCCCGGCCACCGATCCGCCGATGCAAACGGCCAGCGCGGCCAGGGAATAATGCAGGGAGACCGAGACGCGTTCGTCCGAGACAGGAAGCAGCAGGAGGACGGCGCCGGCGGCCAGCAGCCCCGCGGACAGGAATTCCGGGCCGGGAAAGGCACGGGCGCGCAACCATCCGGCCACACAGGGAAGAAGCAGACAAAGAACGGAAATACCGCATACACAACGGAACAGGGAAAGGACAGGTTTTCGTTTCATGCTCAGCATGGTTAGTCTGCGGCAAATATAAAAAAGACCCCCGAATCGCCGGGGGTCAATCAGGGGGTAAAACTAAAAATTGTTGTTTGCGATGCGCAATCATTTTTTGCCACCCGTTTTGAATTTCTCAAAACCCTTTCCGTAAACGCCTGTGACAGAGGAAACTGAGACAAAAGCGTTGGGGTCGATGGTATTGATATACTTCAGGAAAACGTTGAGATCCGTTTTACGGGTAATCACCATGATCACCTCCGTGTCATGCTTGGTGTACCAGCCTTTTCCGTTCAGGACGGTCACGCCCCGGTGCAGGTCATTGGTGATGGCGTCGGCGATCTCGGCATATTTCGGGGACAGGACGAAGATCTGCACCGACTGCCGGGAACCGGACAGGTAGAGGTCCAGCACCGTGCTGACGATCGTGATCAGGATGAAACCGTACACCACCGTCGTGATCTTGTCCGGCCAGGGCATCAGCGTCCCGTCGGCCATATAGGAAGGGACCAGCAGGGAGGACAGGATGATGAGGGCATCCGAAATGAGAATGACCCGGCCCGGAGACACATTGCGGTATTTGTTGATGATCAGCGCAATGATATCGGTTCCGCCCGTACTGCCGCCCTGGGAGATGGACACGCCGATGCCGACACCCACGATAATACCGCCCATAATCGTACACATGAGTTTGCCGTTGTCCAGGGCCAGGAGCTTGATGATCTCCTGCGGGATGAGCCCCTGTCCCACGTTGAGCGCGACGGAAGTGAGCAGGATGGCATAGACGGATTTGGCACCGAAACTGCGCCCCAGCGTAAAGAGCGCGGCAACGAGCAGGCCGGCATTGACGACAAAATAGGTATAACCGATTTTGACGGCACCGTTGGTGGCGTACTGGACAATGGAGCCCAGACCGGTCACGCCGCCGCCGATCATGTTGTTCGGAACCAGAAAGATGATCCAGCCGATCACGTACATCAGCACCCCGACGGTGATCAGGGTATATTCCTTCACCCCGATCCAGAAATTCTTTTTAATCAGCGTCATTTTTGCGTTTTTTCTTGTTCAGGTGCATGCCTGTCTTGATCTCTTCGAAACCCTCGCCATAGACATTGCGGGTCGGGGAGATGGACATGAAGGCACGCGGATCGATATCTTTGATAACTTTGGACAGTTCGGCCATCTGGGCCTGGTTGATCAGGATCAGCAGGACATTCTTGTCGGACTTGGTGTACCAGCCCTGCGCCTTGAGGAGGGTCACGCCGCGGTCCATCTTGTAAATGATATGGTCGGCGATCTTGTCGTAATGATCCGAAAAGACCAGCAACTGGTAGGAGGTGCGCTTGCCGCCGACGACCAGGTCGATCACCATCGAGAAGATGACCACTTCCGTCAAGCCGTAGCACATGTCGGAGAAATTCTTCTCCGGCAGGAAGAGCAGCAGGGAGCAGATGACGACGTCGGAGACCAGGAAGACCGTACTGAGCGAGACCGGCCAGTATTTGTTGACCATCACGGCGATGATGTCCGTGCCGCCCGTGCTGCCGCCGTAGCGGAGCACCAGCCCGAGGCCCACCGCTTCGAACACGCCGGCCACCACCGGGATCAGCAGCCGCTCCTCCATGAAAAAGAAGGAGCCCGGGATGGCATGCAGCATCGGGAAACGGGACACGAGGTCCATGGCGACACTGGAGACCACGATGCACCAGATCGTCTTGAATCCGAAGCCGATCCCCATCGCCATGACGGCGACGATGATCAGGACGGCGTTGATGGCGATATAGGAATACTGTGCCGGGATGGCCCCGCCCGTGGCATACTGGAGCACGGTACAGAGACCCATCATGCCACCGGCGGACATGCCGTTCGGGATCATGAAGGACTCCCAGGCCAGCGCGAACACGAAACAGGCCAGGGTCAGGGTGATATACTCCCAGACGGTGATCAGTGCCTTGTTCTTTTTCATTTGACCACGATGTTGATGATCCTGCCGGGCACGACGACGACCTTGATGATCTGCAGGCCGCCCACCCACTTGGCCGTCTGCTCCAGGCCGCGCACGGCCGCCTCGACCTCGGCGGGAGCGGCGCTCTTGGGCAGGTCCACGGTGAAGCGCACCTTGCCGTTGAACTGGACCGGGTAGGTCACGCTGTCCTCGACGGTATAAGCGGCGACATACTCGGGGAAGCGGGCCCCGGAGATGCTTTCAGCATGGCCGAGTTGCTCCCAGAGCTCCTCGGCGATGTGCGGGGCGAACGGAGACAGGAGCACGCAGAGCGGCTCGAGGATCTCCCGTTTGTGGCAGTCCAGGGAGGACAGCTCGTTGACGGCGATCATGAACGCGCTGATGGTCGTATTGAACGAAAAATTCTCGATATCCTCCTGCTCCTTGCCGATCAGCTTGTGCAGGACTTTCAGTTCGGCGGCGGAAGCCTTGTCGTCCGTGACGATGAAGCCCTCGCGGCCGGCATACAGGCGCCAGAATTTCTTGAGGAAGCGGGCCACGCCGTCGATGCCCTTGGTGTCCCAGGGCTTGCTCTGCACGAGCGGGCCGAGGAACATCTCATAGAGACGCAGCGTATCGGCGCCATACGTGTCGCAGATGTCATCCGGGTTGACGACGTTGTACATCGACTTGCTCATCTTCTCCACGGCCCAGCCGCAGATGTACTCGCCGTCCTCGAGGATGAACTCGGCGTCGGCAAATTCGGGACGCCAGCGGCGGAAGGCCTCCAGGTCGAGGCGGTCGTTATGGACGATATTGATATCGACATGGATCTCGGTGGTCTCATACCCGTCCTTCAGGCCCAGGGAGACGAACTTGTTGGTACCGACGATGCGATAGACGAAGTTGGAACGGCCCTGGATCATGCCCTGGTTGATGAGCTTGCGGAACGGCTCGTCCTCGCACACATAGCCGAGGTCGTAGAGGAACTTGTTCCAGAAGCGGGAGTAGATCAGGTGGCCGGTGGCGTGCTCCGTGCCGCCGATGTACAGATCGACGTTGCGCCAGTATTCATCGGCCTCGCGGCTGACGAGCGCGCTGTCGTTGTGCGGATCCATGTAGCGGAGATAATAGGCGCTGGAGCCGGCGAAACCGGGCATCGTGCTCTTCTCGAGCGGCCAGCCCTCCCAGGTCCAGTCCTTGGCGCGGGCGAGGGGCGGTTCGCCGTCAGGGGACGGCTTGAACGAGCTGATCTCCGGCAGGCGGAGCGGCAGCGCGGAGAGCGGCAGCGGCGTGGGGATGCCGTCCTTGTAGTAAACCGGGAACGGCTCTCCCCAGTAGCGCTGGCGCGAGAAGATCGCGTCGCGCAGGCGGTAGTTGGTCTTGCGGTGGCCCAGGCCGTGCGCTTCCACATAATCCTTGGCCGCCTCGATGGCCTCCTTCACGCTCATGCCGTTCAGGAATCCGGAATTGCACATGATGCCGTCCTTGGCGTCGAAACTCTCCTCGGACACGTCGCAGCCCTCGATCAGCGGAATGATCGGCAGGCCGAACTTCTTCGCGAAGGCATAGTCGCGGCTGTCGTGCGCCGGCACGGCCATGATGGCGCCGGTGCCATAGCCCGCCAGCACATACTCGGAGATCCAGATCGGGACCTTCTCCCCCGTCACGGGGTTGATGCCGTAGGAGCCGGAGAACACGCCCGTGACCGACTTGGTCTCGGCGATGCGTTCGCGCTCCGTCTTCTTCTTGACATATTTAAGGTATTCTTCCACTTCGGCCTTGCGGTCGGCGGCGGTCAGGCTCTCCACCAGTTCGCTCTCGGGAGCGAGCACCATAAAGGTCACGCCGTAGATCGTGTCGGCCCGGGTGGTGAAGATCGTCACCGGCAGCTCGCGGCCGTCGCAGACGGTATTGAAGACCATCTCCGTGCCCTCCGAGCGGCCGATCCAGTTGCGCTGCATCTCCTTGAGCGAATCGGTCCAGTCCAGCGAATCCAGCGAATCCAGCAGCCGGCCGGCATACGCAGACACGCGGAGCTGCCACTGTGTCATCTTCTTCTGCTCCACGGGATAGCCCCCGCGCACGCTGAGGCCGTCCTTGACCTCGTCGTTGGCCAGCACGGTGCCGAGCCCCTCGCACCAGTTGACGGAGGTCTCTCCCTGATAGGCGATGCGCCAGCGCATCAGGATGTCGGACTTCTCCTTGTCGGAAGCCGCCTTCCACTGCTCCGGGGTCACGTCATCGTAGCCCGTGGATTCGAATTTCGCGATCAGTTCCGAGATCGGGCGGGCCTTGTCCAGCTCCGGGTCATACCAGCTGTCGAACATCTTCAGGAACGCCCACTGCGTCCACTTGTAGAACGCAGGATCGCAGTTGCGCACTGCCCGGTCCCAGTCGTAGGAGAAACCGATGCGGTCCAGCTGCTCCCGGTAGCGCCGCACGTTCTTGTCCGTGGTCACTTCCGGATGCTGTCCCGTCTGGATGGCATACTGCTCGGCGGGCAGGCCGAAGGCGTCATAGCCCATCGGGTGCAGCACGTTGAAGCCCTGGAGGCGTTTGTAACGCGAGAAGATATCGCTGGCGATGTAGCCCAGCGGGTGTCCCACGTGCAGTCCGGCGCCGGACGGATAGGGGAACATGTCCAACACATAGAATTTCGGCTTCGCGGGGTCCTCGCTCACGCGGAAGGTCTTTTCGGCGGCCCAGCGGGCCTGCCATTTGCTCTCAATCGATTTGAAATCGTAATCCATATTATTTCTTCTTCTTTCTCTCCAAACGGAATTCCACATAGACCGACAGGGCGGTCTTCACTTTCTTGCCGCGCAGGATGCCCGGTTTCCAGTCCGGCGACGCGGAGATCACGCGGACGGCCTCGGCGTCCAGCCGGGGATCCACCCCGCGGGCCACCCGGACGTTGCCGACCTTGCCTTTCTCGTCGATCACGAAATCCACGAGCACCCGCCCCTGCACGCCCTCGTCCACGGCGCTCTGCGGATAGCGCAGATAGGCATAGACCCATTTCTGCAGGAAGTCGGAGGGGTCGTTGGAGCGGAAGAAGGTGGGCTTGACGTCGCAGTCGAAGAACGACACGGCATTGCTGTCAGGATCGCCGTCACGCACCTTGCTGTCGCGGCGGAAGTCGGGTTTGGGCCCGTTCACGAGGGCCAGGGTGAAATTGTAGAGGTATTCCAGCTCGCGCTCCATCCCGTCATACTCGAGGATGGACGCGGTGTCGCGGTCGGAGTTGTATTCGGGATACATCCCGGTGGTGAACATCACGGCCGGGATCTCCCGGTCGTAGAAGATCCGGTGGTCGGAACTGACCGGCTCGCGGGTCACCAGTTCCGGCCGCACCGGCTGCAGGGTGGCGTTCACCTGCTCCAGCAGGGTGTTCAGGTCGGGATTGGAGGCCGTGTAGGCATAGAAGCCGTTGGAGCCCGTGCCGAGCATGTCGAGGTTGACCATCGCGTCGATGTGTTCCGCTCCGGCGAAGGAGCGGTTGAGGAAATACCAGGCGCCGGCGCCCGTCTCCAGCGACGAGCCGAAGGCCGCGATGACCACGGAGCGCCTGAGCAGGACACTGCTGCCGGAGAGCATCCGGGCCAGTTCCATCAGGATCGCAAGGCCGGAGGCATTGCCGTTGGCCCCGTAGTAGATCCGTTCCCGGGATTCGCCGTTCAACTGCCAGGTCATCGAACCCAGGTTGTCCAGGCGCGCCCCCACCACGATGTAGTGCTCGCGCAGGGCCGGATCATAGCCGGGGATGCAGGCGAGGACATTGCGGGAGGTGAGCGTGTCGCCGTCGGCCTGTTTCAGGCCGAACAGGTCGCCGTCCGCCCCGCTGAACACGTCGAGTCCATAGGAAGAGAGCACCCCGGACACATATTCCGCGGATTCCCGCTCCCCCTCGGACCCGGCCTTGCGGCCTTCCAGGGCGGCGGCGGACAGGAAAGCGACATGCTCTTTCATGGCAGCGACGGCCTCGCTGTCTTCCAGCGAAGCATAGGACGACCGGAACTGGGCGGAGACGCTCAGGCACAAGGGCAGGCACAGCAGGCAGAGCAGGATCCTTCTCATCACGGGGCTATTCATTGTTGATGATCCAGGCGTCCGCAGGGCAGAAAGACTCCCGGCTGACTTTCTTGAGGGAAGCATATGCCTCGGTGAGGCTGTTGGTCGGGCAGATGCCGACGGCGGTGAAGCCGTTCTTGAACGGGATCTTCGTGGCCGGATAACCGGCGCCCTCCGCCTTGGCGGCCTGACGGGAAGCATTGTCCGGGCTGCTGAACGCACCGATCATCACATAGTAGCGGTAGGCGAGCTGCGTCCCGGCGGCGTCCACCCGCTTGGAGGAGATGACGACCCGTCCCGTGCTGCGCCGCAGGGAATCCACCAGGGCCAGCGAATCGGCGATATGCTGCCGCCGCTGCTCCCGGGCCAGCGCCTCGGCCGCCTTGAGCGAATCCTCGCGCTGCCGGGCAACCGCCTCCGCCTGCTCGATGAGCACACGCTTGGCGGCGATCTCCTGCGAAGTGGGACGCCCTGCCAGCTGGCGGAAGAAATCACATCCCCCCAGCAGGCAGACCGAAGCGGCCAGGGCCGCGATGATGATAGCTTTTCTCATATTTAACTTACAAAAATACAAAAAGTCTTATATTTGCACAATTTTATGAAAGCGACCCGACTTCTTCCCCTCTTCCTCCTGCTCGCCGGCACCGCCGCGCTGCACGCCCAGCGCCCCACGTACCCGTGGTTCACCGATCAGTATCAAATCCCGTTCCCGAAAGCGTTCCTCAATGCACCGGACACCGTGAGCGTCATCGTAATCGGTGACGTGATGATGCACACCAAACAGCTGGCGCGCGACCACCACCCGTTCATGGAGCGGATCGCCCCGGCGCTGCGCGAGGCCGACTTCGCCGTGGCCAACCTGGAGTTTCCGCTCGGCGGGGAACCCTACGCCGGCTATCCGGCCTTCTCCACGCCCGACTACTACGCCTGGTACGCCGGAGACGACTGCGGGATCGACGTCTTCCTGACGGCCAACAACCACGTCCTGGACCGCGGCTCGCGCGGGCTCAGGCGCACCCTGGACGTCTATCAGCAGATCCGCGACTCGCTCGGCGTCCTGCAGACGGGCACGGCCCGCGACCAGCAGGAACTGGACGAGACCTATCCCCTGCTGCTGTCCCGCCATGGCATCCGCATCGGCCTGGTCAACTTCACCTACGGCACCAACAGCGGGCAGGACACAGAGTGGCCGAAAGTCAATTACATGCGCAAGGAAGAAGTGGGCGCCGCCATCCGCCGGGCCCGCGAGAAGGGAGCGGACTTCGTGGTCGCCCTGCCCCACTGGGGCACGGAATACCAGCTCCAGCACGACGCCACCCAGGCCTCCTGGGCCAAGTGGCTGGTCTCCCAGGGCGTCGATGCCATCGTCGGTGCACATCCGCACGTGGTGCAGGATACCACGCACATCCAGGGCGTGCCGGTCATCTATTCGATGGGCAACGCCATCTCCAACATGAGCATCATCAACTCCCGGCTGGGCCTCGCCGTGACCCTCCGCTTCGTCAGCGATCCGCTGACCCGCGAAAAGCGGATGCTGGAGCCGGAACTCCGTTTCCTGTGGTGCACCCTGCCGGAGCGGCTGCTCCCGGACAGCTACGCCAGCCTGTTCGTAAAAGAATGGGCCAGCCGCCGAAGCGACTGGCTCAATCCATCTGATTTCGATAACATGATCTCGACCTGGCAGCGTGTCAAGGACACGTGCGGGATCGAAGACTAGGCGTCCGGACTATTTGCCGAAGCTGTTGTACTTGTCGTACTTCGTCTGATACTCCTCGCCCTCGCTGCGGAAGCGGAAGCAGGCGTTCTTGAGGTACTCGGCGATGTTGCCCTTGATGTCGTTGTCCTTGGTCAGCTCGAAAGCCTTCTCGAACGGAGGGATGCAGGCCTTGAGGGTCTTCTCGAACTCGCCCATGAGCGCCATGTACTTGGCGTCGTTCATCTCCTGGGAAGCCTTGTCCTGGATCTCGACGGCCATGTCGTAGAGCATCATGCCCTTGCCGATGTAGCCCCACTCGTAGTTCGGGTTCACCTCGGAAGCCTTGTCATAGGCTGCCAGGGCCTCGTCGTTCTGTCCGAGTTTCTTGCGGGCGTTGCCCTCCACATAGTACAGGGACGCGTTGGTCGGCTCGTTGGCCTGGGCCTTCTTGAAGAGGTTGAAGAGCTCCTCGGTGTTCTCGCCGCTGGAGATGTAGTAGTTGAT